>Ga0079224_100013152_pt1 | contig 11510 bp, 12 predicted proteins | sample Stecom2015_FD_80414 | JGI IMG/M metagenome (GOLD analysis project Ga0079224, IMG submission 80414) | Agricultural soil microbial communities from Utah to study Nitrogen management - Steer compost 2015 | ecosystem: Environmental > Terrestrial > Soil > Agricultural land | place: USA: Utah...
AGGCCCCACTACCCGCTCGCTATGAACCGCAAGCAGCTTTAGCCGATGCGCAGGGCAATCCACTGGTACTCGCCATTGCGCAGCACCAGCAGGGTCACGACGCGGTAGCCTTCCTCACGGGCCTTTTCCAGATGGTGGCGTACTTCGTCGGGCAGAGTGACCGGCTCCTGATCGATTTCGACGATCAGATCACCCGGACGCAGCCCCCGCTCCGCTGCGTCGCTGTCCTCCTCGACCTCCGTCACCACCACGCCGACCGCCTCGCGATCGATCTGGAAGCGTTGCTGAAGTTCGCTGCTGATCTCGCTGAGGGTAAGCCCCAGTTCCTCGATCCTTTGCTCGCCGCTTGGGATCACCTCTGGCTGGGGCAAGGCGGCGGCAACCGTTTCATCCAAAAGCCCTAGGTCCACCTTCAGTTTCTGTCTTTCGCCGCGCCGCCAGACGACCACTTCCACCGTTCTCCCCACGGGCGTCTCCGCGACCATGCGTGGCAGGCGACGCATTTCCGTGACCGTCCGCCCGTCGAACTCCAGGATCACGTCTCCCTGCTGGATCCCCGCCAGATCGGCCGGGCTGTTCGACACGACCGAGGCGACGAGAGCGCCATTGGCGTCGGGCAGTCGCAGACCTTCTGCAAGCTCTTCCGTCAGGGTCTGGATATGAACGCCCAACCAGCCGCGGCGCACTTCACCATATTCCCGCAGGCTGTCGATGATGCCGCGGGCCATGTTGGAGGGGATCGCAAAGCCAATGCCGATGGAGCCGCCCGACGGGGAGAAGATGGCTGTATTCACCCCGATTACCTGGCCATCCATGTTGAAGGTCGGGCCTCCGGAATTGCCTCTATTGATCGAGGCATCCGTTTGAAGGAAGTCGTCATAGGGGCCAGCGTTGATGTCCCGCTGGCGGGCGGAGATGATGCCGGCGGTGACGGTACCGCCGAGACCGAAGGGATTGCCAACCGCCAGCACCCAGTCCCCCACCCGGGCGAGGTCACTGTTGCCCCATTCCGCGGCCGGAAGAGGTGTGCTGGTCTCGACCTTCAAAAGTGCCAGATCCGTCTTGTCGTCGGTCCCGACAACCTCGGCCTTCAAAGAGGTGTTGTCGTGCAGGCGGACCGTAATCTCGTCCGCTCCTTCCACCACGTGGTGATTTGTAACGATATAGCCCTCTGGATCTATGATGAAGCCGGATCCCAGGGAGGATTGGCGCCGTTGGCGCGGGATGGCCGGCATATCTTCGCCGCCTCGCCGCTCGAAGAAGTCACGGAAGAGCTCTTCGAAAGAGTCTCCCTCGGGCGCTCCTTCCACCACTTGGCTGGTCGAGATATTGACGACGATCGGAAGCACTCGCTCGGCCAGATCCGCGAAGCTCTCCGGTGCAGTACGAGCCTGGGCAGTCGCCGCCAGCGTCAGTGCGAAGAGTGAAAGCAGCCAGCCAAGCGCGACTTGACGGCTCCGCGTCGGCGTGAAGATCAGGGCGCGGAAGCCGAAAGCTCTTCTCTTGTTGAAAAACGGATGCTGCATCACGCCTGCTCTGCCTTTCTTTTGGGCCGGTGGTTCCGCCTCATTGCAAGGATCTAGACCGGATTGACGCATAGCATCCGAGGCCGGGTGGCACAGATCGAATGCGATGCGGACTAGCCTTGCTGTTCTTTGACGGCAGAGTGTAGCGCTCTCCTTTCATCGCAGAAAGTACAGACGGTCATCCCCCGAACGGGATCGCTGTGCGAATCCAACTGAGAAAGCGGTTTACTGCATCTGGCCTGGCTCAACCGCGCAGCAGCCAGACGAAGAAGGTACCAAGCGCCATGGCCGCGAGTCCGCCGGTGCGCACAACCGAGGGCGGAATTTGAGCGAGCATGAGCAGAACACGCTGGGGAATGTTGGGCGAAATCGCAAGAAGCAGGCCTTCGATCACGAGGACAAGCGCCAGGGCGGTGAGAAGATCGTTCACTCCGCCCCCCTGGCGCCCGTCGCAGCGATTCGGAAAAAGCCTTGTCCGCTCACTCGCGAGTTCCGGAGGCCTGCTGTTGTTGCGATGACGGCTCGGCTAGTCAGTTATTTGCGCCAGGCCGTACGTTCGCGGCGTCTTGGTCATCATCGGACCCTTCGCCGGCGGCGGGCGCTCCAGCACCCTGCGGCCGCTGCGCAGCCTGCGGCAACTTGTCTCCTACGCCATTGAAGTGGCGGAAGAATTCATTGTCAGGCGGCAGCACCAGCAGGCTCTTGTCGCCAGCGATGGCATCCTGATAGGCCTGCATCGAGCGATAGAACTCGAAGAACTCCGCATCAGTGCCGAAAGCCTGGCTCAGGATTCTGGTTCTGGTGGCTTCACCCTGACCACGCAGGATCTGAGCCTCGCGCGTGGCCTCGGCCCGGATCACCGTGGCCTCACGGTCCGCGCTGGCACGGATGCGCTGGGCCTGCTCGAAACCTTGGGCGCGGAATTCGGCCGCCTCGCGTTCACGTTCGGACTGCATCCGGTCGTAGACCGCCTGCCCGGTCTCATCCGGCAGGTCGGAGCGCCGGATTCGCACGTCGACGATCTCGATGCCGAAGCGCTCGACCTCATCGTTCACCTGGTTGCGAATCTCGTTCATGATCTCGACACGCTCGTCGGAAAGCACCGAGCCGAGAGTCGCATTACCGAGAACGCCGCGCATGGTGGCATTGACGATGGCATCCAGGCGGTTGGCCGCCGTCGCTTCCGTCCTTACGGCCTGGTAGAAGCGCAGCGGATCCACGATGCGATAGCGGGCGTAGGAGTCGACCAGCAGCGGCCGCTGGTCGCTCAGCAGCACCCGCTGGGTCGGCGGATCCAGGTTCAGGACGCGGCGCTCGTAGGTGATCACGTTCTGAATGAAGGGGAGCTTGAACTTGAGCCCGGGTTCCGTGATCACGCGGCGCGGTTCACCAAACTGCAGAACCAGTGCCTGCTGCGATTGATGGACGGTGAAGAGCGAAGACAGCCCAAGAATGACGAGAACGCCGAGGAGGATCAGCAGCGGAACGAGCAGACGTGACTTCATGACCTAAATCTCCTCGTTCAGCGTTCTGCGCCACTGGCGCCGGGCATCCGGCGCTGCAATTCGTTCAGCGGGAGGTAGGGCACGACGCTTTCGGTGCCATTGCCCAAGATGACCTTGTTGGTATTGCCAAGAATGTTCTGCATCGTCTCCAGGTACATGCGGCGGGTGGCCACCTGCGGATCTTCGAGATAGGCCTCGTAAACGCTGAGGAAACGCTGCGCCTCACCTTCAGCCTCATTGATGATGCGCTCGCGATAGGCGTTGGCCTCCTGGATGATCTGCTGAGCGTCACCGCGGGCGCGCGGCAGGATATCGTTGCGATAGGCTTCCGCCTCGTTCCTCAAACGGTCGCGGTCCTGAAGGGCGCGCTGGACGTCGTTGAAGGCATCGATCACCTGTTGCGGGGGCTGCACCTGTTGAAGCTGTACCTGGGTGATCTCGATCCCTGCCTCATATTCATTCATCAGTTCCTGCAGCAGGTCCCGCGTATCATTTTCGATGTCCTGGCGCGCTTCCGTCAGGGCCCGCTGAATATCAGTGCGGCCGATGACCTCGCGCATCGTGGCCTCTGCCGCGGTTTTGACCGTCGCCTCGCGATCACGAATGTTGAAGAGGAACTTGCCGGCGTCGGAGATCTTCCAGAAGACCGTGAAGTCGATATCGATGATGTTCTGGTCGCCGGTCAGCATCAGGCTTTCTTCCGGCACGTCGCGTACGGGTCCTCCGCTGCCCGCGCCAGGGCTGCGATAGCCGATTTCGATCGAGTTGATCGCCTCGACGGAAGGCGTGATGACCGTTTCGATCGGATAGGGCAGGTGCCAATTGAGGCCGGGCCCCGTTGTCTGGACCCATTCGCCGAAGCGCAGGACCACGCCTTGCTCGTCCGGCTGGACCCGGTAGAAGCCGGAAAGCAGCCAGAGGACGAGAAGGGCGGCAATCGCCACCAGAATGCCGCGTCCACCACCGAAGCCGCCGGGGACGGCTCCCTTCAGGCGTTCCTGGCTGCGGCGGATCATCTCCTCCAGATCAGGTGGCCGTTGGCCGCCAAAGCCACCACCACCTCCACCCTGGCCCCAGGGGCCGCCCGTATTGCCGGAGCCTCCTCCGCCCCAGGGGCCGCTGCCGCCGCTACCGCCGGATTGCCAAGGCATACTCTAAACTCCCCAAGTTCCTGCTGCTCTCGACCCGGTTGCTGTACAAACGGGTAGGCGCCACCCTATATCATTGTCCGGAAGCCTGCACGAGCCAGTTTCAGTGCCGGAAGAACCCAAGATATTGCATGATAAAGGGACTGCAAGCATGACCCGAGCCACCGAAGCTCAAATCCGCGAGGCGCTGAAGAAGGTCCGCGATCCGGATAGCGGAAAGGACATCATCAGCAGCAACATGGTGAGCGGTCTGGTGGTACGGGACGGCAACGTGGGCTTCGCGATTGAAGTGGATCCCCGCCGCGGTCCCCATCTCGAGCCCCTGCGCAAGGAGGCAGAGCAAGTAGTCGCTGCCTTGCCGGGCGTCCTCTCGGTTACAGCCGTTTTGACGGCAGAGGCTGAAGCTCCCTCTGGTTCTTCGCGCTCCGGTGCGCCGCAATCCGCTCCCTCTCCGGCTCAGCAGCAGGCTGCGGGTCCCGGCGCGCGCCGGGCTCTGGTTCCCGGAGTGCGCCACATCGTTGCCGTTGCCAGCGGCAAGGGTGGTGTCGGGAAGTCCACCACGGCCGTGAACTTCGCGCTTGGCCTGGCCCGGCTGGGACTGCGAGTGGGCATGCTTGATGCCGACATCTATGGACCTTCGCAGCCCCGCATGATGGGCATCGGTGGCCGCCCGACCTCGACAGATGGCAAGACGCTGCGCCCCCTGGAAAACTACGGCGTGAAGTGCATGTCGATGGGCTTCCTGGTGGCGGAGGATACCCCCATGATCTGGCGTGGCCCGATGGTGCAGTCCGCGCTTGCCCAGATGCTGCGGGATGTCGACTGGGGGGAACTCGACGTGCTGGTCGTCGATATGCCGCCCGGCACAGGTGATGCGCAGCTGACGATGGCGCAGCAGGTTCCGCTTTCCGGCGCCATCATCGTCTCCACGCCGCAGGACATTGCCCTGATCGATGCGCGCAAGGGCCTCAACATGTTCCGCAAGGTGGACGTGCCCGTGCTGGGTATCATCGAGAACATGAGCCTCTATGTCTGCCCCAAGTGTGGCCATGAGGCGCACATCTTCGGCCACGGAGGCGCCGCACAAGAGGCGCGAAAGCTGGGGGTCGACTTCCTGGGGGAGATCCCTCTCCACATCGAGATCCGGGAAACCGCGGATGCGGGGCGTCCGATCGTCGTGACCCAGCCCGATAGCCCGCACGCCCAGGCCTACCTCGATATCGCCCGCAAGGTGCAGGGGAAGCTCGAGGGCGCCCGCCGTGCTGCGCCGAAGATCGTGATGGAGTAGACGGATCGCGCGCGGCCCCTTGCGCGTACCTTCTCAAGGCGAAGGCCTGAACCCGATTGCTTCGCGAGAGGGATGCGAGGCGGTCTGGCCGAGTAGGATCTGCTTCAGGATCCTGCGCCGCGAAAGCGTCGTGGAGAGCAGGGGGAAAGATCCAGGGGTGTCGGCCGCTCTTCGGCGAGATCGGCAATGAGGCGTCCGCTGAGGCCGCCCAGTGTCAGGCCGATGTGCTGATGTCCAAAGGCATAGAGAACGCGTGGGCTGGCGCTGGAGCGCCCGAGCACAGGCAGCCCGTCCGGCAGGGTCGGTCGGAAACCGAGCCAGCTTTCACCGGGGCTAGGCAGCCGCGGCAAGGCGCGCTGGGCCGAGAAGCGGAGCAGCTCAAGCAGGGCGGAGTTCTTGCGCTCGGTCATTCCGGCCAGCTCCACGGTGCCGGCGGCGCGCAGAGCTCCCTTCATCGGGGTCATGTAGAAGCCGCGCTCCGCCCAGCCTACGGGACGCGATAGCAAGCTCTCGCCGCCGGGAAAGGTGACGTGGTACCCCCTCTCGCTGTCGAGGGGCACCGCATCCCCGCACTGGCGGGCGAACTTCCCCGAATGGGCCCCTGCCGCCACCACCACCACATCGAAGGCGCGCGCTCCCTCCGCGGTTAGAAGTCGAACCTCTTCTTTTCGCGGTTCCAGTCTCTCGACAGCAGTGTTCACTAGCTGCAAGCCTCGTGCTGCCAGCCAGTCCTGAAGCGCCTTCAGAAAGCCTGCGGGGCTCTTGAGGTGCCAGGTTCCGGGGAACTGCACGGCGCGATGAAATACGGCCGCCAGTTCCGGCTCCAGCTCAGCGATGGCTTCGGGCTCCAGGACTTCCAGCTGGACCCCCAGCTTGCGCCGCAAATCCAGTGCCGGCTTCGCAGCTTCAAAGCCCTTTTTGCTGGAGTAGAGGTAGAGCGCTCCCCTCCGGCTGAGAAAGGGCTCCAGCTCCGCTTCTCGAATAAGCTCTTCATAGCCCTGATAAGCGAGGGCCAGAAGGCGCGAAAGAGCCTCTGCAGACTCTGCATAGCGACGAGGGGTAGAGCTGCGAAGAAAAAGCAGGAGCCAGGGCAAGGCCCGAGGCAGATAGCCGAGTTTCAGGCGAAAGGGACTTGTGGAGGAAAAGAGGTAGCGAGGAAGGTCGCGAAAGACGGTGGGATTATTGACGGGAATGCAGGCGTAAGTCGCGAAGGTGCCGGCATTCCCGAAAGAGGCGCCACCGGCTGCACCCCGCGGGTCGAAAAGCGTCACCTGGTGGCCGTCGCGCCTCAGCCAGTAGGCGGCGGAAAGGCCAAGGAAGCCCGCGCCGATGATCGCGATATCTGCCACCCGCTATTCCCCCGTCAGTGACCGCCCTTGAGCAGAGGCAAGCAGAGGGCACGCCTCAAATCGGGCCATTTCATGAACCCGATTTGAGGCGATCTGCTCGCCTGCCACACGCAGGTTAATTGTGGCCCGCGCCGGAACACAAGGAGGCGGGCAAGCCGAGCCCATCGGGGAAGCGACTCCCTTTGCCTATCCGCTCCGCTAGGCTGCCTCAGCGGGCCTGGATCAAATCCGGCTCGGGAAGATTGCGCGCACGGCAGGCAGCGGTCAGTGTGTTGGCCAGCAGGCAGGCAATCGTCATGGGGCCGACACCGCCAGGTACCGGGGTAATGGCACCTGCCACTTCCACCGCCTCCTCGAAGGCCACGTCGCCGACCAGGCGGCCCTTGCCATCCGGGCCCTCTACGCGATTGATGCCGACGTCGATGATGGTGGCGCCGGGCGCAATCCAGTCGCCGCGGATCAGCTCCGGCCGGCCGACGGCAGCCACCAGAATGTCTGCCCGACGGCACTCTTGGGCCAGGTCCTTCGTGCGGCTGTGGGCGATGGTGACCGTGCAGTTCTCCGCCAGGAGCAGCTGGGCCATCGGCTTGCCGACGATATTGGAGCGCCCGACCACGACGGCCCGCTTGCCCGAGAGATCGCCCAGCCGGTCCTTCAGCAGCATCAGGCAGCCCAGCGGGGTGCAAGGCACCAGCGCCTTCTGCCCCGTGGCGAGGCGGCCGGCATTGATGACGTGGAAGCCGTCGACGTCCTTGGCAGGATCGATGGCATCCAGCACCGCATTGGCATCGATCTGCTTCGGCAGCGGGAGCTGCACCAGGATGCCATGGACCGCAGGATCGCGATTGAGCTGCTCAACCAGGGCCAGAAGCTCTTCCTGGCTCGTCGTTTCCGGCAGGCGGTGCTCGAAAGAGGCCATGCCCGCTTCCTTGGTCTGCTTCGCCTTGTTGCGGACATAGACCTGGCTGGCCGGGTCCTCGCCCACCAGCACCACGGCCAGCCCCGGGGTCAGACCTTCCCGGGCGGCGAGATCAGAGACGGCCGCGCTGATCCGCTCGCGAAGAGCGGCGGCAAAGGCCTTTCCATCGATAAGCTTTTCCGCGTGCTTGCTAAGGTTCATGAACATCTCCCGCTATACTTCAGGTTTCTCGACATCATGCTGCCCATTCTTGCTTCGGCCAGCCGGAATGCGGCGGCTTTGGCTTCCTGCCCGACGAAGGGGAACTTCACGTCTTCTTTGGGTAAAGCTCCTCAAGGCGCTGGCGCAGCGCCTCCCCATCCCCGTGGAGCAGGAGGGTCTTGTTACGCGCCTTCTGCCCCGCGATCAGCTCCAGGTCGCGCTTAGGCAGCTTCCAGCTCTTGGCGAGCAGTGCTACCAGCGCGGCATTGGCCTTGCCGTCTTCCGGCGGGGCAGTCACCCTGACCTTGAGCACCAGGCTCCCATCTGCCAGGCGTTCCAGCCCCTCTACGGCGGCACGGCGGGCGCCCGGCTGCAGGCGTATGTTCACCTCCAGCCCCTTGGGAACGATACGCCAGGCGGTCATCAGATCAGGGCAGGCAGAATGTCGTAGAAGAGCAGGTTGCGCAGGAAGATCAGGAGCAGGATGAGAATCATCGGCGAGATATCGATGCCGCCCAAATCCGGCATCAAGCGCCGGATAGGTCGCAGGGCCGGCTCGGTCACTCGGTTGAGGAAGTCTCCCACCAGGTAGACAAAGCGATTGCTCGTGTTGACCACGTTGAAGGCCACCAGCCAACTGAGCACCGCCCAGATGATCAGCAGCCAGATATAGATGTTGATCACGGTGTCGATCAGTTGGAATAGGGCGACCATTGAGCTCCAACTCCAAGGGAATGAGGCCGGCGCCCAACCTAATGACCACGGAGGGAAGCCGCAAGCCGGAGGAGGATCTCTGGCCTCTTGCCGCTTGACAAGGCCGAGGCTCACGAACACTATCCGCCCGCCGCTGGTACATTCCTGTACCTTTGGCCATCCCATGGTCGGGGCCGTAGCTCAGTTGGGAGAGCGCAGCAATCGCACTGCTGAGGTCAGGGGTTCGACTCCCCTCGGCTCCACCAAATCTACCGAAAATAGTGAGCCTTCCCTTAAATCTCCGCCGCAGACTGCGGGAGGGGATACCTGAGGTCCTGAGGCGCCTCCAGGCGTCATGGCGTTACGATCTGCCCTGCGAGGATGAAGACGACGGCGGCCACGGTGCCGCCCGACGGCAGTGCCGAGAGGAAGGGGATGGCATGGTCCAGCAGCCCGTAAAGCGCGCCGATGGCGCGTGCCATCCAGGCGCAGCGCGAAAGCCGTCGCTACGACGACGAGGCCGTCGTCACGGGTCTTGCGACCGAGTCGACTTTGGCCACCGCCTCCTGGATTGCTCCGCACCCTGGGGAACGTAATCAGGGCTGCAATTGATGACCTGCGCCACGCCCCGCCGCCCCTGCACCCGCGATAGCGGTCCCTCCCTGAGCCTCCAAGTTTCGTGCTGAGGCCTCTTTCACGGAGTCCTGCTCCCTTCAGTTGACATATATTCAAGAATGCGCATATTCGCAAAAATGAATGCACAAGCTCCCATTGATCCTGAGGCGATGCGGAAGGCCGCCGAGAAGGCCGTCGGGCTTCTAAAGGCGCTGTCGAACGAGCACCGTCTGTTGATCCTCTGCCAGCTCGTGGAGGGGGAGAAATCCGTCGGTCAGCTCGCGGAGCTCCTTGGCATCCGCCATTCCACCGCCTCTCAGCATCTGTCGCTCTTGAGACGCGACGGCATCATCACCGGACGCCGCGAGGGGCAGACCATTTGGTATCGCATCTCGAGTAAGCCAGCTCTCGATATCATGCAGGTTCTCTACGCAAGCTACTGCGCTGGATCAAAAACACGCGGGGAAGGGGAGGGGGCATGAAGAACCTTTCCCCCGACAGCCGTGGTCGCACGCGCTTTGGTCCCGATGCCCGCAGAAACGTCGCGGTTCTGACTGCGGCACAGGCACTTGGTGCGGCAAGCCCACCGATCGTCATTTCCCTGGGAGGGCTGGTCGGCCAGTCTCTCGCGGCCGATCCGGCCCTGGCGACCCTTCCGGTCAGCCTCTTCAACCTGGGCCTCGCGCTCGGGACGCTCCCGGCCGCCTTCATCATGCGCCGCTACGGCCGGCGCAACGGCTACCTGCTTGGCGCCTCGCTCGGACTCGCGGCCGGCCTGGTCGCAGCTGCCGGGATAAGCGCGATGTCCTTCCTCATCTTCTGTCTCGGAACCACCATCGCCGGCTTCTACGCCGCCTACGTCCAGAGCTATCGCTTCGCGGCGACCGATGCCGCCAGTGGCCCGATGCAGGGCAAGGCCATCGCCTGGGTCATGGTCGGCGGCCTGCTTGCGGCCATTATCGGTCCGCAGCTTGTCATCTGGACGCGCGACGCCATTCCCTCGACACCCTTCGCTGGCAGCTTCCTCAGCCAGGCAGGCCTGGCCCTTCTCGCCATGCCGGTCCTGCTGCTTCTCCGCTCGCCGAAAGCCGATTCAGGCAGAGATCCCTCCTCTTCCGGAGGCCGCAGCGTCATGCAGTTGCTCCTCATGCCGCGCTTTCTCCTGTCGGTTACGGCGGGGGTCGTTTCCTACGGTCTCATGGTCTTCGTGATGACGGCCGCCCCGATGGCCATGGTCGAACATGGCCACTCCGTTGATCATGCCGCGCTGGCCATCCAGTGGCACGTGCTCGCCATGTTCGCCCCGAGTTTCTTGACCGGCTACCTGATCACCTGGTTCGGCAAGGAACGGGTCACGGCGGCGGGGTTACTGCTGATCGCGCTCTCGGGGGCCGTTGCCCTTTCCGGCCTGGGCCTCTTCCACTTCTGGACGTCCCTGATCCTGCTGGGGATCGGCTGGAACTTCGGTTTCATCGGGGCGACGGCGATGGTGGCCGAGTGCCACACGCCGGCCGAGCGCAGCCGGGCGCAGGGGACGAACGACTTCCTGGTGTTCGGCGTAGTTGCCGCGGCCTCCTTCTTTTCAGGCAGCCTGCTTCATGCTGCAGGCTGGCAGATCATCAACTGGCTCATTTTCCCGGCCGTTGGCTTCGTGCTCGTGCCTCTTGTGTGGCGTGCCGGTCGCAGCGGTGTGCCAGTCACCGAGGAACCATGAACTCGAAGCCAAGAGCCAGGTGTGAAAGAGGTAAGGCAATGACCATCGATCGCATCGTCATCATGTTCGCAGGCTTCATGGTTCTTCTATCTCTCGTGCTCGGGTACTACTTTTCGCCTTACTGGAACCTGCTGGCGGCGGTGGTCGGGCTGAACCTGATACAGGCCTCGATCACCGGCTTCTGCCCCTTCGCCATCCTGCTCAAGAGGTTCGGGGTCAAGCCGGGCGAAGCCTTCAATTAGGCCGCAGCCGCCCTGGCGCCGGGTCCATTCAGCCTGCTCTTCATCCTGGCGATCTACATGCTGCCGAGAGGTGAAGACTGGCAACCTGGAGGTGAGGGAGCCGAGAGTAGCTAGAGAGATACCTTCTCGGCAAAGCTCCGGTAGCGGAGGCTTTCCTTAAGGCGGGCCTTTGCCGCCTAAGCCACTTTAGCCGAGCGCCTCGGTTGCGGTCGCGAGCCAGGCGGCGGTCTCGCTGTCGAGGAGTGGAGTCAGGGTCTGGCGGACCCGAGCGTGATAAGCGTCAAGCCAGGCTCGCTCCTCCGCTGTCAGC
>Ga0079224_100013153_pt1 | contig 11510 bp, 7 predicted proteins | sample Stecom2015_FD_80414 | JGI IMG/M metagenome (GOLD analysis project Ga0079224, IMG submission 80414) | Agricultural soil microbial communities from Utah to study Nitrogen management - Steer compost 2015 | ecosystem: Environmental > Terrestrial > Soil > Agricultural land | place: USA: Utah...
GAAACCGCGACGGCCGCCGGAATCGCGCCGCGCGCCTCGGGGCTGCCGGTCAGGATGCAGACGGCCAATGGGACCGTGGCGGCCCGAATCACGACGATCGACGAGCTGCGTTTCGGCAACGTCGTCGCGCGCGGACTCGATGCCGTGATCGCGCCGGGCCTCGGACCGACCAACGTGATCGGGATGAATTTCCTCTCCCGTCTCGCCCTGGTGCGCCTGGAGGGCGATACGATGGTCCTCGTTCCGCACAATCCGCAGCAGCCCCTGGATCCGGAACGCTGATCGAAAACAAGGGGGACTGTCCCTCTTTTCCCGGCCTCCGCCGGGCCCGCGTTGACCTGAACCGCCGCTGCCGCCAGTCTTCGCCGGCATAACGGGCCGACGGAGAGGACGCATGGCCGATACAGCCGAAGGCGCGCGGTTCGACGTCGCTGCCTTCATCGACGAGCGACCGATCGGATGGCGCGAGATCACCACGTTGGTGGTGGTCTCGATCGTGCTCTTCATCGACGGCTTCGACATGTACTTCTTCGGCAAGATGCTGCCGGCGATCGCCGACGGACTGGGGGTCGAGCCGGCGGCGATGACCGGCGTGGTGTTCTGGCAGCAGGTCGGCATGTTCGCCGGGGCGATCGTGATGCCGCCGTTGGCCGACCGGATCGGACGCCGGCCCGTGCTGGGGCTGGGGCTGCTGACCTTCGGCGTGCTGACGCTGTGGGCGGCGTGGTCGACTTCGCCGGCGATGATGGCCTGGCTGCGGGGCATCTCGGGGATCTTCTTCTCGGCCATGCTGCCGGTTGCGCTGGCGCTGCTGGCCGAGATGACGCCGCGGCGGCGCAGGGCCTCGTTCATCTCGATCGCGCTCGTGTGCTTTTCCGGCGCGAACATCGCCAGCGGGGCGATCACCGCCTGGGCGCTCGACATCTACGGCTGGCAGATCGGCTTCTGGCTCGGCGGCGCGCTGCCGCTGATCGCGTTCCCGCTCCTTCTGCTGCTGCCGGAGTCGCTGACGTTCCGCGTGACGCGCAATCCTGCGGACCCGCGGATCGGCGACGCGATCCGCCGAATCGATCCTGCTGCGGGGATAACCGGTGACGAAGTGTTCCACCTCGGCGAGAGCGCGCGGCCGGTCGAAAAGCTCGGCCCGCTGGCGATGTTCTCCGGCACCTACCGCCTCAAGACCCTGATCCTCTTCGCGGCCTGCTTCCTGGCGATGGGCAACATCGCGCTATTGGCCAACTGGCTGCCGACCTATTTCCAGGAACTCGGCGGGCTGCCGATCCAGGAGTTCGCCAAGTACATGATGATCGGTTTCCTCGGCGGTGCGCTCGGCACGCTGACGATGGGCCGGCTGATGGACCGGCTGAATCCCTATACCCTGATCGCCGCGTTCTTCGTGATCGACGCGATCGCGCTCGCCTCGCTCGGCTACCTGCCGGCCGGTACCGCCGCCTTCGTGCTCGGCCTGATCGTGTGGAACTTCTGCCAGGTCGGCGGGCAGACCGGCATCAACACGCTGGCGACCCTCGGCTATCCTCCGGAAATGCGCAGCAGCGGGATCGGCTGGGCCGGGGCGACCGGGCGGATCGGAGGGATCGTGTTCCCCACCATCGGCGGCCTCGCACTCGGCACCACGCTGTCGCTGCAGGCGATCATGCTGATCATCGCCGTTCCGGCGATGGCCGTCGCAGCGCTGATCGTGCTGCTCGGCACCGTCAGCGGGGACGTGCGCCCCGCCGAGCGGCAACCGAAGCCCGCCTAGTCGCTCGCCGGCGGTGGCGCCGGGGGCGCCGGTGGCGGCGGCGAATTGAAGTGATCGGCCAGGTTGTTCGGCGGGTTGCCGGCGCTCGGAGCGGCGGGATCGTAGAGCATGCCTGCGTTCCACTCTTCCCACTCGGCTTTCAGTGCCGCGAACCGATCGGGCTGACGGTTCTTCAGGTTGCCGCGCTCGAGCGGGTCGGCGACGACGTCGAACAGGAACTCGTTCTCGTTGATCTTGAGATACTTGTAGTTCCCGCGGCGCACGGCCCGCTGCTCCTTGTTGTTGTAGCGCCAGAACAGCGCGCGCTCCGGCATCGTTCCGCCGGCGAGGGCGGGGGCGATGTCGACGCCGTCGCTCGGGAATGCCGCGCTTTGCTGCCCGCCGCCTGCGGCGACGAAAGTCGGCAGCCAGTCCATCGACATGATCGGCACGTCGCTGCGGCTTCCGGGTGCGACCCTACCGGGCCAGCGGACGATCGCCGGCACGCGCAAGCCACCCTCGAGCAGCTCGGTCTTCTTGCCGGTGAACGGCCAGGTGTCGCTGAAACGTTCGCCGCCGTTGTCGCTGGTGAACACGACGATGGTGTCGCGGTCGAAGCCGAGCTCGGCCAGCTTCGCGAGCACCCTCCCGATATTGTCGTCCATCGACTTGACCATCTTGGCGTAAGTCGCGAGCGTCCCGCCGTCGTAGTGAAAGATACCGCCGCCGCCTTCGCTCGGGTTTTCGGCGATCCGCTTGCTCTCGGCCTGGCCTTCCTCATCGTTGGCTTCCCACGGCCAGTGCGGCGCGGTGAAGTGCAGGCTGATGAAGAACGGCTGGCGATCGGCCGCGCGGCGCTCGAGCGTCCGAATCGTCGCGTCGCCGAGCAGGTCGGTGGTGTAGCCGACCGCCTCAACCCGCGTTTCGCCGTCCCACAGGTCGGGATCGCCGCCGAACCCGTGGCGGAAATAATCGATACCGCCACCGTAGAGGCCCCAGAATTCATCGTACCCGCTCTTGAGCGGGCCATATTTGGGCAGGCTGCCGAGGTGCCATTTGCCGATCAGCGAGGTGCGGTAACCCGCGTCGCGCATCAGCGAGGGCATGTTGGGTTGCTCGTCCGACGAGGGCAGCCCGACGTCGGCATTGCCGAGCGGTTCCTGAAGGCCGATCGGCAGGCGATACTGGTAACGCCCGGTGATCAGCCCCACGCGCGTTGCCGTGCATACCGCGCTGTTGGCGTAGGCATGCATGAACATCATGCCTTCGCTGGCGAGCCGGTCGAGCACCGGTGTGGTGTAGTCTCTCCGGCCGTAGCAGCTGAGGTCGGCGTAACCGAGGTCGTCGGCCATGATGTAAAGCACGTTGGGCTTGCGCCCCGCCGCCTGCGCCAGCGCGGGGCCGGCCGTGGCCAGAGCCGCCGTGCCGAGGGCACCGGCCAGCGCCGTGCGGCGGGTTATTCTGAGCCGCGCCTGGCTGTCGGTCATCTTGATATTCCTTCCGTCAGGTCGTGGTGGCGGCCCCGCCCGGGCGTCGTTGCGTCCGGGAGAGGCCGCCAGTCTAGGAGGGTGCCGGTCCGGAGCACAATGGTCCGGCGCCCCCTCGACGCCGGTCCCCCTTACATGCGGAACTTGACCCCCAGCGTGAACCGCCGCCCGAGCACGTCGAACAGCTGGGTGTTCGTCTGGCCTGCATAGGCGGTGAACCCGCTGTAAGTCGCCGTGACCGGCGGATCCTTGTCGAGCAGGTTGGTCACCGCGAAGAAGACCTCCGACTCCGTGTTGGCGAAGTCGAACTCGTAGGCGAGGCGGGTGTCGAGATAGAGCACTGCCGGCACCGAGTTGTCGGCGATGTTCACGCCTTCGACCGCATCCGCCCCGGCGATCAGGTAGGTGCGCTTGCCCGAGCCGATGTACCGGCCCTGGAGAAACGCGCTGAACGGTCCGTTACCGTAGGTCAGGTTCGCGGTGGCCTTGAACTCCGGAAACTGGCCAGGCGCTCCAGTGTCGGGCGCGAGGCCGGTGAGCCCGTCGAAACGGGTGACATTACCCGTCGCGCCGATATCCGAACGGTCGAGCAGCCGGGTGGCGAACACGCGCCCTCCGAGACGCTCCTCGCCGCCACCGAACAGGCTGACGTCGCTGTTGTAAGCCAGCTCGAAGTCGATGCCTTCGACGCGCGAGGCGGCGACGTTGACGAACTGGTTCCCGACCAGGATCATCTTCGGGTGGCCGCCTGCGTCGGTCACACCTTCGAAGGTGATGAGGTCGCAGAACATCTGCTCGCCCTCTTCGAGGCAGCGCCGGGCGACCTCGTTGGTCCCGACTGTCGCGATCGCGTCGTCGATCTTCACCTTGAACCAGTCGATCGACGCGGAGAAGCCGGGCAACCACCTGGGCTGGTAAACCGCGCCGGCGGTGAAGGTGTCTGCGCTCTCGGGTCGGATGTTGGGATTGCCGCCCGAGAAGATCGTCACCTGGTAACTGTTTGTGCAGTTCAACGCGGGCGTGTTGTTCTGGCAGGCGACGATGTCGGCGTTGCTGATCCGGGTGTCGATCACGTTACCGACCCCGCCCGTCTTGTCGAAGCGCTCGGACAGGTTGCCGGCCCGGACGTCGCGCGAATAGGTTCCGCGCAGGCGGAACTCGCTCGAGAACGAGAGGTCGAGACCGAACTTGTAGGCCCAGATCGAGCCCGCTCCCGAATAGTGCGCCCAGCGGCCGGCCATGTTGAGCGACGCAGAGTCGATCAGGGCCGTGTCGGACAACAGCGGGAACAGCATTTCGCCGAAGGCCTCGGTGACCGTGGTCTTGCCCTTGATGTTCGAGACCTTGGAGAACTGGTGCGCGACGGTGTTGTTGCAGTCCGGCGGGCTGAGACCGCGCAGCCCGAGATCTGCGGCGGTTGCCAGGTCGCACGGGTGGTAGCCGCCGTCGTGATCGGATTGCTGGTTGGCCTGGTCCTGGACCACCTGACGGATCGATTCCTCGCGCCATGACGCGCCGAACGCGAGCGCGACGGTGCCGGCCCAGTTCTCGACCAGGTCGCCGCGCGCCGAAATCTCGGCGAGCTGCTGCTTGAAGGTGGTGATGTTCCGTTTCGGATCGACCGTCGTGTAGTCGAGCGTCTCGCCGGTCAGGCCGAGATTGGCGAAGTATAGCGGCGTGGTGATGTGCACGCCCGGGTCGTTGCCGAGGACATAGTCGATCGCCTCGGGCGAGGCGTTGCCCCGGCCGAACAGGTTCAGCGGCTGGCAGCCCGGGTAGGCCGCCGCACCCTCGGGATCGAGCGAGACGCGGCAGACGATGTTGCCGTTGCCGTCGCGCACCGCGTCGACCGCAGGAAAGAGCCGGTCGATGCGCAGCGCGTACTGGTCCCACACGCGCTTGCTATGGCCGTACTGGTAGAAGCCGTCGATGAACCAGCCGTCCATGAAGCCTTCGTTGTCGAGCTGCGCGTTGAACCCGACCGTGCCGACATTCTGGGTGGTCTTGTCAGCGAAATAGGCCTGGCCGATGTCCTGGATGCTGCCCATGCGGCGCAGCGAGAACGATTCGATGTTGTTCGCCAGCATGACCGCCGCCAGATCCGCGGGGAGAAAGGCATTGTCGGCGAAGATGGTTATCGCCGTCGGGGAGCCGATCATCGATCCGCGCGGCGTATTGTACTGCCACTGCTTGTTCTCGCCGCGGACGTATTGTCCGAAGAGCGTGACGTTATCGTGGATGTCGTAGTCGGCGTAGGCGAAGATCGAGTAGCGCTCGGTGTCCGGCCACAGGGTGAACACTTCACTCAGGTCGCCGCCGAGATCGTCGCCGCTGCCGCCCGACGAACGCGAGCCCGGCGCACCAATGGCGCCGGTCGCCGGCGAGCCGGGAACGAACGGTGCATAGCTGCCGTCGGGACGAAATTGGAGCCCGTGGATCGGGTTCTGGATTCCCGGCGCAACGGGGTCGAGGTCGGCGGCGCTGATGATGCCGTCGAACGATCCGTTCATCGAAACGACGTTGGGGTAGTCGCCCCAGACGCCGTCGACCTGGATCGCGCCCCAGGCCTGGTACCAGTCGCGGTCCTTGTAGCTGTGGATGCCCTGGGTCTCGGCGATCGCTCCGGAAATCAGAAAATGGCCACGGTCGCCGAGCTTGGTGCCCCACGCTACCTCGGCGTCGTAGCTTTCGTTGTCGCCGCGCGTCGTGATACCGCCCTGGAGGCTGGCCTCGAGGCCTTCGAAGTCGGTATTGATCATGAAGTTGGTGACGCCGGCCACCGCGTCGGTGCCGTAGGCGGCCGAGGCGCCGCCGGTCGTGACTTCAATCCCGCTGATCATCGCTTCGGGGAACAGGTTCACGTCGACGCCGCCGAAGGCGCTCGATGCCGGAAAGCGCCGCCCGTTGAGCAGCGTCAGCGTTCGGTTGACGCCGAGGCCGCGCAAGTTGAGCGTGCCGGTGCCTGAGCGCGTGAAGAAGTTGGAGTTGTTCGGTGTCTGGTTGCCGTAGAACTGCGGCAGTTGGGTGACGCTCGCGATCAGCGAGCTCGGGTCCATCGCCTCGAGTTCCTCGCCCTGGACGGCGGTCACCGGCACGGGGGTCTCCATGCCCGAGGTGAAGAGACGCGAACCTGTGACGACGATGGTCTGGTCGCCGGTGCCTGTTCCCGCGGCCGCGCCGGCAGGTTCGTCCTGGGCCAGTGCGGGCGAGGCCGACAGGGCCAGCACGGCGGCGCTCACGCCGGCGGTCCACCCGCGGCGCAAGCGCGCGCGGTCGGAAATGACGATCGAAGACATGAAAAAACCCTCCCTTTGCTCCCTTTGTGGAGGAGGTCGTCCGAGCGGACCGCGAAAGCAACGCATCGCGAAGTGATGACATGTGATAATTTGCAGGTTATGGCTGGGTGCCGAACCGATAATGCCCAGCTTTCCGTTCACCCTGCGCCAACTGGACGTTTTCGCCAGTCTCTGCGCCACTCGCAGCTTTCGGCGCAGCGCCGAGAATCTCGGAATTTCGCAAGCTTCGGTGAGCAATCAGATCAAGGCTCTCGAACATCAGCTCGGGTTGTCGCTGTTCGTGCGCCGTCCGGGGCAAAGGCCGTCGCTGACTTCCGAAGGGACGGCCTTCCTCGATGACATGCGCGCATTCCTTGCCGCCGGAGAGGTTCTCGCCGCGCACAGGCGCAGCAGCGGCGACGAGGTCGAGCAACAGGTCCGATACCGCGTGCTGGTGGGCCAGGGCCTGCTCGACAACTACATTCGTCCGAGACTTGATCGGCTGTTTGCCAGCCACCCGCAGATCGAGCTCGCGTTCGAAGCGCACCCGCCGAGCCGTCAACTCGCCCGCGACCTCGAGGACGGCCTGTTCGACTTCGGCCTGATCCACCAGCGCGCCGATCGGCCCGTGGAACCGCACTTGCGCCAGCTCGCGCTCGTTCGAGGAGGCATTTACGGCCACCGCAAGTTCGCCGAGGGACGGGAGCTCCCGTTATCGACCGAGGAACTCAACGCGCTCCCGTTCATCATGCCGCTCGCGGCGAGCCAGCAGGAAGACGACATCCTGCGCCTCTTCGACCGCTACGGCATTCGCCCCCGCCGGGTCATCGGCCACACCCAGTACTACGACGTCATGGCCGCCATGCTCGAGCGGGGAGTTGGCGTCTCGTCGTTTGCCGACGCGATTCTTCCACCCGAGATGCGCGACGACGTCCTCCTGCTCCACCCGCTCGAGGACTGGCGACTGCTCTGGTACCGCAAGGACGCCGGTGGGGACCCGCGTTGCGATGCGGTTCAGGCATTCCTGATGTCGTGCGTGCTGCAGGATCCGAACTACCGGACGATCTCCGTCTTTGCCGAGGGCTTCGGCTGACGGTCGCCAGCTGGCGCCGAAGTCACGGCGAGGCGGCGCCCGCACAGCCCTTGGCGGGGGACCTTAGCGGCAGATCGGTATGACGTTCGGCGCGAGTCATCCGCGCGATCGGAATTGCAGCGGGCGGAACCGCCGTGCAGCGCCTCGCATTCCATCCACATGGCGTTGGCGATCCCGCTCGACACCCCGCCTATGGAGGCGCGGCTGACCGAGGCGATACCCGAGGGCGAGGGCTGGCAGTTCGAACCCAAGTGGGACGGCTTCCGCTGTCTTGCCTTTCGCGACGGTACGAAGGTCGAGCTGATGTCGAAGTCGGGCAAGCCGCTCGCGCGTTACTTCCCCGAGATCGTCGACGCACTTGCGGAACTCGGCGAGCGGCACCTGGTACTCGACGGCGAACTCGTGCTGCCCGAAGGCGAAACGCTGTCTTTCGCGGCGCTCCAGCTTCGACTGCATCCTGCGGCCTCGAGAGTCGAAAAGCTGGCTCGCGAGTCGCCCGCGCAACTGATCCTGTTCGACTGTCTCCAGCTGGGCAACCGCGACCTTTCCAGGCGTCCGCTCGCCGAAAGGCGTGCAGCGCTGGCCGGGTTCATGCGGAAGGCGGCCGGGCCACGGCTGCAGCTTTCCCCCTGCACGACCGATCGCACGCAAGCCGAGGCGTGGTTCGCGCGCACCGGCGGCGCACTCGACGGGATCGTCGCCAAGCGCCTCGACGAGGGCTATCGGCCCGGCGAGCGGGCGATGACCAAGGTCAAGCAACGCCGTAGCGCCGACTGTGTGGTCGGCGGCTATCGCCTGTCGGATGGCGTCGTCGGCTCGCTGCTTCTCGGACTCTACGACGATGCGGGAAGGCTGAATTCGGTCGGCTACACGAGCGCCTTTTCGACCGAGGACCGCCGGAAGCTGCTGGCGAAGCTCGAACCGCTCAAGGGTCCCTCGGCCTTCACGGGAAACTCGCCCGGCGGGCCCAGTCGGTGGAGCCGGGGACGCAGTTCCGAATGGATTTCACTCCGTCCCGAGCTCGTCGTCGAGGTGCTCTACGACCAGGTTACCGGCGCGCGGTTCCGGCACGGCACCACCTTTCTGCGCTGGCGCCCCGACAAGGCCCCGCGGCAATGCACGATGGACCAGCTCGCCCACGCACTCCGCCCCTCGGTGCTGGCCGAAGTCCTGGCGGAATAGTCCTCGCCCTGCGGGGTGGGGTCAGCCCGGGAGTTCGATCAGTTCGATCTCGTGCCCCTGCGGGCTCCTCAGCAGGGCGATCTTGACCCCGCCGGCGTCGAACACGTCGGTCACCTTTTCGGCGTCGCAGAGAAGCGCGCGATCATGGCTCGCCTGAATGTCGTCGCAGACGAGGCCCACGGGCCCGTGCCCCGGTCCCACGGTGACGTCGCGCCCGTCCTTGTATCGCACCAGCATCAGGCTGGGCCCCGCCTCCTGTCCGGGCAGCGCGAGCACGTGCTCGAAGAACTCAGGCTCGTCGAACGTCGAGCGCACCTCGAAGCCGAAAGCGCCCTGCCAGAACGCGAGCGCCGGCTCCATGTCGGCTACATTGAGCTTGAAGAACCCGAGGCTAACCCGCGGCAAGGTCATGCAGTTTCTCCCTGCGGCGGCGTCTGCGACAGAGCGCACGGCTTTGCAATCCTCGGCGCCATAGGCCAAAGCGCGCGCGGATGATCCGCCGAGCTCTCACGAACACCGGATGGCTGATGGGCGCACGCGGGTTCAACGCGGTGCTCAGCCTCGGTTACCTCGCGCTCGCTACGCGTTCGCTCGGCCTCGAGGGGTTCGGCAAGTTCATCCTCGCGGTAAGCTTTGCCCAGGCGCTCTCGGGGCTGGCTTCGTTCCAGACCTGGCAGGCGGTCGTGCGCTGGGGCCACGGCCGCGATTCCGCCGGCGAGGCGGTCGGCTTCGCGCTGGCGCTCGACCTGCTCACCGTGGCCGCCGGGACCGCGGCGGCCGCCCTGCTGCTCGGCCTCGCGGGCGACTGGCTGCCCGTTCCGCCGGCGTTGAGGATGGAAGCATTTTGGCTGACCGTGGTCATGCTGCTCGCCGTTCGCTCGACGCCGACCGGCATCCTGCGCCTGCACGACAAGTACGCGCAGGCGGCGACGGCCGATGCGGTCACGCCCGTGGTGCGGTTGCTCGGCGCGGCGGCGGCGTTCGCCTTTGCGCCGACCAGCGCCGCGTTCGTGATCGTCTGGGCCGTCGCCGAGGTCGCCACCGCCTTTGCCTACTGGCGCTTTGCATTGCGCCTCGAGCCGCTGCCGTGGCGCAAGATCAGTCTGCGCAAGCTCCCCGGAGGCGAGCCGGACGCCTGGCGCTTCGTCTGGGGAACCGGGCTTTCTGGCGCCTTGTTGATCGCCTCGCGCCAGGTCGTCGTGCTGCTCGTCAGTGCACTCGGGGGGGCGGCGCTCGCGGGCATCTACCGGGTCGCGGCCCAGCTCGGCGAAGGCCTGCTCAAGCTTGCCCAGGCGCTGCTGCGCGCGACTTACCCCGAACTGGTCCGCGACCCCGAGGCCGCGCGGAGGATCGTCGCGAAGATCGTGCGCATCGCCGCGGTCACCGGCGCCGTCACGCTCGTGTTCGGAGCGCTCGCCGGGCACTGGGTGATCCTCGCCATTGCCGGCCGCGAATATCTCGCGGCATATGGGCCGATGCTGATCCTCGCCGGAGCTGCGGCGATCGAGCTGGCCGGCGCGCCGCTCGAGGCGTTGCTCGTTGCCCGCGGCCGCGCGCTGACCAACTTCCTGCTCCGTGCGCTGCCAACCGCGTTGGCCCTCGCAGCCTTGCCTCTCGCGGTATCCCGCGCCGGCGCGAGCGGTGCCGCAGCGGCGGTGCTGATCGCCAGCGCGCTGTCGGTTTGCGGTCTGATGATCGCCAGCCGTGAGAGGTAAGCCGCGACAATTCCCTTGCGACGCGTTTCGCGGTATTCTCCGCCCGAAAACAAAAGATCGTTCTGGGGGAGGACGCGATGGCAAGGAGCACTCCGAGCCGACTGGGAGGTGCCGCAGTCTCTTTGGCGGCGCTCGCCGTCGCCCTTCCGGCCACCGCGCAGGATTCGGACGAGGAGCAGGCCGCCGCCGGCGAGGAGGCGAGCGGCAACACGATCCTGGTCACCGGCCTGAGGCGCACGGACGAGCTGCAGGACACTCCGGCCGCGATCACCGCATTCACGGCGGACACGATCGAGAACGCGCGCATCCTCAAGCCGGCGGACTTCATCGACCTGACCTCGAACGTCACGCTGGTCGAGACGCAGAACGCGGGCAACGCGTTCATCGTCATTCGCGGCATCACCCAGGCGCGCAACTCCGAACCCTCGGTCGCGGTCGTCGTCGACGGCGTACAACAGGTCAATCCGGCGCAGTTCAACCAGGACCTGTTCGACATCGAGCAGATCGAGGTGCTCAAGGGCCCGCAGGGGGGGCTCTACGGGCGCAACGCAATCGGCGGCGCGATCATCATCGAGACCAAGGAGCCGAGCGACGAGTTCGAGGGCAAGATCACCTTCGGTCTCGACAACGGCGTGGGCGTGTTCGCGCGTGGCGGGATCAGCGGGCCCTTGTCGGATTCGATCAAGTTCCGGCTCTCCGGCCAGTTCTACGACACCGACGGCTACCTCGATAACGTGTTCCTCGGCGAGGAGGCCGACCCCTATCGCGACATCGCGCTGCGCGGGAACCTGCTGATCGAGCCGGCTCAAGGCTGGGAAATCGACTTGCGCGCCTCGATGGACCTGCTCGAGACGCAGGCGCTCTACTTCAACATCGTCGCCGACGTGAACGACACGAGCCTGCCCGTGCGCGTGAACAACGCCGGGCGCAACGACCGCGACTTGTCGCAAGCGTCACTCCGCATCGACTACGACGCGGACTTCGGCACCTTCACGTCGATCACGTCGTTCGACACCA
>Ga0079224_100013154_pt1 | contig 11510 bp, 9 predicted proteins | sample Stecom2015_FD_80414 | JGI IMG/M metagenome (GOLD analysis project Ga0079224, IMG submission 80414) | Agricultural soil microbial communities from Utah to study Nitrogen management - Steer compost 2015 | ecosystem: Environmental > Terrestrial > Soil > Agricultural land | place: USA: Utah...
ACGAAGTGCACGGTTTGTTTTCAGGTCTTTCTGCATATTGCGCTCGATCTTGGGAATCCAAAATCCACGGTTGGATTTAATCTGATCCCGTCGATTTTTCCAATCGAATCCATGCCAAAACTCCCCGTCCACAAAGATGGCCAGTTTGTATTTCTTGATTACGATATCCGGTCGGCCAGGTAGGGATTTGTCATGAAGTCTGAAACGTATTCCCCGTGTCCACAGTGCACGGCGCAGCGTTATCTCCGGTTTCGAATGTTTGCTTTTGATCCGGGCCATGACCCTGCTGCGCTGGGGCGTCGTGTAGAAGCCAGCCGCTTCTTCAAAGCGGGGGACATGGATGTGATCAACTTCGTCATTATAATTGTACATAATACATATATAACGAAGAGCGGCTGCGTTAGTTCGTGTAAAATTTGTTGCTATCACATTTTTGTTACAGAACCAGTTCGTTTAATATCTGTCGAATGTTTAAGTGTTGTATACCTATTGTTTTCTTAGATGACTCTGAAACGAGGTCTATCCAATCGAACAATTTTCTTTTCTCGCTTGTTTTAATTTCCCAATATTCTGAGAGCTCGCTGGCTGATGTTTGCATAATAATCTCAGTGATATCAGGAATAGATTTAAATAGATTTAAAAATATTCTCGGTACTTTTTTGTAAACATTTTTACCAATTACGCATTCTTCCTGTCCGCCTGCTGAAAAAAGATCCCGAACATTAGGGCATACAACTGCTTCACGCGTCGTTAGCCAAATTGCCAATCTTCCAAATTTAGTACTACTGTTGCCAAATAATTCAGGAAAATAAACCATGGCGCGATTTCTTAAGTGCTGTTTTTCCTTTAACGATAAATTGTTCCATATTCTGATAACAATATTACTCGCCTTACTGTTGTTGTCAGCGTCCATCCACCAAAGCTCTTCACCCGGTTTGAGTTTTCTTTTATAATAGTCTACAATAGGCTTTATCGGGTTGTCCTTTTTGCGTAGAGTGTCATAGGGCATGTTGATTTTGTCAAAAATTGTCTTACCTTTTCCCAGATTCATATCAATCAAGTACCTGGGGGAATGAGTAACGACTACTTCTGATAATACGTCCTCATAGGGGCGACAACGAAACTCGATCGGTTCTGCTAATTTGGCGAAAAGCATAAATATCCGTTCAATATTTTCAACTCGTGTAGTTTCTAAAACACTATTTCCTGTTGTTTTCCAATGATTTTGGGTTGTTGTTTTTACTTCAATGCCGTAATATTTTTTGGCGACAATATCAGGAAACTTCTGACCACCTATAAGCTCAATAGAATTTTCAAAAGGTGTACCCATTGCTAAATCTGTCATAACATCTTTGACATAAGGCTCAAGATTTCTTCCCATAAGGGTTGCTATTTTCTTAGATGATTTTTGAGCGTGAACATTGAGCTCATCAATTGTTGAGCCGAGTAATGTGTCAAATTCGTTTCTGTTTGGATCAGAATTTATAGAAATTATCATGTCACTCATTAAAATATAGGTTCCAAACTTCCTCGATTCTCATAGCGAGGTTGTACGCAAGAAGTGGGGGAACCGCATTACCTATTATCTTATATGCTTGAGATGGACTCACCAAATACGAGCCCTTTCGGCCTTTATCGTTCGGAATGACGAATTCATAATCCAGCGGGAAGGTTTGAATCATTGCACATTCCCTAACGGTCAATCTCCGTTCTCGTAATCCCTTTTTGAGCTCGCTCTCTATTTTTCCCCCATTTTGTTTAGATAATCGTCTAAACTCTATATTACCGTGGTGTTCAGAGCGGATTGTTGGAGCAATACCTGTAAGCTTTATTTCCGTTTGACCTTGACAGTGTTTACCCATGAATTTAGCTTTAGAATAAGACTTTTGCGATAAATCCTCCGTAACATCCGGTTCTTCCAAATGCTTAAAGACATCTTTTAATTGAACAAAATGTTTTAAGTTGTTATCCTTGACAGTATAGGAGTGCGTCGGTTTTGGGTAAGGATTATACGCTTCTGTAATTGTTTCTTTGAGCAACTCTTTTAATGCTGTTGCTTTTAATGCACTTTTTTTTATGCCGATAAAAATCACCCTTTCTCTCGATTGTGGAACGCCATAGTCTGCAGAATGCAGCACCTGTGGATCCAAGACGATGTAGCCATTTCCATTTGCTGATGAGAAGTCCTGTTGTATTATAGACTTTACATCTCCTAAATTTACGAGACCTTTGACATTTTCGGCAATAAATATTTTTGGCTGCGTAATATCGATTACTTCTTTCATCCACATATATAGCTGTCCTCTTGTCTCAATCGTGGGAGAATTGTCGCTAACTAATTCACCTTTGTGATTTTTATGTGAATTGAATCCATTTCTTTTTCCCGCTACACTGAAGTCCTGACATGGAAAACCACCAGTTACGACGTCGATATTATCTGGAAATACCTTGATCCCATTACGATGCATCTTGACAAGATCTACGATACTTTCTCCATGAAAGTTATCGACTGAGTGACCTCTTTTTGAGAAATAATTTATCCATGCGATTTTTGCATCTTGCAAAATGTCATTAGCAAATACAGTCCGAAATTTTGTTTTCTTTAATCTGACAAAACCATTTTCTAGAATGCGGTCTATAAAATGAGGTGTTAACGTTTCATTGACAGATGGTCGCAAAACTGAAAATCCTCCTTCAAACCCCAAGTCCATTCCTCCACAACCAGAAAAAAGCGAAAGTACTTTCATTATTCCTTTTTCGTGCTCAGTTGAATCCTTAATATTATGGGGCTGGTTGAAGCGAAAGTCTAATTGTACCTCTTCGGCAACCGGTATAAGATCAATCTCTTCGTTGTACATAATGAGATGCTTTAATTTTAAGTAATTAAATGAATGTTCAAGTATACTAAAAATAATAGCATTAAGCGTTTTTTTTTAAATATAGCCAGACTTTTTTTAATACTAAGAAGTTGTGGGAAATTTACATAATGTGGATAACACGACGGAACCTTTAAACCACCATAAAATCTAAAAATGATTAAGCAAAATTTCTCTTTTTGAAGGAAGGTACGAAACTAGTTCCATCTAAAACTGCCAATATTGCAACAATATCAACTTTACTGAATAATCGAAAAATTCGAGCGAAACGTTACTCGGGCAGCACATTCGCTTAGCCTGTCTTTGGTAGCGTAAGAATAGTCTACAAGCTTCATACTCAATCATAAGCAAATAATTTTGCTATACCAAATAATATGTTATATTTTAGCATCAAAAAAAGTATAACTATTTTATAGGGAGAAAAGTGAATTTCATCGATCTATTTGCAGGAGCAGGGGGATTATCCGAAGGATTTATCCGTGCGGGGTATGAACCTATTGCACATGTGGAGATTGACGAAGCAGCATGTTTTAGTTTAAAAACGAGATCAGGCTATCATTATTTAAAGCAAAACAATCAGTTTGATATCTATCTCCAATATTTGCGTGGGGAAATCAATAGACAGGAGCTTTATTCGAAAGTACCAAAGGATATCCTTTCAAGCGTTATTCACAAAGCTATAGGCGAAGAAAATAATGCAGCAATTTTCAGGATCATCGATGCAAATCTTCCTGCGGATGGGGAAGTGGATCTCATCATAGGCGGACCGCCGTGTCAAGCATACTCGTTAGTAGGTCGAGCCCGTTCCGAGCATGGTATGCGTAAAGATCCACGGAATTTTCTGTATGTACAATACGCCAATTATCTGGGCCGGTATAATCCAAAAATGTTTGTTTTTGAAAATGTACTCGGGTTGAAGTCAGCAGGTAAAGGGGTGTATTTGGCGAATATGGAGCGCCTCTTTAATAAAAAAGGCTACAAAATACATATCTTCACCGTCAAAGCCGAAAATTTTGGTGTGTTGCAACAACGCCGTCGTCTGATTATCATTGGATGGAAAGATGATTTTGTCCCGAACCTTCCTGATTTCGATAATTATAATTCTGGAGTTAACGGAAGGGTATCTGATCTGTTAACAGATCTTCCATCTTTACAGGCAGGAGAAGGAATTGATAAATTCAGTCTCTACACTCAAAATGATTTTTCCAATTACTTGCGGGAAGCTCATATCCGGAATGGGGTGGAGGTGCTTACCCAGCATATCGCAAGACCACACAATGAACAAGATAAAGAAATTTATCGGGTGGCAATCCGGAAATGGGAGGATACCAAGGAACGGTTAAATTACAATGACTTGGACGAACGGTTAAAGACCCACAATAATCGTAAATCTTTTACAGACCGTTTTAAAGTAGTTGCATCTGATCTTGGAGTCTCCCAAACTGTGGTTGCGCATATTGCAAAAGATGGACATTACTACATCCATCCTGATATTAATCAGAACCGTTCTATCTCCATTCGTGAGGCCGCGCGTTTACAATCTTTCCCTGATGACTTTTATTTCGAGGGAGTTAAAGAGGGGGCTAACCGTACCGCTGCGTTTAAACAGATTGGTAATGCCGTACCTCCTTTGATGGGAGAGTTGATAGCGAAGGGACTATCTGAGTTATTTGATTAGGCTTTCGTAGACCTCTTCTATAATAAAATCTGGAGAACCTTGTCTCGAGTAGTAAAACGAAAAACGTGCGACAATATCCTTCGTAAAACTATTATTTACTGATGTAAGTCTTGTGAATTGATTGATAATGTCATTTTTGTTCACTGATTTTAACACTTGGAAATCAATTAAACCAGCAGAGATACCTTTATACTGAGGTAAGAAATGATATTTAGGAATATTATTCTTAATTAAGTTTTTCAGTTTTTCAGATGCATTGTTTTTAACTCCCTTACTTGTACCATTGTTAATTATTGCTTTCAGCTTGGAAATTTGTCCTTTTTCCTTATCTTCTATTTCGACCAACAATACATTTTCAGTTTTTCCCTCGTGTGCTAAATCACAAGACGGAGTCAAAACGATATATCTCTTTTGTGAATCGTTTTCGAGTAATATGTCTCCTGTGAATAGTTTTGTTTTTATTGGTGGTGTTATATATATCTCTGCTGGATGGTAATTTTCGAAATCCGACTCTGTTGTTAACTCTAGATATTCTTGCACGTGAAGTAAAATATATCTTTCTAAAATTTTTTGTTTTTGTTCAGGGGTTCTTGACTGGTCATTGATCCAGATATCCATTGAAGCAGATAAATGATCCCAAAATATCTTATTCAGGTATTCATCTATTTTCCCTTTTCTTCCCAAAATATGGGTGATACCAGTATTGTAAATTTCAGTAATCTCCGAAAGAACTACCCTGAAATCTCCATCTCTTGAGCGTTTCTTAAAAAGGAAATTTTCCTCTTTATCAATCTGAGCTATACTTCCTGAAACTACAAATAAAGGAAATCTTAATTTGTCAATAATTTCTTCAATTAATTCCAACCCTTCTAGTTCAATTGTAGTAGAGGAAAGCCTCAAATCCACTATAGCGGCATCATACTCAGAACTTAATAACGCACGTTTAGCATCCTCTAAATTATCTATAGGGAATGCTGTGATTTGAACGTTGCTGTTTTTATTGTGAGACTCAATTAAATCGGTGTAGAGCTGTATTTGATCTTGCTCATCTTCGACTATTAATAATTTCATAATTTACTGTATTTTAACTTCTACTTTAAAAAAAGCACCATCTTCTGAGTAAATAGCTTTCAAATTGCCGTCATTTCTATCGATTGCCTCTCCTGCGATGGCTAAGCCGAGTCCAGTTCCTCCTCCTGTTTTATTGCTGAATTCTGGTTCAAATATGACCTCATTTTCTATCAAATGCTTTTCTATTCCTGGACCCGAATCCCGGTATTCAATTATAAGCAATTCATCTTCTTCATATACCTTTAAGCTAATCTGTTTTGGTCTGTCTCCGTTGGATTGTAGCCAAAAAATGCTGTTGTCAACGAGGTTTGTAAGTACGATATAAAAATCCTCTTTCCAACCATAAACTGTCAAATTGATATCACAATCAACTTTTACTTCGATTTGTTGGTTTATCAATTCCGAATGAAAAACATCTATAACATTATTGATGACGTCTCGTAAGTTGAAATCTTTTTTTCTGTCACGTTTTTTTGCAGATAGTGGATCTAGTTTACTAAAGAGCTTTACAAATATTTCTCCCTGTTCTTCTATAACGGATAATCTATTAATGATTTTATCTAAGACTTCTTGACTAAAATTTTCTTCCAATTCCTTTGACCAATCATAAATCAGCGGAATCTGATTTTTGAAATATCCCAACGGTTTTCTGCCTTCGTGCAGAACGACATTGACAATTTTTCCGACGGTAGCTTGTCCCTGATACAAAGCAATAACTTGTTTTAGTTCATCTGCGATCTTATTGCTTTTTTCTTCTTTATCAGAGATAAGTTTGTTAATCTTTTCTCTTTTGGGTTGCTCAATACCCAAAATATCAAGCTCTTTATCTATCTTTTCTTGAAGATCTTTAAAATTATAGAGTGCCTTTATTTTCTCATTAATATCTCTATTGCTTCTCCCGAGCCCTACATTTTGCCTGTAAGCAAATCTTCTGTTTTCTAGTTCTTTTAATACCTGTTTTGCTATTTCACGCAGACCAAAATATTCTGCATTTTCCTTTAACCCATCCCTTGCAGACTTTTCTACTAAACCTGATAAATCTTCTGATTGAATATGAATAAAGCCAATTACTTGATCACAGCCCACTCTTAATGAAGGGTTCTGAACCCTTTCATTATCTAGGTATAGCCAGTCAAACCCTGCATCTCCTAATGGTCTTATTCTGAATCCATTTCGATAAACTCCAACGCCGTTGAATGTGTCGAGAATAATTCGTGCTTCCCTTCTTCCTACATATTCACCTGTCATGGGGTCTTTTAGGCCTCTTTCAATTAATCCATCTATGGAGGCAGGGTCTCTGTCAAAAACTCTGAAATCAATTTTTAATTCCCCACAAAAACTTTGTTTATTATCATTACTGTCTTGGTTCAATAATATTCTAAAATCTTTTAACTCTTCAACAGGTGAGCCTTTAATTCTATTGTTTTCAAATTTTAATTTAGCGATACCTTCTTCCGAAACGGTACCTGAAATTCTGTAATCAAACAATTCGAATAGGGGATATGGCTCTATTTCTTCTTTGACATTCGAATATCCTTCATAGGGAAAATCTCCCAGTTCAAGAATTATTTTAAATTTATCATCATCTTCTTTCTCTATCTCTTTTTCAATAGGGGGGATTAGTTTTTTTAACTCAGATTTCAGATTTCTTAATTGTTTGGCATCCCACTCGTTCAGATGATTTTCATCTCCTACTATTATTATTTCGGTTCCGCTAGGTCTGTCAGTTTTAAAATTCTCGATTAGAACATCAACGTCATTGAGATATTTAGCGTCCTCAAAGTGTTTCCAAATAAGGTATAATGTTGTCAAATCTCCTGATTCATCAACAGTCTGTAAAACAAGATCGTCCCCAATCATAGATGCAGAATATCTTCCGATTCCCTTTTTTCCCTGCATTATTCTTTTTTTAGGACTTATCTTTCTGTGTAGTTTATCATCAGTAGACGGAACCATCCATTTATCTGTAACTGTTTCAAAAGACATTCCATGTCCCTCGTCTTTGATCACCACTCTAATTCCGGATACTGCTTTTTCTGTTCCCTTTTCGAATATAGTTTTTGTAAATGGAAGCAGAGAAATCGTGCAGATGGGTGAGTCTGCATCATAGGAGTTCTTCACTAATTCTACAATTGCCGCATATTTATCTTTTATAAGATCCCGACCAATGGTTATTATGTGTCTTCCCGCAGGTCTTATTTTGAATAGCCCTTCTTGAATTTTAGATTCTTCCATTGTGGATGTTTTAATTGTAAATAAATAATCTATTTACCTGTTGATATGACAATATAATAATTCTTCTAAAATTTCTTTCGCTTTATAAAACTGTTAATTTTTCCCTTTCCAAAATAACATTAGGATTTTAGTCGAATATTCTTTTGGGTAGATTGATAAACTTGGATAAGATAGTTTCTTTACCTTTTATATTAAGGGGCTTTATTCAGTTATCTTAAGATCTTTTTGTAATTTCAAACTGCTAATATGTTGGTCAAAAAGTTCTAAGTTGATTTTAGGTGACGAGCGGATTTTATCTTCTCTACCTTCTTCGTCTTTCTGCCCTGGTTCTACTTGTTTAAAGTTTCTCGGATTGGCATTTGGAAATAGACCAACATCTACTAAATATGCAGAATACCTAGTTCCGTCACTTGGTGCAGAACTTGTGTTTGAATTAGCTAAGTGAATCAGTCTTAAATCTACTAGCTCCTTGATGGCTTGATTGATCTGGGGGTACTTTAAAACTTCTGAATTCGAAACTAAAAAAGAATTCCACTTCCGATTGTCTACAATCTCACTCTTTATGTATTGTAAATAATATTCTAAAATCTCCCTCTCATCTTGTGAATCCGTGTTGAACGCTTCCAATTTGTTCGGCAGGTTTTCAATACTTGTCTCAATAACCAAGGGTTTACTGATACTTGACTGGCCGTTTATAATTTTATTGCCAAGGTCTATAAATAAAGAAAGGAAATCTCTTGGCACCCCCCCTGATGCTAAACAAAGAAACCTAAATCCATTTTCAGAAAATAACTTTTCATAATCAATAGTTACATCAACTTTCTTATTTATACTATTTAACAGATCTTTCATAAAAGCTACCAAAGAATTGAAGTTTTCAAAGTTATAGTCAAGATTTAATGATTGTCCATCGTGCTTTATTTCCATTCCAATATAAGTTTCTCCTTGTGTGTATAATGAGGTTCTATGTTTTATTGAAGCAATTTTCAAATACAATCTTGTATTTTTTGATATGCGATGAAAGAAGTCTGCAAAATATGGTTGGTCTCGCTTTCTTATAAAATAGAAATCATCTAATATGAGGAAAATATCTTTGTCTAGCTTTTCTGATGTTTGTTGAATAAGTTCCTTAAAATCGGTAAGTTCATTACGAAGAATATTTAATTTGTCAATTCTAAGAGTTTTTGAGAATTCTATTTCTTCACTTAATTCAGATGCTATTCTCGCAGAAGATTTATTTAGTCCACCACTAGCCTCTCCTGAAATCTTACTTCCATGTTTACTTCTAGTTGATTCCTCGTAAGAATCAGGGGTACTCAATCTGTTTTCCAGTTTTCGTAAATATTTCTTAAGCGAATTTTTAATTTTTCGTAACTCAAACCCTTTTTTTATTTGCCACCAAGAATAGGAACTGTTTATGTTACTTTCGAGTTGTTTAATCACAACTCTCAAAACTTGAATTATCGAATCGGGGAAGCTAATATCTTTAAAGTCATCAAGGTTTACTGAAATAATTACCTTGTCCATTGCCTGTGTTTTTATTGATTTTAAAAGTAATGATTTCCCTGAGCCTCTTCGTCCAAATATAATTTGATTCTGTTTGCTCTTTAAGCGGTCAATATGCCCTTTAGGGTCTAGATATTCAATAGTTGCTTGTTCTGTAACGCGAATGTTTTCTTCGATATATCTTAAAACTTTCTTTAATTCTTTTGTCATTTTTAGTTTGTACTAAGATTAACACCGATAATTATTTACGAATTGATTTCCAGTTGTCTATATTTTAGCTGAAATAGCGATTTTATGTATCTACATTTGTTTTTCTATTCCAAACCGGTAGTTCCCCTTTTAACTTCACCCATTCAGCCTTCATAATATCTCTAACATCGGCAGGCTTATCTTGGAAAGTTTCGTCGTATGTTACAAACCATTTTATCAAGATGGAGTCGATCTTATCAGATTCCAATTGCTTATGTATTCTATTGCGGTTTGGTAGCTTTCCCCCAGTTAATCTTCCCCAAAGACCGCCACCGTCGGAGAATCTAACTTTAGGTTCTAGATCACCCTCTGTTACACGTCCTGATGAGCTAATATAAATGAGGTCATTATTGTTATACACTAGGTAAACCCCTCGACCATCGCTTGGTGCGTTACATTTTTTTGAATGGATTTCGTTTATTTTTAGGATGTATTCGCCTTGCTTATATTTTTCTAAATTTTTAAACATAATTCTTATCCATAATTTACAATTTATTAGAGGTATTATTTTAATGCCATTTCAGTGTTCAGCAGTTCTCTTCTATTCACCACCACCTCTATCACCTTTTCCAACGTTTCTTCACTTAAAGGTGCGTTTCCTTTCGCTTTTTGGTGCCACTTGCTACTTTCATCACACCATATGACTACCCTTGTCGTAAAATCAGTTATTTTAAACCTACAGAGGTTTCATCTCTCTCGTAACCAAACTCATAAGAGTTGCCATCAATTTCTATCGTTCCTGTTTTTATCATGTTTTCTCAATAAGCCCCTTTGTGAATAACAATCCAAAAAGCGGTGATCTTTTCGCATAGATATCTGTTCCCTTAAAGTGGTGCTTAGAACTATTCGTATTGAAGACCTCCATAGTCTTTAATTTAGTTATGACATCAACAAAATTAATACGGTCAATATCTTCTTCCTCTTTCCGGTCTCCTCCGGAAAAGGAGAACGAATTAGTTTCTACATGCACTATCTTATAAGTTTTAGGAGTGTTACCTACACTTTGAAATTCTGTGCCTGATTCTAAACTACCTATTAATTGATTCCAAATTTCCTCTCCTTCGAGGTTATCAAAGGCATCATTGAATTTATAATTGGCCATGTTTTTATATTTAATGATAAATCATCTTTTAGCTACTATTTTCAATTTCTTCAAAGCGTTATCCAACGCTATCCTCCAACCTACTATCTCTCATTACCTCCCACTCAATCTCCCCATAAATCTCCTTACTGTCTCCATCACTTCTTCTCCCCAATATCAAAACCCCTTACTACCGTTATCCCTTTAGAGGTGGGCAGAATGGTATTCTCCTGCAATCGATCGATATACTCAAAGAGCAGTTCAATGTTTTGGTCATGTCCTTTTTGCTTCTTTGCGATTTGTTCTACGGTGTGTTTTATTTCAGCTATTTCCAATTTTACTTCTGCATTATCAGCAAGTAGTTGTCTCATGCGTGTGAATATCCGCATAATCTGGATATTGATTTGGATTGCAAGTTTGCTGTTCAGTACGGATGACAACATGGCTACTCCTTGTTCAGTAAAACAGAAAGGGGCATATCTCAAACCTAGTCTGTCAGAATTGGAGGTCACAAATTGTGACCTCCAACTCTCGAATTCATCGTTGGACATCTCAAACATAAAATCCTCGGGAAATCTATCTATTTTCCGTCGTACGGCTTGTTTTAATACTTTTGTCTCTACATTGTAGAGTTCTGCCAAATCACGATCCAACATGACTTTTTGATTTCTGATGATATATATCTTGCTTGCAAGTATTTCGTCATCAGGTGGTATAGCTTGTGCTATATTTTTCTTACTCATATTCTCCCCGTTTTATAATTGGTGCTTTAAGATCACAATTTGTGACATCAAAGTCTAGTATTCTTTTCAAA
>Ga0079224_100013155_pt1 | contig 11510 bp, 10 predicted proteins | sample Stecom2015_FD_80414 | JGI IMG/M metagenome (GOLD analysis project Ga0079224, IMG submission 80414) | Agricultural soil microbial communities from Utah to study Nitrogen management - Steer compost 2015 | ecosystem: Environmental > Terrestrial > Soil > Agricultural land | place: USA: Utah...
GGCGCCGTCATGTTCCTGACAGACCCGTAAGCCCCGCGGGTAAAGGCCGCCTCCGAGGTCCAGTTGAATATCTCTCCCAGAACGGGTAAACTCTGCAACGAGGTGATGGGCTCGTGTACGACGTCATCGTAGTCGGCGGCGGCGTTGCCGGCGGCAGCGCGGCCATCTTTCTCGCCAAGGCGGGGCTGAAAACGTTGGTGCTGGACAACGACAAGGGCCAAACCCGCCGGGCCTGGATCGAAAACCACTACGGGTTTCCAGAAGGCGTCACGGGGCCGGACCTCGTGGACGCAGGCCGCCAGCAGGCTGAGCGCTTGGGGGCCCAGTGGCAGGTCGCCCAGGTGACGGAGATTGCGCCCGTCGACGGCGGTTTCACCGTCAAGACCGAGCAGGGGCCTGAGTTTCAGGGCAAGCAGGTGATCCTGGCCACCGGCGCGGCCATGTCCCTGGCCGAGGCCCTCAACCTGGAGTTCACCGACGGGCGGGAGGCCCGCTATCCCCGGGTCGTCAAAGTCGACATCGACGGCCGCACCAGCATGCCTGGCATCTGGGCGGCCGGGATCATCGCCGGCGTCAGCGCCCACACCATCGTGACGGCCGGCCACGGAGCCCATGTGGCCATCGGGCTCATCAGCGAGCTGGAAGGCAAGCGCCACGTCCAGCACGACGTCCTAAACAAGTAGCGCGAGGCCGGCAGCCCCAGCGGGCCCGCCTAGGCAGGGCCCGCCCTCGACATCCCCTCCGACAGCTGCCGGACAAACCGGCCGATGACCGCATCGCTGCGGTCGGCGGTGCGGTAGACGAGCCAGATTTCGTTTTGCACCGGGCGGGGCGGCGACCACAGCCGCGCCATGCGGCCGGTTTCCACGCGGTCCCCCACCAGATACGACGGCAGGACGCTCACGCCCCCGCCCCGCTCCACCAGCCCCGCGATGGCGTGCAGGTCGGGCACAACCAGGCGCGCCGCAAAACCCGGCCGCTGGCCAAAACTCTCCATCCAAAACCGCCGGATAATGGGCAGGTCTTGGCTGTAGCTGATCCACGCCTGCCCCTCCAGCGCCGCGCGGACGGCGGCCGCATCGCCGGGGTCCGCCGCCAGGGACGCGCCGGGACCGCCCACGAGCCAAAAGAACTCCGTGTCCAGATGCACAAAATGCAGCCCCTTGCGGGACAGGTGCTGGGTGGCCACCACCACGTCCAGGCGATGGTCGGCCAACAGCTCGAGGAGGGCTGCCGCGGGGCCAAAGGTGACGGCGACCCGGCCCTCCCAAGCGGCCAGGCACGGGCTGAGGCGCTCCCGAAAGTACTCCGCCGGCGCGCCCAGTCGGATGACGGTTTCCCCCGCGCCGCCCCGCAGCTCGGACGTGGTCCGCTCTAAGCGGTCGATCGCCGGCGCCACCTGGTTGTACAGCGCGACGCCCCGCTCGGTGGGCACCATGCGCCGGGGCTGGCGGATAAACAGCGGCGCCCCCACCTCGGCTTCCAGCGCGGCCAAGTGCTGCGAAAGGGCGGGCTGGGTCATGTGGCGGGCCGCCGCGGCTGCCGACACCGAGCCCAGTCGGTAGATGGCGACGAAGGAACGGTACCACTCAAAGTCTGCCATAAATCCTCTTATCGATCGTCCAGCATTTGATAATTTGTATTATACCCCGTCCGCCGTTAAGATAGTGGCCGGAACCCCACTTCCCGGGAAAAACCCGGGTCACGAAAGGAGTGGCTGCCTTGGCCAAGCGCGTCCTCATGGTCGTCACGAGCCACGCCACCATCACGCCCGAAAAGCCCACGGGCATCTGGCTCTCCGAGTTCTCGGAGCCTTACACCCTCTTTCGCCAGCAGGGCTACGAGGTGACGGTGGCCAGCATCCGCGGCGGCAAGGCGCCGGTGGACCCCAGGAGCCTTAAAGAGCCCGTCGATGGGGAAACCCGAACTGCGCTCCAGGAGCTGGAGGCGACCATCGCCCTGCGAGACGTGCCCACCGATGACTTTGACGCCATCTTTTTGCCCGGCGGGCACGGAACCATGTACGACTTGCCCGGCAGCGAGGAGCTGGCGCAAACCCTGCGCTCCTTCTACGAAACCGGGCGCGTCATCGGCGCGGTTTGCCACGGACCGGCGGGGCTGGTGGGCGCCACGCTGTCGGATGGGACACCCCTCGTCACGGGCAAGCGGGTGACCGGTTTCACCAATGAGGAGGAAACCGCGGCAGGCTATGATCAGCTGATGCCCTTCCTGCTGGAGGATCGCCTCAAGGAGCTGGACGCGACCTTTGTGGCAGCGCCCATGTGGGCCGACCACATTGAGGTGGACGGCCGCCTCATCACCGGCCAAAACCCGCAGTCCAGCGTCAGCGCCGCCAAGGCGGTCATCCGGGCCCTGGAAGGGTAAGGGCTCCCTGGCAGACCGTCCTGGCAGCCCGGCCCGCCAGGCCTCCTTGCGGCTCGTCCTGGCAGGTCGTCCCTGCCGGCCGTCCTTGCCGGCTGTCCTTGCCGGCTGTCCTTGCCGGCGCCCCGCCCGCCCGCGTCGATCCGCTGGCGGCGGGCTCCCCGGCTGCACCCGGCCGCAGGGCCTCGCGGCACTCCGCCCCGTCAGCGCCGCAGGGCCGCCACGTACTCCGACGGCGTCTGCCCCAGGACCGACTTGAAATCCTTGATAAAGTGGGCCTGGTCAAAGTAGCCCAGGAGCACCGCGAGTTCGGTCCATGGGACGGAGGGGTCCTGCTCTAAGCGCTGGGCCGCTTCCTGCAATCGGAAGCGCTTGATGACCCACTTGGGGGTCACGCCGACGTACCGGCGAAAAAGGCGCTGTAGCTGGCGCACCGACATGCCGGCCCACTGGCTCAATTGCTCCACCCGGACGATATCCCGATCATGCATGGCCGCGTCCACGATGCGGGCCGCCAGCTGCCCCCGCGGATCGGGCTCGGGGAGCCGCGTCCGGAGCCCGGCCTCCGCCGCCTGCGCCATCCGGGCCTCGTCGCCCCCAGCGAGCACGAGAGCCAGCCACCGCTCCACCTCTGGGCCAAACACGTCCGCCGCGGGCACCGTCCGCCCCGTCAGCAGCGCAACGTCCCGCTGCCAAGAGGGAAAGAACCCGCCGGCCCGAAACCGGACGCCCAGCACCCGCCCGCTCCCCCGCAGCTCCCGCACGAAGGGCCGCCGGGGGATGCCGTACACCAGCGCCCGGCGGCCGGCTTCATCTTCTTCGAAAGCCAGATGGACGCTGGGAAACGACAGCACCGTCTGGGTGTACGTTTCGCCCGGCGGCAGGCGGTAACGGACGCACCAGTAGTGCTCAACGAAGGGACGCAGCTCCGGTCCGGGTTCAAAGCGGGACAGGGAAAACTTATCCAGTCCTGCGGCGGCGCGCACGATGCCGCGGGTCGATGACAAGCCCGCAGGCTTCACCGACATGCCCCTGACCTCCCCCTGCCGGGCTGGTGTCGCGTTTTTACAATACTTGCGCCTTTTCCTCCCTTATCATACCAACTGCTCCGTGAGCACCGGCGCCATCAACTTCGCCGACGGGAGGAATCCACCCATGACAGCCCCCACCAAGCCGGTGGGCGTCACCGGCCAGCACACCACCAACGGCACGCCCCACGGCTACAGCGCCATCACGCCCTTCATCGTCGTCGACCGGCCAGCGGAAGCCATCGCCTTCTACGAAGCCGTCTTTGGCGCGAAGGCCAAGAACGTCACGGCCATGGGCCCGGACGGCAGCGGGGTCATCATCCACGCGGACCTCGACTTTGGCAATGGGTACTTGCAGCTGGGCGCCGCCAACCCCGCGTACAACCTGGTGCCGCCGCCGGGCAACGGTCAGGCCTGCTACTCGCTGGGTCTTTACGTGCCTGATGTGGACCTGGTCCTGGAGCGCGCCCTCGCCCACGGGGCCACGCTGCGGGAGCCGGCCCAAAACTTCGTTTCCGGCGACCGGTATGCCAGCATTCTGGACCCCTTTGGCATCCGCTGGACCATCATGAGCCGCATCGAGGACCTTTCCGAGGAGGAAAGCAGCCGCCGGGTGGCCGAATGGAGCAAGAGCATGATGCAAAACCCCTGACGCGGGGCCAGCTCCGCCGCGGTCCGAAACCTTAAGGTGCTGGGCGCCACCACCAGCTCGCCGCTGGCCAAAAACCGTCTCCCCGGGGCCGTGGGGCGTTTCCAGGCGCCGGAACGTGTTGTCGGGCGTCCACAGCTCCCACTGCCGCCAGCCGGGATTGCGGCTGTCAAAGGCTAAGCGCCCGCCGGGGGCCCATCGACGCTGATTCCTGCCAGCTCCTGCCACAAGATTGCCGCCGATCCCACAGCTTACGGCAGCCGGGCGCGATGTCCGGTCGTGGCGGGCCAGCGGGTGCGCATCCGAGCCGCAGCGGGCTGCACCCGTTCCTTGGCCCGCTTGGGCGTCTCCCCTTCGGGTTCCTGCGACCAGGACTCACCGTCCCTCCGTCGAAGGTTCTCTCATGCTTCCCACAGGGTGTGGGACGCCGCCATCGCTGCCGACCCCTTCGCAGGACCTGCGCCAAAGGACGCACCGACGGAGGACTCGCGCCACCCATGACCGCCCTGCGTACTGACCTGCCCCCGTCCATCGTCCAGCGGGCCCAGCGGGTGTTCCGCCTCGCCCGGGCTCGCCTGGTCCAGGAGCGGCTGCTGGCCCTGCAGCGGGAAACCGCCCAGGACGCGGCCGCCGTCCGCCGCGCCGCCGACCAGTTGCACGCGCTGGCGGGCACGGCCGCGGCCGGGTCGCGCGCCACGCTGGTGGCCCAGGAGCTGGAAGCCGCCGCGGCCGGGCTGGGGCAACTGGCCGAAGACCTGCAGCGGCCCTTCCTTTTGTTTGTGGTGGGGATGGGCAAGTTTGGCAAATCCACCCTCATCAACGCCCTGCTGGGCCAGCGGGCAGCGGCCATGGACGCCCTGCCCAAGACGTGGAAAATCGACGTCTTCACCTGCACCCTGCCCCCGGGCATCGCCCAGGTCCGGACCTACGACGGCCGGGTGGAGCGGCTGCCCGTAGCTGACGCCGCAGCCCTCATCGATGAAGAGGAGCGCCGCCGGGAGGAGTCCGAGGAGAAGGTCTGGGAGCTGTTCCAAGCGCAGGCCCGGCACCTGGCATCGGTGACGGAAAAGGAGCTGCTCCGCCAGGAGCTGGAAATGCTTCACCTGTACCGCTCGCCCATCGTCGAGGTGCGGTGGCCGGTGCGGGCCGCCGGCATCAGCCGCCATTTCGACGTGGTGGATACCCCGGGGCTGTGGCAGGAGCGGCCAGGACGCACGGCCGCGGGTTCCGGTCCGTCCGCCGGCGGGCCCAGCGGCCGGGCGCCCCTGGCCACGGGCCCCGGGGGCGGCGCCCTCGCGGGTCCGCCCTTTTCCCTGGTTTCCGCAGACGACCTGCGCAGCTATTACCTGCAAGCCGACGGCGTCTTGTGGCTTTTGGACGCCACCAAGCTGGCCGCAGGCAAGCCCCACGAGCTCATGCGGGACCTCAACGCCGCGCTGGGCCGGGTAGGCGGCGTAGCCCGCAACGCGGTGGCCGTCCTAAACCGCATCGACCTGGTCCGCCGCCAGGGCGGCGACGCGGCGGTGGCGCGGGTCGTGGCCCAGGCCCGGGAGATGCTGGCGGACCTCTTTTGGGAAGTGATTCCCATCTCCGCGCGGGAAGCTCTGGAGGCGCAAGAAGCCGGCGACCCCCAGCGGCTGCGGCAGTCGGGCTTGCCGGAGCTATTGGCCGTCATCGACCAGCGGTTCCGGGTGGGCGGCGCCGCCGTGCGCTGGTGGAGCAAGTCCCAAGGCCGGCGCCAGTACCTGCTCCAAGTGCAGGCCGTCAGCCGCCGCTACCGCGAGGAGCTTTCGGAGGCGCGGGCGGAGCTGGAGAAGCGGGCCGCGGAGGCCCAGCGGCACCTGGACAGCGTACAGAGGCAGGCCCAACGGCGCTTTGCCGACGCCGTGGCCGCGCACCGCCTCAAGGTGCGGGACAACATCCAAGACGACCGCTTGGCCGCGCTGCTCCAGCGCCGGGGGGAGGCCCGCGAGCAGTATCTGCGGGACGCCATTTACGAGATGGACGAATTGCAGGCGGTGCTGGCCAACCTCGTGTCCCGGGTACAGCGGCAATACCGGGAAACCGCCGCCCGCCTCATCCCCCTCCAGCAGTTCGCAGCTTTCCGGTACGCGGCGCCCAGCGGCCTGGCGCCGGCAGCCCCGGGCCTTTGGCCAGCACAGAGCCCGCTGGACGTGGATGTGGAGGCGGGGGACTTTTCCGGCGCCGCCCACGTGCTCCTCACGGGCACCCTGGCCTTGGTGGGAGCGTCCCTGTTGGGGCCGGTGGGCCTGCTGCTGGGCCCCGTCGTCTCGCGCAGCATGTTTGAGGACTACATCACTTCCCTCAAGCTCCGCAAGGTGCGGGAAAACCTCGAGGAACAGTTCGACATGGTGCTGGGCAAAGCCCAGGAGCAGTGGCACCGCACCCTGGACCGGCTGCACCGGGAGTATGCGGCCCATCTGGCGACGGTGCGCGAGGGTTCCTTTGCCCAGGTGCACATGCCCCCGGACCGCCTGCCCGCAGCCCAAGACGCCTTGGCCGCCTTGGAGGCCATGGTCCACCGGCCTGTGTCCGCCCCCGCCTTGCGGGATGTGCTGCTGGTGCCCTGGGTGCAGCAGCACCAGAGACTGGCCTGAGGCAGTGAAGGAGGTCCTTGCGTGGACGAGTCCAACAAGACAACACCGCCCGCACCCGGCCCGGAGGACACCGAGGCCCTGTTGGTGGCCGAGTTCAGTACGCTGGTGCGGGAAGTGGCCCGGGAAATCGCCCGGGAGGCCGTAGAACCCCTCTTGCAGCAAAGGATGTCCTCTGTGGTCCAAGCCGCGGAGCAGCGTCAGGCGGCCGCTGCGCTGGAGGCCGAGCACCAACGGACCAGCGCAGAACTGGAACGGCTGTCTGCCTATGTTCGGGAGGAGTTGGCCCACCGCTTGACCCAAGCCGTCGAGGCCATGGGGCAACAGCTGGCCCGCTCCGTAGATGCCCTGGGCCAGCAGCTGGCCGAGCGCCTCGACGATCGGTTCCACCGCCATGCCCGGCAGTGGCAAGCCGCCCTGGACGCGATGCAGGAAGAGCTGGCGAGGCTGCGCCGGGCCACCGAGGAGCTGGCCGGCCAGGTCTCAGGGGACCCCTAGGGCTTTGGTCGACGCCTCGGGCTTTGGTCGACACCTCGGGCTTTGGTCGACGCCTCGGGTTTTGGCTGACGTCTCGGGCTTTTGGTCGATGGGAGGCGAGCCGATGGAAAGAGAGCCCACGGCCACCTTTGACCCTGCATGGATTGACGACGCGCTGCAGCTGTTGCAGCGCTCCCCCCTCCGCCGCCCGTCCCATCCCAGCCGCAGCATGCCGGCGCCCTTCGCGCAGGAAGTCGTCGAGGACATCCCCCGCCGGGTGCGGGCCTTAAAGGAGCGGCTGTCCAAGCCCCTTACCTTGGCGGTGTTGGGGGAGGTCAAGGCGGGCAAATCGACGTTGGTCAACGCCCTGGTGGGCGCGGATGTGGCCCCGGTGGACGTGCTGGAGGCCACGCAGTGGATCATGGAAATTCGGGCCGCGGACGAGCCCTACGGGCAGGTCCTCTTTGCCGACGGCTCCACCCACGAAGGAACGCCCCAGGAAATCCACGACCTCCTGTATGCCCGGCGCCACGACGCGGCCTTTGTCCAGCGGTGCGCCGCCGTCGTCGTCGGCCTGCCCTGGCCGGCCCTGGCCCGGTGGCACCTGATTGATACGCCCGGTCTGGCCACCGTCACCCAGGAAGCGGCGGCCCGGACGCAGCAGCACTTGACCCAGGTGGACGCCGTGCTGTGGGTGCTCAACGCCCACCACCTGGGCCAGGCGGACGTGACGGCGGAGCTCGCGGCCATCGCGCGGCAGGGCAAGCCCGTCTTGGCCGTCATCAACCGCATCGACGAGGTGGACGCCGACCCGGCCCGGCTGGTGCGCTATGTCCGCATGCGTCTCGGCGAGTACGTCCAGGACGTGTTCGCGGTTTCCGCCCACCAGGCCCGCCAGGCCCAGCGGGCCGGCGACGACGCCCTGCTGCAAGCCAGCGGCCTGCCTGCCCTCCAGGCTTACTTGCAGGCGCGCATCACCGGCCGGGCCGCCGAGGCCCAGGCCGAAGCCTTGGGCCAGCAGCTGTTGGCCTTGCTGCAACTCGAAGAGACGGTGCACGAAACCTACGGGCACCAGCTGACCTTTCTCCTGCAGGAAGCCGAAAACCACTACCAGCGGCTGGAGCTGGAACGCCAGCGCATCCAAAAGGAAGCGGAGCACTTCGTCGAGAGCCAGCTGGAAGGTTACCTCTACGATGTGGCCCACCGCTTCACCGGGCACCTTTCCGCCGGGTCCCGCTGGGACGCGCTGCTCCGGAGCGGGCAGCCCTCCATCGACGAGGAAGCCCTCGCGAGCGCGCTGGCGGGCGACGGCTTCCGGGCCTGGGTCGAAGGGCTGGGTCCCCAAGTGGACGCGTTCATCCGGGAAAAGTGGCAGGAAGCCACGGGCCAAATGCAGCTGCAGCTGCGGGAACGGTTCCAGGCCTTTTACGCCGGCGAAGTCCGGCGGCTGGAAGGCATTGAGGACCTTGGCGGACCGTCGGATCTGATCGAGGGTCTTAAGGAAGGGCTGACGGCCGGCGGCGTCATCGGCACGGGCCTGGCCGCCTATGCGGCGGCCCTGGGACCAGCCGCGGCCTACATCACCCTCGGGTCCGCCCTGGGGATGTTCCTGCCGCCCGCCCTGGTCATCGGCGCCGGCGCGGGCGTCGTGCTCCGCCTATTGCGCTCCAACCAGCAAGCGGAGCGGCTGCGCACCAGCCTGCGGGACGCCATCGTGGCCCACCAGCGGCGGCTGCGGGCCGAATGGCTGAAACCGACGGTGTTTCCCGCGCTGTATCGCCACAATGCGGCCGTGGCGGACACGCTGCACCGGGCCTTCCTGGAGCAGCTCTGCCAGGGCTGGTCCTTGGAGGAACTCCAGGCCCTGGCCCAGGCGGCCGCGGCCCACGGCCAGCAATGCCGCCGCGCCCGGGAGCGCCTCGCGCGCGCCATGGGCCTTCCCGCCGCCTGAGCACGACGCAGGAACCTGTTTTCCCCGGCTTTTCCCATCCCACGACACTGACGCCTCGCGAGCATCCGCACCGCCGGCCTTCTGCTTGTTTCTTGCAGTATACACCGCGTTGCTCAAATATTTTTCGCTGCGGAGAAGGATTTGCGAATCATGCATAGAATACGTGCCCGCAACACAGGAAACACCGTTCGCTCTATGCGAACAATCTGGCGGTGGCTCCATGTCCAAGCCCCGAATCGTGCAAAGCTTAGAGACGGGCCTGCGCGTCCTGCTCCATATGACCCAGGATTCGCGAGAGTGGAGCATTGCGGAGCTGCACCGCGACCTGGGGACGCCAAAGAGCGTGATCCATAGCGCCCTCGCCACCCTGGCAAAGTACGACCTGGTGGAGCAGAACGAGGACACCCGCCGCTACCGCATCGGAGTGGCCGGTCTGCTCCTGGGGCAAGCGGCCAGCAAAAGCCTACAGCTGCCGGTGGTAGCCCGACCCATCATGGAAAGGCTGGCCGCGGAGGTCAACGAATCGGCTTACCTGGTCATCTGCCGGGACGACCGCGGGGTGTTGATCGACCGGGCCGATCCCGCCCATCCTTTGCGGGTGACGATGGAAATCGGCATGAGCCGGCCCATGTACGCGGGCGCGTCTTTCAAGGCCCTCCTGGCTTATCTGCCCCAGGAGGTCATTGCCAGGATTTTGGATGGCCCCTTGGAGCAGGTGGGCCCCAAATCCCCCGCCTCACGGGAAGAAATCGAAGCCGACCTCGCCCGGATCCGCGCGCTGGGTTATTCATACACAGAGGAAGAAACGGTTCCCGAGACCGCAGGCATTGCGGCACCGGTGTTCGACGCGGCGGGCCGGGCAGTGGCGTCGGTGAGCGTGGCGGGCGTGGTCTCCCGGTTTCGCAGCCGCCGCGAACAGCTGGTTGAGGCGGTTGTACGGGCGGCAGCCATGCTCTCCGAGCGCCTCGGCTATGTGAAGGGGGCTTAGGAAATGGCGCCATCCTCGCCTTCGAGCAGCGTGGCCATGGAGCGTGTTTCGACGGCTGCTGCCCGTTCTGCCCGGACGCACGGGAGCAGCCTGCGCAGCCTCCTGCTGCTCCTGCCGGGGCTGGGCCTGTTCATCGCCTTCTTTATCGTACCCTTTGCCGTCATGATCGCCATCAGCTTCATGGACGGCCACTTCGTGCGGGGCGACGAGATCGCCTTTACCCTGGAGCACTACCGGGTCATTTTCTCCGACCCCTTTTACCTGCGGGTCATGTGGAACACTTTAAAGCTGGGGCTGATCACCACGGCCATCGCCCTGGCGCTGGGATATCCCCTGGCTTATCAGCTTTCGCGGACCCGCAATCCCAACACGCGGCGGCTTATGCTGGCTGCCGTCCTCTCGCCCATGATGGTGGGCATCGTGGTGCGCCTGTACGGCTGGATGACCATCTTGCAAGACACCGGCCTCATCAACTCCGCCCTGTTGAAACTCGGCTTGATCCGCAGCCCGCTGCCGCTGATGTACAACGAGTTCGGCATCGTGGTAGCCCTGGTGCATGTGTACATTCCCTTTATGATCCTTTCGATCCACGGCGTCATTTCCGGCATCGACGAGCGCCTCGAGGAAGCCGCCCAAAACCTGGGAGCCACCCGCTGGCAGGCCTTTCTCGAGGTCACGCTCCCCCTCAGCATGCCCGGCGTCCTCGCCGGGTGCCTGCTGGTTTTTAGCTTGGCCATTAGCTCCTACGTGGTCCCCATCCTGATGGGCGGCTTCCAGTACATGACCTTGCCTGTGCTCGTTTACCAGGAAATCGCCGGCATCTTCAACTTCGCCTTCGGCGCGGCCCTGGCCGTCCTGCTGCTGGCCATGGGCATCGTGGTGCTGGTGCTGTACTACCGGGTGATGACCCAGGTCCACCGCGGGGTGATGAGCTGATGCAGGCGCGGTCTTTGGCCGTGAGTCCCGGCTGGCGGCTGGTAGCCGCCTTCAACGTCCTGGTCCTCATATTCTTGGTCACACCGGTGATCATCGTGGTCCTGCAGGCCTTCAACTCCGGGTCCTTCTTGACGTTTCCGCCGGAGGGCTTTTCAACCCGGTGGTTCGTGAACTTCTTCACGTCGCGCCCCTTCATGGACGCCTTTCAGGTCAGCCTGCTGCTGGCGGTCTACACCGTCCTGATCTCCACCGTGGTCGGCACCGCCAGCGCCCTGGTGCTGGTGCGCCAGCGGTTTTGGGGAAGGGATTTCCTCAATCTGCTCTTTATGTCGCCCTTAATGCTGCCGGCCCTGCTGACGGGTCTCGCGCTGTTCCAGTACTATCTCCTCCTCGGCTGGGGCCGCACCTTTGGGGGACTGCTGCTGGGCCACGTGCTGGTCACGACGCCCTACATCATCCGGACGGTCAGCGCGGTGCTCCACAA
>Ga0079224_100013156_pt1 | contig 11510 bp, 7 predicted proteins | sample Stecom2015_FD_80414 | JGI IMG/M metagenome (GOLD analysis project Ga0079224, IMG submission 80414) | Agricultural soil microbial communities from Utah to study Nitrogen management - Steer compost 2015 | ecosystem: Environmental > Terrestrial > Soil > Agricultural land | place: USA: Utah...
ATACCTCCGCCGACGTTAGTGGCTTTAGAAGCCTCTGAGATAGATCTCGCTCAATCCCACTGTATTCCCGCCGGTATTAGGTTGCCTATTAGTGATTCGTATCTTAACAAAACGTACCGCTTCGGGCGCCTGCAAGTCAAACAGCCATTGTGTTCGGGCTTTGTCTGCGGGCGATGACGTGTCATGAAAACCATGCCCAATCCAGTCACCATCTTCGCCGGTTTGACTGGTCAATATTTCATAGCCATCGATATTCGCAGTCTGATTGGGGAATATTTCCACCTGATAAACGGTTCTCGATTCCTTCAAGTCAAACATCACCCATGGGTCGGGGTCTTTCAAACCGCCGTTCTGTCCCTTGAACACCACGTGCCAATAACTTGCCATATCTCCATCAATCACGTTCGCTGGTGGGTTGACGGCATTGAACGTTGAAGCCGTTACCTCCCAGGTATCCATCACCTCAAGCCGATTGGCCGCGCTTTGAATCGGTATAAAAATAACGTTATCGTCACCTGCAAACAGGGGAGCCGAGATATCGGACAGCACCAGTGGAAGTACGAAGTTGCCTAATCCAATTTTTTCCCGGTCTACCGCTATCTCCGTCTCTACAAAGTCACTGCCTTCAGCAACCAACAGATTGGTTGTTATGAGCTCGAAAGCCGATTGGGGCAGTAACGTGTAGTCGCCTCCGGTTTTTGCATTATAGTTATCAACAGCCTCATTCAATACCGCCGGATCCGTTGAGAAACCGAATTGCACATCCCACTTGCTGGTAAATGGCATACCCACGTCAAACGAATAGCTCACTTTTCCAACTTGGCCGGCTGTGAGGGTCATTGGCTCGAAGTCGCCACGAAGGATATTCAATGTGGGGCGCTTGATGTCAAACACGATCAGTAGCTGATCGGGTGTTCCCTCGGGATCTTCATCGGTAATTTCAACACCTTCTGAAAGAATACGAAGGGGAAGCACAAATGCTTGGCGTTCATATTCGCCCTCACTTGCAGCGACGATTAACGCCGGATCGTACGTAAAAGCGAACCGTGCGTGCATTTCTTTGCCTGCGATCGTGAAGCGTGTGGCGCCGAGTTCATAACAGTTTTCGGGTAGCGGTTCATAAGCCGTCCCGTGTTCCATGTTGTAGGCCTCCAGCAACTCGGCATCTACCTTATACTCGATAACAGCAGTCGTGCCCGAAATCCCGCTCTTGTACGTCCAATACTCGGCCGTGACCTTTTCGCCAAGATCATAAGTCGACTCCGTTACCAGTCCACTTTTCGCCAGGTAAACTTTATCGGGTTCCATTCCATCCAACCGATGGTCTTCGCACGCGAAAAACAGTACGGAACCCATAAGCAATACCAAATAAAATAAACGGTTCATACTTATCTATTTTTTAATTCCAAAAAGGTGCTTGTTCGATTAATTTGTCCCTATCCATCTGTGCCTGCAACATGGGCCACAAATACTGCTTTTTATGAAATATACGATCTGGTCGTTCCGTCTTTGTTCGCTTCCAGAAATCCCCTCCGGGATTGTGGTCGGTGTGCCTGATGTTCATTCCGTACATCGGGCCGACATTCGTTTGTTCGGCAATTTGCCAGCGCCGCACATCGAAGAAGCGGAACCCTTCAAAGGCCAACTCAATTTGGCGTTCGCGACGAATCATTTCGCGCAGCTGGTCTTGATTGCTTTCAATACCGGGATAGACCTGTCTGATCGATGGGAGCCCCGCGCGTTCCCTGAGTTCATCCCAATAGCGGTAATCGAGCTGATCGGGGTTGTATTCAATCATTGCCTCGGTATAATTCAAATAGATTTCAGCCAATCGGATGTATGACCAAAGGAAGAATGTCCACTGTGGGTTATTACTGAAATTATTTGAGCGGGGGTTCATCTTCCTAACCGAGTATCCGGTCATGGAATAATTGCGCTCAGCGGCATCGGATGTGAGCCCGCTATTTCCACCTCTGTAAAACCCAACGATAACCGAATTGGCCTGCGTAGGTTGGTTGCCAACAACTCCATAGGGGAACCGCATGCCGCTCCAGTTAACGTTTACGTAAAACCGGGGTTCCCGGTCGACATACATGTTATAAATATCGATGCCGTTGGGCAAGCCATCGTAAGGGTGTATGAAATTAGCCGTAAAACCTTCCTCGCTATATCCGGTTTGTGCTTTAGGCAGAATGACGGGCCGATAGCCACCATTGCTGTAATCCGGTTCGATGGGATACTTTCCGGAGGCCATGGCATAGGCGTCTACATGTTGCTGGGTGACCCCAAAGCCGCCCCAAGCACGGTTTTGCACGCCCCGGGGGGTACTCCGTTGAAAATAAGTAGGGTCGTTACGCATATTCACTCCCCAAATAATCTCCTTGCTGTTCAAATCAAAAAATGCCTGAGTCAATGATAGGTACGGGTCAATTGAAGTGACGTTTTCGCCCCCAACTGATGTGGTCCGTTGCACTTTATAGATTTCGTAGCGGCCGAGATTAATGACATCGAGCGCTGCGTCCGCTGCCTTCTTCCATTTTTCGGCATCATAGGTGCTGGGAATCAATTCTTCACCCGCCGCATTGGTCCATCCGGCATAAAGTGATTGAACCCGGTTATTGAAGAGCGGGCTGGCCACATGCAACAACAAACGCGAACGCAATGCCAAAGCAACACCCGATGTAGGGCGGCCGATATAAGACGTCTGTGGCTGCTCTGCTACCAGGATCTGCGACACTTCCTCCAGCTCCTTGCTGACGTAGGCTACGCATTCATCAAGTGGCGACCGACTAAAGCCTTCTACACTATTGGGATCAGTCACTTCATCGCCCATCAAACACACGGGGCCATACATACGGATCAAGTAATAATAGAAGTAGGCTCTCAGAAACCGAGCTTCGGCAATGAACTGTTCCCTTCGCTCCGCAGGAAGATTGGGGTCCTCGCAGAGGTGGATGTTCTGCAAGAAATAATTGGCTTCGCGGATGCCGAAATAGAAGTGCCCCCATTTTTCATATTGGCCACCACTGGAAGGAATCCATGAACCATCGATCAGCTTACGCCACTGGTTGTCGAACGACACATCCAGTTCATCAGACGTAGGCAAGTAAGGGGTAACCAACCCGCCATCCATGTTGGCTCCGTCCCGCCAATTCTGCGGAATGAAACTGTAAACATTGTTCAGGTAGCGCTCTACATTTCCCGCCTTTGCAAACACATCTTCCGGCGTCTGCGGCGGATCGATGGGCTGCATATCCAAGTACGAATCACACGAAGTCGAAATCGCAGCAATCGCGAGAACGAAGAGTGTTTTAACTATCTTTTTCATATACTCTAATCAATTTATTCTTTATCGGAGGTGTACCCGCCATGATTTCCTCATCCTTTTCTGAAATCTTCGAAAATCGTGGTGGTTCATAAACTCGGCTAATTAAAAGTTTGCATTAAGGCCTATACTTACAATCCGCGTCGGCGGGTATCCTGCTCCCTGTGTATTCACGATTTCGGGATCAAAGAGCTTTATCTTCGAAAAGGTAAGCAGGTTAAAACCGCTAACGTAGAATCTCAGTTGACGCATGTGCAACCTATTGGAGAAATTTTTATTTACGGTATACCCCAGGGTCGCATTCCTCAAGCGCAAGTAACTCGCGTCCGATTGCCAAAAAGTCGAGGTCAGTCTGTTATTCTGGTTTTCGATGGCCGATGGGCGAGGATACTTGGCGTTAGGGTCGGGGTTGTCTGCGCGCCAACGATTCTCATATACATCACGGAAAAAGCCCGCCGCTGCCGGACCAGTACCAGAGAAGGGCTGCATCGCCTGCCCGCCGAATATTGTCGTCACATTGCCCACACCTTGGAACAAAAAGGAGAAGTCGACATTTCGATACTGAACCGATGCGCCGAAACCGTAGTTGATCTCCGGCATCCAGCTGTGACCGATAGCTACCTGGTCGAAATTGTTGATCAGACCGTCGCCGTTGATGTCGCGGTATTTGATATCACCAACCCGTATACCCTGCTCGAACGGTTTTGGGCTGTTTGCAATTTCTTCTTCCGAGCTGAAAAGCCCTTCGGCAATATATCCGTACTGTTGACCTACCGGGCGCCCTTTACGATCCCTGTACGCATAATTCCATTCCGGACCTGCGTCATTGATCAAGATATTGCGGGCATAGATAAAGTTCCCACGCACAGCAACCGAAAGATCCGGTGACAAGCTCTTCAGGTATTCGCCCTGTAACTCGAACCCTTTATTTTTCACTTCGCCAACATTCACCCACGGAATAGCCGCTACTACCCCACTGGTGTGCGACATATCATTCCGCTCGAGAAATATCCCCTTACGATGTTCCGAGAAATAATCGGCTTGCAATTCCAGTCCGCGGAATAACGACAGTTCGAGCCCGAGGTTGAACTTGTACACCTTTTCCCACGAAACTTGGTCATTAGCCGTCTCTGCAACCCGGATACCGCCATCCGCGCTGCTCCCGGGCAACCCGAACGCAAACCCAGGTGCTCCCATGTTGAAGGTCGGGTTGTATATAAAGCGACGTCCACCCCCGATATTATCATTCCCCACAACCCCATAAGAGGAGCGAATTTTGAGCAGGTTGACCACATCACGGATGGGTTCGAAGAAATTTTCTTCCGAGACCATCCAGCCCACTGCGGCTGATGGGAAGAAACCAAAGCGTTTCCCCGGACTGAAGTTTTCCGATCCATTATAGCCAAAATTGACTTCCGTGAAGTACCGGTTATCGAAGTTATAAGTCATACGACCAGCAATCCCCTGATTCCTAAACGGTACGGATCCCTCTCCATTTGCCGCCCACAGATTCCGGTACGACTTCTGGTTATACAGGAACATGAGACTCAGGTTGTGTACATCGTTGAAAACGCGGTTCCAATCTAAATTTGCCTCGAGGTAATGTGACCGGTTACCTCCGGTTTCCCGGCTGTATTCCAAATTCGACGTCCCGGCATTCAACTCCTCGAAAATGAGGTTACCGTCTTCATCACGACCTAACGCATTAAAGGTATTGGCACTACCTACATATGACATCCGGGCATAGTTCCAAGAATCCCAAGCGAAGCGGATATTAAATGTCAACCCATCGGTAATGGCTTTCAGATCCTGCTGAACACCTAAAATGGCCTGGGAGGTGTTCCAGTAATGGTCGCGATAACCACTTTGCGTAAGTAGGTTGTAAGGGTTGGCTGCATTGGCTGCCGCGCCCCGTGGCGGGCTAGAAAATGTACCGTCGGAATACCTAGCAGGGAACGCATTGGGACTAATGGTAAATGCGTTACTCCAAATTGCGTCGGCATCGCCGCCAGGGATGGTTTTTGTTTCGTAGTTATTGGCCAAGTTGACCGTCACAACCGTGGTGTTGGTCAGATTGATATTCAGGTTTGAACGGAATGTAAACTTGTTGTAATCCAATGAAGAATCATAGTTCTTCATGTTATCCGACTTATAGATCCCGCTTTCTCCAAAATAACCCGCAGAAACATAATACCGGCCGACCTTTCCACCACCGGATACGTTGACGTTGGTTTTCCGGTTGGAAGAAAAGTCTTTAAATAGTGTACCCAACCAATCGACATCCGGATAAAGATCGGGATCGGCTCCTGTCAAATACTGTTCTAAGGTGAAATCGTCGTACGACTTCCGGCCGGTTCCTTCATTGTAATAGTTAGCAAACTGGTAGGAATTGACGAATTCGGGCAGTTTGGTGGGTGACACCATGCTTCCAAATGCGTTCACCGCAACTTGGGGGGTCCCAACTTCGCCCGTTCGCGTCGTAATCAGCACAACGCCGTTGGCCCCTTTCACACCATATACCGCCGTGGCCGTGGCATCTTTCAGCACCGAAATTGTGGCGATATCCTCGATGTCGACAAGATCCAGCGAACGCTCAACCCCATCCACCAAAACAAGCGGATTATTCGAACTTTTATTGGTGCTCAATCCACGGATCCAGAATTCACCGTGGTTGCCCGGTTCGCCAGAGCGCTGTATGGCGACCACACCGCCGATCTGCCCGGCCAGCACGTTGGAAACATGGGCAGCCGGAAGCTTGAGCTGCTTGGGTTGGACGGTAGAAATTGCACCGATGACACTTTCTTTTTTCTGCTTTCCGTATCCTACCACGACGACCTCTTCCATTTCGCTACTTTCGGTTTGGAGGGCGACATCGATAACGGACCGGCCTTCCACCGGGACTTCCAATGTTGCAAAGCTCACCATGCTAAAAATAAGTGTTGCCTGTGCAGGGACATCCTTTAGCGCATATTGGCCCGCCTCATTGGTGGAAACGCCAAGCGTGGTCCCTTTTACCAGTACGGAAACCCCCTGCAATGGGGTACCTGTTTCATCCGTTACGCGACCGGCAACATCGTGCTGCTGAACGGCTTTTACCATATGCGGGGCCGTGTTCGTTACAGCACTCTCCGTAGCCCGCCCGATGATAATCGTCTTTTCACGGATATCGTATGTCAACGACTGACCATTTAACGCCTTGGAAAGTAATTCTTCCAACGGCATCTGCTTCGCAGATACGGTAATTGGATCGGCCGTCTCCACGAAGCGGACATTGTATATGACACTGTAATCCGTCTGCTTTTGGATAGCGTTAAAGATTGCTTCAAGCGAATACGACTTCTCTTGGAGTGTAATCGTCTGCGAATACGATGCGGCACTAAGGTGAAGACACCCTACCAGTAAGAATACCGCTATTAAATTCATAATGAATAGTAGTTGGGTAATAATACCTTGCCGGTTTCGTTTCGGCACCGGTATACATATAATTCTGCTCATTGCTAACGTTGGCACCACGTCTTTAGCAATTAAACCACCTCATTCCTTATGAGATAGATGTGTTATTGCTAAATTTGCAGTGATTGGATAATCAAAGTTTAGTTAATAATTGGCGCTAAATAGCCTTATCCAACATGACAGGGGGGATGGTGACGCATCTTCCCTGTATGTTTTTCACAGCACGCCGCTTTACGTAGTATCTATTAATTCCATATTCAGCTGTTTAGTTGGTTAATTTATAATCAATGTATTATTCTCTATCCGATAATCGACCTCCGAGATGCGCAATAGCGCTAAAATGGTTTGCAACGAAACATTCCTAGAAACGGTACCGCTGAACCTTTCTTTCGGGACTTCATGTTCGTAAACCACCTCGACATCATACCATCTTGACATTTGCTTCATCATGTCTACTAGCGGTGTATTGTCGAGGTTAAATTCACCATCCTTCCAAGCAACATAGGCCCCCACATCTACCGTTTGCTTACTTATCCCGTTACCCCGCAGCGTACTTTGTTCACTAGGGTCCAACAATACACGCTCGCCGGTCGCCTCAACCTTGAGTGCTACTTTCCCTTCTACCAGTGTTGTCTTCACTACCTCTTCATCGGCATAAGCCATCACGTTAAAGGCGGTACCCAACACTTCGATTTGCTGGCCACGGCCGACGACCTTAAACGGTCTTTCAGCATCCTTGGCCACCGAAAAATATGCTTCTCCCTCTACTTCAACCACGCGGTCTACACCATTAAAACCCGAAGGATATCGGAGCGTAGAGGCCGCATTCAACCACACTTTGGTTCCATCAGATAAAGTAATTTGGTACGTACCTCCCTTGGGGGTAGATAAAACCAATGGAACCACCTCTCCTTTTAAATCAATCAGCTCTCCCGCCCCGTTTTCATATACCACCCGCTTATCTTCAACAACAATCCCTGATTGTGCTTCGCTCAGATCGATTGAGCTACCATCGGCCAGAATCAACGTAGCGCGGTTGCCGCCCGGTAGTATATCGTCTGTTCCTACCGTCTGATAGTCGGGCACCGCATCTTTTCCCTCGTCGGGCCAGAAATACCACGCTACGGAGCTCACCATCACCAGCGCCGCGGCATACGGCAACCATCGCTGCCATCGTTTGGATCTACGAGCCCGCTTTTCATACATCCCGCTCAAATCATCGAGTGCTCGTGCTTCTTGCGCCGCGTAGTGGTTTAGCCAATTGTGTAAGCGTACTTGTTCTTCCGGGGTACATTTCCCTTGCCGGTACCTTTCAAATAATTGCTTGACGTACTCTTGATCTTGCATGTCCATTTACAATTGGCTCCAAGGTTCTCGTCCCTCTTCTTCAAACATATACGATTAAAAAAGGTAATGGTTATAGTCGGAACTGAAATTTTTTCAAAAAAAGAACAACAGAAGTGAAACGAGCCGTTGCAGCTTACCGCTCAGGATGCGCATAGCTTGGTGTTAATGTTGTTTTGCATCATTCCACGAAAGTTCATACACCTTCCGCATTTTGGAAGGTAGCTGGTTGATTTTTTCTTCCAACGTTTGCTCCAGTTCCCGAACGAGGACCGTTTCTTCGGTGAGGCTCGCTGCTCGTGGACCAAATGCAAAGTAAGACGCGATGTATTCATCAAGGTGTCTGCTTGGGCTCATGGTGGTGAGCACGCGATTCCGTAAGACGGTATAAAGATAACCTTTGACGTTACCCGTCGCTTCGATTCGTCCGATGTCCTGCCAAACCGTAGCAACAACTCTTGTGCGGCATCTCGGGCATCCTCGTCATCATGCAACAAGTGGTAGGCTGAGAGGTACACACCGTGCGGTGGCGCTCGCAAAACACGGCATATGCACCCCAATCGCCTTGCTTTATGCGCAAGATGAGTGCCTCATCGCTGAGGACCTTGTGGATAAAGTAACTATGATCCATTTTTTCGCATATTACGTTGCGCCTACCATAAAATTCAAAGTAATGTGCGTGTGTGAAAGTCCGCCCTGTTGGCGGGGTTGCCCTCGGGTTGGCTTCGGGACGGCTTCGAGTCAGCTAGGGTGATGCGATTATACTTGAACTGACCTTGGTTTGCGCATCTATTGCCGCCCCCAATCCAAGTCCAGTCCAAGTACAAATCAAACCCACACGTTTTTGGCTTCGAGTTCCGAAGCCGATCCGAAACCTGTCCGAAGCGCTCCATATCGCTGGAGTGAAACCAGCAATACATAATGCATACACAAATACCCCTGTGGTTTCTACCGGTCGTGTTTCAATTCGTAAACGACATCCTTCGTTGTTGACGTCCATTTATCCGTACGGAATGGTGCTGCGGGGAATCCGTCCGCATTAAAAAGGTTACTGGTGCCGGCATCATCGGCCCACGCGTAACGTACCGCTTTTGGCTTAGCCACGGATGGCGAACTTACCACCACCGTTTCTCCGTCAATCCGGGCCTCCGCGGCATGGAACTGCCTGTCGGCGCCCGCGATTTCAAAGCCGGTAATATTCGCCGATCCCCTCGCAGTCAACCCATTGTGCACGTGGTCGAAATGTATCGTCGCCTCCGCTCCTTTTATTTGGAGCTTTTGGTAGACCGGGCCACTGTAAACAATGTCCTGCCCGTAGCTGTCGTGCAACGCGATGGCGGCTAAACGTTTACCGACATCCTGCTTATTCCGCGGGTGTATGTCGTCAGTTTCACCGATATCAATGGTCACCGCCTGGCCGGTACGCGGCAACGACAAGGTACGATGCTGAGCCTCCCGCAGTTCAGCCCATGTGCTTCCATTGGCGCTCGTACCCCCCGCGGCCTTGAAACTAGCCAACTGCACGAAATAGAATGGAAAGTTGTTAAGTCCCCAACGTTTGCGCCAATCGTTAATCATCATGGGGAAGGATTTCCGATATTCGTATGCCCGGCCTGCATTGCTTTCACCCTGGTACCAGATGGCTCCTTTGATGGTATAGGGGATCAGTGGATTGATCATGGCGTTGAACAACAGGGTTGGGTATCGGTTCGGATTTTGGTTTTTTGCTATGGTGTCTAAGGGAATCTGCTCAAAAGCATGGACAGCTTTCCGTAAGCTTTTATCTTTTGCCAGCGCTTCCTTACTGATCCAGGTTTCTACCATCGTACCGCCCCATGAGGTATTGATCAGACCGATTGGAACGTTCAGTTCTTTATAAAGTTCACGTGCGTAAAAATAGCCCACAGCGGTAAAATCCCCGACATGCTGTGGATCGGCCGATTGCCATCGCAGCGGTTCACCGACATCATCCAGGGGAACGCCGGCCGTTTTTCGGGGGATTTTCACATGCCGGATCCGGGGGTAATTCGCGTTAGCGATTTCCTGTGCGGCGTTGTCGGAGTTGGCGACACTCCATTCCATATTGGACTGCCCCGAGCAGATCCAGACTTCGCCGATGAGCACATCCGATAAGGTCAACTTATTCTTCCCTGTCACCACCAGCTGAAACGGTCCGCCGGCTTCTTCGGGAGACAGCGCCAATTTCCACGTTCCATCGGCCGCGGCGATAGTTTCCTGCCTTTGGTTATTGAGCTCCACTTGTATTCGCTCGTTGGGATCGGCCCATCCCCACACCGCAATGGGCTGATGACGTTGCAACACCATGCCATCGGCAAAAATCCGAGGCAACCGTACTTCTGCCAGCAAGACACTGACGGTGAGTGATAAGGCAATACTAAGGGCTATTGAATACTTATTTATCATGGTATCATAATTTATGCAATGTTAGCTAATTCTGTGCATTTAGGAAAGCGGCTTGGGTGCTACCATCAATTGCTCGTTGTAACGCCTGATGGTTTCTTCCAGCCCCAGGTACAGTGCGTCTGCAATCAGTGCGTGACCGATACTCACTTCCAGTAAGCCGGGTATATGCTGGTTGAAGTAGCGCAAGTTGTGCAAATCGAGGTCGTGCCCTGCGTTGAGCCCCAGCCCCACCTGCTGGGCCACTTTGGCCGCTTCGAGGTAAGGTGCCAGGGCGCGCTCGGGGCTGTCGGTGTAGTTACGCGCATAGGCCTCCGTATACAGTTCCACGCGGTCAGCACCTGTCTCGGCCGCTGCTTCGACCATGGCAGGGTCAGCGTCTACAAAAATCGAAACCCGGATTCCCTCGCCCTTAAACAATGCGCACATATCTTGCAGATAGGATAGGTGTTTGCGCGTATCCCAGCCGTGGTTGGACGTAATCTGTGCCGGGTCGTCGGGCACCAAAGTGACCTGCGCGGGTTGGGCGTCCAACACCAGCCGCACGAATTTCTCTTCGCGGCTGTTTCCTTCGATGTTCAGTTCGGTATGGATGGCCGCCTTTAAATCAAACACATCCTGATAACGGATATGCCGCTCATCAGGCCGGGGATGCACGGTGATCCCCTGTGCGCCGAATCGTTCGCAGGCAAGTGCGGCCTCCAGCACGTTGGGGTTGTTGCCGCCCCGCGAATTGCGGAGCGTTGCGATTTTGTTGATATTGACAGAAAGTCTCGCCATGGTGATTGTTCTTTAGCTAACAAAGATAGAAACTTAGCCAAATAGAAATCTTCAAAATTTATTAACTTGCCCAAGATATGGACTTGCAGAGCTTCGACTTCAATTTCCGGTTGCTAGATATTGTCGACATCCTTTTGGTGGCGGTCATCCTGTATTATGTGTACAGCTTGATTCGGGGTACCATCGC
>Ga0079224_100013158_pt1 | contig 11509 bp, 13 predicted proteins | sample Stecom2015_FD_80414 | JGI IMG/M metagenome (GOLD analysis project Ga0079224, IMG submission 80414) | Agricultural soil microbial communities from Utah to study Nitrogen management - Steer compost 2015 | ecosystem: Environmental > Terrestrial > Soil > Agricultural land | place: USA: Utah...
GCACGCGTCGCGCCGCGCCGCGATGAAGGCGGCCACCGACAACGCCGAGGAGCTTGTCAAGACCCTGACCCGCCAGGCCAACCAGGCCCGCCAGGCGGAGATCACCAACGAGATCAGCGAGATCGTCGGCGGCGCCGACGCCCTCACTGCTGCCAGCGCGGGGAGTGAGTAAGAGAAGTGACTGCGACTGCTGAAGGGACGGCCGCGCCCGCGACGGCGACCGGCCGCATCGCCCGGGTCACCGGCCCGGTCGTCGACGTGGAGTTCCCCGTCGGCTCCCTGCCTCCGATCTACAACGCCCTGAAGACCGACGTCACCCTCAGCGGCGAGACCAAGACCATCACCCTCGAGGTCGCCCAGCACCTCGGTGACAACCTGGTCCGCACCATCAGCCTCGCCCCGCAGGACGGTCTGGTCCGCGGCGCCGAGGTGCGCGACACCGGTGCGCCGATCAGCGTTCCGGTCGGCGACGGCATCAAGGGCCACGTGTTCAACACCCTGGGTGAGCCCCAGGACATCCCCAAGTCCGAGCTCCAGGTCACCGAGTACTGGCCGATCCACCGGCCTGCCCCGGCCTTCGACCAGCTGGAGTCGAAGACCGAGATGATGGTGACCGGTATCAAGGTCATCGACCTGCTCACCCCGTACGTGCGCGGTGGCAAGATCGGTCTGTTCGGTGGTGCGGGTGTCGGCAAGACGGTGCTCATCCAGGAGATGATCACCCGTATCGCCCGCAACTTCGGTGGTGTGTCCGTGTTCGCGGGCGTGGGCGAGCGCACCCGTGAGGGCACCGACCTCTTCCTGGAGATGGAGGAGATGGGCGTCCTCCAGGACACCGCCCTCGTCTTCGGGCAGATGGACGAGCCCCCGGGCACCCGTCTGCGGGTCGCGCTGTCGGCGCTGACCATGGCGGAGTACTTCCGCGATGTGCAGAAGCAGGACGTGCTGCTGTTCATCGACAACATCTTCCGCTTCACCCAGGCCGGCTCCGAGGTCTCCACCCTGCTGGGCCGCATGCCCTCCGCGGTGGGCTACCAGCCGAACCTCGCCGACGAGATGGGTCTGCTCCAGGAGCGGATCACCTCGACCCGCGGCCACTCGATCACCTCGATGCAGGCGATCTACGTGCCCGCGGACGACTACACCGACCCGGCCCCGGCGACGACCTTCGCCCACCTGGACGCGACGACCGAGCTCTCCCGCCCGATCTCGCAGAAGGGCATCTACCCGGCGGTGGACCCGCTGACCTCCACCTCCCGCATCCTCGACCCGCAGTACGTGGGCCAGGAGCACTACGAGGTGGCCCAGCGGGTCAAGGAGATCCTGCAGCGCAACAACGACCTGCAGGACCAGATCGCCATCCTCGGTATCGACGAGCTGTCCGAAGAGGACAAGATCATCGTGCACCGGGCGCGGCGTCTGGAGCGCTTCCTGTCGCAGAACATGTTCGTGGCCGAGAAGTTCACCGGAACCCCGGGCGTGTTCGTGCCGCTGGAGGAGACCATCGCCTCCTTCAAGGCGGTCTGCGACGGCGAGTACGACCACCTGCCCGAGCAGGCGTTCCTGGACGTCGGCAACATCGAGATGGCCGTCGAGAAGGCGAAGACGCTGCAGGGCTAGCAGCCGGGGGGAGGGGGCGGCGGTGCACGCGCAGCCGCCCCCGAACCCGGTGGAGCGGCCCTCGATCTGAGGAGTTGTGGCAGTGTCGAAGAAGCTCTTTGTTGAACTCGTCACGCCCGAGCGGGAACTCTGGGCGGGCGAGGGCGACATGGTCATCGCCAAGACGGTCGAAGGCGAGATCGGCATCCAGCCGGGGCACGTCCCCGTGCTGGCGCTGCTCGCGCCCGGCTCGGTGGTGCGCATCCTGGGCGCCCGGGAGACCGGCGAGGTCCGTGCCGCGGTGCACGGCGGCTTCATCGCCGCGACCCTGGGTGACCGGATCTCGATCCTCGCGGAGATCGCCGAGCTGGCCGAGGAGATCGACGTGGAGCGGGCCCGCACCGCGCTGAAGCGCGCCGAGGGCTCCGCGCTCGGCGACGAGGAGGCGCAGGCGCGCGTCGCCCGTGCGCGCAGCCGTCTGCGGGCCGCCGGAGAAGCCGCCTGACCGTCGTCACGGCGGGTGGGTGACGGCGCGTACACGGGAGCACGTCCCGGGTACGCGGGGGACTCTTGGGGGAGCAGCTGAACATCGGAACGTGGTTCGAGATCGCCGAATGGTCGTTCTTCTCGCTGCTCGCCCTCGCCCTGCTGGCGCTCGTCGCGGTGATCGCGCGACGGTACGCCCTGGAACGCGGTGGCGGAGCGGTCGAGTGCTACCTGCGTCCCGTGCACGGCCGACGCCGCCCCTGGCGGATCGGATGCGGTCGGTACGGGACCGACGAGCTGCGCTGGTACCGCATCTTCTCCCTGTGGCCGCGGCCGGCAGTCGAACTGCCGCGCCGCGGTCTCGTCGTTGTGGGGCGCCGCGCCCCCGAGGGGGAGGAACTGCGGGAGCTGACCGACGACCTGGTGGTCGTCGAGGTGGGCTGGACCGCCTCCGACGGCTCCGACCCCAAGGAGCCGGTCTACGAGCTGGCGATGAGCGACGCGGCCTTGACCGGTTTCCTGTCCTGGTTGGAGTCGATGCCGCCGGGCGTGCTCTGGCAGGACGATGACGACGAGTAGACGCCGACGGCGGTGACAGTGGCGGGCGGCCTCTTCGGGAGGCCGTCCGCCACTGTCGTGTGCCGTTCAGTCCCGGTCGCCGCCGGGCTTCCACAGGACGTCGTCGCCCTGGTTCACCACCCGGCACAGGATGAACAGCAGGTCCGACAGCCGGTTCAGGTAGGTCGCGGTCAGCGGGTTGACCGAGTCGCCGTACGCCTCGATCGCCGCCCACGCGGAGCGTTCCGCGCGGCGGGTGACCACGCGGGCGGTGTGCAGCAGCGCGGCGGCGGGGGAGCCGCCGGGCAGGATGAAGCTGCGCAGCGTGGGCAGGTCCGCGTTGTACCGGTCGCAGTCGGCCTCCAGCCGTTCCACGTAGGCGGGCTCGACCCGCAGCGGGGGGTGCTCGGGGTCGGGCACCACCGGGTTGGCCAGGTCCGCGCCCAGGTCGAACAGTTCGTTCTGCACCCGGCCCAGTACCGCGCGCACGTCCTCGCCCATCTCGCCGAGGGCCAGCGCCACCCCGATCGCCGCGTTGGCCTCCTCCACGTCGGCGTAGGCGGCCAGCCGCTCGTCGGTCTTGCGGGTGCGGCTCATGTCCACCAGCGCCGTGGTGCCGTCGTCACCGGTGCGGGTGTAGATCTTCGACAGCACGACGGGCTTGTCGATGTCGCGTTCCTTCATGGGCTCACCCTAGCCAGTGGCGGTGCGCCTCCCGGAAGGCAGGCAACGGCGGGCCGCGGCACCCCGGTGTCCCCGGGGGAGCCCGGGTAGGGGGACCGTATGACCAGCAGACCTTTCGAACCCGACCCCGGACTCGACCGGCTCGCCGAGGGGGAGGTCGCCGCCGCCGACCCCGGTCCGGGAGCACCGCCCCAGGCGCCCGGCTTCGGCGTCGAGAGCGAGGAACCCGATCGGGCGGAGCGGGGCGAGCGGCCGGCCGGGGAGGACGCCGGAGGCTGACCCCGGGCGGGTCAGGCCGACCCGGGCAGGCCCAGGCGGCGGTAGCGGGCGTGGCGGGCGGCCAGCCGCTCGGCCGGGTCGCGGTGGAACAGGACGGCCAGTTCGCGGGCCAGGACCCCGCCCATGCGGCGGCAGAAGGCCTCGGGTTCGTCCGCGGCGTCGTCGTGCTCGGCGACGACGCGGTCCACGATGCCGTTGGCGGACAGCTGCGTGGAGCACACGCCCTGGGCGGCGGCGAGCTGCGGGGCGTGGGCGGTGGTGCGGTGCACGATGGCACTCGCACCCTCCGGTGGCAGCGGGGACAGCCACGCGTGCCGGGCGCAGACCACCCGGTCGGCCGGGGCCAGGGCCAGCGCACCGCCGCCGCTGCCCTGGCCGAGCAGCACCGACAGGGTGGGCGCCTCCAGGGTCACCAGTTCGGCCAGGCAGCGGGCGATCTGTCCGGCCAGGCCCTGCTCCTCGGCCTCCCTGGACAACGCCGCCCCGGGGGTGTCGATCACGGTGACCAGCGGCAGCCGCAGTTCCCGCGCCAGGTGCATGCCGCGGCGGGCCTCCCGCAGCGCGGCCGGCCCCAGCGGGTGCTCGGGGCTCTGCCGGTCGCGGTCCTGGCCCAGCAGCACGCAGGGGGCGTCGCCGAACCGGGCCAGCGCCAGCAGCAGCCCCGGGTCGGCCTCGCCCTCCCCGGTGCCGTTGAGCGGCACCACGTCGCGGGCGGCGTGCCGCAGCAGCTGCCGTACCCCGGGGCGGTCCGGCCGGCGCGACCGCAGGATCGAGTCCCAGGCCGTGACCCGCGGGGGCTCCTCCCGGGCCGCCCCCGTGCCCTGGGCCGGAGGGCGGGGCCGGGCCAGCAGCACGGTGAGCGCCCGGTCGGTGATCGCCGCCAGGTGCTCGGGGGCCAGCACCGCGTCGACCAGTCCGTGGCGGTACAGGTTCTCGGCGGTCTGCACCCCCTCGGGGAACTCCCGGCCGTACAGCGCCCGGTACACCCGCGGCCCCAGGAAGCCGATGAGCGCCCCGGGCTCGGCGACCGTCACGTGCCCCTGCGACCCCCACGAGGCCAGCACCCCGCCGGTGGTGGGATGGCGCAGGTACACGAGGTAGGGCAGCCCCGCCGCCTTGTGCGCGGCGACCGCCGCGGAGATCTTCGCCATCGCCAGGAAGGCGAGCGTGCCCTCCTGCATGCGGGTGCCGCCCGAGGCAGGGGAGGCCAGCAGCGGCAGCCGCTCGGCGGTGGCGCGTTCCACCGCCCGCACCAGCCGCTCGGCGGCGGCCACCCCGACCGAACCGGCCAGGAACGCGAACTCGCTGGCCACGATCGCCACCCGGCGGCCGCGCAGTCTGCCCTCGCCGGTGATGACGGACTCGTCGCAGCCGCTGCGTTCGGCGGCGCGGGCGAGTTCGGCCGCGTACCCGGGGTCGGGACGCACGTCCACGGGGGGTTCGTCCCAGGAGACGAAGGTCCCGGCGTCCAGGGTCCGTTCGACCAGTGCCCGTGCGCTGCTCCTGCCCGTCATGCGGCCCTCCCGGCTCGGTCGCCCCTCTCGCCGCCATTGTCCCGGGGCACCCGCAGCGTGCCGGTCGCGGGTGCCCCGGGCGGCCGTCGCGGCGGATTCGCGGGGCGCTACGGGAGGGTCAGCGCGTCCACAGGTCTCCGACACGGTCGAAGGAGGCGGCGGACAGCGCCCTGGCGGAGAACGGCGCCACCCCGTTCACCGGGAGGGTGCTGGCGGCGAAGACCTCCACCGCGTAGGCGGCTCCGTCGGAGAGTTCGTCGATGCTGTCCCAGTTGACGTGGGCGAGGCTGTCGTCGGCGGTGTGGTAGAAGGGGTCGTACTGCGCCCCGGCGGTACCGCCGTAGTGGGCGGCCTGCTCTTCGGTCTTGGTGCCGTCGGCGCCGCTGAACAGGCCGCCCGACGGGATGCCGGCCAGCATGAACGCCCGGTAGTCGGAGCGTCCGCTGAACTCCGTGGGCTCCGACACCAGGCCCCGGGCGGTGAAGTAGTCCTCGAAGACCTTCTGGATCGCCGCCGACCCGGCCGGGGCGGCGACGGAGCCGGGCAGTTCGTTGCGGCCGTCGTAGACGAGGCGGGCGTAGTTGTGCGAGCCGAGCATGTCGAAGTTCAGGTAGAGCGCGATCCGCTCCCGCTCCCGGTCGGTGAGGCGCTCGACGTAGGAGGTGGAGCCGACGAGGCCCACCTCCTCGCTGCCCCAGAAGGCGAAGCGCACCTTGTTCTCGGGGGCGTCGAGCCGGTTCAGCTGCTTGGCGATCTCCAGGAGCGTGGCGACGCCGCTGCCGTTGTCGTTGATCCCCGGCCCGTCGGGGACGCCGTCGAGGTGGGCGCCGACCACCACCACGTTGTCCCGGTTGCCGCCCCTGGTCTCGGCGATGACGTTGTAGGAGTGGGAGGTCCTGATCGCCGAGTCGACCTTGAGGCGCAGTTCCAGGCCGTCGCCCGCGGCGAGCAGCGCCTCGCCGACCGCGGTGGAGGCGCCCACGGCCGGGATCGCCGCCGGGGTGCTCAGGGTGCCGCTGATCGGTCCGGTGTCGTTGGGGGTGGCCCCGTGGTTGAAGATCACCGCGCCCGCGGCCCCGGCCTCGGCCGCGTTGGCCACCTTCTCCTCGAAGGTGCAGGTCCCGCGCTGGAGGATCGCGATCGCTCCGGCGGGGAAGCCGGCGAAGTCCGCCGCCTCGCAGCCGCTGTCGGCGCTGTCGGCGTCCACCGGCACCGCGGGCGCGGTGACGTCCCCGGCGCCCGAGTAGGCCATGCTCAGGAAGTCCTCGTCGAGGGTGAAGTCCCGGCTCTCCGGCGCGGTCTGGGCCAGGACCGCGCCGCTGTGCTCCACCCACTCGTCGAACGAGTAGTGGTCCTTGGCGACCTGGTAGCCGGCGCGTCTGAGCTGGTCGGTGACGTACTTGGCGGCCACGTCGTAGCCGGGTGTGCCGGTGGCCCGGTTGCCGCCGTTGTACGCGGCGATGGTGTCCAGGTTCTGCAGGTGGGTGCGGATGGCCCCGGTGGTGACCAGGTGGGGCAGGACGGCCTCGTCCGCGGGGAGCGGGGACGCGGACGAGGCGGGGGAGAGGCCGAAGGTCAACAGTGCGGCGGTGACGGCGACGACGGAGAGCCGCGATCCCAGGCGCGCGGTCAGCAGGGGGTGTCCGGTCGGTGTGCGCACGCTCATCCTCCTGACAGGCGACCGGCCCTGAGGGTGGTGGGACGGTCGCGGAAAGTAGGCAGAGATGGGTGCAGCTTGTCACTGAATGGTCGCTGTGGGCAAGGGTTCGGTCGTGTCCTGGGGAAGAAACCGGCCCCGGGGCGGCGCTCAGTCGCCCTGGTCGAGTTCCCTGTTCCGCCGGTCCTTCTGGTGTTTGCGGCGTTTGCGGATGACCTCGACCCCGCCCATCAGCGCCACGCCCACCACGCGCACCACCGGGGCGCCGGGCTCCACGACGCTGTTGGGGGCGCCGCCCTTGACCTCGTAGGCGCCCATGACCCCGATGCCGTTGACGCGCACTTCGATGTCGTCGGGGACGATGATCTCGATCCCGCCCATGAGGGCGTTGGCGACGATGGTGGTCTCCCGGGAGGTGAACCGGGCCTCCCGCAGGTCCAGTTTGATCCCGCCCATGACCGCCAGCGCCTGGTAGGTCCTGGCGACCGTCCAGTGCCCGCTGCGTTCGGCCGCGCCCATGAGCGCCAGCGAGAAGTGGCCGTCGGGAGCGGCGTCGACGACGCGTTCCCTGCCGTAGACCGGACGGGGCGAGTCGAGGGGCAGGTCGGCGGAGTCCGGGGTCTCGGGCAGGTCGCGCAGGAGCGGGGCGAGTTCGCCCAGCGTCTTGGAGTTGTAGACCGCGTCCAGACGTTCGGAGTGCTCGTCGGGGGTGAGCCGTCCCTCGGCCAACGCCTCGCGCAGTCGTGCGGCCACCCGGTCGCGGTCGGCGTCGGAGGCGCGCATCTCGCTCCGGTCGGGGAGGGAAGAGTCGCTCATGGCAGAAACCATAGTTCTCGGCCCGTCCGAGCGCATCTCCGTACGCCTCGGGGATGGCCCTGATCTTTCCCGGAGGGCGGGGCGGGAATCCCTGACGGCGAACGGGGTCAGAACAGCCGCAGCACGTCGGGTTCGATCCCGCGCAGCGCGTCGTAGTCGAGGGTGACGCAGGCGATGCCCCGGTCGGTCGCCAGCACGCGGGCCTGCGGCCGGATCTCCTGGGCGGCGAAGATGCCGCGCACCGGCCGGAGCGTGGGGTCGCGGTTGAGGAGTTCCAGGTAGCGGGTCAGCTGCTCGACGCCGTCGATCTCGCCGCGCCGTTTGATCTCCACCGCCACGGTGGTGCCGTTCCCGTCGCGGCACAGGATGTCCACCGGGCCGATCGCGGTGGGGTACTCGCGGCGGATCAGGGTGTAGCCCTCGCCGAGGGTGGTGATGTGCTCGGCGAGCAGCTCCTGGAGGTGGGCTTCGACGCCGTCCTTGCGCAGTCCGGGGTCCACGCCGAGCTCGTGGCTGCTGTCGTGCAGGATCTCCTCGATCGTCAGCACGAGTTTCTCGCCGGACTTGCCGTGGGTGACGGTCCACACGGTGGGCTCGCCGTCCCCGCCGGGCTGCTCCCGCACCGTGCACGGGGGGTTCATCCAGTTCAGGGGCTTGTAGGCACGGTCGTCGGCGTGGACCGACACCGACCCGTCCGCCTTCATCAGGATCAGGCGGGGCGCCATGGGCAGGTGGGCGGTCAGCCGGCCGACGTAGTCGACACTGCAACGGGCGATAACGAGACGCACGGGAAGCACGGTACCGGTTCCGCGGCGGCGGTGGGCGCGGTTCGGGGGACCGGCCGGCGGTGCGGGGGAGCGGGACGGCCGGGATCGGGAAAAATTTGAAACTGAAAATCGTTTCCATATACGGTGGGTAAGCCAGGTCTCACTCTCTCGTCCCGTGACGGCCGGGAGTGAGGAGACCTAACGTCGCACTGGGAAGTACGGAGCGTGAGCGGGGCGAAGCCCTCCGACGCGCCGGATCACCGCCTCACCAACACGAAGGGACACCATGTCGCTGACGGTCTCACCCGAACTCCTCGACAAGGCCCGCCGCGGTCCGGTCACCGACGAGGAGTTCGTCTCCTGCATCCGCGAGTCGCTCCCCTACGCCTGGGAGGTCATCACCCGCCTGGCCGAGCAGGTCGCCACGGGCGGCGCCGACCACGCGGCCAACGAGACGCCGCCGCCGGGGGAGAAGGAACGCGGACAACTGCTGCGGCTGCTCGCCAGCGACGCCATGCGCGGCGCGGTGCAGCGGCACTTCGGACTGCGCCTGGCCTTCCAGAACTGCCACAAGGTGGCCCTGTTCCGCCCCGACGCCGACGCCGCCTACAAGGAGTTCGTCACCCCCCGGGCCCAACTGCTGAACCAGTCGCCGGAACTGGTCGACTGCTGAGCCGTACCCGGTGTTCGAGGGTGGCCCGGCTGACAGCGGCGGACGGGCCACCCTCTAGTGTTGGGGCCATGGTGGAGGAATTCAGCAAGGTCGGAGTGGTCGGGCTCGGAACCATGGGCGCGGGCATCGTCGAGGTGTTCGCCCGCGCGGGCTTCGCCGTCACCGGAGTCGAGATCAACGACGCCGCACTCGAGCGCGGACGCGGACACCTGGAGAAGTCCCTGTCCAGAGCCGTGGCCAAGGGCAAACTCACCGAGGACGAGCAGCGGGACATCCTCGGACGCGTCACGTTCACCACGTCCCGCGAGGACCTGGCCGACGCGGACTTCGCGGTCGAGGCGGTCCCCGAGCGCCTGGACATCAAGCGCTCCGTGTTCGAGGACCTGGACCGCATCCTGCCGTCCGGCGCGATCCTGGCGACCAACACCTCCTCGCTGTCGGTCACCGAGATCGCCGCACTCACCCACCGCCCCGGCAAGGTCATCGGCCTGCACTTCTTCAACCCCGCCCCGGTGATGAAGCTCGTCGAGATCGTCACCACGGTCGTCACCGACCCGGGGGTGCTCGACGTGGCGACCGAGGTCGTCAAGCGGCTGGGCAAGACCCCGGTCGCCGTCGGCGACCGCGCCGGGTTCGTCGCCAACGCGCTCCTGGTGCCGTACCTCAACCACGCCGTCGCCGTCTACGAGCACGGCCTGGCCACCCGGGAGCAGATCGACGCCGCCGTCACCGGCGCGGCCGGATTCCCGATGGGGCCGCTCACCCTGATGGACCTCGTCGGCCTCGACGTGCTCCTCGACGTCATGGACGTGCTGTGGGAGGAGTTCCGCCGTCCCCGCTACGCCGCCGCCCCGCTGCTGCGCCGCATGGTCGCCGCGGGCCTGCACGGCCGCAAGACCGGACGCGGGTTCTACGACTACTCCGGAGGCGACAACCCCGCCGAGCCGCAGTCGACCGCTCCGCTGGCCGCCCTGGTCGGCGACGGCGAGGGCCAGGCCGACCTGGCCGACGTGCTGCTGGCCCCGCACCTCAACGACGCGGCCCGCATGGTCGGCGACGGCTACGCCACCGCCGACGACGTGGACACCGCGATGCGGCTGGGCTGCGGGTACCCCCGGGGACTCGTCGAGATGCTGGACGAACGCGGCGTGAAGAACGTCACCGACACCCTGGCGGACCTGTCCCGGCTGGGGCTGTTCACCGACGACGTCGCTCCGCTGCTGACCATGCTGGCCGCGCGGGGACGCGACACGCTCCGCTCCTGACCGGCCCCGCGTCCCGGACGGCCCGTGGCGGCCGTCCCGTGTCCGCCGCCCGGACCGGGACGCCCCCGCGGGCCGCCCCGTATCCCGTCCGCACCGGAATTCTCCTAGGCTGAAAGAGTGAGTCCGCGCCGTAACACCCCCCGCCGCAGGAAGAGGGCCGACCGGCCCCGTGACGACGAGTCCGCGCTGATCAACCGCATCACCGGCGGAGAGCGGTACGAGAGCGGACCCGACGGGGAGTGGGCGATCCGCCGGATCAGCGGCTCGGCCGCGGTCAAGACCTACCGCTGCCCGGGCTGCTACCAGCTGATCCCGCCGGGGATGCCGCACGTGGTGGCCTGGGCCGCCTACGGCGACGGCGACGACCGCCGCCACTGGCACAGCTCCTGCTGGGAGCGGCGCACGCACCGCTCGGTCCGCCACCCCCGGCGCTGACCACGCACCCGTTCGAGTCACCCACACCCCTGAGGAGTCATGGAGATCCGCGCGAGCACCGTGCTGCCGGCCCGGCGGCGTCCCGTCACCCTGCACACCGCGGACGGCCTGGCACTGGTCGGAGAACTCGCGTTGCCGCAGGACAACGATCCGGTGGCCACGATCATCTGCCTGCACCCGCTGCCCACCGCCGAGGGGATGATGGACAGCCACGTGCTGCGCAAGGCGTCCTTCCGGCTGCCCGCGCTGGCCGACATCGCGGTGCTGCGGTTCAACACGCGCGGCACCACCTCCCGGCACGGCACCAGCGAGGGGGAGTTCGGCGGCGGGGAGACCGAACGCCACGACGTCGCCGCGGCCATCGAGTTCACCGAGTTCGAGGACCTGCCCGAACCGTGGCTGGTGGGCTGGTCCTTCGGCACCGAGCTGGCACTCAAGTGGGGGCACGACCCCACGGTCCGGGGCGCGATCCTGCTGTCGCCGCCGCTGCACCGCGCCACCGACGCCGACCTGGACGCCTGGGCGGAGTTCGGTCGGCCCCTGGTCGCGCTCGTCCCGGAGCACGACGACTACCTGCGTCCCGAACAGGCCCGCGAACGCTTCTCCCGGGTTCCGCAGGCCGAGGTGATCGGTGTGGACAACGCCCGGCACCTGTGGGTCGGCGAACCCTACGTGCGCATCGTGCTCAACGAGATCGTCAAACGGGTCGCCCCCCGGGCCTATCCCCTGCCCACCGAGTGGGACGGCCCCTACGAGAAGGACACGCTGTACTGAGC
>Ga0079224_100013159_pt1 | contig 11509 bp, 11 predicted proteins | sample Stecom2015_FD_80414 | JGI IMG/M metagenome (GOLD analysis project Ga0079224, IMG submission 80414) | Agricultural soil microbial communities from Utah to study Nitrogen management - Steer compost 2015 | ecosystem: Environmental > Terrestrial > Soil > Agricultural land | place: USA: Utah...
ATTCGATACGTTGTGCTCGCCAGGAACGGCGAGATCCACGGTAGCGGTCTCGCGTGTGTCTTTCTCCAGCACGTCGAAGGAGACGCCATCCGGCGCAAGGCGGATGGCGCTGCAGTGCAGATCGGCCAGGCCAGAGCGGAGCGAATAGGTACGGGTACGCACCTTGGTGGCCATCACCAGCGCGGCCGTTTCCTCATTGTCGAGGTTCAGAACCGCGATCTCGGCCTTGTTGACGAACCCGGTGAAGAGCGAGCGCAGTTCGTCCATGCTCTTGTGGTCGAGCGCGATATTGTTGACGACAGCAATGGTCGGCTCGTAGCGCGCGATCGAGCCGTCGCTCTCATCGACCTCCGAGACGAACGCATCGCCTTTGCCGACGAGCGCCGACGCGAACAGCGCCTCCGGCGTCACGAAGTTCTTCATCACGGCGCCGTTCATGACGGTCGGATCATGGCCGGCGCGGTGCAGCAGCCAGGCGATCATGCCGGTGGTGGTGCTCTTGCCGCTGGTTCCGGCGACGCCAATGCGAACCGGCGCTGCGTTGAACAATTCCGCCAGCAGCTGCGGGCGCTTCAAATCCAGCGCGCCGACGCGCTTGGCGGCGATGACATCGCCTACGGTGTCTTCAACAGCAGCTGAGCGCACCAGGATCTGGTCGGCGCTGGTGATGCCCGAACCGTCTTGCGGGAAGAGGGCTATGCCTTGCGCTTTGAGGTACTCGAACTTCGCGCCCAAGCGGCCTTGATCGAGCGAGCGATCGGAGCCGGCGACCGTCACGCCCTTGCCGCGCAGGATGAGCGCGAGCGGCAGCATCCCCGAGCCGCCGACGCCGCTGAAGAAATAGGATTTGGCCTGACTCATTTGCCCCGGTTATGACGAGAAACGCCGATTTTCGGAAGGACGTGAACACAGCATGGCCGCCTCGCTCCGCATTGGCGTTGTAGCCCCCGGCACGCGCATCGAGCCGGAACTGGCGGCGCGGCTTAAGGCATTCGCGGCAGACAGTTTTCTCGATCGTGCGCCGGAGATCGTTGTTCATCCGCAATGCTTCGAAAGCGCCGGTCATTTCGCTGGCGATGACGACGCGCGCACCAAGGCGTTCGTGGACTACGCCAACGATCCGTCTCTTGACGCTATTTGGTTCGCGCGCGGTGGCTATGGCGCCTGCAGGATCGCGGAAGCAGCGCTGGTGCAACTCAACGGCGCCTCGCGCGTCAAAACCTATCTTGGCTACAGCGACAATGGCGCGATCCTCGGCGGCCTCTATGCGCGTGGCTACGAAAACGTGGCGCACGGCCCTATTCCTGTCGACATGACGCGCGCCGGCGGAGAGGGGGCCGTGAAGAGGGCGCTCAACTGGCTGATCGATCGCGCGCCGGAAAGCGTTGAACTCGGCGTGATGTTCGACGCCAAATGCGCTGCGTTCAACATCACTGTCTTCCAGTCGATGCTCGGCACATCGCTTGAGCCCGATCTCAGCGGCCACGTGCTGATGCTCGAAGATGTCGGCGAGTACCTCTACCGGCTAGACCGCGCCCTCTTCCAAATCACCTCCTCCGCCAATGTGCGAAGCGTGAAGGGGATTAAGCTCGGCCGCATCTCCGATGTACCGGAGAACGACAAGCCCTTCGGCGCGACGGCGGAGGAAATGATGCGCTATTGGTGCGCCAAAGCCGGCATCGCCTACCTCGGCCGTTGCGACATCGGGCACGACGTCGAAAACAAGATCGTGCCGTTCGGCGCGCCAAAGCGCTAGCGCGCTAGCTCACCAGCCAACGTCCGTGCGCGGTCCTGGCCGCGTCCTGCTTGGATGAGCTTTTGATCAAGATCGCCGAGCAGGCGCGTCGTATCGAGCTCCAGGCCGGGCGTGGCGCGCAAGCGTGCCGCTGCGCGCGCCAGGACGTCGCTGGGAAGCCCAAGCGAGCACTCCGTAGGGATCACCAGCCGCTGCAAGCCGACGCCGTCGCCCTCGATCATTTGCTCGGCGCACGCCTCGCGGATGCGCTGCTGCACCTCGTACGGGATCGCGCGGCGCACGATCTCACGATACGGCGGCACGTTGCGAAACGTGGAGTCGCTGGTCTCCAGGCCGACATAATAGTTTGCGATGCGCTCGCGCGTCTCAACATCGCCCAGCGTGTTGAGCGCGCCGATCGAGATAATCTCGTCGTACGTCGCCCGGTTCTGTGGCCGCGGATAAATCTGGCTCGCCTGGTAGGCCGCGATCAGCAGACGCTCGTCGGACACGCGGGCAGAGCCATCGAGAGCGCTAAGGACTTCTAGGCCGAACCTACGGACCTGCTCGTAATAGGCGGCCCGTCCTTCGAGATCAGTTTCGTTGTTCTCCAAATCGCGGACGATGCGCGCACGGTAGGTGTCGCCAGCTTCGTGCGCGAGGCGCTCAGCGTTCCAATTGCTGACTTGCGTGCCGAGGAAGACGCCCAGCACGACGATGATGAGATCGACGCCGACCGCGAACCAATTATGCGTACCGACGTGCTCACGAATACGGCGCAGGATCATTTCTGCTTCTCGGCCCGCTTAGCCTCAAGCCACAGCGCTTCCATGTGGTCCAGCGGCTGGGGGCCCGCACGGCCTTGCTCAGCCAGCTTGCGCTCGATGTACTGAAACCGGCGCGTGAACTTGGCGTTGGCGCGGCGGAGGGCGTCTTCGGGATCGACCTTCAGCTTGCGGGCGAGGTTGGCCATCACGAATAGGATGTCACCCATCTCTTCAGCGATGTGATCCTGGTCGCCGCTGGCTTCGGCGGCTTTGAGTTCGGCCAGCTCTTCGTCGAGCTTCGCCAACACCTCTGTCGAGCTCGGCCAATCGAAATTGATGCGTGCGGCCCTCTTGGTCAGCTTCTCGGCGCGCTGCAGGGCGGGGAGGGCCATGGCGACGTCGTCCAAGAGAGACGTGACGCCCTTGGCGGCGCGCTTCTCGGCCTTGAGCGTTTCCCACGCGACGGTCTGTTGCTCGGCCGTCCGCCCGTCGCCCGCGTCGCTGAACACATGCGGATGGCGCTCGATCATCTTGTCGGCGAGCGCTTGGGCGACGTCGGCGAAATCGAACGCGCCAAGCTCCTCCGCCATGCGGGCGTGGAAGGCGACTTGGAAGAGGAGGTCGCCGAGTTCTTCCTTGAGCGCCGGCATATCGTTGCGCTCGATCGCGTCGGCGACTTCGTAGGCTTCCTCAATCGTGTATGGCGCGATGGTGCGGAAGTTCTGCTCGACATCCCACGGGCAGCCGCCGTCCGGATTACGCAGCTTGGCCATCACGTCGAGCACGGCCTGGGTCGCAGCGGCGTTGCGAGCGAGCCGCTCAGTGCTCTTTTCCTTCGCCTTTTCAGCTAGTTGGGCCGACATGCAAATCTCGCATAAGATAGATTATGGGAAGCAATGTCCGACTCATATCGGATAATCGCCAGCCCAGCCATCGTATGCGGGTTCGACGCCGCTGGGCAGCCTCGCCTTCAGCGAGGCGTAGTCCATGTCGATGTGCATGTTGGTCAGCATGGCGTGCGCCGGCTTAAGCCGCGCGATCCAGTCGAGCGTCTTGCCGAGATGCGCGTGCGTGGGATGCGGCGTCTCGCGAAGTGCATCGACGATCCAGAGCTTGAGGCTGCCCAGCGCTTCGAATGTCGTCTCGGGCATCGCCACGAGATCATTCGAGTACGCCACGTCGCCAGCCCGAAAGCCGAGCGACTTGGAGAAGCCGTGATCTTGCTCCAGCGGCAGCACTTCGAGTTTGCCGCCCGGGCCGTCGATCGTGACGGGCACGAGCGGCGTCATGTGGCCTGCGTCCTTCGCAATCGCCGGATAGCCGCCCTCGCTCATGAAGGCGTAGCCGAAGCGCTGCATGAAGCTCGCGCGCGTTGAGGCGTCGATCCAGGTTGGGATCTGTTTGCGCTGCTTGATGAAGAACGCACGGATGTCGTCGAAGCCGTGGATCTGGTCGGCGTGATCGTGGCTGATGAGGACGGCGTCGAGATGCGACGGCCCCGCTTCCGCCAGCTGCTGGCGCAGCTCAGGCGGCGTGTCGATCAGCACCGTGGTGGCTTCAGCTGGCGTCGTCGCCTGCCCGCTCCACTTCTGCAGCATGATCCCACAGCGTGTGCGCCGGTTCTTGGGTTCGTTCGGATCGCAGACGCCCCAATCGCCAGTGGCGCGCGGCACGCCGCCGGACGAGCCGCAGCCAAGGAGCGTGACGCGCAGTGTGCCCATTAGCACGGACCTTTGCAGGTTGGAGCGCGGGCCTCTGGCCCGCATGCCTGGATCGTGTTGAACGCCGTTGCTGCGTTGGCGACCCGAGAATGCGGGCCGGAGGCCCGCGCTCCAACTTTCAAAGAGCCGTTCCCTCTCATGACGTCACGCGCGGTATGGTTGGGAAAAGGCGATAGAAGTTGTCGGCGAGCAGGGCGCTCGCCTCCTCCTCTTCAAGCCCCCTCAACTTCGCGAACGCACTCTGGACGTGCGCCACATGCATCGGCTCGCATCGTTGGCCGCGGTAAGGAATAGGGGTCAGATACGGGCAATCGGTCTCAACGATGATGCGATCGAGCGGCGTCTCGCTGGCGATGGCGCGTACGTCGTGCGCGTTCTTGAAGGTCATGATGCCTGAGAACGAGATGTAGGCGCCAAGCGCCAAAGCACGGCGCGCGAGCGCGGCGCCGCTGGTGTAGCAATGCATCAGAATCCGAAGAGGGCCCTTCCCCGCCTCTTCCTCCAACAATTCCGCCATCGCCTCGTCGGCTTCGCGCGTGTGGATGATGAGCGTCTTGTCGAGCGCACGCGCGGCCTTTGCGTGCGCGCGGAAGACCCTCACTTGGTCTTCGAACGGGCTGTATTTGTAGTGCTGATCGAGGCCGGTTTCCCCTACTCCGACCACCTTTTCGTGCGCGCCTAGTTCGATCAGGCGTTCTGCCGTCAAATCGAGATGATCCTTCGCATAATGCGGATGCGCACCGACGCTAGCGTAGATGTCGTCGTGCTGTTCAGCGATAGCGATGACTTGGCTGAAGTTCTCGATCTTGTCGCAGATCGTGATCATACGACCGACGCCCGCTGCGCGCGCGCGTTGGATCACGGCATCGCGGTCTTCATCGAAGCTGTGGTGATGCAAGTTCACATGACTGTCGATCAGAAGTGTCACCGGCGCGACGCTCCGGCGCGATCGAGGACGCCAGCGGCGCGCGCAAGCGCGTGACGCGGGTCCATGTCGAGCCCTTCAGCCTCGCCACGCAGCGTCTCCAGCGCAGACCATGCCTCGGCCCATTGCTCACCGCCCTGCTCGACGCCGGCCGCTCGCGTCCACTCGCCCGCGAGTTCAAGCACGCCGGCGAGCTTTTCGAAGGGTTCGCCGCTCATCTTGTCATAGAGACCGCCGAGCAACGCGGCCGATGCTCCGCGTGCAATTTCGGAATGGGCGCGCTTTGGATCGGCGCCGGCCGTATCGACGCCCTGTGCCTTCAACGCAATCGCACGGCCAGGACGGCCTTTGGCGAGGGCCACAATGCCTGCGTCAGCGCCGCTGGCCTTACGCACCAGATCGTCGTTCAGCGTGCGCAGCGCCAAGCGGCGGCAGCGCGAGCGGATTGTCGGCAGGATGGCGCCGGGCGCGTGGCAGACGAGCAGCAAAATCGAACGCGCGGGCGGCTCTTCGAGCGTCTTCAGAATCGCGTTGGCGGCGTTGCGGTTGAGATCGTCCACAGCATCAACGATCGCCACGCGCATGCCGCCTTCGGATGGCGCCAGCGAAAAGAAGTGGCCGAGATCGCGCGCGTCGTCGACAGCGATCTCGCGGCGCGGCCTGCCGCGCTCGTTCAAGCCGCGCCGCAACACGAAGAGATCAGGATGCGACAACGCCATCACGCGACGCGCGACCGGATCTTCCGGATCAACATCCAGCGGCCGCGGGCCGATACGCTTGGCGCCCAAGGCCGCGCGCGCGACGCGATACGCAAGCGTTGCTTTGCCTAGCCCTTTAGGGCCTGCGAGCAGCCAGGCGTGATGCATGCGTCCGCCACGCAAACCCTCGGCAAACGCTTCCTCCTCGGCTTCATGGCCGACGAACGAAAACGTCTCGCGGGGATGCGGCGCGCTCGGCTCCTTGTCGAGTTCGGGGGCGGGCTTTTCGGCCTTCATCGGCCTTATCAAGGGCCGAAGAGGGTCAAGCGCAAGCCCTCGAAGGCGCGCGAGAACCAGTTGGCTTTGCCGACGTTGCGCTGGGCCACCAGTTCGAAACGCTGTGTCTCGAAATTCAGCCCCTCGACCACGAGATGCGCCACGACCTGATCTCGCGCGATCGGCGGCCGCAACGGCCCGCTATATTCGATATGCGCCGTTAGGCCGGCGCGAACGCTCTGTGGCGCGAGCACCCGAATGTCCTCCTTAGCCAGCAGCTGCACCGTGCGGCGGCCGCCAAGCCGCACCTGCGCCTCACCGACCACATCGCCGGCAGACGCGATTTCGGAGATTGCGTAGTCGTTGAAGGCCGAGCGCATCAGGCGCTGGGCTTCCGTGTTGCGCGACGCCATCGTGGGCAGGCCGTTGAATACGATAATGCGGCGCTCGCCATTCAGCACCGCCGAGCCGATCAGGCCGTATCCAGACTCGTCGGTGTGGCCGGTCTTGACGCCATCCGCGCCGGCAAAGCCGCGCAATAGCGGATTGCGGTTCATCTGGGTGCGGTTGTTGAAGGTGAACTGACGGCGCGAATAGACCGGATAGAATTCCGGATAGGTCATGATGAGGTGCCGGGTCAGGCGCGCCAGATCGGCTGAGCTGATACGCTGCTCGGGATCATCGACGCCGGTGACGTTGCTGAAGCGCGCCGAACGCAGGCCAAGTTCCGCCGCGCGCCGGTTCATGAGCGCGACGAACGCCTCCTCCGATCCCGCGATCCCTTCCGCAAGAACCACGCACGCATCGTTAGCCGACACGATCACAGCGCCCTGCAGCAGGTCGCGCACGGCGACCTCCGAATTGATCGGCAGGAACATGTGCGAGCCGGTCGACATCGCGCCGTGCTCGCGCCACGCGTACTCACTGACACGGAAGCGGGTGTCCATGGTGATGTCGCGCGCGCGCAGCCGCTCCAGCACGATGAGCACCGTCATCAGCTTGGCCATCGAGGCCGGCGGGATCGGCGCCTCGCAATTCTCACACGAGAGGATGGCGCCGGAGGCGCCGTCCATGATGGTGACGTGTTGGGCGATCGCCGGCGGAGGCGGCGGTGCGGGCGCACGCCGGGCGCGGCGGCGTTGGGCGTCGGCGTCCGGCACGAGCGCCAGCACCATGAGTGCGACGAGAGCGAAAGCGCCGAATTTGCGCTGCAGGTTCATTCCGTCCGCCGAATCGTTAGCGCGTTTTGCGCGGGTTTATCCAAGCAGACCGGCGCGGCGCTTTCACGTCAACAAACCGGCGCATTAGCGCGCGGCAACGACGCTTTCGGCGTAGCCCAGTGTGCCCAGCGTGCGACGGGCGGCATCCGCCTCTTCCCGGCTTGCCCAGGGACCAACTCGTACCCGGAACAATTCGGCGCCAGAGGCAGTCGTGCGGGTATCCACAACCACGGGTCCTGCGCTGCTCACTGCCTCACGGACGCGCTGAGCGTTTACCGGATCGGAGTAGGCGCCGACTTGAACGAAGTAGCTGCCAACCACCGGGGCGCGCTGCGGCGTATACACCGGACGGTCATTCAGCGGCGCACCCGCGAGTTCGGCAGTCTCCACCGGCTGCGACGGGAGCAGGGAGGCGGGCCCCTCTTCCGTCTGTTGTTGCGCCGGTACGGAAGCGGGGGCGTGAACCGATTCCGGAGCAGCCGTGCCGTCGGCGTTAACGCGGCGCGGAGCAGGGCCAAGGTAACGAACGTGAACGCGCGCATGGCCTTGTTGCTCGAAGCCCAGGACGTTGGCGGCGCCGCGCGACAGATCGATCAGGCGCTCACCTGTGAACGGTCCGCGATCATTAACGCGCACGATCACTTCGCGACCGTTTTCAAGATTGGTGACTTGGACCAGGCTCGGGATCGGAAGTGTCGGATGCGCGGCGGTCAACGCTGCTTGGTCGAATGTCTCGCCGCTCGCCGTGCGTCGACCGTGGAAGTCGGCGCCGTACCAGGACGCAGTGCCGGTTTGCTGATAGCCGGGCTCTGGCGTCGGCACATACCAACGGCCGTTCGCCTCGTATGGCGGACCGACGCGTTCACGCTCAAGCCAGGGCTGGGCGCCCTGCCCGCTCGTCGCCGGCGGTTGCTCGGTGCGCACCGGTTCAGCTTGCGCGAGTTGCTGCTGTGCGGGCGCGGGCGTCAGGCTCACCGGACCGGCGGCCTCATGTTCATCATCTTCAGGTTCCACCGACGGTTGTTCGAACACGACCGGCTGCGTGCGGCGCGCATCGCTGCGGCGAAGATCGATCACGGCGCCGCTGCGCCGCTGACCTGTCCCGTAACCATATGAGTTCTCCGCGCCGCCCGAGAGACCGTTCGTATTGAGCGACGCCGTCTCGGTAAGTGTCGCGGTGTTTGCGCCTCCGCCCTGCCCGGCATAGGTGATCGGCGCGCGTTGAGCTGCGGCGCTGGCGGCAAACACCAGCAGACCTAAACAGGAAACGGCAAGCGCGCGCGGCGTACGGCGAAGCATCAAGAAGACCCCAACGCAATGAATGCGATGGCCGCTTATACGGGAGCGGGGCTTTAGGCCGCGTAAGCTTTCATGCTTATTTCAGCTTCACCAATAATGGGTGTTCACCACGGTGTGGTGGCGGTGGAACCAGTCACGAGCGAACCGGTCTCCGCAAGATCTTTCCGACATTTGCGGGATTTTTCCCATTTACGCGGAGATTTTGCAGCGCCCGTGCGCCGCGCCTAGCAAAAAACGTGCTCGATCATACGCAGCGCCGCGCGTGGCGAGGCAGCGCTCATCAGGCCAAGAGCAGGGATTTTTGTGGGCGCAGCAGGACCTGCAGCAGGCGAGCGCGCAGGCGTCGTGCAGGACCGAACCAGGTCCAGGTCGAAAATGTTGCTGCTATTGCAGCAAGCCGAGGATTCGGCTGAGGTCACGCTTGCGGGTGTCTTCATCGACCGCCGATACACCGGATTCCCGATCAACGTCGGCTTGGTACAAACGCCCGTTGCCATCGAGCGCGTTCCACTCCTCTAGGAAGCGTATCAGCACTTCCCTCGCCTGCATCGACAGTCGGGCGACGAAATCGCTCCTCGCATCGTCATCGAGGGCGTAGTCCTCGAACTGAGGCGGCGGCGGTGCGCCTCCTCACGCCGCAAGCAATTGCCGCGATGACCGAGATGCAGAGCGAGCGCGCCGACCTGTTGCTGGGTTTTGCCGTGCCGTGGGCGCGCGGCGTCGCGCTCAACGCCACCGGCGTGTTCGGCGCCAATCCGCGCGCCTTCGGACACACCGGCTGGGGCGGATCGTTCGGCTACGCCGATCTCGAAGCAGGCATCGGCGCGGCGTACGTTAAGCTCCTCAATGTGGCGGCGCGATGTCCGGTGCAACGGACCTTAGAAGGCGAAGTGCGCATCACCACCATGTCAGCTTAACGAGCGTCGGCGCCGGTTTTGGCAATCCACGCTAGGAGATGTTCCGCGACAGCAGACCCAGTCGAACGCCGTCCGGCGGCCGAGTGGCCCACGCTTCTATGGTTCAACCGACCGGGCCACTGACGCTTGAGGCCACGCGGTTGTCGCAACCTCTCTTCTTCTCAGCGCCGCGAACATTGGCTCATGGCGTCGCGTGTTTCTGAGATAACAAAGGCCGCATTGGGCTGGGGCTTGGTATCTGCGTCGCTGGCTGGCGTCTCGTCACGAGGCGCCGGCGCTTCCTCTTCAATCAAGATGCGCACGGCGGCGCCTTCGAGGTCCTCATATTGACCGCTCCGGAGCGCCCACAGGAACGCGCAAAGGCCGGCGACCCCCATCAACAAGGCGATCGGTATCAGGAAAAAGAAATCGTTCATGGCGCAGATCTCATCGTTGCTTCGCCGATCCGCATCGCATTGGCGACGACGAGAATTGACGAGAGCGACATGGCGATGGCAGCGATCAAGGGCGTGACATAGCCTGCGATCGCGATGGGTACAGCGATGACGTTATAGACAATCGCCAGGGCGAGATTCTCGCGCACCAGACGCGAAGCACGACGCGCCGTTCGGATAGCCTCCGGCACGGCCAACAAACTAGGTCGCAAGAAGACAAAGTCGGCGGCGTTGCGCCCGACGTCCGCAGCGCTCGCCGGCGCCATCGAGACGTGCGCGGTCATCAGCGCGGGCGCGTCATTCAAGCCGTCGCCCACCATCAAAACTTTGTCGCCTTGCGCGGAACGTCGGCCGATATGTTCAGCCTTGTCGCGCGGCGTGACGCGCGCGCGGGAGGGAATATCGAGTTCTCGCGCCAGCCGCTCAACGGGCGCAGCATGATCGCCTGAGACAATCTCGACCTCGAAGCCGGTCTGTTTCAGCGCCTGAACAGCCGCCTCGGCATCGGGACGTAAGGCGGCGGCGAATGCGAAGCGCGCGAGCACATCGCCGTCGCGCGTCAACACCACCGCGGCCTCATCTTCCTTGCCCGCGCCGGTCCCGCCGCTAGCCCAAGTGATCCGGCCAAGCCGATAAAGCGCGCCGCCGAGGCGGGCTTCGAGCCCTGCCCCCGCTTCTTCCCGGATCGCATCGAAACATACCGCCGCGGGCGGATACTCGCGTGCAATCGCGCGCGCGTAAGGGTGCAGCGAATGCGCCGCCAGCGCCGATGCGAGTGACGCTGCACCCTCCTCGACCAATTCGCGGGACCTCAGCATCGGTTCGGGGAGCGTGAGCGTGCCGGTCTTGTCGAAGACGACCGCATCGATCTCAGCAAGACGCTCAAGAGCTGCGCCGTCTTTGACCATGATCCCGGTTGAGAACAGCCGCCGCGCAGCAGCGACCTGCACCATCGGTGCGGCCAATCCGAGCGCGCACGGACATGTGATGATGAGCACGGCCACAGCGATCGTAGCGGCGCGGTGAAAATCGCCACTGAGGCTCCACCAGACGATCAAAGTCGCGAGTGCTGTTAGATGCACGACGGGCGCATAAAGCCGCGCGGCCCGGTCGGCGATGCGGCGATAGAGCGAGCGGCCGGCCTCGGCCGCCTCCATCATGCGCATCATTTCCGCCAAGAACGAATCCTTCGCGGCAGCCGTCGCCTCCACGACGAGCGGCGCCGTTAGATTGAGCGTTCCTGCCCAGACCTTGTCCCCGGGTGTGATCGGCGCGGGCGCGCTCTCGCCCGTCAGGAGCGACACATCGCCTTCCGAGGCACCCGTGATGACGCGTGCATTCACGGGGATCCGCTCGCCCGCCGCGATCAGCAGGCGCATACCCGGCCCGATGCGTTCGATCGGAAGGTAATCGCGCGCGCCATCGTCGCCGATCCGGGTCGCGCCACGCGCGGCGAGTTGCTCTAGGCCCCGCACCGCGGTGCGGGCGCGCTCACGCATCAGGTGGTCGAGCGTGCG
>Ga0079224_100013160_pt1 | contig 11509 bp, 10 predicted proteins | sample Stecom2015_FD_80414 | JGI IMG/M metagenome (GOLD analysis project Ga0079224, IMG submission 80414) | Agricultural soil microbial communities from Utah to study Nitrogen management - Steer compost 2015 | ecosystem: Environmental > Terrestrial > Soil > Agricultural land | place: USA: Utah...
CGGACCGCCGACACCGCCACCGAGGGGTCGACGGCGGCGGGCGCGCGCTCGACGTCGGCCGAGGCGGATGCGGAGACCGCCTCGGCCACCCCGGCCGCGAAGCCCGCCGAAAACGCAGCCGCGAAGCCCGCCGAGACCGCAGCCGCGAAGCCCGCCGAAAACGCAGCCGAATCGCCGTCGGCGGGCACCGCCGCCGCGCAGGCGGCCGACCGCCCGCAGCCCCGCAAACGGACGCGCGGCGCCGCGAAAGCGGCCGCGGCCCAGCCCCCGGCCAAGACCGCCGCCGAACCGGCGAAGGCTGCCGGGCGGCCCGCGAAGGCGGCCAAGCAGCCGGCCAAGCGCGCCGCGAACGGCACGGCCCGCAAGACCGCAGCGAAGAAGGCCGCCCCGCCGGCCGAGAAGACGACGGACTGAGCCGGCCTGCGGTCGGCACGAGGATCGGAGCGCACATGTACCTCGTCGGTGGACAGCGACGCGAGAGCATCAAACTCGCGATCTCGGGCACCTACGGCACGGGGAAGAGCACCACCACCGAGACGTTGTCGATCGCCACCGGCATCCCGCGCACCCACGCGCTCACCTCCCGTGAGCTGTTGATCGACCTCGTGCCGGGCAAGACGGTCATGGAGCTCAACTCGATCGAGTTGCTGTTGCTGGGCATGCGGCGGTTCGAGGAGCGGGTGCACAACGAGTCGAGGGACGGTTCCTTCATCTCCGACGGCTCGGTGGTGCACGAATGGGTCTACGGCACGGCCAGGATGGCGGTGGGCATCAATCCCGGCGCGGGCCCGCTGCTGCGCACCGTGAAGAAGGTGGCCGGTCTCGGGCGCAAGAAGCCGCTGCTGGAGTACACCGACATCTTCGGTGAGATCGTCATGGAGCGCGCCGCCCGGCTCTACGACGCCTACGTGCACCTGCCGGTGGAGTTCGAGATGCGCAAGGACGGCCACCGGCCGGTCTCCGAGCCGTTCCGCAAACTGTCCGACGACACCCTGTTGCAGGTGGTCAAGGACATCGGCCTGCCCTACGAGGTGGTCGGCGGCAGCGTCCACGAGCGGGTCACCCGGATCATCGAACTGTTCGATCTGAAAACCGTGATGCCGGTCGAGGAAGCGATCGAGGAGGCCCAGCGGCGGGTCGCCCGGGCCACGGCCGTGCTCGAGCAGGACGACCGGTTCAAGGCCGCGCAGCGGCAGAAGTCGCTGGCGCGCAAGCTGTCCTACGCGATGCGGTACTGAGGCCATACCCACGACGTGGGCCCCGCGGCGAGTCGCCGCGGGGCCCACGTCGTCTGTTCGTCCGCGCCCGTGGCGCGGTGAGCCATCCCTTACGGAATGGTCAGCACCTGGCCCGGGTGGATCAGGTCCGGGTTCGCCACGCCGCTGGCGTTCGCGATCTCCTGGTAGCGGTTGCCGTCGCCGTAGAAGCGCTCGGCGATCGCCCACAGGGTGTCACCGGGCTCGACGGTGTAGGTGCGCGGCGCGGGCGGCGGCGGGGGAACGTCGGCAGGCGCGGCGTGCTGGGCCTGCGCGGCGACCGGCTCCGGCTCCGGGGCGGGCGCGGGCAGCGGGTTGTCGGTGTGGGTGCCCGAAGCCCACGCGGCCTCGCTGCCGCCGTAGAGCACGACGTTGCGGTCGGGCTGCACGACCAGACGGTCGACGTTCTTGCCGTTGGTCTCGGTGGACCAGGCGGCGCCGCCCTCGCCCTTGTAGAGCACGAAGTTGCCGTCGCTCTGCAGGACGGCCCGATTCACGCCCTGGCCGTGGGTCTGGGTGGCCCACACGACCTTGCCGCCCGGCTCGGACAGCACGAGGTTGCCGTCCTGCTGCAGAGTCAGGGTGTATGCACCACCGGTCAGGGACTGCCCGAGCCCCAGTTCTTCGCCTACGCGCAGCGTGTCGCCCACGTTCTTCCTCTCCACATGTTCCTTGTGCACAGCACCCGACAACGATGCCCGCCGAAAACTGCCCGGCACGCATCGCCGACGAATCTACCGCCACATCGGCCCCGGATGGCAGTATTCGGCTCGCGGTTCGCCGAAAGTTCACTGTGTGGAATATCCCACCCCGTGGCTAGGCTGTTCGACATGCACCGGATGCCGAGCTGCCGTACCGTCACGCCCCTGACCGCTCTGCTGATCGGACTCGTCGTCACCGCCTGCGGCTCCGGTGACGATGCCGCACAACCGGATACGACGACCGCCACGGTCACCACGCCGGCGACGGCCTCCGCGCCGGCCACACCGAGCCGGGTGGAGCAGCCCACCGGTAGCCCGGTGACCGCTGACCCGGCCATCGTGAGCCCGCGACCGATATCGTTCCGCTCGTGGTCGCCGATCGCCGAGGACCGGATCGCCGTCAACTTCGAGATGGGTTCCCCGGAGTGCTACGGCGTCGACGCCACCGTCACCGAGACCGATACGACCGTCACGGTTGAACTGCGTACCGGCACTCGCGCCGACGCCGTGGGGAAGATGTGCGTGATGGTCGCGATGTTCACCCACCTGGAACTCCCGCTGGAACGGCCGCTGGCCGATCGGACCGTGCTCGACGCGGGCTGACCGCCCGCGCGGGGCGCCCGCGGCCAGATGACGCGGCCGCTGCGCGCTCGGACACGGACGCTCAACGCGGAAAGGTGTACGCCAGGCCTGATTCCAGTGTGGGATGGGCGAATTCGAAGCCGCTGCCGACCAGGGCCTTGGGCACCATCCGATGTCCGTGCAGCAGCTCCGCGCCCGCTTCACCGCCGATCAGCTTCAACAGCGCGCCCGGCACGGTGATCAGGGCGGGCCTGCGCAGCGCACGGGCGAACGCCTTGGTGAACACCGCGTTGGTGACGGCTTCGGGGGTGACGAGATTGACCGGGCCCGAGACCTGTTCGACCAGCAACCACCGCACCGCGGACAGCCAGTCCGCCAACGTGATCCACGGAACGTACTGGCGGCCGGTGCCGAACTTGCCGCCGAGCCCCAGCTTGAACAGCGGGCGCAGCCCTTGCACCATCATCGAATCCGCGGCGAGCACATTGGAGGTGCGCAGCAACACCACGCGCGCGCCCGCTTCCGCGGCCGGGGCCGCGGCGGCCTCCCAGTCCCGGCACATGGTGCCGAGGAAGTCGTCGGCGTTGGGCGTGTGCTCGTCCACCTCGGCGTCGCCGGAGTCGCCGTACCAGCCCGCCGCGGAGGCGTTGAGCAGCACCGGGACTCCCCGCTCGGCCACCGCCCGCGCCAGCACCCGGGTGGGCAGGATGCGGCTGTCGCGCAGCTCCTGCCGATACTCCGGCGTCCATCGCTGCGCCGCGACCGGCGCGCCGCACAGGTTGATCACCGCGTCCACGCCGGTGAGCACGGTGCTGTCGAAGTCCGAACCCGCCGGGTCCCAGGTGATCTCGTCGGCGCCCTCGGCGGGGCGACGCACCAGCGTCACGACCTCGTGGCCCTCGCCCCGCAGGGTGGAAACAAGATTACGGCCGAGATGTCCCGATGATCCGGCGACTACGATACGCATTCGCTCATTCTGCCGCAGCGCGCCTGCGCGGGCACGGCGGGCACGGAGCAGCGGGACGGCAACACCTCGGGGCCGGAACGCGGCGAGGGCGGACGCGTGCGCGTCCGCCCTCGCCGAACCGTCTGTGCGCTCAGTGCGCGAAGTGCCGGGATCCCGTCAGATACAGGGTGACTCCGGCTTCCTTGGCCAGGTCGATGGTCTCCTGGTCGCGGACCGAACCGCCGGGCTGCACGATGGCGCGCACGCCGGCCTGGATCAGCTGCTGCGGGCCGTCCGGGAACGGGAAGAAGGCGTCCGAGGCGGCGACCGAGCCCTTGGCGCGGTCCCCTGCCCTGCGCACGGCCAGCTGCACCGCGTCGACCCGGTTCACCTGGCCCATGCCGACGCCCACCGACGCGCCGTCGGAGGCCAGCAGGATGGCGTTGGACTTCACCGCACGGCAGGCCACCCACGCGAACGCCAGGTCGGCCATGGTCTGCTCGTCGGCGGGCTCGCCGGCGACCAGCGTCCAGTTCGCCGGGTCGTCGCCCTCGGCGTCGAGGATGTCGCGCTGCTGGAGCAGCGCGCCGCCGCTGATCGGGCGCAGCTCGACACCCGCGCGCTGCGGCGGCTCGGCCACCAGGATGCGCACGTTCTTCTTGCGCTGGAGCACCTCCACCGCGCCGTGCGCGTAGGAGGGGGCGACGATGACCTCGGTGAAGATGTCGGCGACCTGCTCGGCCATCTCGACGGTGACCTCGCGGTTGGTCGCGATGACGCCGCCGAAGGCGCTCACCGGGTCGCAGGCGTGCGCCTTGCGGTGCGCCTCGGCCACGTCCGCGCCGATCGCGATGCCACAGGGGTTGGCGTGCTTGATGATCGCCACGGCGGGACGGTCGTGGTCGTAAGCGGCGCGCCAGGCGGCGTCGGCGTCGGTGTAGTTGTTGTACGACATCTCCTTGCCGTGCAACTGCTCGGCCTGCGCCAGGCCCTGCTGCCCGGCGGCGGTGTACAGCGCCGCGGACTGGTGCGGGTTCTCGCCGTAACGCAGCACCGCCGCGCGCTGCCAGCTGCCGCCGATCCACGCCGGGTAGGGGCTGCTCGGGGCCTGCCCGCCCTCGGCCTCGGCCACGGCGGGGGCACGCACGCCCGTCATCCAGCTCGCGACCGCCACGTCGTAGGCGGCGGTGTGCTGAAAGGCCTTGGCGGCCAGCGCGGTCCGCTGGGCGAGGGTGAAACCGCCCTCCTTCACCGCGGAGAGCACCTCGTCGTAGTCACCGGCATCGACGACCACGGCCACCGAGGGGTGGTTCTTGGCGGCCGCGCGCACCATCGACGGGCCGCCGATGTCGATCTGCTCGACGCACTCGTCCTCGCTCGCGCCGCCGGCCACGGTCTGGGTGAACGGGTAGAGGTTCACCACCACCAACTGGAAGGCCTCCACACCGAGCTCGGTGAGCTGGTCGAGGTGCTCCTGCTTGCGGGTGTCGGCGAGGATGCCGGCGTGCACCCTCGGGTGCAGCGTCTTGACCCGGCCGTCCAGGGTCTCGGGGAAGCCGGTCAGCTCCTCCACCCTGGTCACCGGGATGCCCGCATCCGCGATCTTGCCCGCGGTGGAACCGGTCGAGACCAGTTCGACGCCCGCGGCGTGCAGACCGCTCGCGAGCTCGACGAGCCCGGTCTTGTCGTAGACGCTCACCAGCGCCCTGCGGATCGGCTTGCGTTCAGTCACCGCTGCACCCGCTCATCTGGAATTACTGCCTTTCGTCCGTCGGAGACAATGCCTCGCGTGGCGACGGCGGCCACGACTTCCGCCAGCAACCGTCGTTCCACAACCTTGATGCGTTCGTGCAGGGTGGCCTCGTCGTCGCCGGGCAGCACCGGCACCGGTTCCTGAGCCAGGATCGGTCCGGTGTCCACACCCGCGTCCACCAGGTGCACCGTCGAGCCGGTGTAGCGCACCCCGTAGGCGAGCGCGTCGCGCACCCCGTGCGCGCCGGGGAAGCTCGGCAGCAGCGCGGGGTGGGTGTTGATGATGCGGCCGCCGAAGCGGGCCAGGAAGGCGGGGCCGAGGATCTTCATGAAGCCCGCGGAGACCACCAGGTCGGGATGGAAGGCGTCGACCCGCTCGGTCAGCGCCTCGTCCCAGGCGCCGCGGTCGGCGTAGTCGCCCAGCGCGACCCGGAAGTGCGGAACGCCCGCGTCCTCGGCGTGGCCGGTGGCCGCGCAGTCGCGGTCGACGCCCACCGCGACCACCTTCGCCGGGTAGCCGGGCTCGGCCGCGGCGTCGAGCAGGGAGCGCAGCAGGGATCCGGTGCCCGAGGCGAGCACCACGACGGTGGCCGGGGCCGCGGTCGGCACCCACGTGGCATGCGAGGTCGTCAGGGGTCTGCTCCTGCGTGTCGATCGGTCGGCGGGGAACCTCACCGCCGGTGATCAGCGTAGTCGGTGGCGCACGGGCTTCCGACGACCGGTGTCCCGCGCGGTGGCGGGGCGCGGCGGCGCGGGCACGGCGGCGCCGCCGCGGCTACCGGGCGGCGTCGGGATCGACCACCTCGGCGTCGACGATGTCGTCCTCCGGCTCACGACGCGGGCGGCTGGGCACCGGGGGTTCGTCGAGGACTTCGGCGTCGATGGCGTCCGGGACGCCGTCGTCGTAGGTGGGGGTGCCGGTCGCGCGGTTCGCGGCGCGGCCGAGGGCGCGCCCACCGCTCAGGCGGGCGTCCGCGCCCCGGTGACCGTCGTCGGCGGTTCCTTCGGCCGGATCGGCGCGGCGGCCCTCGTGATCGCCGTCGTGGTCGTGATCGCCGTCGTGGTCGTACTCGCCGTCGAGGTCGTGGTCCTCGTCGAAATGCTCGTCCTCGTAGCGGTCGTCCTCGTAGGAGCCGCCGTCCTCGTCGTCGTAGCCGTGGTGCGCGTCGTCGTAGTCGTGGTGCGCGTCGTCGTAGTCGTGGTGCGCGTCGTCGTAGCCGTCGTGCCCGGATTCGGCGCGGCTGTCGTCTCCCCCGCGACGGTCGTAGTCGTCGTGATCGTCGTAATCCTGATCGTCGTAATCGTGATCGAGATCGTCGTGATCGGCGTAGTAGTAATCGTCCTCCGCACGCGCGGCTCGGCGGTCGAGCACCAGGCGGGCCAGGATCAGCCCGAGCCAGCCGGACACCGAGAGCACCAGGAACGACGCGGCCGCGAAGGTCGGCAACGCGACCCCGACGTGCCCGAATCCGCCCAGTTCGCCGCCCGCCAGCAGCGCCGCGCCTGCCAGGACCAGCGTGGTGGCGCCCGCGCAGACCAGGATCGACCACGGCCGGGGGATCTCGTCGTCGCCGGTGCGGGCCAGGTCGAGACCGGTGACGACGCCGACGGCGGCGGGCAGCAGCATCAGCAGCGGCCACCAGGCAACCGCGGGACCGATCGGCAGCGCGGCCAGCACCGGCACCACGGGCACCGGTCCGCCGGACACCTCGAACAGGCTCACCGAGGCCGCACCGAACTGCACCGAGGAGCCGAGCAGGATGCCCAGCGCGCCTGCCACCACATTCGGCAGGTAGATCACCGACAGCGCCGAGAGTCCGAGCACACCCCAGAAGTCGCCCGCGTCGGCGTAGCCCTCGCCCATGGTCGACCAGTGCGCCAGCAGCGACACCACCGTCACCGCCGTCGCGCAGGCCACCAGGCGCAGCACGGCGGTGCCGGTGCGGCGCAGGCCGGTGACCGCCCAGTCCGGCAGCCGCAGCAGATCGACCACGTACGGGATCTCGCGGCTGACGATGCCCGCCGCGGCGGCGAGCAGGTGCAGCGCCAGCACCCAGGCGAACGCGGCCAGCGCGTTCGGCGAGCGCACCGGCAGGATGCCGGAGGCATCCTGCACCACGGCCAGGCAGACCGCGGTCACCAGCAGCGGCCCGCCCAGCGCCGCGCCGAGCAGCCAGCCGAGATCGGCACGCGAACTGTCCGGCAGCATGGCGCGGGCGCACTCGCGCGCCGCCGCCCACAGCAGGACGAGGGTGGGCAGCAGCGGCAACAGCCCGAGGGTGGTCTTGCCGATCACCAACGGGATCTGGTGCATGCCCAGCCAGCTCGCGGCGATCGCCGCGGAGGTTCCGGCCATGCCGTCGCCCGAGGTCAGCAGGGTGAGCACCACCAGCACCGCGACCACCAGCATCGCCTGTGCCGCCGGGCGCACCGCCACCAGCAGCAGCACCTTGGCCCGCTCGGGAGTCAGCGAGAGGAACCCGGGCTCGTAGATCTCCTCCGGTCCGCTACGCACCGGCCGCTCCGGTTTCCCCGGTGGTTCCCCGGTCCAGCGGACGAGCGAGTTTCTGGGTGAGCTCATGGGAATTCAGCGTGGCAGCCTTCGCGACGTGATCGGGGCAGGCGCGCCGCGAGCACCCGCCCTGACGACGGGCGGGTGCTCGCGGGATCCCTCTTCTCGACCGATCCTGGTTTCGACCGATCCGTGGTTACTTGTTCTCGTCGCTGGGACGGAACGCCGTGGTGGCGTCCTTGGCGGGATCACTACCGGTCTCGCCGCCGAACGGCTGGCCCTGCTGCTGACCGGCCTGCGGGGCCGAGGGCTGCTGGCCGTAGCCGCCGTACTGCTGGCCCGACTGCTGACCCTGCTGTGCCTGCTGGCCGCCGAAGTGCTGCGTCGCGCTCTCGTCGGGACGCGGCTGCGCGCCGGAGGCGTACGGCGAGGACTGCTGCTGCGCGCCGTAACCCGGCTGCTGACCGTAGGGCGAGCCCGCCTGCTGACCCGGCTGCGGCTGCTGGCCGTAGGACGGCTGCTGACCGTAGGGCGAGGACTGCTGCTGGCCGGGCTGGCCGTAGGGCGAGGCCTGCGACGGGTACTGCGCGCCGGAGGCGTAACCGGCCTGCTGCTGGCCGTAACCACCCTGCTGGCCGTAGGACGGCTGGGCGGGCTGGCTCTGCTGGCCGTACTGCTGGCCGGGCTGGCCCTGCTGCTGACCGTAGGGCGCGCCGTAACCGCCCTGCTGGCTCGGGAATCCGCCCTGCTGGGCGGGCTGGGCCGGCTTCGGCGCCGGCGGCTGGAGGATGCCCGCCTCGAACAGCACCACCGCGACCGCCAGCGCGGTCTGCACCAGCGCCAGGAAGATCAGCACCCAGGCGCCCCACTTGGTGGCCAGTCCGTCGGTCAGCCCGATGACCTGGAACAGCAGCGCCAGGAAGCCGGCGGCGGCGGCCGCGGCCGCCGCGCCCTGCAACTGCTGCTTGGGCAGCAGCGACACCGCGGCGAGCAGACCTGCCAGCAGCGGCAACGCGAGCAGCGCCGACAGACCCATCGCGAACGCCGACTGCGAGTCACCGCTGATGGTGGCGCCGTTGAAGGAGTTGGTGATCTCGGCCTGGGCGAAGGGCAGGAAGCCGAGCAGGAAGATGAGCACGCCGAGCGCGGCGACGCCGACCAGCAGGAAGAACGGGAGCCCCTTGGCCGCCGCGCCGGCGGCGCTCGCACCGGCGCCAGCACCGGACGGCTGGCCGGGGCCGGGTGCGGAAGGTGCGGAGGGCGTCGCGGGTGTGTTGTACCCGGAGCCCCCGGTCGGGTAGGACATGTCGTCGTCTCCTCGGTCGAGTTCGTGTACTTCGGCTTGGATTCGTTTCTGACGCTACTGGTTTCTGACGCTACTGCACGCGACCGCCCCCGGTCATCCCGCCGGAACGAGTCACGACCGGGTGCCGACGCGGAAGGACCGCTTCCCGGATACCCGGAAAGCGGTCCTTCAACGATTTCTCCGGCGCTCGGATCAGCGCCTCACCTCATCGCGATCACGCGGTGATGGAGGCCTGCTCCAGGATCTCGCGCGCCAGCGCGGCGGTCTCCGAGGGGGTCTTGCCGACCTTGACACCCGCGGCCTCCAGCGCGTCCTTCTTGGCCTGGGCGGTGCCCGAGGAGCCGGACACGATGGCGCCCGCGTGGCCCATGGTCTTGCCCTCCGGCGCGGTGAAGCCCGCGACGTAGCCGACGACCGGCTTGGTGACGTTGGCCTTGATGTAGGCCGCCGCCCGCTCCTCGGCGTCGCCGCCGATCTCGCCGATCATGACGATCAGCTTGGTCTCCGGGTCCTTCTCGAACGCCTCGATGGCGTCGATGTGGGTGGTGCCGATGACCGGGTCGCCGCCGATGCCGATGGAGGTCGAGAAGCCGAAATCGCGCAGCTCGTACATCATCTGGTAGGTCAGCGTGCCCGACTTCGAGACCAGGCCGATCGGGCCCTTGCCGGTGATGTTGGCCGGGGTGATGCCGACCAGCGCCTCGCCGGGGGTGATGATGCCGGGGCAGTTGGGCCCGATGATGCGGGTCTTGTTGCCCTTTTCGACGTTGTAGGCCCACGCGAAAGCGGTGTCCTGCACCGGGATGCCCTCGGTGATGACCACCAGCAGCGGGATCTCCGCGTCGATGGCCTCGATGATGGCGTCCTTGGCGAACTTCGGCGGCACGAACGCGATGGACACGTCGGCGCCGGTCTCCTTGATGGCCTCGGCGACGGTGCCGAACACCGGCAGCTCGACGGCGTTGCCGTCCTTGTCGGTGTGCGACACGGTGGTGCCCGCCTTGCGGGCGTTCACGCCACCGACGACCTGGGTGCCGGCCTTGAGCATGAGGGCGGTGTGCTTGGTGCCCTCACCGCCGGTGATGCCCTGGACGATGACCTTGGAGTCCTTGGTCAGGAAGATAGCCATGAGATTCGGTCCTTACTCGTCCGCGTCAGCGGGCTGCCAGTTCGGCGGCCTTGTCGGCGCCTTCGTCCATTGTCTGCGCCAGCGTCACCAGCGGGTGCGCGGCCTCGGCGAGGATCTGGCGACCCTCGTCCACGCGGTTGCCGTCCAGGCGCACGACCAGCGGCTTGGTGGCCGCGTCGCCCAGGATCTCCAGCGCCTTCACGATGCCGTTGGCGACCGCGTCACAGGCGGTGATGCCGCCGAACACGTTGACGAACACGCTCTTGACCTGCGAGTCGCCCAGGATCACGTCCAGGCCGGCGGCCATGACCTCGGCCGAGGCGCCGCCGCCGATGTCGAGGAAGTTGGCCGGCTTGACGCCGTTGTGCTTCTCACCGGCGTAGGCGACGACGTCCAGGGTGGACATGACCAGGCCCGCGCCGTTGCCGATGATGCCGACCTCGCCGTCGAGCTTGACGTAGTTGAGGTCGTTCTGCTTGGCCTTGAGCTCCAGCGGATCGGTCGCGTCGATGTCGGCGAAGTCCGCGTGCTCCGGGTGCCGGAAGGAGGCGTTCTCGTCCAGGGTGACCTTGCCGTCCAGGGCGAGGATCTCGTCCTGGGGGGTGCGCACCAGCGGGTTGACCTCGACCAGGGTGGCGTCCTCGGCGACGAAGACCTCCCACAGCTTCTGGATGGTCACCGCGGCGGAGTCGAGCACCTCGGCGGGCAGGTGGCCCTGCTCGGCGATGGAGCGCGCGAACGCCAGATCGACGCCCTTGACAGCGTCCACCGGGACCTTGGCCAGCCGCTCCGGCTTGGTGGCGGCGACCTCTTCGATCTCCATGCCACCCTCGACCGAGCACATGGCCAGGTAGGTGCGGTTGGCGCGATCGAGCAGGAAGGAGATGTAGTACTCCTCGGCGATGTCCTTCGCCTCGGCGACCAGGATCTTCTTCGTGATGTGGCCCTTGATGTCCAGGCCGATGATGTTCTGCGCGTGGGTGAACGCGTCGTCCGGGGTGGCGGCGTACTTGACGCCACCGGCCTTACCGCGGCCACCGACCTTGACCTGGGACTTGATCATCACCGGCTTGCCGATTTCCTCCGCGATGGCGCGGGCGTCCTCGGCCGAGTCCGTGACGCGGCCCTCGGACGAAGGCACTCCGTGCTTAACGAAGAGCTCCTTCGCCTGATATTCGAAGAGATCCATGTACTCACCATCTCGTCTGCGTTGCTATGACAACGTCTTTGTTGGCGGCCCGACGTCGGAAGCGGGTCGGGTCGGACTCTAACCAGTCACATGGAGGGCCAATCGGCCACGTTCATCCTAAGTGGCGCAGGTCACG
>Ga0079224_100013161_pt1 | contig 11508 bp, 10 predicted proteins | sample Stecom2015_FD_80414 | JGI IMG/M metagenome (GOLD analysis project Ga0079224, IMG submission 80414) | Agricultural soil microbial communities from Utah to study Nitrogen management - Steer compost 2015 | ecosystem: Environmental > Terrestrial > Soil > Agricultural land | place: USA: Utah...
CACCGACACCGACGAGCGCACGATCGGGATCACCCCGGACGTCTATGTCATCAAGGACGGCACGGAGTTCGTCGTCATCGACAACGATCGCGGCATGCAGCGCCTGTTCATCAACGAGGCGCTGACCAAGCGCATGCTGCAAGATCCGAGCGCCAAGGAGTTCATCGGGGAGAAGCTGCGCAACGCGCAGTGGTTGATCCGGGCGATCGAGCAGCGCCGCAAGACCATCATTCGGGTCGCCGAGTGCATCGTGGAAAAGCAGCGGGAGTTCTTCGAGAAGGGCGTCGCTTTCTTGAAACCGATGATCCTGCGCGACGTGGCCGAGGCCGTCGGCATGCACGAGTCGACGATCTCGCGCGTCACGACCAACAAGTACATGCACACCCCGCAGGGCCTGTTCGAGCTCAAGTACTTTTTCAACTCGAGCATACGGCGGGTCGCCAACGAGGACATCGCCAGCGAGAGCGTGAAGCAGGCGATCAAAAAGCTCATCGACGAGGAGGACAAGGTCAACCCCCTCAGTGACCAGGCCATCGTCGAGCTGCTCGAGGAGCGGGAGGGCATCAAAATCGCCCGCCGCACTGTTGCCAAATACCGGGAAATGCTCGGTATTTTGGCGTCTTCCAAACGCAAGCGCCTATTTTGAGGCGGCCCACGCCGCGGTCGCCTGGGGCCGCTCGGGGCGCGGGGCCGATCCGCGTCGACGTGGGCGCCGCGGGGGGGAGGGACGTGGAGCGGGGGATCCGGGCGCTGCCGGTTTCGCCTGCGTCGGCGCCCCAAGTTGCTGTAACCTAACCAGAAACCCCGAGGAGGTTTGAATGAACATCAGCGTCACCTTCCGTCACATGGATTCGAGCGCAGCGATCAAGAAGTACGCGACCGACAAAGTCGCAAAACTTCAAAAGTTTCTTCGCCAGCCCATGACCGCAAAGGTGACGCTCTCCTTGGACAAGCTGCAGCACATGGCCGAGACGCGCGTGTCGAGCGGTGGCGCTCACCTGGAGGCGCGCGAGGTGAGCGATGATATGTACGCCTCGATCGACAAGATGATCGACAAGCTCGAGCGTCAGATCCGCGGCACGAAGGGCGTCGCCCAGTCCAAGCAGCGTCGCAGCGGCGCCACGTTGCGCGGCGGCACCAAGCCGGAACCGGTGGACGAGCCCCAGATCCTCACGTCGCCCATCACGCCCAAGAAGAAGGTGGCGAAGAAGGCGGCGAAGAAGATCTCCAAGAAGGCCGCGCCGAAGGCGGTCGCGGCGCGGGTGGCGGCGAGGCGCTGATTTCGTCGGCGCTTGCGGATTTCGTCATGCGCTTGACCGACATCTTGCCCGCCGACCGAATCCTGGTCGATGCCGATGGAGCGGTCGTCCAGGACAAGCAGGCGGCGCTCCGCCTGCTGGCGCACCTGTTGGCGCCGGCGGTCGGCGCGGAGCGAGCGGTCGTGGAAGAAGTGTTGGCGGAGCGGGAGCGGCTGCAGAGCACCGGGATCGGCGACGGCGTCGCGATCCCGCACGCTTCCATGGAAGCAGCGCCGCGCCAGGCCGCGGCGCTGCTCCTGTGCCCCGGCGGCGTGCCGTTCGACGCTCTCGACGGCGAAGCGGTGACCATCATCTTTGGCGTCGTGGGGCCGCGCGGGGCAACCGGCGAGCATCTGCGGACGCTGGCGCGCATCTCGCGGCTCTTGCGCGACGCGCGGACGCGCGCGCGCCTGGTGCACGCCGACAGCGCGCAGAAAGCTCACCAGCTCATCCATCTCCAGGAAAGCGATCTCAGGTGACCGAGATGGACCGCTACGACGTCGATCCGCCGCCCGGCATCTCGGTTCGATCGCTGATCGACGACCCGTTGTTGGAGCTCAGGGTTCGCCTCGTGGCTGGCGCAGCAGGGCTCGACCGCTCGATCCAGCATCCGCGCGTGCAGAAATCGGGGCTCGCCATGGTCGGCCACTTGCGCGGGGTGGTGCCGGCGCGGGTGCAGGTGCTCGGCGAGACGGAGATCAGCTACGCGGAGGGGCTCTCCGAGGAGGGGCAGCGGACCGCGGCGCACCACCTGTTCTCCTCGACGCTGGCTTGCGTGCTGGTGACCCGTGGGGTCGACCCGCCGCGCGCGTTCTGCGAGGAGGCGGAGCGCACCGGAACGCCCCTGGTCGTGTGTGCGGAGCGCTCGTCGGTCGCGATCGGCGCGCTGCATGCCGTGCTCGATGAGCGGCTCGCTCCTCGCGTGCGTATCCACGGCGTGCTGGTGGATGTGTTCGAGGTGGGCGTGCTCTTGCTCGGCAAGAGCGGTATCGGCAAGAGCGAGTGTGCGCTCGAGTTGGTGATGCACGGACACCGCCTCGTCGCCGACGACGTGATCCAGTGCGATTTCAAGCCACCAAAGATGGTGTTCGGGCAGCCGGCAGCCCTGCTGCGGCATCACATCGAGGTGCGGGGGCTCGGGGTGCTGAATATCAAAGATCTCTACGGCGTGACGGCCGTGCGTGAGCGCAAGCGCATCGATTTGGTGGTCCAGCTCGAGCTATGGAGCGAAGATCAGGCCTATGATCGCGTGGGGCTGGACGATCATTTTCGAGAGATTTTGGGCGTGCCGATCCGCGAGGTGCGCCTGCCGGTGCGGCCCGGTCGCAACATGAGCGCGATCATCGAAATCGCGGCGCGCAACGAGCTGTTGCGACAGGCGGGCCACCATTCGGCCAGGGCCTTCATCCAGCAGATCGAAGCGGGCGGCGACGGGCCGAACAGGCCTCCTAGCGGTGCCTTCCGGGTGCAACGTCCGAACGAGAGCTCCGCGCCGCCACCGGTCGGCCCAGGCACGAGGCGCCGATGACCGCCGACAAGACGTGGGTGGTGGTGGTGACTGGCATGAGCGGCGCCGGCAAGTCGACCGCGGTCCGCGCGCTGGAGGATCTCGGATTTTTCTGCGTGGACAATTTGCCGACGCCGGTGGTCGCCCACACGCTGGAGGCCTGCGCCGCGGGAGGCGTGCGCCGCATCGCGCTCGGCATCGACGTGCGCGTGCGCAGCTTCCTCGAGGACGCTACCGGCATGCTGGACGCGATCGCCGTCTCGGGGGAGCGCGAGCTCGCGGTGTTGTTCCTCGACGCCTCGGACGAGGCGTTGCTCCGGCGCTTCAGCAGCACGCGCCGGCCCCACCCGCTCAGCACCCTGGCCGAGCCCAGCGAGCAGGGGACGGCGCTGGCCGTGCTCGACGGGGTCCGCCTCGAGCGGCACCGCCTGGCGCCGCTGCGCGCCCGCGCGACCAGCGTCATCGACACGACCAGCTTGAGCGTGCACGATCTTCGCCGCCAGATCGTGGAGCTGTTCGGTCCCGGCGCCGGGACCGAACCGCGGATGCTCACCCGCATCATTTCCTTCGGCTTCAAGTACGGGCCACCCGTGGACGCCGACATGGTGATCGACTGCAGGTTCTTGAAAAACCCGTATTTCGTCGACCACCTGCGCGATCATCCCGGCACCACGGCGGCCGTGCGCGACTACGTGCTCGGCAACCCCGAGACAGGGGAGTTTCTGGAGCAGGTGCAGGGGCTGCTCGGCTACTGCCTGCCGCGCTTCGAGCGCGAAGGGCGTGCCTACTTGACGATCGCCGTCGGGTGCACGGGCGGCATGCACCGCTCGGTGGCGATCGCCGAGCGGCTCGCCACGCTGATCGGCGAGCAGACCCAGTCCAAGATCGACGTCGTGCATCGCGACATCGGCCGCGCAAGGGATTCGTCGAGACTCGAGGCCGATGACATCGGCGGCGGCCCGCGTGGCGGGGGCGGATCGCGATGAACGAGGCGAGCGGCAGCTTCGAGGTCTGCAACCGACTCGGACTCCACGCGCGCGCCGCCACCAAGCTCGTGCAGCTCGCGTCGCGCCATTCGTGCGAGGTGTTCATCAGCCGCGACGGTCAATCCGCCAACGCCAAGAGCGTCATGGGCGTCTTGCTCCTGTGCGGGGCGAAGGGGACCCGGCTGCTCATCGAGGCGCGCGGGGAGGGCGCCGCACGGGCGGTGCAGGAGATCGGCGAGCTGATCGAGAACCGCTTCGGAGAAGAGGAGTGACCATGGGGGAGGGACCAGGTCGAAGCGCCCCAGAGCCGCTGGTGATCGAGGGCTTGGCGGGTTCCCCGGGCCTGGCCTTCGGGCCCGCGGTCGTGGTCGACACCCGGCGCCCGGGCGTGGCGCGGCGGCGGATCCCAAAACACCTCGCGGACGAAGAGATGCAGCGCTTCCTCGCCGCTCGCGAGCGATCGGCGCTCGAGCTGCGCGAGGTCATCGAGAGGATCAAACGCACCAGCGCCCGGCGCGAGCTGTCGGTCCTCGAGGCGTACGTGCTGATGGTCGAGGATGAGACGTTGCGGGAGGAGGTCGAGCGGCGGATCCACATCGACTTGCAGAGCGCCGAGTGGGCGCTGGACTCGGCGATGCAGGATCTGGGGGCGCAGCTCGCCGGCGCGGACGACGCTTATCTGGCGGAACGCAGCCACGACTTTGCCTTCATTCGTGACCGGATCCTGCGCGCGCTCTCGGGCAAACAACGGATCTCGATGATCCCGCAGATCCAGGAGCCGAGCGTCGTGATCGCTCGCGATTTGTCGCCCGCCGAGACGGCCACCCTCAGCAAAGAGCGGGTGAAGGCGCTGGTCACCGAGGTCGGGACCCGCACGAGCCACACCGCCATCGTGGCGCGGGCGCTCGGGATCCCGGCGGTCGTCGGCGTTCGGAGTTTGCTGTCGCGTGTCGACAGCGGCGATCCGCTGTTGGTCGACGGATCGCGGGGACGGGTGACCTTGTTTCCGTCGGCCGAGATCATGCAGGTGGCCAGCGAGCGGGCGGAGCGCTACCGCGCCCACGCCCAAGGGCTTCGGGCGCTGCGCGACCGTCCGGCGCTCACCCGTTGCGGCACCCGCATCGAGCTGCGCGGCAATATCGAGTTGCCCGCCGAGGCCGACCTGGCGCTGCAAGTGGGGGCGCAGGGGATCGGCCTCTACCGTACGGAATTTTTGTACGTCGATCGGAGCGAGCCGCCGGACGAAGAGGAGCAGTACCGAACCTTCAGGCGCGTCATCGAGGCCGTGGATCCGCTGCCCCTGACGCTGCGCACCTTCGACATCGGCGGTGACAAGTTCGTGACCGCGTTTCCGGTCCCGGAGGACATGAACCCCGCGCTCGGGTTGCGCGCCGTGCGCCTCGGGCTTGCTCGACCGGAGCTGTTTTTGGTGCAGCTGCGGGCCATGGTGCGGGCGTCGGCGCATGGCACCTTGCGCGTGATGGTCCCGATGGTGGCGTCGCTCAACGAGCTCCGTCAGGTGCAGGCGCTCTTGAACGACGCCATCTCCCAGGTGGACGCCGCCGGGCAGCCTCGGGCCGAGCACATCCCGCTCGGGGCGATGGTGGAGGTGCCCGCGGCCGCCATCATGGCGGACGAGCTCGCCGCCGAGGCCGCGTTCCTCAGCATCGGCACCAACGATCTGGTGCAGTACGCGCTGGCCGTCGATCGAAGCAGCCGCGAGCTCGCGTACCTGGCCTCCCCCTACGATCCGGCGATCCTGCGGCTCATCGCCAACGTCGTGCGCGCCGCGGAGCGGCACGGCCGGCCGCTGTCCGTCTGCGGCGCGATGGCCAACGACCCGATGGCCGCGATCCTCTTGGTGGGGATGGGGCTCAGGGAGCTCTCGATGGAAGGCTCCGCGATCTTGCAGGTGAAGAGCGCCATCGGGCGCCTCACGCTCGCGGAAGCCGAGGAGATCGCCGAGGCGGCGCTCGGCGGCACGACCGCGAGCGAGGTGGAGGAGCGGGTGGCCGAGCGCCTGACCGAGCGGCTGGCGGACCTGCTGACGCCGTCCTAGAGCTTTTGCACTACGCCGGCACGGTATTTATTGATGTGCCCCCCCCTCCCACCACGGTTGACCGAGGGAGGTCGCTCGGTATACTCCCGCCGCAATTTCGAGGAACCCACAGACATGCCCCTAGCTCCGGACGCCAAAAGCCGCGTCATCACTCAGTATCGCTTGCATCAGACCGACACCGGTTCGCCGGAGGTTCAGATCGCTCTGCTCAGTCAGCGCATCGAGTATCTGACCGAGCATTTCAAAATCCACAAGAAGGACCACCACTCGCGCCGCGGGCTGCTCAAGCTCGTGGGGCAGCGGCGGCGGCTGCTCGACTACCTGAAGAAATCGGACGTCGAGCGCTACCGGGGCGTGGTCTCTTCGCTGAACTTGCGTAAGTAATTCAAGGTGGGCTCCGCGGGAGCCCACCTCTTTTGGTCTCCGGGTGAAGAGCGTCTGATCGCTTCATCTTCGATTCCTGTGCACCACCGCTGGTCGCGCGCAGCAACCGAGGCTGAAGTTAGGCGCTCGCATCCGGCGTAGGGTCGCACGCAGCGACAGCGCGCTTGGGAGCGCATCGAAAACATGTTCGTACGTGAATCCGTGATGGTCGGCGGCAAGCCAATGACCATGGAAACCGGCCGTTTGGCGAAGCTTGCCCACGGGGCAGTGCTGATCTCCTACGGCGAGAGCACCGTGCTGGTCACCGCCGTGTCGAGCGAGGAGCGGCCGGGGCTCGATTTCTTCCCCCTGACCTGCGAGTACGTCGAAAAGACGTACGCCGCCGGCAAAATTCCGGGGGGCTTCTTCAAGCGTGAGGGGCGCCTGCGCGACTACGAGGTGCTCTCGTCGCGTTTGATGGACCGGCCACTGCGCCCGCTGTTCCCCGACGGCTACAAGAAGGACACCCAGGTCATCGCGACCGTCTTGAGCTCGGACAAGACGAACCCGACGGACGTGCTGGCGATGACGGCGGGCAGCGCCGCGCTGCACATCTCCGACATCCCCTGGAACGGGCCGATCGCGGGCGTCCGGGTGGCGCGTGTCGACGGGGAGTTCGTGCCGTATCCAACCTTCGAGCAGAGCGAGGCGGCGGACATCGACGTCACCGTGGCCTGCAGCAAAGACGCCATCGTCATGGTGGAGGGCGGCGCCGACGAGGTGAGTGAGACCGACCTCATCGACGCCCTGTACTTCGCGCACGAGACGGCACAGCCCATCCTCGAGCTGATCGAGAAGATCCGGGCCGCCGTGGGCAAGCCGAAGCGGGAGTTCACCGCGCCGAAGCTGCCGGCCGAGGTGGCCCAGCGCATCTCCGCGTTGGTCGATCAAGACCTGCGCCAGGCCTGCGTCGTTCGGGAGAAGAAGGCCCGCTACGAAGGCTACTCCGTCATCAAACAGCGCCTGGCCGAGACCCTGCTCGGGGAGCTCGGGGAAGAGCGCTACAAGGAGCTCGAGAAGCTCATCAAGGGCGAGTTCGAGGGGCGCAAGGCCTTCGTCGTGCGCCAAATGGTGCTCGATGAGCGGCGCCGGATCGACGGCCGCGAGACCACCACCATTCGTCCCATCTCCTGCGAGGTCGGGCTCTTGGCGCGCACGCACGGCTCGGCGCTGTTCCAGCGCGGCGAGACGCAGTCGATCGTCACGACCACGCTCGGCACCGCCGGTGACGAGCAGAAGATCGACGCGCTGATCGGCGAGTCGTGGAAGCGCTTCATGCTGCACTACAACTTCCCGCCCTTCTCGACCGGCGAGACGAAGCCGCTGCGCGGCCCGGGGCGGCGTGAGATCGGCCACGGTGCGCTGGCCGAGCGCGCTCTGACCCGCATGATCCCCTCGCACGACGACTTCCCGTACACGATCCGGGTGGTCAGCGAGGTCCTGGAGTCGAACGGTTCGAGCTCCATGGCCAGCGTGTGCGGCGGGACCCTCAGCCTCATGGACTGCGGCGTGCCGATCAAGCGGCCGGTGGCCGGCATCGCCATGGGCCTCATCTCCGAGGGAGAGCGCGTCGCCATCCTGAGCGACATCCTCGGCGACGAGGATCACCTGGGCGACATGGACTTCAAGGTGTGCGGCACCGAGCGCGGCATCACCGCGATCCAGATGGACATCAAGATCGAGGGCCTCAAGCGCTCGATTTTGGAGCAGGCGCTCGCGCAGGCCAAGGAAGGGCGGCTGCACATCCTCGGCAAGATGCTCGAGACGCTGGCGACGCCCAGGGCGGAGATCAACAAGTGGGCGCCGCGCATCACGACCATCAAGGTCAAGCCGGACCAGATCCGCGTCATCATCGGGCCCGGCGGCAAGACGATCAAAGGCATCGTCGAGCAGACGGGCTGCTCGGTCGACGTCAACGACGACGGCACCGTGGCGGTGGCCGGCAGCGATCCGGCGGCGGTCCGGCGCGCGCTCGACATCATCGAGGGCCTGACGGCGGAGCCCGAGGTTGGCCGCGTGTACACCGGGACGGTGCGGCGCATCGTCGACTTCGGTGCCTTCATCGAGATCCTGCCCGGCAACGAGGCGCTGCTGCACGTCTCGGAGATCGCGCACGAGCGGGTCGAGACCGTCACCGACGTGTTGAACGAGGGCGACGAGATCGAGGTGAAGGTGATCAGCGTCGACCGCGAGGGGCGCACGCGCCTGTCGCGGCGTGAGCTGCTCCCGCTGCCGGAGGGCGAGGAGGGGGAGCGCGCGGCCGAGCGTATCGCAAAGGCGCGCGAGGCTGGTCCGCCCCAGCGCGGCGGTGGCCGTGGCGGGCGTGATGGCGGGCGCGACGGTGGCGGCCGAGGGCCACGGCGTGACGGCGGTGGTGGCGGGCGTGGCGGTGGCCGCGACCGCGGCTCCCGGCCGCGCTGAGCGCGAGGCCACCGGCAGCGTAGACGACGCCCTCCCGTTCGGGGGGGCGTCGTCGTTTGGGGCGTTCGCCCCTCGTCAGAAGCGGCCGCTGAGCGTCGCCAGGCCGCCGTGGCGGTGGCTCTTCAGGTCGAAGCTCAGCGACGACGACTGAGGAGGGGGCGCCTCGGCCTGCTCGAGCGGGCGAAACAGAAAGTACCCACCAGCGATCAGCGCGACCACGCCGACACCCAGCGAGACGTCCGCGATCAGGTACTTGGTTCGGACCGAGTCCAGCTCTGCCTGGTCACAGGCCGGGGCGCAGCGTTGCTCCAGATCCGACTCCTGGCTGAGCCCGAGGGCACCGAACGTCGCGAAGCTGCCGAGCGCGAACGCTCCCGTCGCGAACAGCGCGATGGGCAGGCCCAGCGGGCGGGTGGCGGCGGCCGGCGGCGGTGGCTCCGGCTTCGGCGCGGGCTTGGGCGCCACCCCCTCGAGCTCGACCGCGACGACCCGATTGAGCTCCCCGGCCCGCAGCAGGATCTCCCGCGAGACCTCGGGCGAACCGGCCGCCTCGAAGCGGAACACGTACTTGCCCGGGTTCAGCTCGACGGATTGTCCGGTGAGCGTCTCGGCGAGCAGGCTGTCGCCGTTCCAGACCTTGATCTCGCTCACGTCCCGGCCGGCGCGCTTCACGTTGAAGACGACGCTCGGCAGCGTCGCCTCCACCTCCTCGAACCATTGGCTGCAGGCGGAGCGGATGAAGTCGCGACAATGGTCCTGGAGGCAGACCTTGAGCTCGTCGCGGGCCTGGATCAGGTCGTTGGCCGCGCGCCGCTCCTGGGCGGCTTCGTAGGCGCGCACGCACTCGGCCTGTTCGCCGAGATCTTCTTCGGCCGCGGCGCTCCCCGACCACGTGAACAGCGCTAGCGAGAGCGACAGCAGCGCACGCACTTTGGCGTTTTGGGCGCTGCCGGTCACAAGCACTCCGGGCGGATGCGCCGAATCCCGTTTTCATCGACGCGGTAGGGCGGATCGCAGTCCTTGCGCGCTTGCGGCCGGGGCTTCGACGGCGTCGAGCGGCGCACGGTGGCCGATGGACGGGGCGGCTCGGCCTGGTCCGCCGAGGCTTCCGGCGCTTCGGGCTCGGGTGCCGAGGTGACCGCGGCTGGCGCGCGCGCCGCTTTCGGCACGTCGCTCTCCTGCGCGAGGGGAGCCGCGGCGGCCGGCCGCGGTGCGGGCGGCGCCGGTCGAGCGGGGCCGGGCGCGACGGTTGGCTGCTCGAGCTTGGGCGGCGGAGCCTCCCCGTCGGGCCGCATCCAGAGCAGCAGCGCCGCCGAGGGCAGCGCGGCTCCCATGACCGCCCAGAGCCACGGCCGTCGGGAGCGCCGTTCGGGCGCCGCTTCCGACGGAGCCGCTGCTTCTGCAGGGCGCGACGGCAGCGTGCGCGGGCCCACGGAGGACTTTGGCGGCAGGGCGTGGGCCGAGGTGACCTCGATTTCGGCCAACAGCTTCGCGCGCTGAGCGAGCGATTCGGCGGCGGAGCGATTCACCCACTCACCGACCGCGCTCGGGGGCGCCGCATCGATGTTCGCTTCGAGCGCCGCCGCGAACGCGCGCGCGCTGTGGTAGCGCTGGCTCGGATCGCGGTTCAAGGCCCGCAGCACCACCCGATCGAGCTCGGGTGAGATCTCGGGGTTGAAGCGGCTCGGCGGCGGGATCTGAGCGCTCATCAGCCGACGGACCAGCTCGCCGAGGTCGTCCGTCTGAAACAGCCGCCGCATCGCCAACGCCTCCCACAGCACCACGCCCGCGGCGAAGATATCGGCGCGGCGATCCACCGCCGTGCCTTGAAGCTGCTCGGGAGCCATGTACGCGAGCTTGCCCTTGACCTGTCCTTGGCTCGTCGTCTGGCTCCGCATCGCCGCCAGCGCGACCCCGAAGTCGAGCACTCGCGCCACGCCGTCGACGCCGACCAGGATGTTTTGCGGTGACACGTCGCGGTGCACGATGTTCAGCGGCTCGCCGTTTTCGCTGGTCGCGATGTGCGCGGCGTGCAGGCCATACAGCGCGTCGACCAACACCCGGACGATCACCGCCGGGTACGGCGTGGCGTTGTCCTTGGCCGACAGCCGCAAGAGCCGCGACAGTGTCTCGCCCTGGATGTAGTCCATGACGAGCAAGACCTCGTGCTCTTCGGCGATCACGTCGAGCGAGCCGACGACGTTCGGATGCTGGATGCGCGCGGCGACGCGCGCCTCGTCCAGGAACATCCCCACGAACTCCGGATCTTTGGCGAACTGGGGATGCAGGCGCTTGATCGCGACGGTGCGCGAAAACCCCACTGGCCCGATCAGGCGACCCAGGTGGACGGTGGCCATCCCGCCCACCGCGATTTCGCTGAACAGGAGGTAGCGGCCGAATGCGCGCGGGCGGTTCTCCGGCTGGGTCGCGGCCTCCATCGCTTCTCCATATTAACCGCGCTCGGGGTCTTTGCCTCACATGTCCTGCGCGATCGAGTCGAGATGATGGGCAGGTTTACCGACGCGCACCCACCTCGGGTCACATGCCGGCACGACCCCGTCGCCTTCGATCATCGACGCATCCGGCGTTGAGTTAGACTCCAGAGGACCGGTCGAATGCCGTCGCACACGCCTCTCGGACACGTTCTCGGCTTCGCAGCGATCCTCGCCGCGCTCGAGCTCGGGTGTTCACTGCGGCCGCTCGATCACCTGCACGGTGGCGAGCTCGACGGCGGCGCCAGCGGGGCAGGTGGCGCTGCTGGCGCTGGGGCGACGGGGGGCAGCAGCGGCGGTGGCGGAGCGGGCGACGGCGGAG
>Ga0079224_100013162_pt1 | contig 11507 bp, 10 predicted proteins | sample Stecom2015_FD_80414 | JGI IMG/M metagenome (GOLD analysis project Ga0079224, IMG submission 80414) | Agricultural soil microbial communities from Utah to study Nitrogen management - Steer compost 2015 | ecosystem: Environmental > Terrestrial > Soil > Agricultural land | place: USA: Utah...
ACGTGGACCCAGCCCTTGCCGCGCGCGTTGAGCTTCTCGCCCAGGAGGTCGGCGCGCCAGGCGTGGTCGTTCATGTCCTTGATGAGCGCGTACTCGATCGACACGCGGCGGCCGGTGACCTCGAAGTACTCGCGAGCGGCGTCGAGCGCCTCGTCGACGCTCCAGCGCGTGTTGATCGGCACCAGCTCGGAGCGCAGGTCGTCGTCGGGCGCGTGCAGCGACAGGGCGAGCGTCACGGGGATGCCCTCCTTGGTCAGCTTCTGCATCGCGGGGACGAGGCCCACCGTCGAGACGGTGATGTTGCGGGCGGACATGCCGAAGCCGTCGGGCTGCGGCGCCACCAGCGCGCGAACGGTCTCGATGACGGCCTTGTAGTTGGCCAGCGGCTCGCCCATGCCCATGAACACGAGGTTGTTGAGCCGTGCCGGCCCGCCAGGGATCTCACCGTCGGCCAGGCTGCGGAACGCGGCGCGGACCTGCTCGAGGATCTCGGCCGTCGACAGGTTGCGCGTGAGCCCGAGCTGGCCGGTGGCGCAGAAGGGGCAGGCCATGCCGCAGCCTGCCTGGCTGGACACGCACAGCGTGGTGCGCTGCGGGTAGCGCATGAGCACCGACTCGACCTTGGCGTCGTCGAACAGGTGCCACAGCGTCTTGACCGTGGTGCCGCCGTCGGCCTTGAGCGTGCGCGTGGGGCGGATCAGCGACGGGAACATGGTCGACGCCAGGTCGTCCCGCGTGCGGGCAGGCAGGTCGGTCATGCGCGCCGCGTCGCTCGTGTAGTGCGTGAAGTAGTGCGTCGCGAGCTGCTTGGCGCGGAACGCCGGCTCGCCCGCCTCGACGACCGACGCGACCCGCTCGGCGGGCGTCAGGTCGGCGAAGTGGCGCGGCGGCTTGCCGCGGCGACGCGGGGCCATCTGCAGCGGGATGGCCGGGGTCTCGTCCGAGGGACGGACGACAGGCTGAGCGAGGGGAGTTTTCATCAGGCGACCACCGAGAGCACGAGATAGACGAAGGGGGCTGTGATGACCAGCGAGTCGAGGCGGTCCAGCACGCCCCCGTGCCCCGGGAGCAATGAGCCCATGTCCTTCAATTCTAGGTCACGCTTGAGGAGCGACTCCGCGAGATCGCCGATCGTCGCCGTGATCGCCGTCATGACGCCGAGCGCGACACCGATCAACGGGCTCGCGCCCAGACCGTACACGGCTCCGACCACGCCCACCGCCGTGGCCAGCACGATCGAGCCTGCGAGCCCCTCCCAGGACTTCTTCGGGCTCACGGTCGGCGCCATGGGGTGCCTGCCGAGCAGGACGCCGGCGATGTAGCCGCCCGTGTCGTTCGCGACGGCCATGAGGATGAAGAGCACCACACGGATCTCGCCGTCGTGCTGCGCGAGCATGAGGACGACGAAGCCCGCGAGGAACGGGAGGTACGCGGCGGCGAAGACCGCGGCGGCCGAGTCGCGGACGGCGGAGAGGCCCGACCCGTCGAGCGCCCGCCACACCACCGTCGCGGCGACCGTGAGGACGAACCCGACGAACAACGCCTCGGGGCCGCCGCGGTAGGCCGAGATGATCATGCCGGCGGCCCCGACGAACAGGGGCACCATCGGCAGGTGCAGCGCACGGCGCACGAACGCCTGGCGCAGCTCCCAGAGACCGGCCCAGAGCAGGACGATCACGAGGAGCACGAACGGCTCGGGCCGCCAGTACAACGAGGCGCCGACGACGCCGAGGAGGCCGACGCCGACGAGGATCGCGGCGGGCAGGTTACGGCCCGCCCGCGACTTCCGGGGGGCCGGTGCGGGCTCAGGGTCTGCGGTCACGGCGGTCTGCGCGTCGTCTCGCTCTGTTCTCTGTGGGGGCGGTGCGGGCATCAGACCTCGAGCAGCTCGCTCTCCTTGCCTGCGAGCAGCTGGTCGATCTGGTCGACGTGGCTCTTGGTGAGCTTGTCCAGCTCCTTCTCCGCGCGCACGACCTCGTCCTCGCCCGCCTCGCCGTCCTTGACGATGCGGTCGAGCTCCTCCTTGGCCTTGCGACGGATGTTGCGCACCGAGACGCGCGACTCCTCCGCCTTGGCCTTGGCGAGCTTGACGTAGTCGCGGCGGCGCTCCTCCGTGAGCGAGGGCAGCACCACGCGCACGACGTTGCCGTCGGTCGCCGGGTTCACGCCCAGGTCGGAGTCGCGCAGCGCCTTCTCGACGGCGGGCAGCGAGCCCTTGTCGAACGGGGCGATCATGACGGTACGGGCGTCCGGGATGTTGAACGACGCGAGCTGCTGCAGCGGCGTCGGGGCACCGTAGTAGTCGACCATGATCTTGCTGAACATCCCGGCGTTGGCGCGCCCGGTGCGGATGCCCGCGAAGTCCTCCTTGGCGACCTCGATCGCCTTCTCCATCTTTTCCTCGGCCTCGAGGAGGGTGTCGTCGATCACCACTGCTCCTTCATTCGTCTACGGGTGGTGCCGGGGCCACTCTACGGACACTTCGCCCCGGTCACCGAAAGGTTCGTGCGCTTCAGCGGGCCGTGATCAGCGTGCCGATCGGCTCCCCCGCCAGCGCACGGGTCACGTTGCCCTCGCCCTCCATGCCGAACACGCGCATGTGCACGTCGTTGTCGCGGCACATGGCCAGCGCGGTGTCGTCCATGACACCGAGCCGGTTCACGAGCGCGTCGGTGTAGGTGAGGTGGTCGAGCTTCGTGGCGTCCGGGTTGCGGCGCGGGTCGGAGTCGTAGACGCCGTCGACGCCGTTCTTGCCCATGACGACCTGCTCGCAGTGGGTCTCGAGCGCCCGCTGCACCGAGACGGTGTCGGTCGAGAAGTACGGCATGCCGGCGCCCGCGCCGAAGATGACGACGCGCCCCTTCTCGAGGTGCCGGATCGCGCGCAGCGGGATGTACGGCTCGGCGACCTGGCCCATCGTGATGGCTGTCTGCACACGCGTCTTGACGCCCGCCTGCTCCAGGAAGTCCTGCAGGGCCAGGCAGTTCATCACGGTGCCGAGCATGCCCATGTAGTCCGCGCGGGCGCGGTCCATGCCGGCGACGCTCAGCTCGGCGCCCCGGAAGAAGTTGCCGCCACCGACGACGATGGCGACCTGCACGCCGTCGCGCACGGCGACGCCGATCTCCCTCGCGATACGTCGCACGACGTCGGCGTCCAGCCCCACGCTGCCGCCGCCGAACGCCTCGCCCGACAGCTTGAGCAGGACGCGCCGGGCAGGCTTGCCCTCCGCGTCCACCGCCATGGTCTGGGTCGCCTCGTCACTCACTGGTCCGTCACCCTTCGGTCGTCACTACCGGGACTGGCCCCTGGTCGGAATACTGCCCGACCGTCGGGCAGCCCACCTCCGCGGGGTGCGCAGGCGGCCGATCCGGCCTCGAGATCCCGGGTGCGACGTGGAACAACGGCTCCACGTCCCACCGAAGATATCGAAACCTCGCCGGCTCCCGGGTGGGTTCCGGCGACCGGGCCGCCGGGGTGGACGGCCCGCGTACAGGGCGGCCCGGCCCGCGCCGAAGCGCGGACCGGGCCGACCGGGAGGCGTCAGGAACCGACGCGGAAGCGCACGAAGGAGGTGAGCGAACCGTTCACGGAGGCGACGTGCTTGCCCACCGTGACCTTCGGGTCCTTGGCCAGCGGCTGGTCGACCAGCACGACGTCCTTGAAGAAGCCGTTCAGGCGGCCCTCGACGATCTTGGGCAGCGCGGCCTCCGGCTTGCCCTCGTTCTTCGAGGTCTCCAGCGCGATCTCGCGCTCCTTCTCGACGACCTCGGCCGGCACGTCCTCACGCGTGAGGTACTTCGGCGCCATCGCGGCGATGTGCTGCGCGACGTCCTTGGCCACGGCGGCACCCGCCTCGTCGGTGACGACGACGACGCCGATCGACGGCGGCAGGTCCTTGGCCGTGCGGTGCAGGTAGGTCGTGACCTTCGGGCCCTCGACGCGCGCGACCCGGCGCAGCGCGAGCTTCTCGCCCAGCGTGGCGCCCTGCGCGGCGATGAGCTCCGCGACGGTGCCCTCGGCCGACGGCGCGGCGGCGGCGGAGACCTCGTCGGTCGCGCCGGCAGCGGCAGCGGCCTCCAGGACGGCGTCGGCCAGCGCGATGAACTTCTCGTTCTTCACGACGAAGTCGGTCTCGGCGTTCAGCTCGATCATGGTGGCCGCCTGGCCGTCCGCGGTGTCCTCGACCTTGACGGCCACGAGGCCCTCGGACGTGGCGTTGCCCTCGCGCTTGGCGGCGCGGGCCAGGCCCTTGGTGCGGATGATCTCGATGGCCTTGTCGGCGTTGCCGTCGGCCTCGTCGAGCGCCTTCTTGACGTCGAGCATGCCGGCGCCGGTGCGCTCGCGCAGCGCCTTGATGTCAGCGGCGGTGTAGTTCGCCATGGTGTGTGGTCCTCCGTGCAGTCGTGATGTTCGTGGGAGGTCGTGCGACCTTCAGGAGCGGGCGTCGGCCGGGTCCCACGACGGGGCCCGGCCGACGCGACGCGTCACTTCTCGGTCTCGGCCTCGGCAGGCGCGGCCTCGACGGCCGGAGCGGCCTCGGCACCCGGAGCGACGGCCTCGGCGGCCGGAGCGGCCTCGGTCGCGTCGGCGGCCGGAGCGGCGTCGGCGGCCGGAGCGGCAGCCTCGGAGCCGGCGAGGAGCTCACGCTCCCACTCGGCCAGCGGCTCGGCGGCGGGCTCGGCCTCGGCACCGGACTTGCTGCCACCCGAGTGGCGCTGCATGAGGCCCTCGGCGGCTGCGTCCGCGATCACGCGGGTGAGCAGCGTGACGGAGCGGATCGCGTCGTCGTTGCCCGGGATCGCGTAGTCGACCATGTCGGGGTCGCAGTTGGTGTCGAGGATCGCCACGACGGGGATGCCCAGCTTGCGGGCCTCGTCGACGGCGAGGTGCTCCTTGTTGGTGTCGACGATCCACACGGCCGAGGGGACCTTGGCCATGTCGCGGATGCCGCCGAGGGTGCGCGAGAGCTTGTCCTTCTCGCGGCGGAGCACCAGGAGCTCCTTCTTCGTGAGGCCGGAGGCGGCCACGTCGTCGAAGTCGATCTCCTCGAGCTCCTTGAGGCGCTGGAGGCGCTTGTGCACGGTGGAGAAGTTGGTGAGCATGCCGCCGAGCCAGCGGTGGTTCACGTACGGCATGCCGACGCGGGCGGCCTGCTCGGCCACCGGCTCCTGGGCCTGCTTCTTGGTGCCGACGAACAGGATGGTGCCGCCGTGGGCGACCGTCTCCTTGACGAAGTCGTAGGCGCTGTCGATGAAGTGCAGCGACTGCTGCAGGTCGACGATGTAGATGCCGTTGCGCTCCGTGAAGATGAAGCGCTTCATCTTCGGGTTCCAACGGCGGGTCTGGTGCCCGAAGTGGACACCGCTCTCGAGGAGCTGGCGCATGGACACGACGGCCATGACACGTCCTTTCGGTGCGGACCGGGTTTCGCCCCAGGTGTTCCGCACGCATTTCAGGCGGCCCGGAGATGCCCTGGGCCGCGGTCGGGTTGGATCGGCACCACTGCTGCTCGGTGCCCCTGGCGCCACGTCGTGCCCGACGCCGACCCCGGGGGCCGGACCGCTGCCGGACGCGACTCGATGTGACGCGCGGTGTCGACCGGCGCTCCCCCGCCTGCCGCCCCGGGCCGAGGCCCCGGACTGGCGGACGAACATGCATGCCGGTCGCGGGTGGCAGTCTACCCGACCCGCCCTTGCACCGAGGACTCCGGCGAGTGGGTCACGACTGTGACGTCGCCCGCGCCACCGGGTGGACCCTCCTGCCGCTGGGACAAGGCCGTGAGCGTGACCACAGGGACGGCCTCGAGCCGCCTGTGCACAAGCCCGTCGCAGGACCCGACGCCGTGTGCGCGGTGCACCCGATGCTCGAGACATGACGACACGTAACCCGACACCGAGCCCGGACGCGGGACTCCGGCGACGCTCCGTGGCGCGCGGCGAGGTGATGCCCGGCGAGCTGTTGCCCGGCGAGCCGTCGCCCGGCGAGGACATCCGCGGCGAGGGGGTCCGCTCGGCGCGTCCCGGCCGTCGCGCCCGACATGGCCGGCTCCGCTGGATGGTGGGCGTCGTGGTGACGGCGTTGCTCGTCGGGTGGTGGGCGCCGTGGCCCGCCGCCGCGCTGCGGTCCGGCCCGGACGTGGAGGTGCGGACTCCGGTGGGCTCGACGGCGGGGGCGACGTGGCAGGGCTCGGAGAGCTCCGCGGGCGGAGCGCGGGGCGAGGCCGGGCCGGGCCCGCTGACGTCGCCCGGATCGGTCGACGACGGGACGTCGCGGACCGGTACGGGACCTCACGCCGACCTCGGGTACGTGGCCCCCGTCGCGGGAGTCGACCCGCCCCTCGGTGTGGAGCGGCGATTCGACCCGCCCGAGCACGAGTGGGGCCCGGGCCACCGCGGCGTAGACCTGACCGCAGCCGTCGGTGCCCTTGTCCTGGCCCCGGGGGCGGGCGTCGTCTCGTTCTCCGGGCGGGTGGCCGGGCGCGGGGTCGTCGTGGTCACCCACCCGGACGGCCTGCGCTCGAGCCTCGAGCCGGTCACCGCGGCCGTGCCTGCCGGGACGGCCGTCGCCGCAGGGGCCGTGATCGGCGCCGTCGAGGGTGGCGGGCCTGCGCCGAGCGTCGCGAGCCACTGCGCCCCGCGCTCCTGCCTGCACTGGGGCGTGCGCCGTAGCGACCGCTACCTGGACCCGCTCACCCTCCTCCACCGGCCGCCGATCGTCCTCCTCCCGGACCGCTGACGACGCGGCCACCTCCCGGGTCCGCTTCGAGAACGGTCTCGAGGACGGTTCGGGGCCGGGAGCGGTCCCCGAGGTCGTTCTCGCGGTGGTGGGCTGTCAGGGCCGGGCCGGTGGGCGGGATCAGGCCCGCGGGAACGCCTGGGCGTAGACGCTGCGGAGCCGGTCGGCGTCCACGTGGGTGTACCGCTGGGTCGTCGCGAGGTTGGCGTGGCCCAGCACCTCCTGGACCGAACGCAGGTCCGAGCCGCCCTGGAGCAGGTGCGTCGCCGCGGAGTGCCGCAGCGCGTGCGGAGCCACGTCCTCCACGCCCGCCTGCGCGGCGAGCCGGTGGATCGCCTCGCGGACCTGACGCTGGCCCCAGCGCCCCCCGCGCTCGCCGACGAGCAGGGCGTCACCCGTCGTCGCGGTCACGAGGGCGGGTCGGCCGTGCGCCAGCCAGGCCCCGACAGCGTGCGCCGCCGGGACGCCGAACGGCACCACCCGCTCCTTGCCGCCCTTGCCGAGCACCCGCACCAGCCGGTCGCGGGGATCGACCTGGCCGACGTCGACGGACACGAGCTCGCCGACGCGGATACCCGCCCCGTAGAGGAGCTCGGCAGCGACCCACGAGCGCAGGGCCGCCGGCCGGGCCGCCTCGTCGGCGGAGTCCGCCGCCGCCCGTGCGCCGTCGAGCAGGCGGCTCGCGGCGTCGACGTCGAGCACGGTCGGCAGCGTGCGCGGCACCTTGGGGCTGGCCAGGCGTGCCGACGGGTCGACGGGCACGAGGCCGATGCGGTGCGCCCAACGGAGGAACGCGCGTGCGGAGGCCCCGCGGCGCGCAAGGGTCGAGCGCGCCAGGCCGCGCTCGGACTGGGACGCGAGCCAGCCGCGCAGCAGGGCGAGGTCGATCTCGTCGAGACGGGTCGTGCCGTGCCGCATCGCGTAGCGCAGCAGGTCGGTCACGTCGGCCACGTACGCGCGGCGCGTGTGGGCGGAGTGCCCACGCTGCGCGTCGAGGTAGCTGGCGAACCGGGAGACGGCGTCGGACATCTGCTCGGGGAGGCGAGGCAAGCCGGACAGGTCGGTAAGGTCCACGTTTGCCAGTGTGCGCCTCGGTCGCCGCCGGGTGAAGAAGGCGCGCCGTCGGTTCCCGCCCGTCGACCGGCCTCCGGCGCCCTGTCCGCCTCCCCGTCCGCCCCCCCTGTCCGCCCCTCCTGTCCGCCCCCACGTCCGCGCCTCCCCGCCGCACCTCAGCGTCGACGCCAGCCACCGTCCTTCTGCTCCGCCAGTCCCATGAGCTCGAGCAGCCCGAGCGCGCCCGTGGTATCCGCGAGCGCCAGCCCGGCGGCGCGCGCCACCGACCGCTCGTGGGCGGGCCTGCGCACCGGCAGGGCGTCGAGCACGGCCTTGCCTGCCTCGTCGAGGTCGTCGCCGGGGCGCGTCTCGCCACGCCGGGCAGGTGCGGTCTCCCCCAGGTCGCCGACCAGCTCGGCGGCCTCGGCGGCGTCGGTCACGCAGACCGCGGCGCCCCGCCGCAGCAGCTCGTGGCAGCCGGCCGAGGCCATCGAGGTGACGGGTCCCGGCACTGCGCCGAGGGGCCGCAGAAGGCGGACGGCGTGGTTGGCGGTCGACAGCGCGCCCGAGCGCGCTGCGGCCTCGACCACGACGGTCCCGGAGGTGAGCGCGGCGATGAGCCGGTTGCGCTTGAGGAACCGCTGCTTGCCCGGCACGGAGCCCGGCGGTACCTCGCTCACGACGGCGCCGCCGTGCTCGGCCGCCCGCCGCAGGAGATCGGTGCTGGTCGCCGGGTAGAGCCGGTCGACGCCGCCGGCGAGGAAGGCCACGGTGGGCGCGTCGGCCAGGAGCGCGCCGCGGTGCGCCTCGGCGTCGATGCCCGCGGCGCCGCCGGACACGAGCGTGAACCCCCGGTCGGCGAGCCCGTCCGCCAGCGCCCGGGTCACGCGGACGCCGTAGTCGGTGCACGCGCGGGAGCCGACCAGCGACACCGACCGCTGCGCGAGCCGGCCGAGGTCCGGCTCGCCGCGGACCCACAGGCACAGGGGCGCGACGCTGCCGAGGTCGTCGAGGCTCGTCGGCCAGCCCGGCGCGTCGGGGTGCAGGAGCGTCCCGCCGTACCGGTCGAGCACGGCGAGCTCGCCCGCCGGGTCGAGTCGTTCGAGGCGGGGCGCCCAGCGGCGGACCGCGGCGAGCACCTGACGCACGGCGCGCCGGTCGCTCCGGCCCGGGCTCGCGGCCGGTGCCGCGCCCCGGCTCGCCGTCGGCAGCACGGCCGGACCGTCCGGCACGGGCAGCCGGCCCGGCGCCTCTGCCGCCCCGGCGGGCGCGACCGTCAGTGGCCGCCGGCCGGCGATCCGGTGCAGCGTCGCCTCCGCCTGCCGCGGCGCGCGGGCCGCGTCGACAAGCCAGCGGAGGGCGTCGACCGGTCCGAGGCTGCCGACGAGAGCACCGGCCACGGGGTCGCCGGGCTCGGTGAGGCGGCTCCAGGCGGCACGGGCGAGCAACGGGTCCTCGACGTCGAACCGGAGGCCGGAGGGCAGGTCGACGAGCGGCTCACCCATGGTCGCCCCGCGTGCGCAGGAGGAGGGCGTTGCCGACGTCCGCCTGGGTGGGGGCGTCCCGGCCCGCGAGGTCCGCGACCGTCCAGGCCATGCGCAGCACGCGGTCGACGCCGCGGAGGCTGAGCGTGCCCGCGTCCATCGCCGTCTCGATGGGCCCGAAGAGGGACCGGCGGGGCCTCAGCAGCTCGCGCAGGAACCGGCCGGACATCTCGGCGTTGGTCACCCAGGGGGTGTCGGCGAGCCGGCCGCGCGCCGCCTGGCGGGCGGCCAGCACCCGCTGCGCCACGACCGCTGTCGACTCGGCCCTGCCCTCGAAGCGGTCCACCCGCTCGACGCGCTCGACCTCGACCTGTACGTCGACCCGGTCGAGCAGCGGCCCCGACAGCCGCGCCAGGTACCGGCGGCGCACGGTCGGCGAGCAGCTGCACTCCAGCCCCTTGCCGACCGCCAGGCCGCACGGGCAGGGGTTGGCGGCGAGGACGAGCTGGAACCGCGCCGGGTAGCGCGCCGCGCCACCGGTGCGGTGCAGCACGAGCTCGCCGAGCTCGAGCGGCTGCCGCAGGGTCTCGAGCACGTCCGACCGGAACTCGGGCGCCTCGTCCATGAACAGGATGCCGCGGTGCGCGCGGGACACCGCGCCGGGACGCGGCACGCCGGACCCGCCTCCCACGATGGCCGCAGCGGTCGCCGTGTGGTGCGGGTCCTCGAAGGGCGGGCGGCGGATGAGCCCGCCACCCGGGTCGAACATCCCCGCGACGGAGTGCACGGCGGTGACCTCGACGGCCTCGCGATCGGTGAGGTCGGGCAGGATGCCGGGCATGCGCGACGCGAGCATCGTCTTGCCCGCGCCCGGCGGCCCGACGAGGAGCAGGTGGTGGCCGCCCGCCGCCGCGACCTCGAGCGCGAACCGCGGCCGGTCCTGCCCCAGCACGTCGGCCAGGTCGCCGGGCTCCCGGCCGTGCGGCACGTTCCGCTCGGGCCTGACCGCGACCACCTCGCGCACGAGGTCGGGCGGGCCGCCGTGCAGGGCGACGACCTCGGCGAGGCTCGCCACGCCGACCACGCGGGCGCCCGGCACGAGCCGCGCCTCCTCGAGGTCGCCTGCCGCCACGACGACGTCGGGGTACCCCGCCGCCACCGCGGCGGCGACCGACGGCAGCACCCCGCGCACGGGCCGCACGCGGCCGTCCAGGCCGAGCTCGCCGAGGTGCACCACACGGCCGAGCCCTTCGCGGCGCAGCCCCGGTCCGGTCGGCCCGTCGGCGCCCGCGAGCACCGCCACCGCGATGGCCAGGTCGTAGGCGCTGCCCTGTTTGCGCAGCGCCGCGGGTGTCAGGTTGACCGTGATCTTCTTGACCGGCCAGGGCAGACCCGTCGAGGCGACGGCCGCCCGGACCCGGTCGCGCGACTCGCTCAGCGCCGTGTCGGGCAGCCCGACCAGCGTGAAGCCCGGCACCGAGGCGGCGAGGTGCGCCTGCACCTCGACCACGTGCCCCTGCATCCCCACGAGCGACACCGCGCGGGTCGTCGCGACGCCCATCAGGCCACCGCCTCGAGGTGCTCGACGACCGCGGCGCCACGGCGCGGCAGCGTCACCGCCACCACGTCGATGCGGACCGCCCCGAACGCCGTCCGCACCTCCGCCCCGTCGCCCGCGAGCCGCGCGGCGGCCGCCCGCTCGCGGAAGGCCGTGAGCCACTGCCCGGTCAGCCGCTTGACCCGGGCGAGCTTGCGCGCCGTGACCGCCTCGGCGGGATGGCCGTAGCCGTGGCCGCTGCGGGTCTTGACCTCGACCACCACCAGCACGTCGCCGTCGACCGCGACGATGTCGAGCTCGCCGTCCGCGCCGCGCCAGTTGGTGTCGAGCACCGTCCAGCCGCGCTCCTCGAGGTGGCGTCGCGCCACCTGTTCCCCGTACCGGCCCACGCCGTCCTTCTTCGCCATCGCGTCCACCTCCGTGACCAGCCTGCGGTCACGGACGGGGCGCGCGGGGCGCCAGGAGGGTCAGCTGTGCACGAACCGGAGATCCACAGGCCCGGCGTCACGCTCGGACGGCGGAGGCCCGCCGCGAGGGGACGCGACGGGCCGGTGCCGATTCAGAGCGCGAGCTCGGCCTTGGCCAGCTCCTCGACGTTCACGTCCTTGAAGGTGACCACGCGGACGGACTTCACGAACCGGGCCGACCGGTAGACGTCCCACACCCACGCGTCG
>Ga0079224_100013163_pt1 | contig 11507 bp, 6 predicted proteins | sample Stecom2015_FD_80414 | JGI IMG/M metagenome (GOLD analysis project Ga0079224, IMG submission 80414) | Agricultural soil microbial communities from Utah to study Nitrogen management - Steer compost 2015 | ecosystem: Environmental > Terrestrial > Soil > Agricultural land | place: USA: Utah...
ACTGCCTGGAAGATACGATTCCCCCGGGCCGGCGTGGCCGTGCCGCGGGTCACCTCGAAGACGAAGCCTTCGGGGATGGTCTGAGCATCCTCCACGGCTCCCGCGGCGTTCCCCATGTCGATTCTCGCCCGGGCACGGCCCAGCGCCGCCATGTGGCGGATGGGGGTGGATCCGGCTGCCGATGCGTGCTGAATCGCTGTGGTGAACCGCTGCTCCGCGGTCTGGAAGAGCGACTCCTTGCTCACCAGCGGTCCCCCGTCGACGGCCACGCTGTTCTCGCAGTAGCCCTCGCCCAGCAGAAGATAACTATACCCGGCATAAGCCGCCGCCCGCGCCAGCAGCGACTCCTTGTTCGGTACTTCTTCGAAGGAGGAGATTCGGTCGTAGACGTCTTCCGCCTGGAAGCGGGCGGTCTGGAGTGGCCTGTACGGTCCGAATGAAGCGGCCGAAGAGGTGGTGATGCACCCGGTGCCTCCAAACTCGTCGATCGTCAGGTCGCGGGACGACATCCGGTTGTACACGTTCCAGATGGTCGAGGTGATCAACTCGTTCGTGAAGACGGCGGAGGCGTGAACGTACTCGTTGAACGCGCACTCGAAATCGGCGATCGCTCCGAGGACGAGCGTTTCCGCCATGGCGGGGTTGTCGAGCGTCTCGACGGGTACGCGGCCTGGCAGCTCCACATCGAGTATCCCGTCGCACCCCGCCGCCGCGAGGATCACCGCAAGCCCGCTCGCGCCTTGCCGGAGTCGGGATTGCCTCGTAGCGGGCGAGTGCCTGGTGCAGGTCCTGTATGTCTTCATCGAGTCTTCCCGTAATTGGCAGTGTGGATCGAAAGTCTCCCCGACCGCGGTATCAAAACGACACCCGCAGGGTGGTCGTGAATCGCAGGAGCGGGGGAACGTTCCCCAGGATGGTGCCGGACGCGGCGTTCGTCGTCTGGGCGAGCTCGGGATCCCAGACGCGATCGGGACCGCCCGTCTGGCCGGGGCCCTTGATCACCCCGCCGATGATGCCGGGAACCTGGTCGTTGAATTTGGCGCCGTGGAAGGTGTACAGGTTCTGGGCGTCGAGGATCAGCGAAGCCCGGGACATCCCGAATGCCGAGATGAGGCTGGAGGGGAAGTCGTAGCTCGCCGTGACGTTCCGGAGCTTGATGAAGTCGCCCTTGAACATGCCGAGCGGATTGCGGCCGATCTGGCGATAGGCCTCGTAGATCGGATCGCACTTGCACTGCGAGTGATACGAGTCCGTGGCAGTCGTGTGCGAGCCCATCAGGTTCACGTCCGTCACATAGTGGCCGCCGCGACCGTCGATCCGGGCTGAGAGACGAAGGCCGTTCGCCAGGGTCAGGGTGTTCTGGATGCCGAACTCCCAGGTCGGCGTTGCGCTCCGGCCCCAGTAGACGTCTTCCGCCTCCGCGCACGGAAGGACCTCGTTCAGCCGGTCCGGGCCGGCGACGCACATCTCGTTGATCGCACGTCCCTCCGGGGTGAGCTCCGCGGAGACCACCTGCCGCCACCAGAAGCCCCCGATCGGATATCCCTCGTGGTGCTGCCAGTTGCCACCCCCGAACGGGGCGTAGCCGCCGAGGCTCTCGATCCGGTCACGGAAGGTGGCGCCCGAGAGATCGAGGTCCCAGCTGAAGGAGCGCCTTTCCAGCAGCCGCGCGCTGATCTGGAGCTCGGTCCCCCAGTTCTTCACTTCACCGGCGTTCACGAACTGTGAGCCCGGGAAACCCTCGGAGGGCGGCAGCGGGCGAAGCAGCAGCGCGTCGCTGGTGGTGCGGTTGTAGTAGGTGAACAGTGCGTTGACGCGCTCGTTGAAGAGGCCGAGGTCGAAGCCCAGCTCGATCTCTTCGCCCCGCTCCGGCCGCAGCTCCGGGTTCCCGAAGGCTCCCGGCGTCAGAACGGCTGCGTCGTCGGGTCCGGTGTTGGGATTGTACAGCCGCTGCGCGGCGAAGACGTCGGGCTGCCTGCCGGATGCACCCCACGCCGCGCGCAGCCGAAGCGAGCTGACCGGCGCGATGTTCCAGAAGGGCTCCTCGTGAACGACCCACGCACCGCTGAACTTCGGGTACAGCGCAGCGTCCGCTTCACTTCCGAACGCGCTGTTCCGGTCGGCCCGCAGGGCCGCGGTGAGGAAGACGCGGTTCCTCCACCCGATCTGTTCCTGGATGTACGCACCGAACGTCTTGTTCTCGATGAAGTCCTCGTTCCCGAACGAGACCGCCGCACCGCCGACGGTCGTCACGTCCGGGGTCGGGAATACGCGGCCGATGCTCGTCCTGGACTCGGTCTGCTTCTCGTAGTACTGCGCTCCCAGCGAGGTGGCCAGGTTGAGATCGGGGGTCGCGTCGTACTCCGCCGTCGCGGCGTAGTCGAGGGTCGTCAGGCGGGTGAGCACCGTCTCCACCGTCTTCTCGCCAAGGGAGCGAGCGCCGAAGATGAAGCTCGCGCCCTCCGGATGCCGGCGGTACAGAAGGGTGTTCGCTTCCGCCGAGATGTCGAGCCCCGCCGTCAAACGCTGGGTCAACCAGTCCGTGGGTCGGTGCGTCGTCTGCACGCTGGAGATCACCCGGTCGATGTCACCGGTGGAGAAGACGTTCTCCGCAATCGCCTCCGGTGGTGCCCAGAGGAACCCCCGGTTACGCGTGGGCGTCACCAGGTGCCTCGGCTGACCCCACACGAGCCCGCTCATGATCCCCGCGCCATTCACTTCCATCTCCGAGACGCCGCCCCGCACCGTCCCGAGCGTCGCCTCGATGTCGAGCCGTTCGTGCGCGATCACCCCCAGGTTCAGCCGCGCGTTGAACCGCCGGTCCCAGTTATAGTCGACGATTCCCTCGGTCCGCTGCCAACCCACCGAACCGAAGTACCGAACGCCCTCCGTTCCGCCACGAACGTTGAGGTTGTAGTTCTGGATGTTGCCGCGCTGGAATACCGGGCCCAGCCCGTTCTCGATCTCGTGCTCGTAGAGGTTGAACGTGACCATCTCGTCCGTTTCCGGATTCAGGTACCACGTGGTGCCCGTCTTCTCCGCGGGATCCTGAATCCAGAGTGCCCCACCCTGGAGAGAGAGATCGAAGGAAGGCCTTCCCTGCACCCCCTTCTTGGTGATGATCTGAATCACCCCTCCCGACGCCTCGGTCCCATAGAGCGTCGCGGCGGCGGGACCTTTGATGATCTCGATGCTCTCGATGTCGGCGGGGTTGATGTCATTCATCCGGTTCACGCCCGACCCCAGCCAGGCGTTCGCGGGGCCCGAGCTCGAGTTCGAGTTCATCCGCACGCCGTCGATGTACACGATCGGCTCGTTCCCCAGCACGAAGCTGCTCACGCCGCGGACCCGCATCGTCCCGCCGTGCCCGACCTGACCCCCCGCGGGGAGGATCGCCAGACCAGGTGCTCTCGAGGTGAGCGCCCCCTGCACGTCAGCCGGCGGCATCGACTCGATCGTGCTGGCGACGTCCACGCGTGAAACGTCGTTGCCGATCGCCCGCCGCTGCGTTCCACCCGCCGACGGGGTACCCGTTACCACCACGGCGTCCAGCGCGAACGCCTGCTCCGTGAGCTGGAAGTCCGCCGTCGCCGTCCCCCCGGGGTTTACGGTCACCGTCGCCGTTTCGTTGCGGTAGCCGATCGACTGCGCCGTCAGCGTGTGCGTCCCCGCCGGGATCCCGGTGAGCCGATACGTTCCGTCCGGCTGCGACAGGGTGCCCACGTTCAGACTGGGTATGACGACCTGAACACTCCCGAGCGGTTGTTGCGTCGTAGCATTCACTACCGTCCCGGTGATCGTCGCTTGCTGCTGACTCAGCAAGGGCGTGGCGAACAGAACCAGCGCCACCGCGAATGCTTCTAAACGAATAGCTTTCACCTTTCCTCCATCGAACGGGTGGTCCATCCGAACATCGCGAACAGCGCACGACTGACCGACGGATCGAGTCGGGGGATCTCCGGCGGCATCTGACTCGATCGCCAGTCAACCACACCCCCTCCCAGGGTCAGAACGAGGCTTCTACTGAGACACACCTCCTCCTTTGCGGGGACCTGACCGTCCGAGAGCGAAGCGGGAGCCTGCTGGGCCACCGCGCCCACCTCGACTCCCGGCGGGCCAGATCCCATCTGGAGATCCCTGCGTGTTTTCATCGCGGCGCACCCAGTGCTGGAGATCGGGGCGGGAGCGAACGCAGTGGCCGGCGGAGGACACCGATATACTACAGCGCGATGACATCTTGTCAAGAACCGTGACACGCCGACACGAAGACGGGTTGCCGCCGTTGTCACGATCCGGAGCGGGACAGCGCTGCTCCGCCACCGGCTCGGGGCGTGACCGCGCGGGCCAGCCCCTACCTGCGGAGAGTCAGTGGCCTGGACGACCGGTGCACCCGGTACCAGCCAGGGGAGGAGAACTGGGGCGGGCGCACCCGAACGGAGTCAGAGGCCCGAAAAAGAAGGTTTATGCCGTACTAGCCGAAGATCTTCCAGTACACCCTGTTGGAGTAGCTCGAATAGATCGGCTCAGCAAAGGAGGCGCGCTTGAGAATCGGAAGAATTTGTTTTCGCAACCAGACCTGGAGAGGGGCGGCCTCCGAGTCCAGCTGGCCCGAGAGCATCCGGGCGATCAGCGCTGAGGTGCCGCCGGGGTCGAGCTGTGTGAGGCCCTTGCCGAACTCGTCGATGGCGGCCTGGTTGGCTGCCGCCGATGCGGTGGAATAGAGCTGGCGCTGGTTCAGCCCGGGAACGACCGCAGGCGAGGAACCCCAGGGACCGCCGAGCGCCTGGTCGATGGCACGGGAGAGCCCGCACGCCACGCCGCTCGGGGTGGTTGCGTCCTCCGGGCAGAGAGCGTTGACGATCGCCTCGGTGAGCTCAGCCTCCGCCCCGCGCAGGACCTGATAGCGTCCCGGCGTGCCGGAGGTGGGCTGTGACAGCGCCTCGGGCGGAGCCGCGTATCCCCGAGCGAGGGAGGTGACGCCAACCGCCGCGGCCACGACGAACTCCCTCCGATTGATCGAGCTGTGCTTCATGCCGGCCCTCCAGGCGGAGCGTGAGCGGGTGTGCGCTCGATCGTCTCGAAGCCGAGCCACCAGGCCGGGAGTTGGTTGGCGCTGAGGAGCTCGTAGATCGCATCCCAGACGACGTAACTGGCATCCAGGCGCCGCTGGTCGGACTCCTCCAGCAGGCTCATTCCGTCCGAGAATGCCAGCAGCCCCGCCGCCATCTGCCGATCGCGATCATCGCTCGCGGGCCGATAGTCGTGGAGCACGTAGTCCACGCCCTTCTGCACGACTTCGCCCATCCGGCGAAGCGCGGGATCGTTGAGGCCGTACTTGTTCAGGATCTTGACGAAGAGCGGACCCTCGTCGTCGTGAGGCCCGAGCTCCGCGCCCGGGATCGCCAGCGGAATCGCGTCGGGCGGGAGCTGCTCGCTCGTGAGCTGGTCGAGGGTCAACCCCCGGGGAACGAACGAGAACACCGCCTGCGGATCGATGAACCGCCTGATCAGCCAGGGCCCGGCGACACGGTCGAAGTGGACGTGCTCCGTGATTACCCAGTGCATCGGCTTGGTCTCCCGGTTACGGGTGTCGTGCGGCTCGCACTGTGGACTGCTCTGGAAGGCCGGTCGGGACACCGAACGGTGTATGCCGTGTCGAGGGGACTTCCTCTAATGTGCAAGGGCTGTTCGTCGTGTCAAGTGTCTTGCCAGCCGCCTGCATCACCGTAGCGGCCTGATGGCAGCCCCCGGGGGCGCGGTGACCCCGTCAGACCCCATGGTGACCGGCTGAGGTGCCGGGCTCGAGCCGCCGCGCCGAGGCATCCTTAGCCTGCGTCCGGGACACCGGAGCCCGGCGCGGCACGGGCGGGTGGGTCTACCGGTGACGACGTCGGCGCCACCGGTTTGAATCAGCTCACACCCGTTGCGCTGATCGGCGGGGGGGAAGGTCCGTACACGTGCCTTCGTGGACCTCCGCCGCGAGCCCGATCGATTCGCCGAGGGTGGGGTGTGCATGGATCGTCCTGGCGATGTCCACTGCATCGGCACCCATCTCGATCGCTAGACCGATCTCTCCGATCAGGTCGCCGGCGTTCGTCCCGACGATCGCGCCGCCGACGATCCGGCCGGTCGATCGGTCGAAGACGAGCTTCGTAAGGCCCTCGTCCCGGCCGTTGGCGATCGCCCGTCCCGAGGCCGTCCATGGGAAACGGGCGGTCTCCACCTCCCTGCCCTGCTCGCGGGCGGCTTCCTCGGTCAGGCCGACCCAGGCGACTTCCGGGTCGGTGTATGCGACGCTGGGTATGACGGTGGCGTCGAAGTAGCTCTTTCCGCCCGCGGCGGCTTCCGCTGCGACGTGGCCTTCGTGAACCGCTTTGTGTGCCAACATCGGGGGTGCGGTGATATCCCCGATGGCGAAGATGTGTGACACGTTGGTTCGCATCTGCCGATCGACGGGGATGAACCCGCGCTCGCTCACCTGGACGCCCGCCCGGTCTGCGGCGATCTCGCGGCCGTTCGGGATCCGTCCAACCGCTTCGAGGACTGCGTCGTAGCGCTGGGCCTCAGCGGGTGCGGCGGGTCCTTCGAAGCGCACCCATATGCCGTCATCACGCGCCTCCGCGGAGACGGCGCGGGTTTCCATCATGATGCGGTCGAAGCGGTGAGCGTTGTGCTTCTTCCAGACCCGCACGAGGTCGGCGTCGGCCCCGGTCATCAGGCGATCGGTCAGCTCGACGACATCGATGCGCGCGCCCAGGGTGGAGTACACGGTCGCGAGCTCGAGGCCGATGATCCCGCCTCCCACCACGAGGAGAGAGTCGACCTCGGGCAGCTCGAGTGCGGCGGTGGAGTCCATCACCCTCGGGTCATTGGGCAGGAACGGGAGTCGAACCGCCGAAGAGCCGGCTGCGATGATGGCTTGTTCGAACCGGATGATCCGCGACTCACCGTTGGTTTCCTTCCCGGGTCCGTCGGTCGTTCGGACCTCGACGCGATGCGAGTCGAGGAAGCGGCCCACGCCCCGTACGACGCTGACCCCGCGCCCCCCCGCCATCCCGGAGAGCCCGTCCGTGAGACGGCGAACGACCTGGTCCTTCCAGGAGCGGATCCTCGGCAGGTCGATCTGCGGTGCGCCGAAGCTGATGCCGTGGCTCGCCAGGCCCGCGGCGGCGTCCATCACTCCGGCGAGGTGGAGGAGGGCCTTCGACGGAATACACCCCACGTTGAGGCAGACGCCGCCGAGCTTGGGGAAGCGCTCCACCAGCACGACCCGCTTTCCGAGATCGGCGGCACGGAAGGCGGCCGAATATCCTCCCGGGCCCGCGCCGAGCACGAGCACCTCGCACTCCTCATCGGAATGCGACGAGGAGGAGTCGCCGCTTCCCACCATCACCGTCACGGCGGCTGGCGCGCCGGGTTCCTCCGGCGCCGGAACCGGAGCACCCGTGGCGGCGGGTTCGAGGAAGAGAATGAGGTCGCCCGCCGAGATCCTGTCGCCGACCTTCACCCGGACCTCGGCAACCATCCCCGAGGCCGGGGAGGGTACCTCGAGGGTGGCCTTATCGGTCTCGAGCGTGATGATGGCTCCGTCGGCCTCCACCCGATCGCCGGGTCGAACGAGGACCTCGATGATCGGTACGTCGCGGAAATCCCCGATGTCGGGAAGTCTCACCTCTTGAAGGCTCATCGGCTCCACCTTAGAGGAGGACACGGCGGAAGTCTCCGAGGATGCGGCTGAGATGAGCCAGGAAGCGCGCGGCAGCCGCTCCATCCACCGCGCGGTGGTCCCAGGACAAGCTGAGCGGAAGGATCAGCCGCGGCTCGAATGATTCACCATTCCACACGGGCCGCATCGCCGCCCGGACCGCACCGAGGATGGCGACTTCGGGCGCATTGATGATGGGCGTGAAGCCGGTCCCGCCGATTCCGCCCAGCGACGAGATCGAGAAGGTCCCCCCCTGCATCTCGTCCGCACGGAGCTTCCCCTCGCGGGCCCGCGCGGCGATCTCCGCCATCTCGGTGGCGATCTGGACGATTCCCTTCCTGTCGGCGTCGCGGATGACCGGAACGACGAGCCCGTGGGGGGTGTCGACCGCAAATCCGATGTGGTAGTAGTGCTTGAGGACGAGGTGCTCCCCATCCAGGCTCGCGTTGAACTCGGGGAAGTGCTGTAGCGTTGCGACGCAGGCCTTGACGAGGAAGGCGAGCATCGTCGCCTTCACGCCGCTGGCTTCCATCTCCCGGTTCGTCTGCTTTCGGAACTCCTCGAGGTCGGTGATGTCGGCGTCCTCGAAGTTGGTGACGTGCGGGATGATCGCCCAGTTCCGGGCCAGGTTGGGTCCGGAGATCTTCCGCAGGCGGGAAAGCTCGACGCGCTCGATCTCACCGAAGCGGCTGTAGTCGACTTCCGGCCAGGGGGGCAGGTCGGGTCGAGCCGTGGCAACCGTTGGCGCCCCACCCGAGCCCTGGACGACGCCCTTGACGTACGCCTGCACGTCCTCGCGGAGGATCCGCCCTTTCGGACCCGACGACGGCACGCGCGACACGTCGACACCCAGCTCCCGAGCGTACTTGCGGACGGACGGGCTGGCGTGGGGAGGTCGCTTCTCACCGCCGTTCTGCGAGGGCGAGGGCATGACCGCCGCAGCCACTCTCGTCGGTGGCGTGGATGCCCGCGGCCCTGGTGCCACAGAGGCTCCTGGAGGGGGAATGGCCGCCGAAGGGGTTGCGTCCGCCTCGACCGGTCGTGAGGTCGGGCGCTCCGCGGCTCCACTGCCTGCCGCCGGCGCGACGGCTTCCTCCGCCTTCTTCACCACCTCCAGTCTGACGATGGGCGTGCCCGTACTGACCCTGGAGCCGATGTCGACCAGCACCTCGCGGACGATCCCGCTCCGTGAGGAGGGGATCTCCATCGTCGCCTTGTCGGACTCCACGGTGATCAGGGAGCCGCCCTCCTCCACGGCATCCCCGGGTTGCACCAGGACCTCGATGACGCCGACGTTCTCGAAGTCACCCAGGTCCGGCACCTCGACAGTCTCGATTGCGCTCACGTGTCAGACGCTCCAGGGTGCAGGCCGGTTCGGATCGAGCTCGTAGCGCTCGAGCGCCTTCTGGAGAACGCTGGCCTCGAGGCTTCCCTCCTGGACGAGTGAGGCGATCGCCGCGAGGACGACGTGCTTCGCGTCGACCTCGAAGAAGTCCCGGAGCCGAGGCCGAGTGTCGCTGCGACCGAAGCCGTCCGTGCCGAGAACCGTGAAACGGGCATCCAGGTAGGGCGCGATCAGCTGGGGATAGGCGCGTACGTAGTCGCTGACCGCCACGATCGGTGTGTCGCCCGCCAGCGAACGGGTAAGGTGGCTCGTGCGCGGCTCGAGCGACGGGTTGAGGCCGTTCCAGCGCTCGGCGTCTCTCGCCCCTCTCTCCAGCTGGCTGTAGCTGGTGACGCTCCAGAGCTCGCTGTCGACCCCCCACTCCTCCGCCAGGATCTCCGCGGCCGCGAGGACTTCCGGCATGATCGCCCCGGAACCCAGCAGGCGAACACGCGGGTGGGCTCGCCCCTCCTCCACCGCTTTCAGCCGGTAGATTCCCTGAATGATGTGGTCGCGGACGTCCTCCCCCGCGGGCAGGGACGGCTGTGGATAGTTCGCGTTGTAGAGGGTGACGTAATAGAAAACGTCCTCCTGCCGCTCCAGCATCGCCTTCATGCCTTCGTCGAAGATGACCGCGACCTCGAAGGCGAACGCGGGGTCGTAGGCACGGCAGTTCGGAACCGTGCTCGCGACCAGCAGACTGGATCCGTCCTGATGTTGCAGGCCCTCGCCGCTGAGCGTGGTTCGACCCGCGGTGGCGCCGAGCAGGAAGCCGCGGGAGCGCTGGTCGGCCGCTGCCCAGATCAGGTCGCCCACCCTCTGGAAGCCGAACATCGAGTAGAAGATGTAGAACGGCAGCATGGGGACGCCGTGCACACTGTACGCGGTGGCCGCGGCGACCCAGGACGAGAGGGCTCCTGCCTCCGTGATGCCCTCCTCCAGGATCTGGCCGTCCTTCGCTTCCTTGTAGTAGAGCATCGAGCCGGCGTCTTCGGGCTCGTAGAGCTGGCCGACGGAGGAGTAGATGCCGACCTGACGGAAGAGGTTGGCCATGCCGAACGTACGCGCCTCGTCCGCGACGATGGGCACGATGCGCGGACCGAGCGACCGGTCCTTGAGCAGTGCGCTCATCAGACGGACCGCGGCCATCGTCGTCGACATCTCCTTTCCGTCGGCTTCCAGGGCAAAGCCGCTGTACGACTCGAGCTGCGGAACGTCGAGGACCGGCGCCTGCGAGACCCGGACGGGGATGCTCCCTCCGAGCGACCGCCTCCGCTCCCGGAGATACGTCATCTCCGGCGTGTCGTCGGCCGGCTTGAGGAACCTCAGCTCCGCGAGATCCTCCTCCGAGAGTGGGAGGTCGAACCGGTCACGGAACTCGCGGAGAGCGTCGATATCGAGCTTCTTCGTCTGGTGCGCCGTCATGCGCGATTCGCCCGCCGCGCCCATCCCGAACCCCTTCTTGGTCTTCGCCAGGATGACCGTCGGAGCTCCACGGTGGGCGCGTGCAGCCGCGAAAGCCGCGTACAGCTTACGTTCGTCGTGGCCGCCCCGGGTCAGCCCCTCGATCTCCGCCGGAGACATGTGCTCGACCAGCGCCCGAACCTTCGGATCCTCGCTGAAGAAGTTCAGGAAGTTGTACTCCGCGCCCTTCGCTCCCAGCGTCTGGTACTTCCCGTCCACGGTCGCCGCGAAGGCCCGAAGCAACGCGTGATCCCGGTCGCGCGCGAACAGGGGGTCCCAGCTCGAGCCCCACAACACCTTGATCACGTTCCAGCCCGCGCCGGTGAAGAGCGCCTCGAGCTCCTGGATGATCTGGCCGTTCCCGCGGACGGGACCGTCCAGCCGCTGGAGGTTGCAGTTGATGATGAAGGTGAGGTTGTCCAGCTTCTCACGCGCGGCCAGTGTCAGGCCCGCCACCGCTTCCGGCTCGTCCATCTCGCCGTCACCGAACACCCCCCAGACGTGACGATTCCCCGTCGAGGCGAGCCCCCGATCCTCCATGTAGCGTAGGAACCTCGCCTGATAGATCGCGTTGATCACCCCGATGCCCATCGAACCGGTCGGGAACTGCCAGAACCCTGGCATCAGCCAGGGATGCGGGTACGAGCACAGCCCGCCGCCTCCCGTTTCCTGCCGGTAGTGCGCGAGGTGCCCTTCCGCGAGACGTCCCTCCAGATACGCCCGCGAGTAGACGCCCGGCGCCGCGTGCGGCTGAAAGAAGACCAGATCGCCACCCCCTTCCGCCTCCGGCCCCCGGAAGAAGTGGTTGAATCCCATCTCGAAGATCTCCGCGACCGACGCGTAGGTGGCGATATGCCCACCCAGCTCCCCGTACGCCTTGTTCGCCCGCACCACCATCGCCAGCGCGTTCCACCGATTGATCGCGGAGATCCGCTTCTCGATGTCCAGGTCCCC
>Ga0079224_100013164_pt1 | contig 11507 bp, 11 predicted proteins | sample Stecom2015_FD_80414 | JGI IMG/M metagenome (GOLD analysis project Ga0079224, IMG submission 80414) | Agricultural soil microbial communities from Utah to study Nitrogen management - Steer compost 2015 | ecosystem: Environmental > Terrestrial > Soil > Agricultural land | place: USA: Utah...
CACAGCTTCCGCGGCGAGACGTTCGGTCCCGCGCAACGTCTGCACGGCGCGACGTACGTCGTCGACGTCGAGCTCAGGCGCGCCGCGCTCGACGCGGACGGCGTCGTCGTCGACATCGGCGCCGCGAGCGAAGCGCTGCGTGCGGTGCTCGCGGAGCTGAACTACCGCAATCTCGACGACGAGCCCGCGTTCGCCGGCAAGAACACGACGACGGAGTTCCTCGCGCAGACGATCCATCAGCGCATCGCGGCGCGGATCGCGCGCGGCGATCTCGGCGAGAGCGCGAAAGGCCTCGAGTCCATGAAGGTGACGCTCCACGAGTCGCACGTCGCGTGGGCCGCGTACGAGGCGCGGCTCCCGGAGCCGCCGCGCTCTTGAGCCCGGCCGGCGAGCTCGACTTCCTCGTGCCGGGCGATCCGGCGACGGCGACCGGCGGCTACGTCTACGACCGGCGAATCGGCGAAGCGCTCGAGCGCGACGGTTGGCGCGTGCGCGTGCACGCGCTCGATGAGAGCTTTCCGCGGCCGACGGGCGCCGCGCTCCGCGACGCGCGCGAGCGCCTCGCGTCGCTGCCGGACGGACGGATCGCGGTAATCGACGGGCTCGCGCTCGCCGGGCTCGAGCGGCTGCTGCCCGAGGCCGCCGGGCGGCTCAGGATCGTCGCGCTGATCCACCATCCGCTCGCGCTCGAGACCGGGCTCGACCCGGCGCTCGCGGCGCGCCTCGAGGCGGCCGAACGCGACGCGCTGCGGCACGTACGGGGCGCGATCGTCACGAGCGCCTGGACCGCGCACGCGCTCGCAAGCTACGGCGTGCCGTTCGAGCGCCTGCGAATCGTCGAGCCCGGCGTCGACCGGACCGCCGCGCCGGGCGGCGACCGTCCCCGCCGCGCGGATCCGGCCTCGCCGGTGAATCTGCTCTGCGTCGCGACGCTGACGCCGCGCAAGGGCCACGAGCTGCTGCTCGAAGCGCTCGCGGGGCTTCGCGACCGGCGCTGGCATCTCGTCTGCGCCGGCAGCCTGACGCGAGATCCGGCGACGAGCGACCGCGTGCGCCGGCTGATCGCGCGGCTCAGGCTCGCCGGGCGCGTGAGCCTGCTCGGCGAGGTCGGCCCGGAGCAGCTCGAGCGCTGCTACGCGCGCGCGGACGCGTTCGTGCTCGCCTCCTACCTCGAGGGTTACGGCATGGCGCTCGCGGACGCGCTCGTGCACGGCTTGCCGATCGTCAGCACGACGGCCGGCGCGATCCCGCACACGGTGCCGGCGGACGCGGCGCTGCTCGTGCCGCCGGGCAACGGCCGCGCGCTCGGCCGTGCGCTCGCGTCGTTGCTCGACGACGCGGCGCTCCGCGGGAAGCTCGCGCGCGCGGCGCGCGCCGCCGGCGCGGCGCTGCCGGACTGGCGCGAGAGCGGCGCCCGCTTCGCACGCGCGATCGCGGAGCTCGCCGCATGAGCGGCTTCTCGGCCGACTGGCTCGCGCTGCGCGAGCCGCTCGATCGGGCCGCGCGCGCGCAAACGCTGTCGGCCGCGTTCGCGGCCGCGGTGCGCGCGACCGGGGCGCAGGCGCTCGACATCGTCGATCTCGGCGCCGGCACCGGCGCGAATCTGCGCTACCTCGCGCCGCTCCTCGGCGGCGCGCAATGCTGGCGGCTGATCGATGCCGATACGCGCCTGCTCGCCGCGCTCGAGCGGCGCACAGCCGACTGGGCCGCGGCCCGCGTCGCGCGCGTCGCGCGCGAGCCGGGCGGCGCGCTCGCGGTCGAGGACGCGTCGTTCCGCGCGACGCTCGAGACGGTGGCCGCCGATCTCGCGGACGCCGCCGCCGCGCTCGCGCTCCCGGCCGGCGCGATCGTTACGGCCTCGGCGCTGCTCGACCTCGTCTCGGCCGAATGGCTCGCGAAGCTCGCCGCGGCGTGCCGCGACGCGGCTGCGAGCGCGCTCTTCGCGTTGACGTACGACGGCCGAAGCGAATGCGAGCCGGCGGATCCCGACGACGCGCTCGTGCTGCAGCTGTTCAATGCGCACCAGCGCGGCGACAAGGGCTTCGGCCCGGCCCTCGGACCGGACGCCGCGGCGGCCGCGGCCGACGCGTTCGCGGCGCTCGGCTATCGGGTCGAGACCGCGGCGAGCGACTGGCGGATCGGCGCGGAGCATCGGGCGCTGCAAGCCGAGCTCGTCGACGGTTGGTGCCGTGCGGCCGCGGAGGCCGCGCCGGAGCATTCGGCGGCGCTCGCGGCGTGGCGCGACCAGCGGCTCGCGCAAGCGGCCGCCGGCGAGCTCGCGCTCATCGTGGGCCACGTCGATCTCGCCGCGTATCCGCAGTGAGCAGGGCTCAATAGACGCGCCGGACGGCGACCGCGCCCCGGCTCTCCCGCCCCGGCTCTGCCCGGCGGCGAAGATCGCAGTCGAACAGCACGTCGCCGCCCATCGCGAACACGCGGTGCGCCGGACGCAGGCATTCCGCGATCCGCTCGCGCGACGGCAAACGCAGCCCCGGACGCCCGGCGCCGGTCACGAGCGGCGAGACGGCGACCTGCAACCGGTCGAGAAGCCCCGCCTCGAGGAACGCCGATACCGTCGTGCCGCCGCCTTCGATGAAGAGCGCGTGGAGCCCGCGCGCGTGCAACGCCGCGACGAGCGCGTCGAGATCGAGGCCGCCGCCCGCGCTCGGCACCGCGAGCGTCTCGGCGGAGCCGGCCGAGACATCCGCCGCGGCGTCGGAGGTGACGACGAGCGTCGGCGCGGCGCCGTCCGCGAACACTCGGCGGTCGGGCGGCAGCCGCCGCCGCGGATCGAGCACGACGCGGACCGGATTGCCGCCTTCCACGTGCCGGACCGTCAGCTGCGGATCGTCCCGCGCGACCGTCTCCGCGCCGACGATGACGGCGTCCGCGAGCGCGCGCATCCGGTGCAGATGCACGACGTTGTCGGGCCCGGTCACGTAGTAGGAATCGCCCGACGCGGTCGCGACGTTCCCGTCCAGGCTCTGGCCGAGGTGCGCGACCGCGGTCGGCGTCGCCGCGCACGCTGCGGCGATCGGTAGATAGAGCTCGAGAAACGGCCGGGCCTCGGCCGGAGCGCCGGGACCGATCTCGTACCCGGAGCGCGGATGGAGCTCGAGCCAGGCCGCCGGCGAGGAGGCCGGCAGCAGGCGGCCGGCCGCGTCCAAGCCGTGCTTGCCGGCCGGAGCGCCGGCGCGCGCGAGCGCGCGAGCGGCGAGCAGCACGCACCACGCAGACGCGAAATATCCCGATTCCGGCAGCGCGGCGTAGGGTGCGGGTCGGTCGAAGCTCGCCAACGGTGGGCCTCCCAGGGCGCACGTCGCGTCTCGGGGCGCCCCGGGGGGACCGGGGAGTGGCATCGCGCGCCGATGTTATCCTAGCACCCGTAAGGAAAGCGAAATGGCCGCGTCACACCAACACGGAATCAACGGCGATGCCTCGGCTGTCCTCGTCGACCGGGCGTCGCTCGAGCTCAGGCGCGGCCGCGCGGTGCGGATCGCCGACACCGCTGCCGCACTGCTGGTCGCACCGGTCGAGACCGCCGCGCCCGCGCTGCTCGCGCGGCTTCTCGCCGCCGCGAACGGCCGCGCGAAGCTGCTCATCACGGCGGAGCGAGCGATCGCCGCGGGTCTCGCCCGCGATCTCGACGGTCCGGTCGGCATTCCGCTCCCGTCGGGCGCGGACGCCGAGACGCTGCGCGCGCTCGGCGGCATCTGCGGCGGCCCGGTGCTCGCGGGGCCGATGGCCTTCAGCGTCGATCGGGAGCTCGGCTCGCCGCGTCTCGCCGCCGCCGCGCTCGCGCTCGCGAAGGCCGCGCGGCTCGTCCCTGCGCTCGTCGGCTTCGAGGCCGAGCCCGGCGAGGACCGCGAGATCGTGCAGATCAGCGCGGCGGACGTCGAGCAGCACGCCCGAGCCGGCGCCGCGAGCCTCAAGCTCACGAGCAAGGCGCGCGTGCCGCTCGCGGACGCGACGGACTGCGAGATTGCCCTGTTCCGCGCGGAGCACGGCGAGAGCGAGCACGTCGCGGTGATCATCGGCAAGCCGCGCTTCGACGACGTCGTGCCGGTGCGGCTGCACTCCGCGTGCCTGACCGGCGACCTTCTCGGCAGTCTTCGTTGCGACTGCGGCGAGCAGCTGCGCACCGCGGTGAGCCGGATCGCGTCGCTCGGCGGCGGCGTGCTGCTCTACCTCGATCAGGAGGGCCGCGGGATCGGGCTGCCGAACAAGCTGCGGGCGTACACGTTGCAGGATGCGGGGCTCGACACCGTCGATGCGGATCGGCATCTCGGCTTCCTTTCCGACGAGCGCAATTACGACGTCGCGGCCGTGCTGCTCGAGCAGCTCGGCGTCAAGCGGATCACGCTGCTCACGAACAACCCGCAGAAGATCAGCGCGCTGCGCGAGCACGGCATCGAGGTCGTCGGGCGGCTGCCGCTCGTCGGCTCGACGAACACGCACAACGAGCGCTACCTCCGCGCGAAGCTCGAGCGCGCCGGCCACCTCGCCGAAGAATCCAACGGCTGACGCCGCGCGGCCCCGCGCCACGGTTCGCTCGTCCGGGGTAGGAGCGGCTGTCCAGCCGCGATGTGCCGTTGAGCGGCCCCTTGCGACGATTCGCGCACCGCGAAACGCCCGCACGCCGCGCGCTCGAGTGCTACGACGCTGAAGATCGCGGCTGGACAGCCGCTCCTACCTTGGCGGCGGATGCCGAGCGGCAGCGGCGGATGCCGAGCGGCAGCGGCGGATGCCGAGCGGCAGCGGCGGATGCGGAGCGGCAGCGGTGGATGTCGAGCCGTCAGCGGAGGATGTCGAGCGGCGTCGCGGCGACCTCGGCGAGCAGCTCGCAGAGGCAGCCGACGAGGTGCTCGAAGTACTGCGCGCCGCGCGCCGCGTCCGCCCGCGCCGCGTTGCCGGCCACGCCGGCCGGGTGCAGATCGCCGGACAGCCAGCCGATCCCGATCGGCTTCTCGACGCCGAGCCAACGGTTGCGCGCCGCGAGCGCGTGCCCGAGCCCGGTGAAATCCGCGAGCGCCTCGCGGCGCACGAGGTCGGGACGCAGATGCAAGAGCAGCGACGTCTCCGCGTCACCGCCGTGCAGCCCGTGCGCGAGCTCCGTCTCGTCGAAGAGCCCGTCCGGCGCGCGGAACGCGAAGTAGTTCGCGCGGACGACGAGCATGCCGAGCTCCGCGCGGAGCGCGAGCGCAACCTGATCGACGACCGTCCGCTGTCCGCCGTGCGTGTTCAGGATCACGAGCTTGCGAACGCCGGCGCGGGCGACGCTGCGGCCGACGTCGCGCCAGGCGGCCGCGAGCGTTCCGGGCTCGATCGACAGCGTCCCCGGGAAGCGGCCGTGCTCCTCGCTCGTGCCGACCGCGAGCGCCGGCAGCGCGAGCACCTCCGCGTCCGCCTCGGGCAGTCGCTCGACGCACGCGGCGACGAGCGCCTCGTTGATCAGCGCATCGGTCGCGAGCGGCAGATGCGGCCCGTGGCTTTCGATCGCCGCGACCGGCAGCAGCGCGACCGTCCGCTCCGCATCGACCGCCGCGAAATCCGCGCTCGTCAGATCCTGCCAGTAACCGCTCGGCACGTGCCCCTCCGCGCCCTTGATTTCCCGAGGCCGGGCCCCGAGTCTACCCGAGGCGCAAGCCGCCGCCCCGGCGGGGCGGGGTATAATTCGGGGTCGAAGATCGAGCCCCAGGGACAAGGACACAACGATGAGCGTTCCGCAACGTGCAGTTTCCCCCGCCGCGAGCGAGATCCAGGAGCTCGTGGCCCGCGCTCGCGCCGCCCAGGCGAAATTCGAGGCGTTCTCGCAGGAGCAGGTCGACGCGATCGTGCGCGACATCGCGAAGTACGTGTACGACAACGCCGAGCCGCTCGCGAAGATGGCCGTCGAGGAGAGCGGGATCGGCCGCTACGAGGACAAGGTCCTGAAGAACAAGGGCAAGGCCCGCGTCATCTGGAACAACCTGAAGGGCAAGAAGTCCCGCGGCATCATCGGCGAGGACGCCGAGAACAACATGGTGCTCGTCGCGAAGCCGATGGGCGTGGTCGGCGCCGTCACGCCGGTGACGAACCCGATCGTGACGCCGATGTGTAACGGCATGTTCGCGCTGAAGGCCGGCAACGCCGTGATCTTCGCGCCGCACCCGAAGGCGCAGAAGTGCGCCGAGCACCTGACCAACGAGTTCATGAAGATCGTCAAGCGGCACGGCGGCCCGGACGATCTGATCCAAGTCGTCAAGAACGGGTCGATCGAGAAGACCCAGGAGCTGATGCGGACGGTCGACGTCGTCGTCGCGACCGGCGGCGGCGCGATGGTCAAGAGCGCGTATTCCTCCGGCAAGCCGTCGTACGGCGTCGGCGCGGGCAACGTGCCGGTCATCATCGACCGCGGCGTCGACCTGAAGGACGCGGTCGAGAAGATCGTGACCGGCGCCGCGTTCGACAACGGCATCATCTGCTCGCACGAGCAGTTCGTCCTGACTCCGGAGGAGCAGTTCGGCGAGACGATCGAGCAGTTCGTCGCGACCGGCAAGGTCTGGTACACGGACGACCCGGAGGCCGTGCAGAAGCTTCGCGACCTCGTGTTCCCGGACGGCCACTTGAACAAGGACGTCGTCGGCAAGCCGGCGAGCGAGGTCGGCCGAATGGCGGGCCTCGAGGTGCCCGAGTCCGCGCGCATCATCCTGCTGCCGGCGAAGGGTGCCGGCGAGGCAGACGTGCTCGCGAAGGAGAAGCTCTGCCCGGTCGTCGCGATCCTGCCATACAAGACGTTCGACGAAGCGGTGCTGAAGGCGAAGGCGAACCTGCTGGTCGAAGGCGCCGGGCACTCGGCCGCCGTCCATTCGAACAACGAGGAGCACATCCGCGCAGCCGGCGTCGAGCTGCCGGTCAGCCGACTGGTGGTGAACCAGGCGTCGTCGCTGACGGCGGGCGGCTCGCTGACGAACGGGTTCGCGCCGACGACGACGCTCGGCTGCGGCTCGTGGGGCGGGAACTCGATCTCCGAGAACCTCGACTACAAGCACCTGATGAACGTGTCGCGCATCGGCAAGGTGATCACGGGCAAGAAGGTGCCGACGGACGAGGAGATTTTCGCCGCCTGATCGGCGCGCTCCGGCTGCCTTCTTCGTAGGAGCCGCGCGGTGTAGGAGCGGCGGTGTAGGAGCGGCTGTGTAGGAGCGGCGGTGTAGGAGCGGCTGTCCAGCCGCGATTCTTCCCTCCCGTTATCGCTGGAAGATCGCGGCTGGACAGCCGCTCCTACAGTTATCGATCGCCGCGCGCCGACCGCCCGGCCGAATCCGGGACCGCGGCGCCGAGGCCGCTCCTACTCGTGCTCGGTGCCCGGCGCGTGGGCGTGGCCGTGCTCGAGCTCCTCTTCGGTCGCGTCGCGCACGTCGACGATCTCGATGTCGAACACGAGCGTCCGGCCCGCGAGCGGGTGATTCAGATCGAGGTCCACGTTGAAGTGCCCGACCTTCGCGATCCGCGCCTGCCGCGGTCCCTGCTGCGTGTTCACGGTGACCATCTTCCCCGGCTCGAGCTTGCCCGGCCGCACGAGATGCTTGATCGGCACGCGCACGCGAGCGTTCGGGTCCGCGACGCCGTAGGCAAGCTCCGGCGGCACCGTCGCCGTGAACTTTGCGCCCGGCTCCTTGCCGGCCATCTCCGCCTCGAGGCCCGGCACGATGTTGTTGTGCCCGTGCAGATACAGCATCGGCTCGCGGCCCTCCGAGCTCTCGCTGAACGCGCCTTCGGAATCGCGAACGGTGTAGTGAAAGACCACGACCTTGTCGGCTTGAACTTGCATGTCCCTCTCGAGTCGCGCCCCGGATGCGCGCGATCACGGCGGCAAGGGTATCACTCGGCACGGACGGCGCCGAAGGCCCCGGCGGGTCGAAAGGGACGCCGCGCCCGGGCGGCGAAGCGGCGCCCGGGCGCGGCCTCTACGGCGAGGTCACTCCGGGCCGCGGGCGGCGAGCGATTCGCTCGGGCTCGGTCCGCTCCCCTCGAGGTGCGCGAGATTGCGGTGCGCCGCCGCTGCCGCACCGCGCATTCCGGACGCGGCGCGGAAGTCCGCCGCGGCCGCGAGCGCGTCGCCGCTGACCGCCCGCAGCACGCCGCGGTTCGACAGCGCGCGGGAGTGCTCCTCGCGCGAGACGTAGCCGCGGATCGTCTCCCGCTCGACGCGTTTCGCGAGCGTTACCGCCATGTCGCACGGCGCCACCGCGTCGGTGAGCTCGCCCGTCACCGTCAACGCGACGCACAGGTTCGTCGCCGCGACGAGCGCGATCGTCCGATCGTCGTTCCGCAAGTGAGCCTGTGCGGCCGCGATCGCGGCCTCGTAATCGCCGCTCTCGATCTCGGCACCGCCCGGCCAGTTCGTATACGCCATCATCTCGAACGAGCGCGAGTCTGCCGCTCCGGCAAGAGCGAGCGGCGCGGCGCAGAAAGAAGCGGCGAGAGCCGCATGAAGTCCTTTCATGTTCACAACAAGTTCCTCCGTGGAATGAGTGGCTCGACGAGCGAAACGTTAAAGCCTCGTTCCACGGGGCCGCAAACGACATTTCTTCGCGCGACGCTTGCGCCGCGCTCAGGCCAAATGCACGCATTCGGAGCGGCCGCGGCGCCGGCGCGCTCCGGCGAAGGGCACGCGGCTCAGTCGCTCAGCGAGAACGGCGTGAAGCGCGTCTCGGTGTCGAAGTAGTCTTCGTCCTCGCGTTTCTTCAGCCAGCCGACGGCCGCGTACGTTGCGGGCGTCATCACGACCTCGACCATCACCTTGAACGTGAAGTTGAACGCGATCACGGCGACCAGAGTGTCGCTCGCCCAGATGCCGCCGAACGCGAGCGGGTAGAAGATCATGCTGTCGACGCCCTGCCCGACGATCGTCGAGCCGATCGTGCGCATCCACAGCCACCGGCCGGCGGTCCAGACCTTCATCTTCGCCATCACGTAGGCGTTCACGAAGTCGCCGGCCCAGAACGCGGTAATCGAGGCCGCGACCACCCGCCACGTGTTGCCGAACACGGTCTCGAGCGCGGGCTGGAGCGTCGCGTTGAACGGCTCCTGCGGGCTCGGCGGCAGCCCGATCACGACGAACGCCATCGTCGTCGCGAAGAGCATCGCGAAAAAGCCGGCCCAGATGACTTTCCGCGCCCGCGCATAGCCGTACACCTCGGTCAGAACGTCGCCGAAGATGTAGCTGATCGGGAAGAAGATGTTACCCGCGCCGAACACGAGCGCGGTGCCGACGATCGGCAGGGCGACGGGCAGCGAGAGCTCGACGACCTTCGCGGGCCCGATCAGGTTCGAGCAGAGCAGCACCGCGACGAAGCCCGCGAGCAGCAGGTCGTAGTAGCGATACCGCCGTCCGACGGTGCGCCTTTCCCCCACGGCGCTGGCCAACTGTGACGCCTCCTAGTGCATGGGACCGCGGCAGCAGCGGCCTACGCGCCGCGACTGCCTCGGCAGCGAATGCTGCGGCGATCGCGGCGCGGAGGCCGCTCCTACCTCGTTACGACGGCTGCGCCGCGGGCTTGTCCCAATCCTTCTTGCCCTCGTCCTGGCCCGCGACCGAGTAGAGCACCTGCGCGTTCCGCGTCTTCTGGAAGTCCTCGAGCGTCTCGCCGCGCATCGCGGCGTAGATGTGCAGGTTCGTCGAGCCCACGACCGCCGCGAGCTTCTCGAGCAGGAAGAAGATCACGCCGTAGCGAATCAGCGCACGCCAATCGCGCCGGCGCACCATGTCGCGCTCCTCCTCCGTGAGCTTCGCCTCCTCGAACAGCGGCTCCGGATCCTCGAGGAACTGCTTCCTGCGCTCCGGCTGGATCAGGCTGTGCAGGAACTGGTTCAACCGAAATGCCTTGACGCTCCGGTCGAGCGTGAACGGGTAGCTGCCCTCGATCTTCTCGATGCCGTCCCACTGGCGGTTGATCCGCGCGCGGTACTCCTCGGCCGTCTCGTCGAGCTCCTCCTCGACCGCGTCCTCGTAGATCACGGTCGCGATCGGCGTCATCGACGGCAGATAGTAGGTCTGGTGCAGCTTCTTGACCTTCGGCGCGAGCGCGCCGCGCATGATCAGCCACATGACGACCTCGGCCCCCTCGATGCCGCCGCGCTTCGCGTACTCCGCGATCGTGAGCTCCGTCAGCTTTTCCGGGTCCTTCTCGAGCAGCTCGAGGAACTCCATGTCCCACGGCGTGTTGTTGAAGCCGGCGCGCTCGCCGTGCACCTGATGGGAAAGCCCGCCGGTGCCGACGATCGCGACCTTCAGATCCTCGGGGTAGCTCAGGATCGCCTTCCTGAGCGAGCGCCCGAGCCTGTAGCAGCGCTTCGCCGACGGGATCGGGAACTCGAGCACGCCGACCTGCAGCGGGACGATCGCACCGGGCCAGCCGTTCTCGTGCGGCCAGATCAGCGACAGCGGCGAGAAGCAACCGTGGTCGAGCCCCTTCGCCTGGAAGAACGACAGGTCGAACTCGTCCGCGACGAGCCCCTGCGCGATGTGCTTCGCGAGCTCCGGGTGGCCCGCGATCGGCGGCAGCTTCCGCGGGCCGCCGCCCTCGTCCGCGACCCAGTAGCGGTCGCCGATGCCGAGCGCGAAATGCGAGTAGTGATCGAAGAAGAACGACGTGACGTGATCGTTGTAGATCAAAAACAGCACGTCGGGCTTCTTCTCGGCGAGCCACTGCTGCACCGGCTCGTAGCCTTGGAAAATCGGCGCCCAGACCGGGTCGTGCTGCTTGTTCGTATCGAGCGCGAAGCCGATCGTCGGCGTGTGCGACGAGGCGATGCCGCCCACTATCGTGGCCATCCTTCGGTCCTCCTGATTTGGGGGCCAGGATACCCGCCCGGGCGCTGCGCCCCAAGGCGCCGACGGTCGTGGCCCCGCCCATCGAGCAGCATCTCGGGCGCGCACGGGCGAGAATAAGCCGACGATCGGGCGCGATCCGGCGGTTCCGGCAACCGCGGCGCCGACCGCCGTGGCAGACTACGCGCCATGCTGTTCATCGTGCAGTTCGACGACGACCCGGCGAAGCTACACGTCCGCGAGCGCTACCTCGCGGATCACGTCGCATTCCTCGACCGGATGAAGGACCGCGTGCTGGTGCCGGGTTCGCGGCGGGAGACCCCGGGCGATCGCCCGGTCGGCGGGCTCTGGATCGTCGACGCGCCGGACGCGGAGGCCGTGCGCGCGATCTTCGCGGAGGACCCGTTTTGGGTGAACGGCTTGCGGGCCGCCGTGCGGATCTACCGCTGGAACAAGGCGTTTCCGGACCGCAGCGTCTCGATCTGACCGCGAGATCCGGCGGCTAGCCCGCTCAGGGCCCGCCGAGCCGCGCCGGCCGGTTGACCTTCAGCACCTCGCCGATCGCGCGGGCGACCTCCATCAACATGCCGGCCGCACGACCGTGCTTGCTCGGGTGGACCATCACCACGACCGGCTCCCCGGCCTCGAGCGGCGCGGGCCACCAGCCACGCCGCCCCACCAACCCGGGCCG
>Ga0079224_100013165_pt1 | contig 11507 bp, 8 predicted proteins | sample Stecom2015_FD_80414 | JGI IMG/M metagenome (GOLD analysis project Ga0079224, IMG submission 80414) | Agricultural soil microbial communities from Utah to study Nitrogen management - Steer compost 2015 | ecosystem: Environmental > Terrestrial > Soil > Agricultural land | place: USA: Utah...
ATATGAAAAGTATAATCGGAGCGACTTCGAGGCTTACTATGACCTGGTTAAGTCAGACCGGGTGATGCACTACATTACGGGCAAAGGGCTGACCGAAGATGCTGCCCGATCTACTTTCGAGCACTTCCTGAAAATCAACCGTCTCGACGTTCATCTTGGCTATTTCAAGGTAATCGATTTACAGACAGGTGCACATATCGGCGAATGTAAGCTTGTGAACTATGAGCGGGATGAATCGGTTTTGGAAATTGGCTATCTTCTTATGGAGCGCCTTTGGGGTAGGGGCTACGGCACGCTGATCTGCGAGGCGATGCTGGCGTTGGCGGCGGCGGCGGCTCCAGGTAAGTCGGTGGTCGGCATCATTGATCCGGAGAACACCGCTTCGCGGCGGCTTTTGGAAAAATTCGGATTCGTCAGTTTCTTCGCGGGAGAGGAGGACGGCCTGGCCACCGAAAAACTTGTCCGCCATGCTTAGCTTTCCGCCTGCCGTATCTTTTTTTCCAACTCATCCCACCGTTCGTCGGGTACCGCCTCCAACCCACTGAATTGGCCTGCCCCTTGCAGCCATTCGCCGCCGTCTATGGTGATCACTTCTCCGTTGATGTATCTGGCGAAGTCGGAAAGCAGGAAAGCCGCCAAGTTGGCCAGCTCCTGGTGGTCGCCCACGCGCTTTAGTGGCACACGGTTTATGAAATCGAACCGATCGGCGAGGTCGTCGGGCAACAGCCGTTCCCACGCTCCTTTTGTGGGGAACGGCCCTGGGGCAATTGCATTGCTGCGGATGCCATACTTACCCCACTCAACGGCCAGCGACCGCGTGAGTGCCAACACGCCCCCCTTTGCCGCGGCCGAGGGCACGACATAGGCAGAGCCGGTAAACGCATACGTGGTAACGATATTCAACACGCTGGCCGCTTGCTTCTGGGCAATCCAGTGTTTGCCGAGCGCGAGCGTGCAATTGGCTGTTCCCTTGAGCACGATATCGATGAGGGTAGCGAATGCATTGGCCGAAAGCCGTTCGGTTGGTGATATGAAGTTGCCTGCGGCGTTGTTGACCAGTGCGTCCACCTGCCCGTACCGATCGAGCGAGTTGGCGAGTAACCGGTCTACTTGGTCACTATATCGGATATCGCACGCCACCGGCAATACTTCCCCGCCGGTTTCGGCCGCCATTTCTCCGGCTGACGCTTCCAGCACATCCAGTTTGCGGCTGGCGATAACCACCTGCGCACCCAAGCGCAAAAAATAAGTAGCCATGGCCCGGCCGAGGCCGGTACCGCCGCCAGTTACCACGATGGTTTTCCCCCGAAGGGCATCCGGCCGCAAGGCCCCTTCGACGGTCATGGCGTACCTCCTTTCAGGTTGTCGATAATTGTCTTCACGATGGAGCGCGTAGCGGGCGACCACCATTGTTTTACGATCGCTCCGAGCGTTTCTTCCTGGTTGGCATCAAACGCCGCGATTAACGCCCGCCGCATGTTGCGCTTGCTCTGCCGCCAAGTGTTGCGCTCATATTGTGTGTATTGGCGCAGCTGGCGTTCTGCCGCTGAGCGGATACGTTGTGCGTCGACCACTTCGTCTACCAACCCCGCTTGGCGCGCTTCGTGTGGTTTGAGCAACTTCCCTTCCAGCAAATAACGGTATGCCCGTGCGCGGCCCAGCCAAAAGCCATAGAGCTGAAAGATGCTTTCCGGAACGATAAGCCCGACGGGCACTTCGTTGAGGCCGATAATGTAATCGCCATCGACCATCACACGGGCATCGCAGCAGCAGGCCAACACACATCCCGCCGCCGGGCTATGGCCACTGATGGCCGCAACCGCAGGCTTGTCAAAAGCGGCAAGTGCGCGGACCACTTCCATGAACGTTTGCCAGAAGTGGTGCACCTCTTGTTCGTTGTACTCGTATAGCGTTATGAGGTCAAGCCCGGCACTGAAGAACCCCTCTTTGCCATGCAAGATCAGGCCTTCCACAGCGGGGTCACTTTGAACTTGCGTTAAGGCCGCCCCCAGTTCTTCGAGCATCTGCTGGTGGAACGCGTTCGACCGGCCCCGATTGAGGTAGAGATGGGATACGCGATCTTCGATTGTTATGTTAATAAACTCCATTTTTTCTATTCAACGGTTATATAATGCGCAGCCCGCCCCAGCCGGCCGTATACATCCAGCCCCTCCACAACGACCCGATAGGTGCCCGGTACATCTGCGGTATAAAACTCAAACGATGCTACGCCATTTTCATCGGTAACGATATTAGGCGCCCAATGGATGGTGGTACGGAAATCCTGCATGCCGGCCAACGAGTCTGCCGGGGCGCTGTAGTCGGGCGCATAAAACTCGCGCACTTCGTAATATCCTTGCGGGCTATGGGTAACGATACCAGGGGTATAGAGGTCGCGGCTATACCCTTCACTATCACCCCGCTTGGTGGTGATAATGAGCACACCCCCGCCGCCTCTGCTTCCGTAAATCGCGGTATTGCCTATCCCGCGCAGCACTTCCACCGTTTCGACATCAAACGGATCGATCATGGAAAGCGCGTCGGCCTCCATGTACATGCCATCCAGTACGATTTGCATCGGTTGATTGAATGAGCGCGTGGAGTAAGGGACGCCATTGCGGAAAATCACACCGTGGAGACGCCCTTGGAGGCACATTTCCAACGTGGCGCAGCCCATGGACAGTTCCTCGGCGGTAATCACTTGATCGGCATTGCCCGGTCCGTTCAGGTTGCTTGAATGTCTGACTGCTTTCTTTTCAGCTTGTTCGGTAACCTTTACTTCTTCCAGCAGGATGGTTTTTTCCTTGAGCCCGTATTTCTCCAACTCCTCAAATTGGGTTTGTGTATTTTTAAGATAGCTTTGGATGGATTGATTCACGTCGACCGTGGCGTCGGGTGCGTTCCTATTGCGTGTAACCTGTTGCCTCGGCACTTCATCCAGTATGATATCCACATGCTTCCGGCCGCGCTCGTCGCGCGCCTGCACAACGAATTTGGTGTCGTCATAAAACAAAAGCCGGTCAAAATTAAAGCGGCCATCGGCATCGGTGACGGTATCGATTACGGCCAACATGTTGCTCGTGGACAATAGGGTCACTGTGGCATTCGGCACCGGTGTCTTCCCGTTCCGCTTGGTTACCGTGCCGCTGATGCGAAGGTCTTGCTCCGGCACATGGGCCTTGACGGGGTTCCGTCCGCCCATCAAATCCCGCCAATTGATCCGGCTCCAGCCTTGTGTAAGCATCAGGTTGTCCAAATGACGTCGGCGGGCAACATCCGTTGCTTCGAAATAATAGGCGGGTGTTTCGATATACCCTTTGACATCCGAATTGAGCAACAGGCTGGCATAGATATTCCCTTCCCGGACCGTACTGTCAATTGGTACGCGTTCCATATCCACCACCGCAGCGGACAGTGTGGCCACCCGGCTCGTATCCGACGGGCGTCCGGCAGTTAGCCGTACCGTCACTTTCTCGCGCTTTCCGTACGCTTCCCGGTCGGTCGTCACCTCCAACGGCAACAACGAAGCACCGTTGTAATTAAAAAGCGTCCGTTCGGCCACGGGGATCCGATCAGCCACAAACAAAGTAACCTGCACTACCCCTTCCGGTACATTGTCACGCGGAATGGAAAAAACCAGTTTATTCTTTGTTTGCCGGCCTTTTGATGCATAGAAAACCGTTCCGTTCCGCTGCACCAACATGGAAACCTCCTGACCATTGACCAGATCGTCGGAGGCAAACGCCTGTACAAACAGCTGCTTATCCGGCTGGTTGTTAACGGTCAACGCATAACCGGAAGCGCTTACTTCGGGAAAACCGACCTCGGCCTGGCTTCCGTCGGCATACGTAACAACTGCCGTATAACTGCTATCGGCTTGCGGCATGAAACTGAAATGGCCCATACCGGCGTGCTCTGACTCAAACGTCGCCACGCGGTCGCCCGCGCCATTTTGGAGGTAGCCCGATACGCCAATCCCTACCCCCTCGGGTGCCATCGCCTTGAATGCTACTTTGGTGAAGTTGCCAGCGACCAGCCGACCGCTTTCGGGGAAAAACTGAATGCGATTGGTATTTGACGTGGTCTTTAACGGTATACGCTTACCGATGGGAGGTCTGTCGGGAGCATATAACGTGAGCAACACTTCGCCCGATTGGAGATTAAACGGTTGCTTATTGACGAAGTCGAAAACAATACGCCCGTGTTCGTCAGTCGTTTCCCGTCCACGGGCAATATTCCGCCCTTCGATGACCACTTGGTAGTTGGCATCCATGTCTGCAAATGGCCCTCCATGCAGGTCGGTAAACGCGATTTCGGCGTGGACGCGGTGCACAGGAGAATTTTCGAACGAAAAGGTGCTATGGGTAACGATGTTATCGGTACGGGCGTTGCCGACGGTCAGCGTACGGTCGAAGAACGTGTCGGCCTCGAAATTGCGCATCCAATTGGTGTATGCACGTATCCTGTAGTTCCCTTCGTCAAGGGAATCCGCTAGCTGGAAATCACCCATGGTGACCCCGGCGATAAGCGGCAGACGGATGGATTGGACAACGCGGTCTTCGGGGCCGATGAGTTCTACATATAGGATCTTGCTCAAACCGGAGAGCTGATTATAAGCCCCGATGGTGACATAGCCTTTGAACCAAATATCATCGCCTACCGCATAATAGGGCTTATCAAAGTGCAGGTAAACTTTCTCTTGCGGGTATTCGGCACTATAGCGCTCCAGCTTGCCGAGAACCTCGTCCAACAAGGGGACGTGCTGCGCAGTGGCTATCGGGGCAGCAACTGAGCATATCATCAAGACGAGAAAAAAACGACGTAAGCTCATTATTCCTAATTTGATATCCGCTCATAGCTCATTTTGGTACGACCGTGATATGGTAAATATAGGTAAAAAAAATATCTTTGCAAGATGAATATCCTCATCGTTGGCTCAGGCGGCCGGGAAAGTGCGTTCGCTTGGAAATTGGCCCAGAGCCCCAAAATCAAGCAATTGTACATCGCACCGGGAAATGCCGGCACGAGCAGGTACGGCCAAAACATCGCACTCAGTGTGACCGATTTCGACGGCATTGCGGACTTTGTGATCGAACATGCGATTCACATGGTTGTAGTGGGCCCCGAGGAGCCCTTGGTAAAAGGTATCCATGATTATTTCCTCAGCCGGGCTGATCTCCGGCATGTTCCGGTTATCGGGCCTCAACAACAAGGGGCGCAGCTGGAAGGGAGCAAGGATTTTTCCAAGCGCTTCATGGCAAGGCATGGTATCCCCACGGCTGCATCACGTTCGTTCACGCGCGACACGTTGTCCGAAGGCCTAACCTACCTCGAGACGCAGCAGCTACCCATAGTGCTGAAAGCCGATGGCCTGGCAGCGGGAAAGGGCGTACTCATCTGCACCACCCTCGATGAAGCACAAACGGAGTTGAAGGCCATGCTGGCGGATGCCAAGTTCGGCGCAGCAAGCAGCACGGTGGTCATTGAAGAGTACCTTTCGGGTATCGAACTTTCCGTATTCGTACTCACCGATGGCGATACTTATAAGGTACTGCCCGCGGCCAAAGATTATAAACGTATCGGTGAAGGCGACACCGGCCTCAATACCGGGGGGATGGGTTCCGTATCGCCCGTACCGTTTGCCGACAACGAATTCCTCGACAAGGTAGAAGATCGCATCATCATTCCGACCATTGAAGGGCTGAAAAAGGATGGAATCCCCTACAAAGGGTTTATTTTCATCGGCCTGATGAACGTAAACGGCGATCCGTACGTGATTGAATACAACGTACGCATGGGCGACCCCGAGACGGAGAGCGTATTACCACGCTTGGAAAGTGATCTGGTGGACCTTCTACAGGGGGTGGCGCAAGGGAATCTTGCCGACCGTTCATTTACCCTCTCGTCTAAAACCGCCGCCACTGTGGTATTGGTGTCGGGCGGTTATCCCGGACCCTATGAATCGGGTAAAGACATCAGCAACATCGAAAGCGTAAAGGGATCGATTGTTTTCCATGCGGGAACCACCTCCGAAAACGGCCTGATTAAAACGGCTGGAGGACGCGTAATAGCAGTTACCGCATTGGAGGATACGTTGTTCGACGCGTTGCAGCAGGCAACAGCCGACGCGGGTCGCATCTATTTTGAGGGAAAGAATTTCCGCCGCGATATCGGCTTTGACCTGCTGTAAACCGGCCGTTAGTTGGTGGTCAGCCCTTTCGCCAAGCGTGCAAGCCCCTCTTTCAGCAACGAGCGCGGGCACGCAATGTTGATGCGGAGAAAACCTTCGCCCGCCTCGCCATAAAGCGTGCCGGCGTTGAGCCGCAGCTTTTCATGGTCTACCAACCGCTGCGAAAAATCAGCGGACGATTTCACAATGCCCCGGCAGTCTAACCAAGCCAAATAGGTGGCCTCCAGCGGCACGACCTTGATTTGTGGCAAGTGTTTCGAGCAGAAATCGGTCAAATAGTTGAAGTTGCCGTTCAGATAAACTATAAGTGCTTCGAGCCATTCCTCGCCATGCCGATAAGCAGCAACAAGTGCTTCAATGGCAAAAGGGCTCAACAGTTCCATTTCCTGCACGGTGAGCACCCGCTTTATCTGTTCCATGAGTACGTCAGACTGAGTGAACAGGTATCCTACCTGCAAACCTGCCAGGTTGAACGTTTTACTCGGCGAGCTGACCGTTACCGATTGGGCGCCCACCGAATTACCCAGAGAGGCGAAAGGAATGTGCTTATGGCCGTGATAAACCAAATCGGCGTGGATTTCATCCGACAGGACCACCACATTATGCCTGGCACATATATCGCCGATACGGAGGAGCTCTTCGGCGGTCCACACGCGGCCTGCCGGGTTGTGGGGATTGCAAAGCATCATCAGCTTTACGGCGGGGTCTGCCACCTTCGCCTCCAGGTCTTCAAAATCGATGTGGAACCGCCCGCCTGCAAACGCAAGCTTATTTTCAACCACCCGTCGGTCGGTGTGGCGAATGGCGAGATAAAAATGGTTATAGACGGGCGGCTGCACCAAAACTTTATCAGCCGTCGCCGTTAGTGCCCTGATGATTGCTGACAACGCGGGTATAACCCCCGTAACGGGCCGAATCCAATCCTTCTGCAACGTATAGCCGTGCCGTTTTTGCCACCAACCGACAATGGCATCAAAAAAACGTTCCGGGGTGAGTGTGTAACCAAATACCCCATGTTCAACCCGCCTTTGTAAAGCGTTCTGGATGGCGGGTGCCGTTTTGAAATCCATATCGGCAATCCACATGGGCAGCACGTCGGGTTTTGTAGCGTCCCATTTGATGCTATCAGTTCCTTTCCGGTCTACGTATCCGTCAAAATATTTATCCATGGCTTCTTATTTTCTACGCCACTAATATAGGATTAACCGCCTCTAAAACTTTATCGGTGCTTTGTTGTTATAAACGTAAATAACAACTATGAACAAGTTATTCAGGGCCTTGCTTGCTGGATGGGGTGCAAAAAAACTGGGCCTTTACTATCTGCTGCGTTATCGACCAGCGTGGTGAGCGTCTCCAGCTTCTTAACAACCGCAGTCATGTCCAACGCATGCGTGGTGCCGCGCTCGTCCGTGTAGTCCACGTGCACACTGTCCGAGTTCACAGCGAAGGTCGTCAGCGTCTTCTTTCGCTGAATTCTGCCGTTATCCTCGCAGGTCCGCACGGAGGCAACACACGTTTGCCTACTTGCGAAAGTTTGGCTACCTTCGCAAAGTAATACTGGTGTTCCATTGCGGCTTAGCAACCATGGCGTATCCAGTGTCTACCAATCAAGGTATACGCATTTGAAGACAACAATAGCCAAAGTTATATCCACAGTAGGTCACCCCTTTTTGACGGTTCCGGTATTTGCTGTTTTCTTGCTTTTCAGCATTGAATCGACACAGCGCGCCATTTACCTTTCGCTGTTGATTGTTGGCGGCATTTTTTTACCCATTGGGGTGAGGACCATTCGCGGCGTGAGAAAGGGAACATACACAAACCTAGATGTATCCGACCAAGTGCAACGGCAGAAGTGGTTTGTTGCCACGACTTTACTCCTGCTAATCGTTACCATCATCGTTTGGGTGACGAACCAAGGGTGGACCCTCCGGCTGGCCCTCGCTTGCGCACTGGTACTGCTAATCATCGCGCAACTAGTGAATAGGCGGATAAAGGCATCCATGCATTTAGCTTTCCATGCTTTTTTGGGTTTCCTTATCCTTTCTTTAAACGGAATGGCTGGTATCTGCTTTTTACTTTTCGCCATCCCACTAGCGTGGTCGCGGATACACCTAGGCCGCCACATATGGAAGGAAGTCGTAGTCGGAATGGCGTTAGGCTCGCTGTTGGGCGCTGCTTTTTGGGTGTTGCATTAAATCAAGCGAACCACCTCGGTATCTGGCGTAAGGGCAAGCCCACGCGTGTTGGTCAGCAGGTTCAACCCGGGCGTTTTTCCCCGCTCCAATGATCCGTAGGCATCGGCTATGCCAAGAAAGCGCGCCCCGTTGATGGTTGCCCAACGAATGGTGTCGGTAAGCGAGAGTTCCGGAAAATGTTGATGAATGGTCTTCAACTCCGATAAAATGCATAAGCGCTCATTGGAGGCAAGGCTGTCAGTACCTAACGTGATGGCATGTCCATATTGGACAAAATGCTGGATTTTGGGTAACGTACCCTCAATGTATAAGTTTGCGTTGGGGCAGAAACACCAGGTGACGTTCCGGCCCTGCCGTTCGACAAAAAAGATGTCCTTCGCAGCTGTAAAGGTGTTATGGACCAGTAAAACTGGTGTGTCTACTGACAAGTACGGCATCACTGTATGCAGCGAATTCCGTGCCTGGGCTTTGAAATCAGTAATGTCCTTGCCTAATGCCCGGTAAAAATCCAAAAATGCTCCCTCCTTATACCGGAACAGCCGATTCTCGGCCTCGCTTTCCTGGTTATGTATACTGAGTGGCATCCTGCGCCTTTGGGCCTCGTCGTCAATCAGCTTAAACAAGTCTTTTGAAACCGAGTAGGGGGCGTGTGCGGTAATGGACGACCTCGCTTTGTCGAATTGGTCGGCGACAACAAGGGCCGCCGCGAACTTACTTTCGGCCATTTCGGGCTCAAAGCCCAACACTTCTATAAACGTATGGTAACGTAATTTGCTGTTTTTTTTTACTGATGCCGAGATCGCGGTGTTGGCGTGGTCTCCTACTGCAACGATGCCGTTGTCATAGAGCGCCTTATCTGCAGCCTGCATCGCACCTGTGATTTCTGCTTCCTCGGTTGACCGCTGGGCCATGACTTGTTGCAGGAAAGGAATCAACCCGGTTTGTCGCGGTATGACCCCTTTCAGGTGTGAAAGCTCCAAATGGCAATGTGTATTCACGAATCCCGGCGTAATGATACCCACGTGGGTATGAACCGGTTTACGGGCGACCGCTTCACTATGCGGCGGATAAACGCCACGGATAGCGCCGTCATCTGTTACTTCGACTACACCGTTCTTAATGGGTTTTCCGGTAACGGGCATGACATATGTCGCCGAGAAAAAGGTACTCATAGTTCGGTTGGTTTAATGGTGGGTTGATGGTCAAATAAACCGAAACACCGCTTCCGACGGCTACGACAAGCCGGAAACACCTCCTTCATACAGCCAATTATATCTCGTGTCATTCAGGCTAGGCTTAATTTGACGAATACACACCTGCAAATATGTATTTTTTTTTCGTGTTTAACCAAACAACTGATAAAAAACCCCACAAAAAAAGCCGTATCTTTGTGTCGTGTGTGCGGTCAAATCCAAAATCGATATACGTAGTCTGACACTCGAACAGCTTCAGCACCGTATGGTGGAGATGGGCGAAAAGGCATTTCGCGCAAAGCAGATTTATTCATGGCTTTGGCAGAAATCGTGCGTGGATTTCGAAGCGATGAGTAACCTGAGCAAACCCCTGCGCGACAAACTGCAAGATACCTTCTCCATCAATGCCGTAACAGTTCGCCAAGAGCACCGCAGTAGCGACCGTACCATCAAAAGCAGCTTTGCGCTCCACGATGGCAACATCATTGAAGGGGTACTTATACCGGCGCCCGACCGCATGACGGCGTGTGTGAGCTCCCAAGTGGGCTGCAGCTTAACATGCAAGTTTTGCGCCACAGGATATATGGACCGCAAGCGCAACCTCAACGCCGACGAGATATACGACCAGGTGGTGCTTATCGCCAAGCAGGCGCAAACGCATTATGAGCAACCCCTCACCAACATCGTGTATATGGGAATGGGCGAGCCGTTGCTTAATTACAGCAATGTGGTGAAGTCGATTGAACGGATCACAGCTCCCGATGGCCTGAACATGGCAGCGAAACGCATCACCGTCTCCACCGCCGGCATTGCCAAGATGATCAAAAAGCTGGGCGACGATCAGGTGCGGTTTAATTTAGCGTTGTCGCTACACGCGGCCAATGACGACAAACGCAACGAGATCATGCCCATCAACGAGCAAAATTCATTGCGTTCGTTGGCCGAGGCGCTAAAATATTACTACGCCAAAACCAAAAACCCCGTTACGTATGAATACATCGTATTCAACGGCGTGAACGATGACCTTACCGATGCGCAGGAGTTGGCGGCATTCTGCAAGCATCTGCCTTGTAAGGTAAATATCATCGAGTATAACCCTATTGCATTTGCGGATTTCGAAAATGCGGCCGCGGACAAAATCGACCGGTTCGCTGATTACCTTCGGCAACGGGGCATAACCACCAATGTGCGCCGTAGCCGCGGCAAAGACATCGATGCCGCATGCGGGCAATTGGCCATAAAGGAAACTGCTGGGCCGACAGCTTAATCAGCCATGAGCATCAAACGATATCTGAGCGATTTATCCACCCTCTTCTTTACACAGGCCTGCGCAGGATGCGATGCGCCTTTGGTGAGCGGCGAAAAACTGATCTGTACCAGCTGTTGGTACCATCTCCCCTATACCCATTCGCATAAGGACCAAGAGAATAGCGGTGCTCGCCAACTGTGGGGCCGGGTTCGCCTCGAGGCCGTGGCATCCTTTTGGTATTTCCGTGAACCATCGCGTGTAAAACGGATTATCCACCAGCTTAAATACCGTAATCGTCCCGAAATCGGTACAGAAGTGGGAATAAGGTATGGCGCGCTGCTTGCCGATACGGCGCCTTTCAACCAGGCCGATATCATCGTGCCCGTACCCCTGCACCCGAAAAAGCTCCGCGCGCGCGGGTACAACCAAAGTGCCTTTTTTGCAAATGGTCTTGCCCATTCGATGCAGTTACCCGTAGTGGAAAATGCTATCGTACGCCGCCGGGCCACGGAGAGCCAAACCCATAAAACGCGCTACGAGCGGTATGAAAATATGCTGAAAACGTTTGAGGCAACCGATGCCGGCGCAATTGCACGCCGCCATGTGTTACTGGTAGACGATGTATTGACGACCGGCGCTACCCTCGAAGCCTGCGCCAGCACCATGCTGGAAAACGGTGC
>Ga0079224_100013166_pt1 | contig 11506 bp, 9 predicted proteins | sample Stecom2015_FD_80414 | JGI IMG/M metagenome (GOLD analysis project Ga0079224, IMG submission 80414) | Agricultural soil microbial communities from Utah to study Nitrogen management - Steer compost 2015 | ecosystem: Environmental > Terrestrial > Soil > Agricultural land | place: USA: Utah...
TAGATTTATGTGTGCGTTCCATAGAGCGATTTGTAAGTACATCTTCTAATTTATTTTCTATCACATATTCACCGATAACACGAAGAACTTGATACAAAACAAAAATACCAAAGACGATTAATAAGATAGTGAATATAGTACCAGCAGGAGAAAGATCATGGGGTTCTTTAAAACCAACAGTAGCCAAGGTAATAACAACCATGTACAAGGAATCTAAGAAGTCCCAACCTTCGATGACCATGTAGCCTACGGTACCGATAGCACCGAGGGTAACGACCAACATGGTGAGAGCGAAGAAGCTAATTTTAGATTGTTGTTTTTCCATTTAGGTATTGAGGATTGAGTTAACCAAGCTGGAACCGATTGCGATGATGACAACGACATAGATGATCCAAACTGCAAGCCAGGCATAGCTAGCCTTAGAAATGGTTTGGCGATATGTAGTAAAAGCTGGGATAAACATTCCCAGTAACAGTGCGAGGCTGGTGATGATTGCTATGGAAGTAGCTAGCCACACCCACCATTGAACATCAGTGCTTTGAATTCGGGATACAAATTCTGCATTGTCACCAGAAAGTAGTGGATATTCTAATGACTTTTGGACCGTCTCATGAATTTTAAAGAGCCGGGTTAGGTTCCAGGTGAAGATACCGGCCAAGACTAAGTTAGATAAGCCGAGCCAGTAGTGCGAAGTTGTGAGTTGGTTATTTTTCTCCCCCATTGGATGTAACTAGTTGCTTTTCAACTCGCGATGCAGCGAGACTAGTAGATTCACTTTTGATCTTAGTAAGTATCTGTTTGGAATCAGAGTAGGCGTTGCCAATCATGACATTACTTTTTGCTATCTTATTGTCTAAGATATCGTCTAATTTTGAAAGGCTCAAAACTAAATCTTCTAAGAAGCTTTTAACACGCTCTTCGTCTAGATGGGTTGAGTGTTTGCGCTGGAGGTCAAGGAAGCTTAATAGATATGGAACGGTAAGGCCGTATGGGAGAATCATCACCCCATAGTCACGCCATGCTTTAAACTGGGAATCCTTGAGCAAGTAGTGCACAGAGTCGGGAACCGCCATAATGGCCCGTTCGTATGTAATTGGTGGTGAGATGTATTCGCTCACCTCTTTGGCCTTACGCAATACGGCCTGTTCGATCTTTGCGATAATCTTGAGCCTAGCTTCATCATCTTCGGTTTCTTCTAACTTTGCCAATTCGTCATTAGCAACCACTTTGGAATCAAGTGGAAGAATTCTGCCGTCTGGTAGTTTAATACCAAATTCAACAACTTTGCTTCCAAGCTTGAAGTCGTAGACCATCATGCTCTGTGGGAACATCTTGAGAAGTTCACGGATAATATTTTCCCCTGCTATACCTTTGGACTTAGAACCGCGTAGTACTGATTCGATGTTTTTAGTAGCTGAGAATAGGTTTTGAAAATAGACCTGATCTTTCTTGTCCCGTTCAGCTGTGGATACGGTGAGATCTTTTAACTTATCTGCTGTTTGACGGAGTTCATCTTTAAGACCACGTTGTACCTCTTGGCTAGCACGTTGTTCCCCATGTATTTTATTAACTGCTCCAACGATAAGTTCGAGAGTGGAATCCATGGCTTGATCTCCGGTATTTGGTTTACGACGTGCAAAAATATAACCGAGGGCAACGGCAAGTCCAATTCCTAAAATAATGATGAGGGTGAGTTCAACTGTCATATGATTTTCGTTGTAAGTAGTACCAAATTATTCCCCCAATCAGAATCATAACACTTGCTAGCTGGGCGTATGAAAGAATACCAATATAGTCACTATCGATTCTGAAATATTCAGTGAATAACCGAATTACACTATACCCCATTAAATAGGTAACAAATATTTTACCTGGCCATGAAATGTGCTTGGCAATTTTTCTGATCATAGAATATAGAACTATTAATAGAATGCCTTCATAGAGGAAGGTGGGATGGTAGAAAGCAATCTCCTCCATGCCTACGGGTCTGTTAATTGGTGAGATGTACATTTTCCAAGGCAAGGAGGTGGCGCCTCCGTATGCTTCCTGGTTGATAAAATTTCCGAATCTGCCAATTGCTTGGCCAATTGGAATCCCAATCACCAAGAGGTCTGCTAGGTTGAGCCAACTCAAACGATTGATTCGAGAATAGATGATGACTGCGATTAGACCACCGAGAATTGCTCCATGAATGCTTAATCCCCCGCCTTGAAGGCCAAAGATCTCGGGTATGGAATTGGCGAAGTCAGACCATTTAAGAATTACAAATAGTAGTCTGGCACCAATAATACCTCCAAGGATTGCCCAGATGGATGCAGAAGAGATGTGATCGAGGCTGATTTTTGAGTTGTAATTTACAGCAAATCTGAGATTTATCAGATAAGCGGTATAGATACCTGTTGCCATGATTATTCCATACCAGTGGACAGGAAAACTACCTAGATAAAAAGCAATTGGAGAAAATGATATTTGACCGGTATATATTGGATAAGTAAGTAAAAATAAAATAATTAAAATCGCACCCAGAGCCAATTTGTACCAAGTTGCAGTTAGCTTCATATTGTCACCTTTCTGGATTCATCTTACCATGTGGTGTGAGTTGGGGGCAGAAGTCGTCAAAAATCTTTAGTTTGCCAATCTAGATGATGACTCTATAATGTAACTACGCTTTAGCGAATTTGATTTAAATGACCGAAAAATCAACAACTACATCAAGGAAGCGATTAGAGGCCAGGATTGGTAAGGTATTATCCCATCACCAAAACCGAGGCGGATTTTCTACTGCTTTAGCGTATACCCCAGATGATTCCAGAGAGCAGGCACATGGCTCTTTGTATTTTGTTATTGATATTGGAAGTCCATCCCCTCTGTCGGCAGATATTGCCTACAATTTAATTGATATTGTGAAGGACGAATTCTATGCAGATTTAGATAAGAGTCCTGAAAAAAGTTTTGAAAGCGCCTTAAAAGCAGCCAATGAAGAATTGGAGGCAATATATAAGGGTGGTGAAAGAGACTGGGTGGGCAAGTTTAATGCAGTAATTGCTGCCGTATCTGGTAGAGATATCATGATCGTCCAGCGTGGTACTGCTGAGGTCCACCTAGTACGTGGTGGTCAGATGACCAACCTGTCACGTGGGATGTACACACCAGGTGAAACCTATAGACCTGAAGAGACCTTAATTAACATGCTTGAAGGTGAAGTAGATCTGGGTGATAAGGTGTTGTTCTCTACTTCTGAACTGTTCTATTACATCTCAATCGAGAAGTTAAAGAGGCTAGTTGAAGGCAACTCCCCTGCTACAGCTGCTAAGAAGTTAGCAACCATGCTAGAACAGGAAGAAGCAATTAATAGAACTAGCGTATTAGTATCTGAATTCAACCTACCTGAATTAATTCATCAAGATGAAGAAACTGAGCCAGTAGAAAACTGGGTTGGAGAACCATCCGCTCCTGCACCACGTCCAAAGAAGATGGAGGTGGTTGAAGACAAGGTAGATAAGGAACAGTCTGTTGCAGAAGCAATTCAATCTACTCCATCAGAAGTAGCCACTAATAACTATCAATCTCAGGAAGTTGAAGAAGATGAACAGCTATCCAATCAAATAGATGTGGGTGCTTCTATCAATGTAGCCAAGCAAGGATTGAGCAAGTTGGGTAAGAATATTAACTTTGGAGACTATAAGTCGAAGCTAAAGTTAGATAATGCCCAGGTAAATAAAGTCCTTTCAATCACCGGTAAGGTGTTTGGTGCGATTTGGTTAGTGATTGCTGAGGTTTATAAAGCTGCAAGCAAATTGATTGGTGGATTAGTTGCTGATATTAGAAAGCGACCAAACGGAAATAAGATTTTAATGGGTGTTGGGATTGGAGTAGCTGCTGCCATCTTGATTATTGGTGGTCTAACAGTTAGCGCCTTCTCAGGACGCTCCGCATCCCGTGAAGCTCAAGTAGCGCTGACAGAAGCTCAGCAAAAAAGGGATGAGGCTCAAACCGCTCTCATTTATGAAGATACGGCAAAGGCACGGGTGCTTTTGGGTGAAGCCTTCTTAGCCGCGCAAACAGCTTCAAATAACCAAAGAACTCAAGGACAAGCTGCAGCATTAATGGCTGAACTACAGAATCAACTAGATTCTATTAATGGTGTTAAGAGATTCTTGGACATTCAACCACTCGGTGACTTCTCTACTCTTAACAGTCAGCTTGGTGAAGGAAAGAGTGTGGATGTAAATAGATCAACAATCTTTAACTCCAACGTATTTGCAACCGATGGATCCAATAACAAGATTTATCGTTACAACGTAGCTAGCGGTGAGATGGTTATTGCTAACTCATTGGTTAGTTCTGATAGAAGTCTGAAGTTGTTGGCACCGTTCAACGAAGATCAGATTATGTTCTACACTTCCCCACCTAATGTTTACAGCCTTAACTTAACAACTAATAGTTTGGCAGGTATCGCATTAGACACTGGCAACTGGAACAATGCAGACAAGATTGTATCTTATGCAGAAAGACTCTACTTCTTAGATTCGGAGAATAATCAGATTTGGAAGTATCAGACTGTACCAGAAGGATTCACTCCTATTGCTCCATACTTTGATCCAGGTTCTGGAGTAGATCTAAGTGGTGCCCTAGATTTTGCTATCGATGGGAACGTGTACACATTGCAACCAAATAATGTAGTGAAGAAGTTCACTGGTGGTGTAGCTGCAGACTTTACTCTTCAGGCAATTCCACAGCCATATAAGCCACTTGGTAATGTGACAAAAATCTTTGCAGATAACGAAACCAACCTGTACTTATTGGATGAAGCAAATAATCGGGTGGTAGTTTATGACCCAGATGGTAACTACCTCTCACAGTTTATCTATGGTGATAGTATTAGTGGAATTAACAGCTTAAACGTAAACCAAGAAGCTGGTTACATTTACCTAACTACTGCAAGCTTGGTATACCGGTTACCAATGAATTAGATTTATAATGGCTACTAATAATAGAAAAGCCAGGTTCAACTACGAAATTACCGACACATACGAGGTCGGTATTGTTTTAACTGGCCCTGAAGTTAAATCGGTAAGGGCTGGGCAGATAAACCTAGATGAAAGCTATGCCAAATTTATCGATGGTGAATTATGGCTGGTAGGTGCCCATATTGCTCCATACAAACAAGCAATGGATGAACAGCAATCCCCCATTAGAAAGCGTAAGCTTTTAATGAATAAAAAGGAGTTAGAAAAACTTGAATTAAAAATTCAGACAGAAGGACTTACATTAGTTCCACTAAAGACCTATCTCAAACAAAATAAGTTAAAGCTTGAACTAGGCTTGGCTCGGGGTAAGAGAAAGTACGATAAAAGAGCTACTCTTAAATCTCGGGATCAAGAAAGAGAGATTAGAAGAAAGCTTAAGTAGTTGGTGGAGCATCTTAGATGAAGTTGGAACTTATCTAAGAGAGTTTGGGTATAAAAATAACCTTCTAGCGTTAACCCATATTGCAGGGTAATACTAGAAGGTTTCTTCTGAATGCGATCCCTTCAGTTTAGAAGTGTTGGCACATCGCTTGGAAGAGGATCTGTTTGATCTGCTTACTCCTTGAACTAGAGTAAGCCTTTCCCAGTTCCTTGAGAGAAGGGGGTGGACTCAACTTGGTAAGGCGGGCTGACAGAGACATTACTTCTTTCTCTACTTCCTCGTATGCCTCAAATGCATAGATAAGGTCTTCGAGGTTGTTTGCTGAATTAGCAAGCTCACCGATAACCAAGATGGGGTCTTCATCTTCCCTGTCCCACTCTTCATACAGTGCCTTCCAGCTGGAAAAACCGTTTATACCAGGAAAATCCTTGGGAAAGAACTCGAATGTGGCGAAACAGAGCTTAACCGTAGTTGTTATTCCCACTGCCTCCACAATATCTGCTAGGTCCTTGGGTGCTGACATCTATACACCTTCATAAAGAACTCCACAGAGCCCCCTGCGGTAAATTTGCTAGGTATATAGTAGTTCCAACCGACCCCAAGTGTCAAATAAAAAGATAGTCTCACAAAGGAGATTTATGTGGTGGAGCATCTTAGACGAAGTGGGAACTTGGATAAGGGAGAACGGGCAGAATATGAGGTCGAGAGAGATTACCGCTTGCCCTGTTTTTGCAAAATGAAGTCTGCGAAGTGTTCGCCATATCGAGCTTGAAGCTCTGTCAGTTTCCAGTCATCCCCTGTAATGACCTTACGGCATTTGAGGCTCCCGCAGTTACACTTCATTTCGTAATCTCTGGCAGTAGTCATTGCATAGTCGTAGCAGAGCTCTTCCCCAGCAGCGACGTCTCTCATAGCCACAAACGATACTTGCCCTTCTGGTCCAACATTGGGATCACAAGAATGATTGATGTAAATTGCAGTATTTTGGACTTCTTCTGAAGTAGTTGGACAGAGCATAAAGTCATCGGTAATCTGCAGACAATACTCTCCTAATTCGGCTTCCAGCTTGTCGGCGGTGTCGCAATCTACAATGTGCCCTGACTTGATAAAAATTAGCTCACCTTTGTTGATATTCTCTTTGGCAAATAAACCCTTCCCTTTGATAGGGCTGTCTTTAACTTCGGTCTTTGGCGATTTGTATGATTGCATCTGCATATTTATATCTTAACAGTTCCAACTGCACTTTGCTGTCGTAAAATAAATCAATCCCACAAAGGAGATTTTATTGGTGGAGCTGGGGGGAATTGCACCCCCGTCCGAGAAACAACGGCTAATAATATCTACATGTTTAGTCGATTTATAAATGTCCCCTATTCCGTATCAATCGACAACTAGAAATAGAGTAAGTTACGAAGTCTTAGAAATATTCTGCAACAGGAATATTTAGCAACTCAATATTATGACGTCATTCATCCCGACATTGAGTAAGCCCGAATGATAACGGCTTTCGCAATTAGGCAAAAGCTGGTGCAAAGGAAAGACCTCTGCTAAATGCGTTTTTTGCATTTGAATTGGTGTCCTCTTTAACGTTTTATGGACGCGAACGACATGCAATCAGAAGCAGTTAAGGTTCCCCGTCGAAGCTAGACAGCCCCAAAGAGTTGTATCTAAATGTTAGCTTTGAAAGCCATAAAAGTCAATCTAGGATTGATTAATATTGATTTGTATGATTTAATCTAGTCGCTATTCTGTACATGCAAAAGGAGGAAGTAGCATGATCTTTGAAAGGACAGCAAGCAAGCTTCTGCTTGGCTGTATAGTCTGTGTGCTGGCCATAACGGCAACTAGCAGTGGAAGAACTGCAGTTGGATATGGTCTCAGTTCCTTTATGGGAGCCCTCCCGCTTGGAATCACATTAGATGATTTCAATGAGTTGGCCCTTAATAAGGAGCTGCAATTCCACGTCAGTGGTAATAGCGCGGTTGTGGGAAGCAAGGGCGAACTAACAATACCAACTATCCCAGACCCCAAGGACCCGAAGTCCAAAGTAGTTGCACTGGTTGGAACCATTACAACGGACCACATGTCAACTAAGTCCAGAGAGTCTGTCACAGTAATGGGTCAGACAAATATCGGGCTAGATACCTATGAAGACCTTGTGATGACGTTTGTGGGATATCCCCCTAAACTTGCGAGTATTCAGCTTTGGCTTGATCCGAAACACGGATATCAGTTCGAGGACGCCCATGAATGGATTCTTAACCATTGTAACCTCAATGGCTGTGAGATGGTCGAATCTATCTCATCCACTACTCATCAGATTGTATGGGATAGACAGGTCGACCCCGGAATACAGCTCAGACTCTCGGATACTACGCGGATTCCTGAAGCCGAGTATGAGCGCTATGCAATTCAGTGGGTGGATATGCAAGCATTGGGATATGACACCGACTAATGCAGCTACTTTAACACACTGTCCTTAAACAGGCCTGTTACCACACGGGTCTGTTTTTTTATTTCAAAATTGTTTTAGATGCTCTTATCTGATAGATTGCAGTTAGAATAAATAATAAACCCATCATGTTACAAACCTATTTAAAGCTTCCTAGATGGTCAATGATTGCCCTTGTGTTGATCTTGCTGATACTAATTGTTCAGTTCGCGATTTCCAAGAGTCTTGTTCCCGCTTTTGCCGCCACTGCAGAGTACACTTTTTTCGATGACTCTGAATATTACACAGGGGACAATGCTCAGGTGGATGGTGGAGAAGTTTCATTTCGTGCGACATGGTACTTGGAAGGGGCTGATTTTGGGTATGGCTCGACCTCAATGCCAAGCTTGGTTGCGACAAAGCAGGATGGTGTTGTAATTTCTGTGTTAGACAACGGTGCTGCATATAGATCAACGGACTACGGTTCAAATTGGTTCCTCATCAGCGGCCTAACCGCAATTGAAGTCAAAGATATTGTTCAAACAGCAAGTACCCTGGTGGCTGTCGGGGGTGACAATTCCCCAAATCCGGGAATATATTACTCGACAAACAACGGACAATCTTGGGTTAAATCTCAGTCCAACATTGGCCCAAATGGAATGATCGTCGCTGCTACTGCGTTTGAAAATTCTAATACCGTTTATGCAGTCTCCCATGCTGGATATACGTTCAAATCTACGGATGGAGGGATTAACTGGATCTCAGCAAGTGGCTCAGGTATAGAGGAAACTAGAGAAATCGTACTATCATCTGGTGGCAGACTATTCCAGATGGGATCTGATGAGGGCATTGGGGTTGTAAGATTTTCAGATGATGGTGGGATATTCTGGTATCCTGCTGAACTCCCAGTTGAAACGAGCGAAATGGAATTTACTGTTAACGCATACCACAATGGCAGAATCTATATTTCTGACAGAGATGTCCTGCTTAGCGCTGATGCAGGAGGGCCGTTGGATAGCAATAGATGGACCGAGCATGTTTTAAACTCTGGGTATTTTATTCTCTCCGACTTGTTCAGCGATAAGCAGATACTATTTGCATCCATATATGAGTCGGCATCTGGTAGTAATAATGGCCAGCTTGTCAGCTCTTATAATGACGGAGCCACATGGCAGACACATGAGATCCCGGATTCATCAATGAGAGGATTGGGTGTAACCAGACTTTCTAATAATGGGCCCCTACTTTGGATTGTAAGAGACGGCGGCTCTCTAGATTCATACTCCTACAACCCGTGGAGCGACTACTCTTGGGTTATACCTAAAGCAGGATTTGGTCCTGACGAAATATCCAGGATTTTTGTAGAGTCTAATCCTGCAACCGAATCGTCTAACCCGTCGGTAGCTTTTGGGTTTGAACCCAATAACCAGGGAACTTGGTATTATTTCAGTAAACTTAAAAATAAGTGGGAAAGCTCTAATGGCGATAATAGAGATATTGCCAATCCAATTAGCGAGCTAACACCGCAGATTCTTAAATCATTTGATGATGCTGTGCCATTGGCTGGACCCATTTATGTAAAGATGTACTTAACCGACTCTACCAATAGTCCGAATAGGCCCTTAATGGTTCTAAATGGATTTGCAGTTGAGTATGGCTTACCAAATGTCGTTACAAATGAGATTTATGTTTCCTCTGATACAATTGCTAGCGACAATTCAGGTGACGGATCTAAAAATAAACCATATAGAACTATAGGGAGAGCCCTAAGACATGCCGATGACAATACTTGGTCTGATGAATTTAAGATTCTTCTTATGGGTCCTGTGTACGAACTAAGCGAAGAAGATGTTGACTATACTCCCTATGAGAATCCTAATATTCTGATCAAGAATAGACTAAGTTTCTTGATTTCTAGCCCTCCTGATAATAAGAATCAGACGGTCGTTGTTCCATCACCTAAATTTACCGAAACAGGCCTACGATTCGATGTTAGAGGAAATCTAGAAGTTAACGGCTTAAGGTTTGAAGACTTTGTTGTTGAAAATCATGTAAACAATGGTGCCTACTTGGCTTTCACAAATAATAATTTTATTGGTAAAAATGCTAACAACTGTGACAGGATTGATATTCGCACCGCTGCTTGGGCAAGAATAAAGTTTGTGGGAAACGTACTAGAATCAAGTGACACCCGATACAAGACAGAGTGTTATGGACTGAGACTGGAAGGCGACTCCGGACTCTCCACCAACCAAATAGCGAATAATACCTTCAGGGTACACCCTACCGACTCTTCCTATCAGATGATTATTGCTGGTTTAAGCAATCTGAACATTCTAAATAACAAATTTGTTTCAGAATTTAAACCAAGGGATACCAAGCAGCTGATAGGAATAATGGTATTGCCTGTTAATAAGCCCGCAATAACTAAAAATGATTTTTCTGAGTTTACAGGTATTCCCATACTCTATCTAAAGTAACTCTCTTGGGGCCATTGACAAAATGGCCCTTTTTTAGTATAATGTAATAATAAAAAACCAAAATAAACCATTACCGTAAGGTGATAAAAAACCAAAACCAATTCAGAAAGACAATATCTTGGATTACCACTATTACTCTGGTGCTCCAGCTTTTTGTGATACCGAATTTAACTGTTCCTGCAATGGCAGCTACAGGAACAGCAACATACGGATTTGATGTTGCTTCCGAGTACACAACTGGTGCGCATACCCTTATTAACACTCTATCTGGTGTTGCGCAGTTTGACCTAAACTGGTCTGAAATCGATAGTGACTTTGCAACTCATACTCAGACGAGCACAGATCTGGTTCAGTTAGCAAATAGCGGGGCTGGCAGTAACTACATTCTGTTCCGAGTTGATGATGCTCTTTACTCCTGTAGCACTCCTTGCGAATACACAAGTTGGACACAGGTTTTGGGGTCAATAGATTCAATAAATGATGTAGATGGAGGAATATATTCAGATGGAGGTGGTCTACTTGAGTACTATGCCGTTGCTGTGGGTAGCGATTCTGGCGTTGGCATTATCAGATACTCTGATAATGGAGGCGCGACGTGGAACACCCCAGTTTCACAGCCTGACTTTTCCGGTGATGGGATTACTTCTGTAGACTATGTAGTTGCCACGAAGGATTCTGATATTGGCAATGATTTGGTGTTTATTGCAATCTTGAATGATGGCCAAACCGTAATATCTACAGATAATGGAGTAAACTGGGCTTACGAAAGCGATACAGGACTCGGCGGTACGGTAACAGAATTCTCTTCTGACCCAGGTGGGGATTTAATCATTGCTGCCTCATCGGATGGTACATTGTGGAAATCTACCGATAATAGTTCTACATGGGATCAGATTGATGGTGTTTCAGCGTTTGCAACGGGCGCAACCGAAATCAAGTTTAGTGACATTGGTACCGATACACTATTGGTTGCTGGTGCAAACTATCTATACAAGGCGGATGACGGGGAAAACCTCGATTTAGCAGCAAGCTGGACCAACCTGTCATCTAATTTAGATATTGATAGTTGGGATCTGATAGATAGTTTTTACGTTAACGATGCAAATACTTATTTTGCATCAGTTTCTGAAACTAGCTCGGGTGCAAAAGATGGCGTGGTATTGTCTACGATAGACGCAGGGCA
>Ga0079224_100013167_pt1 | contig 11506 bp, 12 predicted proteins | sample Stecom2015_FD_80414 | JGI IMG/M metagenome (GOLD analysis project Ga0079224, IMG submission 80414) | Agricultural soil microbial communities from Utah to study Nitrogen management - Steer compost 2015 | ecosystem: Environmental > Terrestrial > Soil > Agricultural land | place: USA: Utah...
CCGGATCCACACGGTAGACCTGGCGATCCTCGATATCCGGATGCCGGAGCTGACCGGGATCGAGGCAGCGGATCAGATCCTCGCGCACAAGCCGCTCCCCATCATCCTGCTCACGGGCTACAGCGAGCCCGAGTTCGTCGCGCAGGCGACGCTGGCGCCGATCTTCCACTACCTGATCAAGCCGGTCTCGCTCGAGGACCTCACCCCGGCGATCGGGATCGCCCACTCCCGCTTCGTCGAGTGGAAGGAGTTCCGGGATGAGGCGGAGCAGCTCCGCCAGAAGCTGGAGGACCGGAAGACGCTGGAGCGGGCGAAGGCGCTCCTGATGGAGGCGAAGGGGCTGTCCGAGAACGCCGCCTACCGCATGCTCCAGCAGGAGAGCCAGCGGCAGAGCACGCCGATGGCCGAACTCGCGCGCACGATCCTCGCCGCGGAAGTGCTGCTCCGGGATGCACCGGTCCCGTAGCGCCCCGGCACCCCAGGATCCCACCCCATCCGACGCGCCGGCGCGAGGCGCGGATCCGGGCACCCGCCCTGCCGGTACCGTCGCCTGGAATCGCCCGGACCGCATCCGGCTCGTCCCGATCGGCAGGGTCGACGCCGGGGTCCTGGCCGCGATCGGCGCAGGGCTCGAAGAGCGCTTCCACGTGCCGGTCGAGACCGCTCCGCCCACGCCGCTTTGGCGCGAGTGGTACGACGACGGGCGAGGGCAGTTTCGAGGCGATGCCATTCTCGACGCCCTCATCCATCGGAGCCGCAGGGACACCTGGTCCCTCGGCGTGGTGGACGGAGACCTCTACGTCCCCGGACTCAACTTCATCTTCGGCCAGGCGACCGTCGGCGGGTGCTGCGCCATCATCGGTCTCGGACGGCTCCGGGCCGACGTCCCCGCCGGCGCGGCCGGGACGGAACTCTTCCTCCGGCGCGCTCTGACGGAGGCGGTCCACGAGATCGGACACATCGTCGGCCTCGAACACTGCCCCGACCCCCGATGCGTCATGCACTTCTCCGAGACGATCGAGGAGACCGACCACAAGGGACCCGATTTCTGCAACCGCTGCAACACGCTGCGGCACCACAGCAAACGGATCGGCTGAACCGGACGCGCGGCTGTCTCTGAGGCCGGTGCACCCGGTCTGCGGCGTCTCGATGGAGGGGCCGAGCCGTGTGCGCGGCCGTCTCGGCGGACCTGCTCGACACGGGCGTGGACCTCCCTTGTGGATCCGGCCGCCTCCGCCTACTCTAATAGGCACATGGCCGACCCCCGAAGCTCGCCCCGCCAGCAATACCTCGACTGGATCGAAGATCGGATCGAGGATTACAAGGCCGCCCTCCAGCGCGACGAACTCCTCCAGCTCGCCGACGACGCGGTAAAGGAGCTCTTCGAGTCCGAGGATGGCCAGTACCCGCTCACGGAGATCCTCCTCCGTGACGCTGTCGACGCCCTCATCTTCCGCCGTCTCGCCCTCCCGACCTACCGCCAGTGGCTCCGCATGTGTCAGAATGACACGGACGAGTGACCGCTGGAGTGTACACCTTTCGCGGCGGCATCGGGTGCGGTGTCATGTAAGCCCTTGCTACAATGGCGCTTGGCGCTGATGGTCCGGTGGGTACGCGACGTGCCCTTTGGAGGGGCCCGAAGTCGAGTCGCTGCCGAAGGAGGCGGATGTCTTTATGAATATCTCGATAGAAGCGAAGGTCATGGAGGATCGGAACGGCAATGCGGCCGGGATCGTGATCCACGATCGGGTCGAGCCGGTGAAGCGCCCGGTCATCGCCGCGTTCATCTGGGGCGGCAAGGTCCGTCCGATGCCGACCCTTCCGTTTGGCCGTTGGAAGGCGACGGCGGCGTAGTTCCCCGTTTGACGGGGAGGGGCACCTCACCGCCCGCGGGCGTGATCCCGCGGGCGGTTTTTTTCGTCCAGCGCCGGACCTGTCCGCCGGCTCTGCCTCGGCCGTCGCCGTCCGCGAGGAGCGGCCTGGAACGTGCGAGCGGGCGCTTGCCGTATCCGTGGGAGCGAGGCGGGTCGCATGCGTCGGATGGTGCGTGGAGCGTTCCTGTTGCTGGCGTCGGCCGTCCTGGCGGGGTGCCGCACGGTGCCGACGTGGGATTTCCGTGCGGTCCCTGCCCGTTCCGAGCAGGACTGGGGCGACCGTCTGCACCTGGAGCGTCCCGGGGTCCGTGTCCTGGTCGGTCCGGCCTCGGCGTTCCCGTACACGCGCGCGGGGAGCGCGGGCGACGGGGCCGGGGGGGGCGGGCGGGGCCGGTACCAGCTCTTCACGCGGATCATGGTCGAGAACACGGGCACGGCTCCGCTCGACGTCATCTGGTCCGGTGCGTACCTCGAGGCCGAGGACGGGGAGAGGATCGCACTGGTGGAGAGCCGGCAGATCGGGCCCGAAGCCGATGGGGACGGGGATGGTGCGCCGGGTGGCGCCGCCGCGGCGTCGGAGCTTGTCGAGCGGGTCGATCCGGGTCATCGTACCGTGCGGTCGCTCCTCCCCCGGAGCGTGTCCGAGATCGAGTTCGGGGAGCCGATGATCCCGCTGTGTGATGGTTGCGAGTACCGCCTGGTCCTGCCGGTCCGGGCCGGCGGTGTCGAGGAGCACCTGGTCCTGCCGTTCCGTCTGGAGCGCCGCGAGCGTCCGGGCGCGCGGCGGCGGTTCGGGCTGGGTGGCGGCGCTTGAAGGCTCGTCCTGACGTCGCCGTCATCGGTGCCGGCGCCGCCGGCCTGGCCGCGGCATCCGCGCTCGTCGACGCCGGTGCACGGGTGGCGGTCTACGAGGAACGTTCCGGCCCGGGCGGGTTGCTGCGTACGGATGGGGTCGACGTCGCGCGCGCCGACGTCGCGGTCCAGCTCCTGGGTTCGTACTACCGGGAGACGTTCCGGCTGGCACGTGCCGCGGGCGCCGCGTCACTCCTGACCCGCGCGCCCGGTCGGGACGCGCTCTGGCGAGGTGGGCGCTCTCACCCGATCTCGTACGGCTCGGTCGCGAGCATGGCGGTGTCGAGCGCGCTGCCGACCGGGCTCAAGCTCCGGCTCGCCACGAAGTACGTGCCATTCCTCCGTCGGTCCCGCGGGGCGCTGGACGCGAACGAGCCGGCCGCCGCCGTCGGTTCGGGGCTGGACCGCGAATCGATCGCCGAGTGGGGCCGTCGCGAGCTGGGCGACGATTTCGTGGAGCTGCTGGTCTATCCGCAGCTCGCGGCGTACTACGGCGCGACGCCGGAGGAGACGAGCGCGGGCTTCTACCACGCCCTCGCGGCGGCGGGGATGGAGCAGCTCGAGGTCTACGCGGTCCGCGGCGGCGCGGGCGAGCTGGCGGACGCGCTCGCGCGCGCGCTCGTGGAACGGGGCGCTGCCGTCCGGTACGGGGTCGAGGTCACCGGCGTCCGGGCCGGGCCGGCGGGCGTGGATGTCGACACGGCCGATGGCGTCGTGCACCACGAGGCCGCAGTCCTCGCGGTCCCGGCCGCCTCGGCGAGGGCGCTGGCCGGACTCGAAGGGCCGGCCGGCGAGTGGGTCGACGGGGTCCGGGCGGCGCCGGTCGCGTCGCTCACGCTCGTCCTCGACCGGCCGCTCGGCACGGGCTACTTCGGCCTCGCCTTCCCCCGCACCGAACCGCCGGGCGAGCGGCTGGCCGCGATCTGCGTGCAGAGCGAGAAGGCGGCCGGGCTCCCGGGCGGCGGCAGGGGCGCGCTCGTCCTCTATCCGTCCCCGTCGTACGCCGCGGCTCTCGTGGCGGCGTCGCCGCGCGAGGCGCTGGAGGCGCTCCTCCCGGCCGTCGAGCAGGCGTTCCCCGGGCTCGGGCGCCGGGTCGTCCGCGCGAAGCTCTGCCGGTTCCCGCGAGGCGGGACGGTCTTCTACCCGGGGTACCTCGGCCACCTCCAGCGCTTCGATCCGTCGTGGCTCGGTCCGCGCCTCGCGCTGGCCGGCGACTACCTGGTCGCGCCGACGGTCGAGGGCGCGGTCCGGAGCGGACTGCGCGCGGCCGAGCGGATCCTGGCCTCGCTCAGCGGCCAGGCGGGATCGTGATCGTGTGCGTCTCGCCCCGCCGGACGATCTCGAGCTCGAGCGCGGCGTCGCGGGCGCGCGCGAAGGCGGCGCGCAGCTCCGAGACGGTGCGCACGGGGCGGTCGTCGATCCGGACGACGACATCGCCCGGGACGAGCCCCGCGCGCGCCGCCGGCGTACCCGGCGCGACGCCCAGGACGAGGAGCCCCTCCTCCGCGCCCTTGAAGTAATAGGCGAGTTCGGGGCCGAGCTCCGTGAACTCGGCGCCGGCGACGGCGCGGCGGCCGATCTCGATCGTGGGCGTCACGACGCCGGTCGTCGGAACGCGATCGAACGCCAGGCCCCAGGCCTGGACGCTGTCGAGTGCCGACCACCCCCGGCGAATGAGCACCCGGAGCGAGTCCGCGTCGATCCGCTGGAGCTGGAGACGCGCCATGTGCGCGGCCCTCTCGCGGATCGTTTCGCCGAGCTGGTCCTCGATCTGCCGCTGAAGCGCGCGATGCCGTTCCTGGACCCGGTACGCCGCGGCACGGGCCTGAGCCGCGGAGGCCGCGATGCGGGCCGCCTCATCGGCCGTGGCCGTGGACTCGTATCGGACACAGAGGTCGGACATCGCGGTGACGCTGACAGCGTGCTCGACCCCGCCCCGGCGGACCCGGAGCCGGACGACATCGCCCGGGCGGAGCGAGGCGCTCACCCGCCGCAGCTCGGCCGGGGTCAGCCGTTCGCCGTTGAAGGTCAGGATCGTGTCGTTCGGCTGGAGTCCGGCCGCCGCCGCGGGCGAGCCGGGCATCAGCTCCGCGACGATCAGCCGTTCGGCATCCGACGTGAACGCTATGCCGAGTCGTCCGCACTCCCGGATCACGAAGTGCACGGCCGGCTCCTGTGCGGTGAGCGGTCGGGCCGTCGCCGGCGCGAGCGAGGCCGCGAGGAGCGACATGAGGGCGACTCTCTTCATGGTCGTGCTGCCTGCAACGTTCAGTACCACTTCTCGTCGGAGGCCAGGACGAGCTGCTGCATCGTGGCCTCGCGCTGTGCCAATGCCGTCAGGTGATAGCCGTTGATCACCGGATCGGCGGGCGAAGCGCTCAACGCTTCACCGGTCGTGAGGAGGATCGTCTCGAGCGTGGCGAGCCGTGTGAGGGGATCGCCCATGATCGGGACGCCGGCCAGCTCGTTGTAGCGGGCGAGCGCGCTCCGGTAGACGGCCTCCGCTTCGGCGAGCTGCCGGGCCGCGTCCTCGACGGTCGTCGCGGGCGACGCGATCGCGCCGCCCGGCCCGGAGTCCGCGGCGCCCGCATCCAGCGCGGCGTGGGCCGCGAAACCGGCGCCGCCGCCGAGCAGGAAGAGCGCGATCGCGGCCGCGAGGCGGAGCAGCCGCGCGCCGCCCCACGGCGAAGGACGGGCCGCTTCCGGAACGCGGCCGGCCTCGGGTGCAGGGGCGATCAGCCCCTCGGCCCGGAGCCGCTTCTCCAGCGCGGGCCAGGCCGAGGGGGGTGGCGGCACGAGCCGGGGCAATTCGGCGAGCGCGGCGACCTCGTCGCGCAGGGTCTCGAGCTCCTCGCGGCAGCTCACACACCGTCGCAGGTGCTCCGCCTCCGCCGGGGTCGCTTCCTCGTCGACCAGCCGTGCCAGCGTTTCGAGCGTCAGGTGCATCATACTTCCTCCAGGACCGCGGCCACGGGCGACGCCGCCAGCAGTTCCCTCATCTTCGCACGGGCCTTGAACAACTGGCTCTTCGAAGTGCCCGTCGTCACGCCGAGCGCCTCGGCGATCTCCGCGTGGGTATAGCCTTCCACATCGTACAGGACCAGGACCTGGCGCATCCTTTCCGGCAGCGCGTCGAGCGCGCGCTCGAGCCGGACCCGCAGGAGCGGGCGATCCGCGGGCGACCGGGCCGGGACCGTCACCGGGAGCGGATCCTCGAGCTGCGTCCGGCGCTCCCGCGAACGCCGACCCTGGAGCGCGCTGTTCACCGCGATCCGGTACAGCCACGTCGAAAAACGCGACTCGTTCCGGAACCGGTGCAGCCCACGGAGCGCCTGGACCCACGCATCCTGGGCCCAGTCCTCGGCGAGGGCGTCATCGCCGGCGAGCCGGCGCACGACGGCGTAGACGCGCGGCGAATGACGCTCGTAGAGCGCACGGATCGCGGCCTCGTCGCCTCGCTTCGCTCTCTCGATCAGTTCCGATTCATCCATGCCTTGCCGTCCGGTCCACCCCATTTGGATGGCCTTACGACGCGAAGGGTTGCCCGACCGGCTCTCCGGGTGTCGAGGGCCGGCGCCGGCGCGGTTCCCGCCTGAACGCCGGCTCCGCCCGGGTGCCGGCTCGGTTCTTGCCCGGGCGCCCGGGAACGGCACCCGCTCCAGGGAGATGCGATGCTCCGTCCGATCGCGGTCCTGGCGATCCTCTCCATCGTCGCACCCATCCGGCCTTCGCCGGCGCAGACCGGTATGTGGTCGAGGGTGCGGGACGATGGCGGCCGCCTCTTCGACGACATGCTCATGGTCTGGAGCGCTCCGTTCCGGGCGAGCCCGACGGACGCGCTCCCCGCGCTGGCCGCGGTCACGGGCGCGATCGCCCTCGTCGCGGCCTTCGACGGCGAGGTCCAGGATTGGATCCGCGACAACGGGAGCGCCAGGCCGGTCACGCTCGTCGGGCCGATGCGGCACCCCCGGGCCCTCAGCCAGATCGGCTTCACCCGCACCCTCCTCGCGGTCTCCGGCGCGCTCTACATCGCGGGGCTCGCCTTCGACCACGCCGGGCTGCGCGAGGCCGGCATGGGCTGCATCACCGCCGACCTCGCGAACACCCTTGCCCGGCACACCCTCGCCCGGCTGGTCGGACGGATGCGGCCGGAGTTCACCCGCGACCCGTATGTGATCGAGCCCTTCGCCTTCGGCGACTGGCCCATGCGGTCCTTCCCGGGCGGCCACGTCGCGAACGTCATGGCGTGTACCGCGTTCTGGGACCGGCACTTCGGACTCGGGTTCCTGGGGGCCGGGCTCTATCTGTACGGCGTCGCGATCGGTTTCGCCAGGACCATCGACGGCGCGCACTGGCTTTCCGATACCGTCTTCGGCCTGGTCTTCGGCCTCGCCGTCGGCAACGCCGTCGCGGATCGGTTCGCACTGCGCGGGCGGACGGAGCGGGCCACGGACCCGGCCGGGCCGGCCGGGGCGCTCGGGCCTCGCCCGACGATCCGGCTGGAGTGGCGGATCCCGATCTGATACGGAGTCCAGATCGCCGGGTCTATCGGGCTCCGGTGTTGCCCGGCGGTGCCGGGGTCCGGCTGCGTGGATTCGGGCCCCCGCGAAGGAGTCCCGCAGGGGGGCCACGACGGTGGTCGACGTGTGGAGCGCGCCAGGACGAAGCCGTTGAGGGTCCGATCAGGACAATGCTCCTGGCACCCGCCTTGCCCCGGGAGCGGCGGGCGGGGACGCGCCGGGTTGGAGTGCGACAGGCGTCCGGGAGGCGAACATGGAGTGGCGGGACCTGGACTTCGAGATCGAGATCACCCCCGACCAGTGGGAGGAGCTGGGCAGGACCGCGCAGACGCTCGGTGTCGACGGGGAGGGGTTCGACTGGGATGAAGACCGGTTCGATGAGATCGCGGTCTATCTCCACGACGAATCGGCGCCCGAGCTCTGGCGCGACCGGGTCGGGGACGAGGAGACCTACGGCGCAGCGGAACGGTGCGTCGCACGGTTCCACTTCAACGACGGCCGGCCCTACGCCCGGATCGAAGGCGACGAGCACGTCGCGCAACCGGTCCTGAGCCCGGATGAGGGCACGGCGATGCAGGAGGAACTCGAGCGCTGGGTCCGGGAGCGCTGGCACTGGCTGTTCCGACGCGCCGGGATCCACTACGACCGCGGTCACCTGCCACAGGGTTGAGCCCGCGACGAAACGCGCCTTCACGGTGCCGCGCGGGCGCCGCGGCTGCCCCGCGTCTCATGCCTTCGCAGCCGCACGCGCGTGCCGGCCGCTTCCGCGCGAACATAGACGTGCGCACCCGAGTCCGCGCTCCCGCGCGCGCATGGCGGCCGCGGCCGTGCCGCCCCCGTGGACATGCGCCCCGGATTCGCTAACTTACCGCACACCCAGGGTTCCACGACTTCTGACACGGTGGTTTCGATGCCCGATCCCAGCTCCACCCTCGGTGCGTCGCACCTGGAGTGCACGCGCTGTGGTCGACACTTCGAGAGCGAGCGGTTGCATGGCACGTCGACCTGCTGCGGGATGCCGCTCTACGCACGCTATGACCTCGAAACGATCCGGGGACGGTTCCGGCCGGAGGCGTTGAAGGGCCGCGCGCCCGACCTCTGGCGCTTCGCCGAGGTGCTCCCGGTCCGGGACCCGGCGTTCCGGCTCACGCTCGGCGAGGGCGCGACGCCGCTCCTCGATTCGCCGCGCCTCGCCGATGCGCTCGGCGTCGAGCGGCTCTGGATCAAGGACGAAGGCCAGAACCCGACCGCGAGCTTCAAGGCGAGGGGACTGGCCCTCGCCGTCGCCCGGGCCTGGGAGCTCGGTGCCGAGACCGTCGCGCTCCCGTCGGCCGGGAACGCGGGCAGCGCGACGGCGGCGTACGCGGCCGCGGCCGGGCTGCGCGCGCACGTCGTCGTCCCCGCAGACACACCTCGCCCGATCCTCCAGGAGATCGAGGCGCTCGGCGCGGAACTCGAACTGGTCGACGGGCTCATCACCGACGCCGCGGCCCGCGTCGCCGAAGGCGTGCGCGAGCACGGGTGGTTCGACCTCTCGACGCTCCGGGAGCCGTACCGCGTCGAGGGGAAGAAGACGATGGGGTACGAGCTCTTCGAACAGCTCGGCGGCCGGCTGCCCGACGCGATCATCTACCCGACCGGTGGCGGGACGGGGCTCGTCGGGATGTGGAAGGCGTTCGATGAGATGCAGCGGCTCGGCTGGATCGGGAACGAGAGGCCGCGCATGATCTCCGTCCAGGCCGCGGAATGCGCGCCGATCGTGCGGGCGTGGGAGGCCGGCCACGAAACGGCGGAACCGTGGCAGAACGCGCGGACCTACGCCTCCGGGCTGAGGGTCCCGCGCGCGATCGGCGATTTCCTCATTCTGCGCGCGCTCCGCGAGTCCGGCGGCGCGGCGCTCGCGGTCACGGACGATGAGATGCGCGAAGCCGTCCGCCTCATCGGCCGGACGACGGGGGTTTTCGCCGCACCCGAGGGCGGCGCCACCGCGGCCGCGCTGCGCCGGCTCCGTGAGCAGAACGTCGTTCGCGCCGACGAGGAGGTCGTCCTCTTCATCACCGGGAGCGGGCTGAAGTACATCGGATAGGTCGCCGATATCCACCGCCCCGAGCGCCGGCCGGGCCGGGTCGAGCCCCGGAACGCACGGGGCTGAGCCCTGGACCGCATGGGCCCGGGGCCTGAACCCCGCCGGGTCGAGGCGACGGGCGACGGCGGGCACGGCCCGTGCATCGAGCGACGGGGGATGTCGTCGCCGTTTCGAAGTTCCGGGATCCGGGTTCGCCGCCGATGGCTGGTCGCCGGGGCGTTCGGGATCGGGGCCGTTGTCCTCTTCTTCCTGCTCCCGGGCGGGCGCGGCGCGGCGCTCCGACTCGTCGCCGCCGGGCCCGGCGGACGGTACGGCGAGGACGTACGGATCCCGCGCGAATGGTCGGACACCTCCAGCCTGGTCGCGGGCGCCGTCGTCCGCGTGCCCCTGATCCTCGCCGTCCAGAACAGAGGCGGCGAACGGATTCAGCCGACGAAGCTGGAGATCAGCCTGCCGAGCCGGTTCCGACTCGTCCACACCGATGGGCGGCCGCTCCAGGGACGCATCGCCCCAGGATCACCGCTCGTCCGGTACGAACTGCCCACGTGGATCCCGCCGCTCGAGCCGGGCGGACGGCCGGTCCCGCTCCCGGAGCTCGACACGCTCTGGCTGGAACCGCTGATCCCCGCGTTCTACTGCGTCGCCCTCGCCGATTCCGTGCCCGAGTTCGTGCCGGCGCCGCCGCCGCCGGTCGAGGCGATCGCGAAGGTCCAGATCTTCTACTCCTTCGAGGGCGAGGAGCTCGCAGGCCGCCAGACCGGGATCCTGACGGTAAGGCTCGACCCGGCGCTCCTCAAGCACGAGGCGCCCGAGCCGCCGCCCCTCTACCCGGCCGCGTACCGTGAGCCCGAGGCGCCGATCCCGGGGTTCTACGCGCTGCGCTACGTGGGGAGCCGTCACTCCTACTGCGGCGAGCCCGAATACCCGATCGAGATCCTCTCGACCCTCTGGGAGACGCCCGAAGGCGGACGCTTCATCGTGCTCGACCACGGAGGAGCGCCGCGCAAGTACCTCTTCGACCTCGACCGCGACAGCATCATCGAACTCGAAGTCTGGGACCCCGACGGCGACGGGCAGTTCGAGGCGTGGCGGCCCGCACGACTCCCGATCCCGGCGTTCCTCCTCCCGCCGCCCCCGCCGCCGCCCTACGACCTCGCGTTCCTCGAGGCGATGGACGACGAGAACCTCGCGAGCCTCGACCGGTTCGGTCCGATCGCGTACGGACGGTACGAGCCCAGGACGGCGCCGCGCGACACCACGGTCCGAACGAACCGGCTCCGACCCCTCGTCCTCGAAGGACCCGACGACGACGAACGCGGGTCCGGGGTGACGGAGTACCCGCGCGGGAGAGGGCGGGGCAGCGCGCCCGTGATCCGGCTCGCACCCGCTCCGGGACCCACCCCATACCCACGGACGGCGCCGGGTGCGGTGGTGCCCGGGACACCTGCGCCGAGAACGCCGGCGCCCGCAGCGCCAGCGGCGCCGGGCAGGGGACCACAGCCCACGCGGCCCGCGCAGCCGGCGCCGGGAGCACAGCCCGCACCGCCCGAACCCGCACCACGGCCGACGAGGCCCGAACCGGAGCCACGGCCCACCACCCCCGATCCGCAGCGCCCGGCCCCCGATCCCGGCGAGCGGCCACGACTGCCGGAAATCCCGGCACCCATTCCGGTGCGACCCGGGCCCAAGCTCCTCGGACGACCCGTCGAGCCCATCTCCCCGCCGGCCCGACCCGATACGACGGGCGCGCGGCCCTGAGGCGCGAGCCGCCTGAGCCTACGCTGGTCAACGGGTTCGCGGGCGAGCACGGGATGAAGGGGCCGCCAGCGAGCGGTGGACGGGTGCGGACCGGGCATACACGTGACCGCCGTTGGCGGACCACCCCGGGACGTCGACAGGATCCGCAGGCGAACGGGACGCGGGGGGCCGCGACGGCAGGAGCGGGAGGTAGGTCGCTGGGGCAGGTCGGCGGGGCAGGTCGGCGGGGCAGGTCGGCGGGGCAGGTCGGCAGGGCAGGCCGGCGGACGCGCAACCCGGCCGATGCTTACGGCGAATCTCCCAATGATCGGCCCCGTGTGCGATCTCCGGGAGATCGTCCTCACCTATTCCGGCCGATCTCCCGGAGAACCGAGTCTGCGGCGACGACTGGGAGAATCGCCGCACTATGTATGGCG
>Ga0079224_100013168_pt1 | contig 11506 bp, 10 predicted proteins | sample Stecom2015_FD_80414 | JGI IMG/M metagenome (GOLD analysis project Ga0079224, IMG submission 80414) | Agricultural soil microbial communities from Utah to study Nitrogen management - Steer compost 2015 | ecosystem: Environmental > Terrestrial > Soil > Agricultural land | place: USA: Utah...
CGCATCGACATCGGACGAGTCGAGGAGGAGGACCCAGTCGCCCCCCGGGACAGGGACGTGGTGGGCGTCGCCGGTCGGGTTGCACAAGAGCACGAGCCGGCCCATCTCGACGACGGTGACGGGATGATCGTGAACGAGGTGGGGTTCGACGGCCCTCAACTCGGGCCACTCCCGGCGCAGTGACGTCAGCCGCCCGATGAGAGCCGATCGCGGCTGTTCCGACCATCGGTACCAGTTCGGCTGGTCGAGCGGGTACGAGTTGTTGTTGCCGCTCTTGGTGCGGCCCAACTCGTCTCCTCCCAGCAACATCGGCACCCCGTTCGCCAACAACAAGGTGGTGGTCAGGGCGGCGGCGCGCCGACGACGGATCTCGAGGATCTCCGGGTCGTCGGTGGGCCCCTCCACACCCGAGTTCCACGAGCGGTTGTCGTCGTGGCCATCGCGGTTGTCCTCACGGTTGGCTTCGTTGTGCTTTCGGTCGTATGAGACCAGATCCTCCATCGTGAAGCCGTCGTGGGCGGTGACGAAGTTCACCGAGGCGAATGGCGACCGGTGCCCGAAGACGTCGGCCGACCCGCCCAGGCGCGTCACCAGGGTCCAAGCGTTGCCGTGGCCGCGCCAGAAGTCCCTGACGTCGTCGCGGAAGCGGGCATTCCACTCCCGCCAATCGCCCCCGAAGCCGCCGAGTCGATAGCCGTGGGGTCCCAGATCCCACGGCTCGGCGATCAGCTTGCGATCGGACAGGACCGGGTCGGCGGCGAGCCACTCGAGGTGTGCGGGGTCGAAGTGGCCTCCGCCGTCCCTCCCCAGGGTCACCGCCAGGTCGAAGCGGAACCCGTCGACGCCTAGATCCTCGGCCCACCATCGCAAGGCGGCGACGATCGCCTCCCTGACCCGGGGGTTCGCGGTGTCGATCGTGTTGCCTGTTCCGGTCCAGTCGACGTAGTCGCCATCGGCCCATCGGTACCAGCCTGGATTGTCGAAGCCCTTTTGAGCGAGAATCGGCCCCTCGAGGTCGCCCTCGGCGGTGTGATTGAAGACGACGTCAACGACCACCTCGAGGCCGGCGGCGTGGAAGCGATCGACCATCTCGGCGAACTCGGCCACCTGGCGCCCGTCGTCGGCGGTGGCGTAGGCGCCATGGGGGGCGAACCAGAGCAGTGTCGAATAGCCCCAGTAGTTGCGCAGGCCTCGCCTCTGCAGGAAGGACTCGGTCACGTGCTGGGCGACGGGCATCAACTCGACGGTGGTGACCCCCAGCCGGAGGAGGTGGTCGATGACCGGCTCGGAGCATGCCCCGAGATAGGTGCCTCGCAGGGCCGGGTCCACGTCGGGATGGGCGATGGTCAGCCCCCGCACATGTGTCTCGTAGACGACCGTGTCCTCCCAGGGCACCTTCGGCCCCGGGCGCGGTCGGGGTGGCGTGTCCACCAGTACGGAACGCGGTACCCAAGGACCGGTGTCGGCCCTGGGCCCGCCGTGGAGGAGTGAGGGATGGTCCACGTAGTCGCCGGACATGGCGCGTGCGTACGGGTCCTGGAGGAGCAGGTCGGGGTGGTGCCACAAACCGCGAACGGGGTCCCACGGGCCGTGGGTCCGGAACCCGTACGACTGGCCGGCCCTGACCCCGGCTACGTCGCCGCGGTGCCATCCGTCGCCCCCTGGTTCGAGATCGTGGCGCACCTCGGAGCCGTCGGGGCCGAATAGGCACAGTTCGACCAGCTCCGCAGCAGGAGCGAAGATCTCGGCACGAGCACCGGCGGCGGTCAGGTGGAGTCCCGGCAACCGAGAAAGCGTAGGCTGGGCGGTATGGGAGCCGTAGTCGTGCGGGAGTCAGTCGCGGCCGACGGGGGGTGGGTCCTGCCCGACGTGGATCCCGTGGTGGACCGCGGCGAGCAGGTGTGTCTTCTGGGGCCGTCGGGATCGGAGAAGACGGTCTCTCCTGGGTCTCGGCGCCGATCGCGACGAGCCCGACGGTGGTGCGGTGGACGTCTGAGGATCGCTCCCCGAGCCGAGGCGTCCCGACGTGACGATGGTCCCCGAACAACACCCGATCTCCCCCGGCGAGCGGAGCGCGGTCGCCACGGCCCGTGCCCTTGCCCGCCGGGGCATCGAGGTGGCCGAGCCCTGTGACCGTCAGGGACGGCACGTCCACGGTGCCCAGGGGTTGGATCCGCGGTTCTCGTAGTAGCTGCTCAGCCAGGCGGCGGTGCCGATGTTGGCTTCGGCGTCGAACGGGCTCGCTCCCCCGAATCCGGCGCTCTGGGACACGGTCGCCCAAGTGGAGGGCAGGAACTGGAAGAGGCCCGAGGCGCCGCTGTAAGGGTTGTACGCCTCGGGGTCGCCTCCGCTTTCGCAGCGGATCACGGCGAGGGCGGCGTCGACCCGGTCGGCGGGGAAGTACGCGGAGACCAGGCTCCGCCACCGCTCCACCCCGGGAGGGAAGGACCCTCCCGAGACCGGATCGGGGACCGGCGTGGTCGTCGTTGTCGTGGCAGGAGGCGCGGTCGTGGAAGTCGAAGAGGTCGATGGAGAGGGGGGAGGGGTTGTCGTCGGGTCGGCGTCGGTGCCCGCAGCCATCGTGTCGGGGCCTTCGTCGCGTTGGGCTTGGCGTCGTTTCTCCTCCTCGCGAGCCTTGGCCAGGGCCACGGCGTCGAGTGCGGACCGGTATGCAGCGTCGGCCTCTCGGGCCTCAGCCGCGCGACGGGCGAGCTCGGCGTCGGCTGCTGCCAGCAATGCCTCCAGGTGGACGGTCTCCTCGTCGACTCGCGCTTGGATCGCCGCTACCTCCTCCTGCTCCTGGTGGAACCGTTCACGGAGATCCTCGAGGTCACGGCGCTTCACGGTCAGCGCCGCCATGGCCGCCTGGTCGGATTCGATGACCGACTCCAGACTCGTCACGGCAACCAGCGCCGACTCGGCGGTGTCGGTCGCCACCACGTTGGCAGCCGACAGACCGACCACCCGGACGTAGGCGTCGACGGCCTGGAGGTTCAGGTTCTGGTTGATCGTCTCGAGCTCGGCATCCGCCGCTTGGACCGCCAGTCGGAGTTCGTCCAGGCGCACCGAGACCCTGGACAGCTCGGCGTTGAGTTCAGCGAGCCGGGTGAGGGATGCGGCGAACTCGTCCTCGATCCCTGCCCGGCGAGCTGCGGCGTCGGAGAAGAGAGACTGCGCCTGAGCGGCACGGCGACGGGCGGAATCGGCTCGATCCTCGGCGCTGTCCACGTCGGTGGCGCGCGCCGGGGACGGCCCGCTCCAAACGAGAGCCAGAGAGAGGCACAGGACGAGGGCGGCACTCAGCGCCCGGAAGAGCCGCATCGGAGCGGCCAGCCTACAGATGCGGCGAAGTCGATGAGAAACGGGAGACGACGCCACACAACGGGGTGCGGCGCGACGGCGTCGCTAGGAGAACGTGTCGCATTGGCCCGGATCGCCCGAGTCGAACCCGCGCTGCAGCCACTGGGCGCGTTGTTCGGCCGAGCCGTGGGTCCATGTCTCGGGGTTGACCATCCCGGTCGCCTGGGCCTGGATCCGGTCGTCACCCACCGCGGCGGCTGCCTCCAGGGCCTCGGTGATCTCGCCGGGGTCGATCTCGATCGCCCCCTGGCCTTCCACCGTCTCGGTCTCGTCGACCCGCACTGTCGACAGCCACGTCCCGGCGAAGCAGTCGGCTTGCAGCTCCATCGCGATCGACAGGGCGTTGGCCTGGCCCGGGTCCTCCTGTTGCAACGCGCGGACCTGCTCGGAGATGCCGAGGACGGTCTGGATGTGGTGTCCGAACTCGTGGGAGACGACGTACGCGGGAGCCAGGTCACCTTGGGCGCCGAACTGGTCCCGCAGCTGGGCGAAGAAGGAGAAGTCGAGGTAGATCGTCTGGTCCAACGGGCAGTAGTGAGGGCCGACCCGTTCATCGGCGCCACCACAGGCCGACTCGGTGAAGCCCTCGAAGAACACGAACCGCGGGGGCCGGTACTCGAGGCCGGACTGGTCGAAGACCGATTGCCACATCAGGTCGTTGTCGACGTAGACCGCTTCCATGTACTCGACGAGCTCGGCCTGGGGATCTTCCTCACGGGGGATCGTCTCGATCGGACGGTCGTCGACAGCCAGGGTGACGGGGGTGAGGTCGCCGACGAGCCCGCCGAGACCCCCCATTCCCCCTCCAACGCAGAAGTTGAGGAGAAGGAAGATGAGCAAGCTGCCCAGCCCCAGTCCGCCGCCACCGAGCGCCACGCGCCGTCCTCTTTGAGCCCGGCGATCCTGGATGTTGGGGCTCTGTGCTGACTTGCGATATCTGACCATGCGTACCCTCCGTCGAGGATCGTAACGCCGCCGGTGCGGGAACCTTTGGGCGGACTTTGGTGTTGACTGGTACGAGACACGACGGGAGAAGCGAAATGTGGTTTGGACGAGACAGGTTGGCGATGGTCGATCCAGAGGAGGCGCTGCCGGGTCGTGAAGAGCCGATGGAGGTGCCCGACAGGCACTACGTCAACGGGAACCCCCTCGAGCCGCCCTTCCCCGACGGCATGGAGACGGCCGTGTTCGGCAACGGTTGCTTCTGGGGTGCCGAGCGTCGGTTCTGGCAGATGCCCGGCGTCTACACGACGGCCGTTGGCTACGCCGGCGGGTACACACGCAATCCCACCTACGAGGAAGTGTGCTCGGGTCTGACCGGGCACGCCGAGGTGGTGCTGGTGGTGTTCGATCCGAACGTCGTCGCCTACCGCGAGCTCTTGGCGATGTTCTGGGAGATCCACGACCCCACCCAGGGGATGCGGCAGGGCAACGACATCGGAACGCAGTATCGCTCCGTCATCTACACCACGTCTGCCGACCAGGAGGCAGCGGCGAAGGAGTCCCGCGACATCTACCAGGAAGTCCTCACCGCGGCCGGCCTGGGCGAGATCACGACCGAGATCGCGCCGCTCGACACCTTCTACTACGCCGAGCCGTACCACCAGCAGTACCTGGGCAAGAACCCCAACGGATACGACTGCCACGTCACGACCGGGATCCCCTACCCCCGGGACTGACGGGCGTCAGCCGGAACCGACGACTCGTTCAACCACGTCGGCGGGCTTGTCCACGTCGGACAGGTCCATTTCCACGTCGGGGGTGATGCCCGTTCCGCCGAAGTCCTGTCCGGCCGGGGTGAGCCAGCGGGCGATCGTCAGCTTCAGGGCGCCGCCGTTCGAGAGCGGGAAGCGCTGCTGGACCGTGTTCTTGCCGAAGGTCGGTTCCCCGACGATCGTCGCCCGGTCGGCATCGGCGAGGGCGCCGGCCACCACTTCGGAAGCCGAGGCGCTGCCTTGGTTGACGACGACGTACATCTCCAGGTTCGGGTCCGTGGCGATCCCGTCCCCCCGTACCGGGTAGGGCGTGGTGGATTCCGGAGACTCGGTGGTGACGACCAGGCCGTCGGCCAGGAACTCGGAGGTGACGTTCACGGCCGTCTCGAGCAGGCCACCGGGATTGTCCCGCAGGTCGAGCACGATCGTCGCCGGGTCCTCGGCGAGGAGCTCTTCCAGCTCCCGGCGTAGCTGCTCATCGGCGTTGTCAGTGAACACGTTGAGCCGCAGGTAGGCGACGTCGCCCACGAGCTCCGACTCGACGACGGGTACCTGGACGGCAGCGCGGGTGATCGTGATCGTGAGCTCCTCACCCTCCCGCAGGAACGTGAGCTCGACATCGGTACCCGCCGGGCCTCGCACCCGCGAGGTGACCTCGTCCACGGTCCATCCCTCGATGGATTCGCCGTCCACGGCCACGAACTCGTCGTCGGGCTGCAGACCGGCTGCCCGCGCCGGGCCGCCTTCGATCGTCGACACGATGCGCAGCCGGCAAGTGTCGGAGATGATCTGGCAGACGTTGGTCTCCTCGGAGCCCTCTTCCGTGGTGGCGACGAGAGCGCCGATTCCCTCGATCTGTCCCGACTGCTCTTCCTCCACGAGCTCCAGGGTCTCGGCGTCGAAGTAGCCGCTGTTCGGGTCGAGCGCCAAAAAGGTCATCCCTGCGATCGCGGTCTCCTCGGCAGCCTGCCCGTCGAGGCCTTCGGCATCGATCGTTTCGCACAACTCGATGAACGCCTCCGAGGGGAGGGGGCAGACGTCGAGCCCGTCGCCTTCGGGCACCTCTGTGGTGGCGAGCGCTTCGAGTGCTCCTTCCACGAGGTCCTCGTCCTCCACCGGGTCGACGTAGTGGCGGCGGATCAGCTCGTAGGTCTCGCAGAGCAGAGCCCCTTCGATCTCGCCACAGGGCACGACATCGAAGTCGCCGGCGGGCTCCGGAAGCGAGCCCGTGGTGGTGGGGGCGTCGGTGGTGGTCGTCTCGAGGCTGGTGGAAGTCGTCTGGGACGTAGCCGGGGGCGGGGTGGCCTCGGCCTCGGCCCCGTCCCGGCACGCCACCAAGAGCAGCAGGGTGGCGACGATAGGCAAGAGGGCGCCGAACCTGTGGAGAGCTGTCTTCATCCGTTCATCCCAGGACGAGGTCCACGACTTCTTCCGGTGAGGCATCCGGGGGGATCTCGACGATGACGTCCGGCACGACACCCTCACCGGCCACCGTGGATCCTTCGGGGGTCACCCATCGGGCAACCGTCACGCGAAGCTCCCCGTCGTTTACGAGGGGGAATCCTATCTGCACGGTGTCTTTACCGAAGGTCGCCTCCCCGGTGACCGTCGCCCGGCCCCGTTCCTGCAGTACCGCCGCCAGGATCTCGGCTGCCGAGGCGGAACCGCCATTCACGACGACGATTAGGTCCGGTCCTGTCGTGGCCAGACCGCCTTCCTGCACGGGATACTCGAGTACCTCGTTCGGGGCTTCGGTCCGCACGACCAGGCCGTCGGGGAGGAACTCGCTGGCGACCAGAGTGGCGACATCCACGTACCCGCCGGGGTTGTCACGCAGATCGAGCACCAACGTGTCGGCGTCGTCCCATTCCTCGAGAGCGCCATGGAGGAACTCGGGGATGTCGGGGTTGAAGTCGGGCAGGCGGATGTAGCCGACCTCGTCCGCGGGCCGTTCGGCCACGAGCGTGGGAACGACTGGAGGACGGCGCTGGACCAGGATCTCCTCTTCGGTCCCGTCGGGTCTCGCCACTGTCACGGCTACCTCCGACCCTTCGGGCCCGTCGAGCATCGAGGCAGCCTGGACCAAGGTGAGCCCCTCCGTGGGCGTGCCGTCGATCCCTTCGAGCACGTCACCGGGACGCAGCCCCGCCTCGTAGGCCGAGCCCTCCGCGACGGCGAGCACGACCCGCAACTCGCAGGGGCCCTCGGCGACCGCGCAGTGGGAGCCGGCCGGGTTGACGATCTCGAGCAGCATGCCGACCGCGGTGATGATGCCGTCCTCGCTGAAGGCTCCCGTCAGTTCGGGCGGCAAGTAGTAGGTGAACGGATCGAGGCTGTGGGCGATCATCGACTCGACACCAGCCTCGACGACTTCCTCGATGTCCCCTGCTCCCGCGCGCAGGCGATCGGCCACCGAGTCGCATATACGCTCGAACGCCTGGTGGGGGACGGCACACACGAAGCTATCCGGTCCTTCCTCCGGCGCCGCCGGCTCGTAGGAGTCCACGCCGAGCTCGGCGCCGGCCGCCAGCGCAGCCGGCTCGAACGGAGCGTCGACGTGGTACGCGGCGATCAGCGCGTACACGTCGCACAGCAGGGCGAAGGTGACCGGTGGGGTGTCGCAGTCGTCCACCGTGTATGCGGCGGGTGTTGCCGTGACCGCGGTGGTCGATGGAACGGCCGCCTGGGTCGTGGTGGGCGTGGTGGTCGACGCCGGCTCGGTCGTGGAGGTCGTCGCCGGTGTCGCTCCGCACGCGACGACCACGAGGGCGAGGAAATGGGTGAGGCGGCGCACGACCACAGCATACGACCCGGTTACCGTTGCTCCCGATGCTGGTGGTCATACGCCCGCCGGGAGCCGCGGAAGGCCGGACGTTGGCGGTGGGGGACGACGGCCGTTGGGAAGAGCCGACAGGGCACGAGGCGGAGGTCCTCGGCTCCGGGTGGTGGGCACTTCCCGGGCTGGTGGACTCCCATGCCCACCTCGCCGCCGACGAGCTCCAACTCGCCCCGGGTGTGCCCGGGGAGATCCGCAACCGGGCCTTCGCCTGCTTGGAGGGAGGCGTGTTCCTGGTCGTCGACAAGGGCTGGTGCGACAGCTCGGTCGTCGCCACGTTGACTGACGCGCCCCCGTCCGAGGCACCGGACTTCGAGGGAGCGGCGAGGATCGTGGCGGTCGAGGGAGGCTATTACCCGGGCTTCGCCGAGGAGACCGACCCCGCTGGCCTGTCCGAGGTGATCCACCAGGCGGCCGGAGACGGCAACGGCTGGGTGAAGCTGGTGGGCGACTGGCCGCGGAAAGGCAGGGGGGCGCTGCCGAACTTCGAGCCGGAGCATCTGAAGACCGTGGTCGAAGTGTCACACGCCGCCGGCGTCAGGGTGGCGATCCACACCATGGCTCCCGAGGTCGCCTCGTGGGCTGTGGCGGCAGGAGTGGACTCGATCGAACACGGCCTCTTTCTGACCCCGGAGGACCTGGAGGCGCTGGCCGACCGGGCAGGCGGATGGGTGCCGACGATTCTCCGCTGCGAGGCCCTGATCGAGGCGCTCGGCGCCGAGTCCAGCGGAGGGAAGCTCCTGGCCGCGGGTCTGGAGAACGTCGCCTCGCTGCTCCGCGAGGTCCCGGAAGGGGTCGATGTCTTGGCGGGAACCGACCTCGCCGTCCCTTCGGCCGCCGTCGGACGGGAAGCGACCGCTCTGATTCGCCACGGCCTGGACCCGCGCCGAGCAGTCGATGCCGCGTCTACCACCGCCTACTCCTTCACCCGACGGCCGGCAGAGTTCGTCGTCGGCGCCCCGGCCGATGCCGTGTTCTTCGATCGCGATCCGTACGAGGACCCGTCGGCGCTCGAGCGGCCAGTTGCGGCACTGCGTCACGGGGCGAGGGTCCGGTGACGAAATCCGTCGTCTTGGCCTCCAGTTCTCCCCGCAGGGCAGAGCTGCTCGATCTGCTCGGAATCCCGTTCGAGGTCCAGGCGGCAGACGTCGACGAGGCCCGTCGTCCCGGCGAGGAGCCCGGGACCTACGTCGAGCGGCTGGCCCGTTCCAAAGCCGCGGCCCTGGCCCGCAACGACGCGGTCGCCGTTGGCGCGGACACGATCGTGGTCCACCGGGGGTCGGTGCTGGGAAAGCCGGAGCACCCCGCCGAAGCGCGAGCGATGCTCGAGCGCCTGTCCGGCGACGCGCATCAGGTGATGACCGCGGTGGCAGTGGCCACCGTCGACGGAGGCCGTGTCCTCCTCGACTCGGTCGTCGAGACCGCGACAGTCCGCTTCCTCCCCCTGACGGACCGCGAGATCGACGACTACCTCGCCACCGGGGAACCGCTCGACAAGGCGGGCGCCTACGCGCTCCAGGGAAGGGGAGCGGTTCTCGTCGATTCGATCGAGGGGCACCCCACCACCGTGGTGGGCCTGCCGCTCCCCGCCACCCGCCGTCTGCTGGCTCGGGCCGGCGTGGAGTCGCTCGACTGAGTCAGCTCTCTTCGGGCGGAGAGGGGGCCGGCGACCGGAACAGGAGCAGACGCGCCTCCCTCTGGCCTCCGTTGAAGTACCCGTACTCTTCTCCTTCGGAGATGTGGATCACATCCCCCCGACCGATGTGCACCCGAGTTCCCTCGACGGTGAACTCGACGTCGCCGGTTATCCCGACGTACACGCGGTCCTTCTTCTGGGATCGCCGGGGTGGGCGCTGCACGCCGATCGGCAAGACGATCTCGGCGAGGGAGCCTGCCTGCATGGCGTCCGGGGAGAGTTCTCGTACCCAGAGGTCGGAGAACTGGTAGGCGGGCGCATCGTCGTAGCGCATCACCTGCATGACCCTCCGAGGCTAATCCGCCGGTAGGGTTCCCCGCTGAGATGGTCGACTTTCACTCCGGAATCAACTACGTCAGCCACAGCGACATCGAGATCACCGACGCCGATCCGAGTCGCTGCGTGGGAAGGGTGGTGATAGAGGCTCATCATCACCAGCCCTACGGCGTGGTGCACGGTGGTCTGTACTGCACCCTCGTAGAGACTCTCGCTTCCACCGGTGCGGCGCTGTGGGCGATGGAACGAGGCATGATGGGCTGCGTCGGAGTCAACAACTCGACCGATTTCCTGCGTCCGGTTCGAGACGGGGTGCTGGTCGGCGAGGCGACGCCCATCCACCGGGGCCGTACCCAGCAACTCTGGGACGTGTCGGTGACCCGCGAGGACGACGGCAAGCTGGTGGCGAGAGGGCGAGTCCGGCTCCAGAACATCGCTGACGCCAGCGTCCTCGGCGGCTGAGCAGAGAGATCCGCTCGGCGCCTACCCTTTTCGTGTGACCCCCCTCTCGATCGGATCCTTGCGCGTCGACCCGCCTGTGGTGCTCGCCCCCATGGCGGGCGTCACGAACGCGCCGTTTCGCACCCTGTGCCGGCGCTACGGCGCGGGCTTGTACGTGTCGGAGATGATCGGCGCCCGGGCGCTCCTGGAACGAGACGAGAAGACTCTCGCCAACGCCCGGTTCGCCCCAGAGGAGGACGTCCGCTCCATCCAGCTGTACGGCACCGAGCCGAACTCGGTGGGCGCCGCAGCCCGCCTGCTAGTGGACGAGTACGGGGTGGACCACATCGACCTCAACTTCGGCTGCCCGGTGCCGAAGGTCACTCGTCACGGCGGTGGGGCGGCACTCCCTTGGAAGATCGGGCTGTTCGCCGCCATCGTGTCGGCGGCGGTGGAGGGAGCCGGCCGTGTGCCCGTGACGGTCAAGTTCCGCATGGGCATCGACGACGGTCACCTCACGTACCTGGACGCCGGCCGGGCCGCGGAGGACGCCGGGGCGGCGGCCGTGGCCCTGCACGCCCGTACCGCCGAGCAGAGGTATTCGGGGACGGCTCGCTGGGAGGCGATCGCCGACCTCAAACGGCACGTGGGCATTCCCGTGCTCGGAAACGGCGACATTTGGACGGCGGAGGACGCTGTCCGGATGATCGAAGCGACCGGATGCGACGGCGTCGTGGTCGGTCGCGGATGCCTCGGTCGGCCCTGGCTGTTCGCCGAGTTGGCCGCGGCGTTGTCCGGCCAGCCGATCCCTGCTCCGCCGAACCTGGGCGAGATCGCCGAGACGATGCGTCTCCACGCCCGCCTCCTCGTGGAGCACTACGGGCCGCGGGTGGGCATCAACCTCTTCCGCCGTCATCCGACGTGGTACCTGAAGGGGTTCCCGGTGGGGCGGGAGCTGCGCGCACATCTGTCGCAAGTAGCCGACCTGGACGAGCTCGATGAGCTCCTCGCCCAGCTCGATCCGACGATCCCGTTCCCGCCCGAGGCGGCCCGCATGGTGCGAGGCCACGCCGGCGGACCCCGGCCGGTGCGCCTGCCCGCCGGCTACCTCGCCCACCGGGAGGCAGAGAGGCTCGCCCCCGAGGCCGAACTAGTCGTCTCGGGAGGCTGAAGCTCCGCTCA
>Ga0079224_100013169_pt1 | contig 11505 bp, 11 predicted proteins | sample Stecom2015_FD_80414 | JGI IMG/M metagenome (GOLD analysis project Ga0079224, IMG submission 80414) | Agricultural soil microbial communities from Utah to study Nitrogen management - Steer compost 2015 | ecosystem: Environmental > Terrestrial > Soil > Agricultural land | place: USA: Utah...
AAATCCCACCATGCCCCGCATTGTCGTCCTCGGCACCAACACCGGCGTTGGCAAAACCTACGTCACCCGAGCCCTCTGCCTCGCCCTACGCCGCCGGCCAGGCCACGACGCCCTCGCGCTAAAGCCCGTCGAGACCGGCGTCAGCCCCGGCCCGTCCCAGCCGCCCAGCGACACCGAGCTCCTCGCCAGCGCCGCCTCCCACCCACCCCCCGTCTCACCCTATCGCTTCGAGCCCCCCATCTCCCCGCACCTCGCGGCCGAGCGCGCCGGCTCCCCTCTGCATCTCCCTGCGCTCGCGGATTGGGTCCACCTAACCGCCTCACAATACAATACGTTACACTCTACACATAGCAGCCTCTCGGTGCTCGTGGAAACCGCCGGCGGCGCCTTCTCCCCCCTCACGCTCCGCGAGACCCAGGTCGATCTCGCCCGCCTGCTGGACCCCGCCATCTGGATTTTGGTCGCCCCCGACGCCCTCGGGTGCCTGCACTCCGTGGCTGCGGTCTACCGCGCGCTCGCCCCCGGCGGCCGCGTGCCCGACCACCTGGTTCTGCGCGCGCCCGCGGAGGCCGACGCCTCCACCGGCACCAACGCCCTCGAGCTCGAGCGCCTGGGCCTCCCCCGGCCAGTCTGCACCGTTCGCCGGGACTGTCCCGACGACCTCCAACCCCTCGTCGACCTGCTCCTCGCCCCCAGCGCCGGCGCCTAGAGCACCGAACCGTCTGCCAGAGCGCAGATTCCCCGCCTCAAGGCACCGCCGCGCGCTCGACGGCGCGCGCCGCCGCCGGCTGGACGATCCGCCCGCGTTCGAGCCGAACCCGTCGCGCCCCGATGCGTCCCGCCAGCCCCGCGTCGTGGCTCACGACGACCACTACGGCGCCGCGCTCCCGCTCCTCGCCCACGATCTCCTCGAGCCGCGCCGCGCTCGCCGCGTCGAGCCCCGTCCACGGCTCATCCAGCAGCAGCACCGACGGCTGGTGCAGGAGCGCCCGCGCGAGCGCCACCCGCTGCCGTTGACCCCGGGAGAGCTGTCTCACCGCGCGATCGGCGAACGGCGTGACCCCGACGCGATCGCTGACGCGCTCCCAAGCCTGCTCCGGCTCCACCCCCTGAAGGCGCGCGACCAACCTGACGTTCTGGCGCACCGTGAGGTCGCGGTAGCTGTGAGCGTCGTGGGCCACCCAGCCGATTTCTCGGCGCGCAGCGGTTGGATCCGAGGTCAGCGGCGCGTACCGCACGCGGCCGCTCGTCGGCTTCAGCACGGTGCCGATCACCGCCAAGAGCGTGCTCTTTCCCGCGCCGTTCGGTCCCTCGAGCACCGAGATCGTCCCTCGCTCGAAGTCGGCGCTCACGCCGCGGAGCGCCGCCGTGGAGCCGAAAAGCCGCGTCACGCCGCGCACCTCGATCCGCTCGATCGCCGCCACCATCCCCGTGCATCACACCTCCCGGGCCTCGGGCTCCCGAGGCCCCGCCCCCGCCCGGGCCCGCCGCCCACCCGGGCACCCTCGTTTCCCCCTCCGCCCCGCCCCTACAAAACCGAAAGCTGGCCCGGCGACTGGCCCCACTTGCCGCTGGACCCCATGCTACGATGCACGGGATGACCTCCACTGTGGTCGCAATAGACGCCCAGCGGATCGAGCGGCTCGGCGAGCTGCGCCGTGCAGTGGAAGGCGCGCTGGAGGGCAAACCCGCCGCGGTCGAGCTTTGCCTGATCGCCATGCTGGCGCGCGGCCACGTTCTGATCGAAGACGTGCCCGGCGTCGGCAAGACGACGCTCGCCCGCGCCCTGGCCAAGGCGGTCGGCGGCGACATGCGCCGCGTGCAGTTCACGAGCGACCTGTTGCCGAGCGACGTGCTCGGCGTCTCCGTGTTCGATCAACGCCGCGGAGAGTTCTCCTTCCGCCGCGGTCCGATTTTCGCGAACGTGCTGCTCGCCGACGAGATCAACCGCGCCAGCCCGCGCACTCAGTCCGCGTTGCTCGAGGCGATGAACGACGGCCAGGTCTCGATCGACGGCAAGACCTTCACCCTGCCCGATCCGTTCCTGGTCGTCGCCACTCAGAACCCTCAAGACTTCACCGGCACCTTTCCGCTGCCGGAGTCGCAGCTCGACCGCTTCATGGTGCGGATCCGCATCGGGTACCCCCCGCCGCACGTCGAGACCCGGTTGATGCTGGAGCCCGAGGGCGACCGCATCGACAACGTGCCCGCGGTGCTCGACCCGGCCTCGATGCTCGCGCTGCAACGTGAGGTCGACCGGGTGCAGATCGACCCGAGCCTCGGCACCTATTTGCAGGCCATCATCACCGCGACCCGCTCCTCCCCCGCGCTCGGGCTCGGCGCCTCCACGCGCGCCGGCATGAACCTGTCGCGCGCGGCGCGCGCTCGCGCCCTGCTGCAGGCACGCCGCTACTGCATCGCCGACGACATCCACGAGCTGGCCGTGCCGTTGCTCGCCCACCGGGTGCGCCTCGCGTCCCACTCCGAAGGCTACGTCCCGAGCCGGGAAGAGTCCGAAGCGGCCCTGCGCGACGTGGTCGCGCGCGTGCCCGTGCCCCTTTGAGGTCATGGCCGCGCAGCCTGCCCGCACGCTGCCCTCTGCTCGCACGCGGCACGCCCCGCCGTCCCGTGCCGCGGACGTGCCGCAACGGTCGCGCTTTCTGCGCTGGTGGCGGCCGCCCCGCCGCCTCAAGCTCACCCGCGAGGGCAAGTACTTCATCGGCATCACCTTCGGGGTCGGGTTCGCCGCCATCAACACCGGCAACAACCTGCTCTATCTGCTGCTCGGGATGTTGCTGTCGCTGATCGTCGTCTCCGGCGTCCTCAGCGAGCTCAGCTTGCGGGGCCTGACCGTCCTGCGCCGGCTGCCGCCCCGCGCGCAGGTGGGCCGCCCGCACCTGGTCGAGATCGAGGTCTACAACCACAAGCGCAAGCTGCCTTCGTACGCGATCGAGATCGAAGATCTGCGACAGGGGCAACCCGCCGACAAGCGCTGCTTCTTTTTGAAGATCAGCCCCGCATCGGCCCAGGTGGCGGCGTACCGCCGCACCCCGGCCCGCCGCGGCCGCGATCTGCACATCGGCTTCCGCGTCGCCACCCGCTTCCCGTTCGGCCTGTTCGAGAAGTCCCGCGAGCTGTCGGCCGACGGCGAGCTCATCATCTATCCTCCCGTCGACCCGGTGCGCCTGCCCCCCGACCACGCCGGCCGCCACCACGGGGGAGACAACCTCTACGGCCGCAGCGGCGGTGACGAGATCGTGGGCGTCCGCCCGATGCGCGACGGCGATGACCCGCGCGACATCTACTGGCGCAAGAGCACCTTGACCAGCCAGATGGTGCTGCGCGAGCGCGCCCAGGAGAGCCGGCGCGACGTCGAGTACGTCATCGATCCGTTTCACCCCAGCGCGAGCCCCGACGACGACTGGAGCGCGCGCTTCGAGCGCCGCATCCGAGACGTCGCCTCTCACGCCGTCGCACACCTCAAGCGCGGCGACGCCGTGACCATTCGCACGACCACCGACGAACGCGTGCGCGCCACGCCGGCGGCCGGCGCAGACCCCGCCCTGCGCTTCCTGGCCTTGCTGGACGCGGTCCCCGCCGACGGCTCCCGGGTGAGCTCCCGGAGCGCGCCGCGCTCGGCGCCGCTCTCCTCGCAGACGGAGACCTTGCCTCCCACGATGGAAGGCGTGGCATGAGGTTCGGCCTCGTCCACCGCATCATGACCGACGCGCTCGCCGCGCTCGGGCTGCTCGCGCTGATCACGACCGGGGAGCTGCACCGCTTCGTCAGCGCGGCGCTGATCTTCGGGCTCGTGTGCGCGATCGCGATCCCCGAAGGCTGGCAAGATCGCGCCGCGCTGCGCCACGCTGGCGTGATCGCTCCGCTCGCGCTGCTGGCGACCCAGGCCGCTCGGCTGCTCGGCGGGGAGCCGCTGCTCGAGCTGGCGGTCGAGTTCGCGGCCGCGCTGCAGGTCGTGCGCCTGCTCACCCGGCGCGGCGCCGCCCACGATCAGCAGGTCATCGTGCTGGCCCTGCTGCACCTGGTGGCGGCGACCGTCCTCGGCGGGGGGCTCGCGTACGGGCTGTGCTTCGTCGGCTTCTTGATCGTGGCGCCCGGGGCGCTCGTGCTCAGCCACTTGCGCCGGGAGGTCGAGGGCAACTACCGGCAGGGCGCCCGCGACCGCACGGGGTTGCCGGTGGACGTGCCGCGCATCCTGCGCAGCCGCCGCGTCATCGGCAAGCCGTTCCTCGCCTTCACCTGCCTGCTGTCGATCCCGATCTTCGTCTTCACCGCGCTGCTCTTCATCATCTTCCCGCGCGTCGGCCTCTCGCTGCTGCTCCTGAACCACTCGCGTCCGGAGCGCATGATCGGCTTCAACGATCGCGTCGATCTGGGCGGTGTGGGCAAGCTCCGCAGCGATCCGACCATCGCGATGCGCGTCGAGTACCCGAACCTGCCGCCCGAGCCGCCCACCCGCCTCGCGCTCTACCTGCGCGGCGCCGCGTTCGACCAATACGACGGCCGCGCCTGGAGCCGCAGCAGCAAGCAGCGGTCCGTCGCCGACCGCCTGGGTCCACACATCCGCATCACCCGCTACCCGAACCCCGCCACCGACACGCGCATCCGCATCGATCTGGAGCCCATCGATCCGCCGGTGCTGTTTTTGCCGCCCGACGCGGCCGCCCTCTCGCTCCGCACCACACCCAACTTGGCGGGCACCTTCCCGACCATCCTGGCCGGGCCCGAAGACGAGCTCAAGTACACGAACCTCGACGACCGCGGCATCCGCTACGACGTCTATCTGCGCGACGCCGACGACCCACCGCCGCCGCCCCTGCCAGCTCGGGAGCGCGCCCGCTACCTGTCGCTGCCGCCCGCCATGCCCGACCGCCTCGCCGAGCTCGCTCGCTCCTGGGTGGGGGACGCGACCGATCCTCGGGAGCAGGCCCGCCTGATCCAGGACCGGCTGCGAAAGGACTATCAGTACGATCTGGAGTCCCCGTCCGGCGCCGCCGAAAACCCGCTCGACCACTTCCTCTTCGAGTCGCGCCGCGGTCACTGCGAGTTTTACTCCACCGCGATGGCCGTCCTGCTGCGGACGCTCGGGGTGCCGACGCGCAACGTGACCGGCTTCATCGGCGGCACCTACAACCGCTTCGGCCACTACTACGCCGTGCGGCAAGGGGACGCTCACTCCTGGGTGGAGGTCTACCTCGATCGCCGCGGCTGGACGCGCTTCGATCCGACCCCTCCCACCGAAGCCGCTCCCCGCAGCGAGATCACCGGCGTCCTGGCGTTCATCCGTGACTTCGTCGAAGCTAGCTCCCAGCGCTGGGATCGACACGTCGTCGGCTACGACCTCAAGCAGCAGGTCCAGCTCCTTCGCGCGGTTCGCAATCGCTACGGCAAGCTCGAGCACGGCCACTGGCTGTCGGGCAGCGGATCACGCTCCGGGCAGGTCGCGGGCTTTTTGCTCCTCCTCGCAGCGGCCGGGGCAGGGGTGTACGCCTACCGGCGCTTCCGCCAGCGCCGCGCCGCCGCCCCGCCCCCCAAGAACCCCGAAGAGATCGCGGCGCTGCAGGTGGTGGCGCTCTACCGCTCGCTCGAAGCGGCCATGGCGGCGCGCGGCGTCGCGCGCCCCTCCGGCACCCCTCCGCTCGCGCACGCCCGAGCGCTGTGCGAGATCGGCCACCCGGTGGCGGACGAGATCCACGCTCTGACGACCGCGTACCTGCGGGCTCGCTTCGGCGGCGAGCCCCTGTCGGAGGCGGCCCGGCGTGACTACGCGCGGCGCGTGCGCGCGCTGCGCCAAAGCCGCGACGAAGACGGCGAGCAGGCCTCACACGCCGCCTAGTCCACCAAGTATCACCAACTTTTCCACAGCTTCTCGGCAGCTGCCCGATGAGGCAGATCGCCTCCCGTGCGCGCGACCGTGGCGAACCGCTACGCCGCCCGCAGCACCAGCCGCGCTCGATCCCAGTCCACCTCCGAGACCCCGACCGCCGCGCCCGCCGACGGCCGGGCCCGCAACGCGTCGAACTCCAGGTTCGGCTCGCCCACCTCTATCCACGCGAAAACGATGGTGGGGGCCGCTTCGCTGACGTCGGCGGCGGGCTGCAGCAGGTCGACGCGGATGCCGTCCCGCAAGACGTCGGCGGTCACCGCGCGCTGCGTGGAAGCCAGCGGTCGCGCGTATTTGCTGAGCTGCCCCGAGCGCAGGCTCGAGCGCGGGTAAGCCTGCACCACCAGGCGATAAACCTCGCCTTCTCTCGCGCTCGACAGCTCCGCACGCACCTCCGCGCGCAGCCGGTGCACCTGACGAAGCTCGGCGCTCGTCTCCGCCACCAGCGCCAGCCATGAAACGCCACGGGCACTCGACGCTGAGGCCCGAATCCTCCGCTCCGATCGTAGTTCCGTGTGTTCGCTGTTCATGGCCCGTCCGCTCGTTGCGAGTTTGGGTCGAGACGGACTGCAATCGGAGTGCCAAGCTCTCACCCCCTGAGCGAGCCGGGGATGCCCCGATGAAGCGCGGCGGCCGGCACGCGCCGTCAGGCTGTAAGCATCACCCGGCTGTTTCTGTTTTGCGTCAGCGTTGCGCGGCGACACGCCGCGCCCAGGCGAGCGCGCGGCTGCAGGGCGTCTTCGACGCGCTCCCGCCGTAGGGCCCCGCCGCGATCACGACGTCGCTCCCGCTCCGGACCACCGCGAGGGGTCCCACGTCGCCGCGCTCGGCGCACGCGCCCGGCGCTGTCGGGGCTGGGCGCGCCCGTTCGTCCTCGGTCTGCGTCCCGCGCACCGCGGCCGCGAAGCCGCGCTCGGCGGACGCCTCGTCGTCGTAGCGCAGGTGCCACGCCATCGCGGCACGGTCACCGGTCTTGTAGACCGCCACCCGATCGCCCCCCCAGCCGCTCGCAGCTTCGACCGCCGTGCGCCGCGGCACCCACTCCTCGAACACCAGCCGGAGCGACTGCTCGCCCATGACGTCGTGATAGACCAGCTCGAGCGGGTCCCCGGACGGCGGGGCAGGGATCGGCACCGTCAGCGCCGGCTCGCCGCTGAGCCATTTCTCCGGGTGCAAGAGCTGCTCGGTCGTCGCCGGCGCGCGCTGCCAGGCGGCGTCGACGGCGGCCCAGCCGCCGCGGCGCCGCGCCCAGTGCACGAAGCCGATCCCGTCCAGGTAGGGCGAGATCAACGAGCGCTTGAGGATGCTCGGGACGTGCGCCGTCTCGGGCGCCATCTCGGCCATGCCTTGCACCTGCAGGGCCAACACCGCGTCGGCGATGTCCGTCGCGCGCTTGCCCGACGACATCAACATCTGGTCCAACATGGCGCTGGTCGCGTCGCCCTCGGCCAGGGCATGGGCGGCGCTCTGTTCGTCGGAGGCGTCCTCGCGGTACTTGATGCGCGGGCCGAGGTCGTAGTGCTGATCTTGCAGCGCGTGCACGAGCTCGTGCGCCAGCGTCGCTTCCCGCTCGGCGCCTTCGAGATCGGCGGCGAGGTACATCGTCTTGTCCTTCGGCTCGTAAAAGCCCGCCAGCTGCGCGCTCATCAGGTCCAGCAGCGCGCGCTCGTAGTCGAACTCCGGTGGGACCGCGCCGAGCGCGACCAGCACCTCCCCCGAGCCTTCCACCACCTCGGGCGGCAGCTCCGTCCGAAACTGCCGCTGAACGTAGTCGAGCATCGCCTGGCGCGCGATCACCTCGCCCCGGACCGGGGCCTTGGGCCCAAGCTCGCGGATCTCGGCGATCATCGCGAGCGCCCGCTGAACGACCTCGTCCGCCTCGAGCTCACCCCGCGGCGGCTGCGCCAGAGGCTCGCTGTGCGGCGCCGTCGGCGCCCCGCTCGGGGAGGGGGCGGACGGCGGCTCGGTCGCTCTCCGCTCGGCACCGCAGCCAAAAAGCAGCGCGCCGACCGAAAGCAGCGTGGGAACCCGCCGCCGGCTCACGCCGAGACCGCCTCTCGGATCGCGCCGATCGCCGCGCGCCGATCCGGTTGCCCGAACACCGCCGACCCCGCCACCAACACGTCCGCGCCGGCCCGCACGATAGCCGGGGCGGTCGCGGCCGTCACGCCCCCGTCGACCTCGAGATCGATGCTGCGACCGCTGGCGTCGATCATCCGTCTGAGTGACTCGAGCTTCGGGAGCACCGCCGGCAGAAACTCCTGCCCGCCGAACCCGGGGTTCACGCTCATGACGAGGATCAGGTCGAGATCGTCGAGCACGTACCGGATCGTCTCCTCGGGCGTGTGCGGGTTCAACACCACGCCCGCCCGCGCACCAAGGCGGCGGATCTCCGACAAGACGCGCTGCAAATGCGTGCAGGCCTCGACGTGCACGCTCAGCGTGCTGGCGCCCGCGTCGACGAAGTCGCTCAGGTATTTCTCCGGCTCGACGATCATCAGGTGCACGTCGAGCGGCAGCTGGGTCGCCCGGCGCGCGGCCCCGAGCACGAACGGGCCAACCGTGATGTTCGGAACGAACCGCCCGTCCATCACGTCGACGTGGATCCAGTCGGCGCCCGCGGCCTCGACGTCCCGGATCTCGTCAGCCAGCCGACCCAGGTCCGCGCTGAGGATGGAAGGCGCGATGCGAACGGGTCTCGAGCTGCGCTCCTCGACCGCCATGCCGCCCCGATACACGATACCCCCGCCGAACGCCATCCCGCGCCGCGGCTTTGCGCTCGGCGGCGAATCTGGCTCTAGCCGTTTTGGCCACCCGTGTTAGGCTCGGTTTCGACCTCGAGGATCTGCTGAACCCCGATGATTACGCGTCCGCTCGGCAAACAGGACTATGACCACATCGTCCAGGTCATCGACCGCTGGTGGGGAGGTCCGACCAGCGCGCTGGCCCACCCGATGTTCTTCTACGAGCTCGGCTCGATGGCACGGGTCGTCGAGCACGACGGCATTTTGGTCGGCTTCTTGCTCGGCTTCATCGCCCCCGGGCCCCCGAAGACCGGCTACGTCCACCTGGTCGGCATCCACCCCGACTACCGCCGCCGCGGCGTGGGTAAGGTCCTCTATCAAACCTTCGAGGAAGATTGCCGGGCCGCCGGCTGCACGCGGCTCAAGGCCATCACCACGACCGGCAACGAGGGATCCATCGCCTTTCACCGCGCCACCGGCTGGGACGTGACCTACGTCGAGGATTACGCCGGCCCGGCCCGGCCCCGCATCGTCTTTCACAAGAACCTCTGATCCCGCGCAGGTTCGGCGCGGGCGTCCACGGCTGCATGAGGTGACCACCATGACCGACATGCTCACCCCCACCGTCGACGCCGCCGAGCTGCGCAACGTCGGTCTCTTCGGCGCGCTCTCCGACCCCGTGCTCGAAGATCTGGCGACCTCCCTCGCGGTCATCACGCCCTCGGCGGGCGACTACGTCTTCCGCGAAGGCGAGCCGGCGCGCGACATGTTCGTGGTGCTCAGCGGTGAGATGGAGGTGCTGAAGGGCACCGCCACCGGCGCCGAGTCGCGGGTCGCGCTGCTCGGCCCCGGCGACTGGTTCGGGGAGATGAGCATCGTCGACATCCAGCCGCGTTCGGCCAGCGTCCGCGCGCTCGCGCCCGCGCGCCTGCTGCGCATCTCCGCCGCCGACCTCGATCGGCTCTACCGCCAGGACATCCGCTCCTACGCGCTGATCGTGCTCAATCTGGCACGTGAGCTCAGCCGGCGGCTGCGTGTCGCCGACGGCATCCTCGCCAACCTGATCGGCAGCGTGATGGACAGCTACATGCGCCGACGCTGAAGCACCCGCTGGCGCCCGGCTTCCCCCGGGGCGCCTCACTCGTCGTCGAAGGCGCCGCAGCCGCCTGCGCCAGACCATCCCAGGGCACCCGCCGCACCCGCGGCACCCGCGCAAGCATCGCCCGCGCCGGCCGCACCGGCGACCCCGGGATCTCCAAGCCCGGCGCCTCCGGCAAACCCGCCGGCCATGCCCGCGGCGCCGCCCATCGGCCCGGCGCCCGCCGTGCCGGGACTGCCGCTCGACCCGCCGGCGCTCGATCCGCCGCTGCCGCCCGTGTTCGGGGCTGCGCCGCCGCTCCCGCCCGTGTCGGCGGTGCCACCCGTTCCGGGGGAGGCTCCGCCCGTGCCCGAGCTCGCGCCGCCAGTCGCCCCAGCGTTCGCGCCGAAGCCGCCCCCGCCACCGCTGGCCGTGGAACCGCCGGTCGCCGAGCCGCCGCTGCCCCCGGTGTCGCCCGTGGGCGGACCGGTAGCGGGCGGCTCCGGCTGCGGGTTGAGCACCAGATTGCAGCCCGCAGCGCAGACCAACGCTGCGGCGAGGCTCGACCTTCTGGCGCGCGACAAACTCATGGCCCCCCGCTTGTTTAGCACGTCTCGGGCCAGCCTCGAGCGCGCGACCGAGAACCCGCTCTCGCGCGTTTCGAGGGCCCAATCTCCCAGGCGGCGGCGCCAGCGCTGCTGACGGCTGACACACTTTGGCACAACCCGCGGCACCCGCGTCCGGCTCAGCTGTGCCGCCGCTTGCCCCAGAGCCAGCTCGCGGCGTCCCGGGAGGTCACTCCGTGGGCTGCGCGTCGCCCGCGTCGCCGACGTCGACGCCGGAATCCGGCGAGCCGTCGACCGCGCCGTCGCCAGCGTCCTCCCCACCATCCTTGGCCGGCATCGAGGCGTCGCCGGCGTCCACTTCATCCCCCGCCATCCCGCCCTCGGGCGCTCCCGCGTCCACCACAGGCAGCGCCGGACCGCCCCCCGGCGCGCCGACGGGACCACCGCCGTGATTGCCGCTGCCCCCGATGCCGAGGCCGCCGCCGTCCACGTTGCCCGCCCCTCCGCTCCCGGCGCCAGGGGCTCCCTCGGCGGGCGGCTCCGGCTGCGGATTGAGCAGACAGCTTGGCACCGCAGCGCCCAACGCCGCCCCAAGCCCCAATGCCCACCACCGCATGCCGCGCCGGCACGAAGCAAAATGCCGGCCACGCCGCGGCCCCCTCCCGGCCGCCATCACTCGCGTTCCCCAGCGCGTTCGCGGCGCGCCCGCTCGAGCAGCCCGAGCGCCCGCTCCGGATCGCCCCCGGCCAGCGCTCCCGCCACCCCTTGAAGCTCGCCGCACAGCTCGCCGAGCGCCCGCGCCACCTCGTCCCCGTTGGTCGCGAAGATGTCGCGCCACATGTCCGCCGGGCCGCCAGCGACCCGCGTGGCGCCAGCGTACGCCGGCCCCGCCGCGACGGTCGCCTTCGCGGCGCTCGCCTGGACGCACAGCGCGCTCGCCAACAGCTGCGGCACATGGCTCGTGACGGCCACGGCCCGGTCGTGCTGCTCGGCGCTCATGCAGATCTCGCGCGCGCCCACCGCCTGCAGCAACCCTCGCACCTTCTCGACGCACTCAGCGTCGCTCGCCTCCGGGCACAGGATCCACCCGCGCCCCTCGAAGAGATCGGCGCGCGCGTTGTGCACCCCGCCCTGGGGCGCCCCGGCCATGGGATGGCCACCGACGAACCGGCGGCCACGCGGCAACGCCGCCGCGGCGCGCATCAGGGCGCGCTT
>Ga0079224_100013170_pt1 | contig 11505 bp, 9 predicted proteins | sample Stecom2015_FD_80414 | JGI IMG/M metagenome (GOLD analysis project Ga0079224, IMG submission 80414) | Agricultural soil microbial communities from Utah to study Nitrogen management - Steer compost 2015 | ecosystem: Environmental > Terrestrial > Soil > Agricultural land | place: USA: Utah...
GCCCGGGCGCAACAAAACCTGGTCCGACACCGAGGATCCCATGACACGACCCCCCACGGCAGCTCCCTCGACGGACGCCATCGTCGTCGAACGGCTCGTTTACACCTATCCTGGGCAATCCGCGCCGGCCGTGAACGACATCAGTTTCACGGTCCATGATGGAGAAATATTTGGCCTCCTGGGCCCCTCCGGCGCCGGCAAGAGCACGCTGCAGAAGGTCCTGACGCGTCAACGCCGCAGTACGTCGGGACGCGTGGAGGTGCTCGGCAAGCCGCTCGACGCGTGGGGCCGCGACTACTTCGAGCGCATCGGCGTGGGCTTCGAACTGCCGAACCATTATCTCAAGTTCACGGCGGTCGAGAACCTCGCCTTCTTCGCCTCGCTCTATCGCCTCCCTAGCCGAGCTCCGCTGGAGCTCCTCGCGATGGTGGGGCTCGAGTCCGCCGCGCACAAGAAGGTGGAGGAGTTCTCCAAAGGCATGCGGATGCGGCTCAACTTCGTCCGCGCCATTCAGCACGATCCCCCCCTGCTCTTCCTCGACGAACCGACGTCGGGGCTCGATCCGGTGAACGCGCGGATCATCAAGTCGATCATCGACGACCTACGTCGGGCGGGGAAGACGATCGTCCTCACCACGCACAACATGAACGACGTGGAGGATTTGTGTGACCGCGTGTCGTTCGTCGTCGGAGGCAAGCTCGCGGCGATCGACACCACCGAAGCGTTCAAAGAGCGACACGGCCGCGCCACGGTGCGCGTCGAACACGATGAAGGCCTCGAGGAGTTCCCCCTCGCCACCCTGGGCACGGACCCCGGCTTCCGCCGCGTGCTCGAGTCGCGCCGCATTCGCAAGATCCACAGCCAGGAAGCGACGCTCGACCAGGTGTTTCGCGCGGTCACGGGCCATGCACTGGATCCCGAAGGAGGCGCCCCGTGAACGGCATGCACGGCCTCCTTCGCCTCGCCGCATGGGACATTCGGCTCCAGGCGCGCGAGAACGTCTACGCCTTCACGGTGCTCACGACGGCGGTGTTCGCCGCCGTGTTGACCCTGCTGCCGGACGATACGCCCCGCTCCGTCGTCGCGGCGCTGCTGTTCCTGGATCCGGCGATCGTCGGCCTCAGCTTCGTCGGCGCCATGGTCCTCATGGAACGCGGCCAAAATACGCTGTCGGCCTTGGCCGTCGCGCCGATCGATCCACGAGCGTACATCGCCGCCAAGATCCTCACCTTGACCGGGCTGACGTTCGCCGGCGGCATCGCGCTGGTGTTCGCCGCCTATGGGACGAGCGTTCCGCTCGGCACGCTGGCGCGGTTCGTCCTCGCGATCGGAAGCACGGGGTCGCTCGCCGTGCTCACGGGGTTGGTCGTCGTCGCCCGCTCACGATCGCTGAACCACTTCATCGCGCGCCTGTTTCCGCTCACCCTCGTGGTGAACCTCCCCCTCCTGGCGCACTTCGATCTCGTGCGTGGGGTCTGGTCATGGATCCTGTTCGGCCTCAACCCTGGCCACGCGATGCTTCGCGCCTTGCTGTGGGCCGCGGATCCCGACCGCGTGAGCGCGGGCGAGGTCGCCTATGCGTTCGCGTTCGTAGGGCTGCTCATCGTGGTGATGGGCCGCGTCGCTTCGAACTTGCACGGGGACGAGCTCGCGCATCCGCGGGCATGAAAGGAGGGCAGCATGTCACCGCTCGTCAGTGTCATTCGTCACGACCTCGTCAACATCCGTCGCGATCAGATCATGCGCAACTTGGTCGGCATGATGATCCTGGTGGTCGCGGCCGCCGCGGTCATGCGCGCCATGGGTTTCTTCGAACCCTGGTGGGTGGAGATCCAGATCGTCCTCCTGCTCAGCTACACGCCCGGGATCGGGTTCTTGTTCGGCATGCTCATCGTCGACGAGCTCGACTCGGGCGTGCATCAAGCGATGCAGGTCAGCCCGGTGAACACGTCCGGGGTCGCGCTCGCCCGCATCGCCGTCGCGGTCGCGTTCGTCTTCACGTATTCGCTCGCGATGATCGCCATTCTCCGGACGATCGCGTTGCCGCTGCACATGCTGCTGCTGCCGCTCACCGGCCTCGCGTTGGCCACCGCTTGGGCCACGCTCACCGTCCCCGCCTTCGCCAAGGACAAGGTGCAGGCGTTCGGCCTGTTCAAGGTCGTGAACCTCTCGGTGCAGGTCGCCGCCCTCGGGTTGTTCGTGCCCTCGGACGCTTGGTATGCGCCGCTCCTGCTGTCGTTCCCCGCCACCTGGCTCGTGCGGGGGCTGCTCGCCTTCCTCGCCGAGGACACGACGGGCGGCGTCCTCTGGTCGCTCGGGGGAATCGCCTACTTCGCGGTGCTGCTCGCGGTCTCGGCCGTCGCCTTCGGCCGCAAGCAGCAGCGCTGAACCGTCAGCGCGGGCGGAGCTCGAAGTACGTGTCGCCGAGCAACAGCTGGTACTTGTGCTGCGACTCGATGTTGAGGCGATGTGAGTACCAGACCTGGGTTCCCGCCGGCCGCACGCTGAACTCCCGCACGCCCGTCTTGACCGGCAGCAAGCGATCGCCATCGACACGATGGATCGTCCCGTCGATGCGGAGCTCGAGCGGGATCTCCTTGATGCGGCGCACGTAGACCTCCGTCTTCGTGTCACGCGCTTTGGGCGTCGTGGACGGTTTGACGGGCTTGGTGACCTTCGGCTCGGGCTCCGGCTCCGGCTCCGGCTCGGGTGGCGGGGGCTCGGGTTCGGGCTCGATCGCCGGCTTGGGCTCGGGCGGCGGCGGCTCGGTCTGGATGATCGGCTGGGGCTTCTGCACCGGCTTGGGTTCGGGCTTGGGCGGAGGCGGAGCCGGATCGGCGACGACGGTCTTGTCTTCGTCGTTGAGGTTGAAGATCAGCATCCACGCCGCAAAGCCGCCGCCGAGCAACGCCAGGAGACCGCCCAAGGCGATGAGGATCCAGCGCGGCCCGCTGCGACCGTCGTCTTCGGTCGTCCCGGCGTAGGTCGTCTCGGGGGGCGGCACGTCGGCCGGGTCACCGGACGAGGGCCGGGCTCGCAGCACGGCATATTCGGTCGGCGCGGGGCGAGGCGCCGTGAAGCCCGCGTCCGCTGCGTAGCCGCCTCCCGGAGCGAACTGCCCGGGAGCCGCGCCCGGCCCGGGACCCACGGGGCCGGGGCCCATCGGTCCGGGGCCGCCCGGCCCGGGGTACGCGCCCGGATGCGGATACGCCGGCCCGGGTGGGTAGGCGCCCGGATACGCGCCGCCGGGCGGAAGGGTGGCCGGTGGGACCGGGCCCGATCCGTACGGCCCTCCTGGTTGCGGTTGGGCCATCTGGGCCCGCAACGCCGCCGCCATCTCGGGGCTCACGAACTCGGTGCGCCCGCGGGCCGCCGGATCGGGTGCCGGTGCGGGTGGCTGCGGCTGCTGGCCGTATTCGTTCGTCACCTGTTGGCGCAGCGCCTGCGCCATCTCGGGGCTCACGAACTCGGTGCGCCCGCGGGCCGCCGGGTCGTGAGGCGCCGCGCCAGGGTGTGCTTGCGGTCCACCTGCCGGTTGCGCGGGAGCGCCACCCGGCGGCTGCTGGGCCATCTGAGCCCGCAACGCGGCCAGATCTTCCGGCGGGATGAAAGCCGTGCGCGACGACGACGACCCCGGAACCTCGGCTCCCCCAGGGTTCGGCGGCGCGTGCATCATCACGGTCTTCTTCGGCCCTTGCTCACCCGCAGGAGCGGCGCCGGGCGTGGGAGAGAAGACCGTGCGGCCCGGAGAGTCGGGCGAATCGGGAGGTGAAGACGAGCTCATGGCGGCGCTCCTTCGAGGCTAGCAGGTTATCGCGAATCGCGGCGACGGCGGGCCTGTACGGCGCGACCAAAGCGTGTGAGGGCCGGGAGCACCATGGTTGCAGCCAACGCCGCCAGAACGATGCCGAGGACGGCGACCAAGCCGATCCCTCGCACGCCAGCGGAATCCGCCAAGATGAACGCACCGAAACCGACGGCCGTGGTGGCCATGGCGGCCATGATCGATCCACCGGTCTCTTCCAAGGCCTTCTGCAGTCCGCGAACGTCGTCTTTGGTCTTGCGGATGCGATCGGTGAGGTAGACCCCGTTGTCCACGCCGATGCCCAGGATCGCGGGCAAAATGGGCAGGTTGAACAGCGTAAATCGGAGGCCGGTGGCCCCCATCAGGCCGACCAGCCACAGCATCGCCAGGCTCAGCGGCAGCAGGGTCATCACCGCGTGTCGAACGGATCGAAGCTGCCAATAGACGACGACGGTGATGAACAACGCCGCGAGCGAGAGGACGATGGGCGCCTCCTTCCGCAGCAAGAGGAACATCGCCGCGTACACCGTCGTCTCTCCGACGAAGATGTCGGTCGCGTCCGCCGGCAAGTAGTCGCGAGTCTCTCGCATGAAGTCGACGCCCTTGCGCATGTCGGCCGCGTCGAAGGCCGGATACGCGAAGATGCCGAACGAGCCATCGTCGCTGCGGAGCCTTCGTAGGATCGGGGGCGGAAGCGCGTCGACGGTCACCGGCTCCGCGTCGAGCATGGCGAGCAGGAGCCGCGCGTCCTCGCGCGTGAGACCTCGGCCAGCCTCGGGGGCACCGGGTTCGCCCGGCGCGGATCCGCCGGCGACCAAGCTCGAATCCGCGTGTCCGTCGTCGAGGTCGTCCTCGGCCGCCTTCGTCGCGCCGTCGTCCGCTTCGCCCTCCCCGCTCGGGTCCGCTTCGCCGTCGTCGACGTCGTCGAAATCGTCGCTGGCGCCGTCCGACAGCATCTTTTTGCGCCGCAGCTTGCTCTCGACGCCGGCGATCTCCTCGAGCCGCGCGAGCTCGTCCTCCTCGAGCAAGGCCTCGATCCGCACCCGACGCGCCGCGGGATCGATGTTCTCCGGCGGCAGGAGATCGGTGACGGCGAACAGCTCCGCGACCACGGAAGATCCCTGGTCCACGTAGGTTTGCCGCGCCGCGCGAGCGCGCTCCAAGGCGCTTCGGGCCTCCTCCAGCGATGGCCGCACGAGGATCCCCGCGTGGATGTCTTGACCGAAGATCCGCGAGATGAGCTGCGTGTCTTCGTGCGTGCGCGCGTAGGTCGAGTCCGATTGTAGCGCGCGTCCGTTGAACTCGAACTCGACGTCTCGGGCGGAGATGGCCGCGACGATCGAGACGAGCGCGAGGCCGGAGAGGAGCAACCCCGGCCGCGCCAACAAGGCATGCGCGGGCACCTTGCCGAGGCGGCGCGGCTCGGCCGGCGGCGCCTTGATGCCGACGGCGTGGGTCAGCGCGGGCAGCACGGTGGTCATCGCCAGCAGACAGAGCATGACGCCCATCGCCGAGATGATTCCGAACTCGCGGAAGCCCGGGAACTCCGACACGGCCATGATGAGGAACGCGCCGATCGTCGTGCTCGAGGCGACGAGCAACGGGACGATCAGGCGGTCGAACGCCTGGCGAATCGCCTCGGCGTTCGGCATCGACCTGCGGTGCCGGCGGGCGTCGGAGTAGAAATGGATGCCGCCGTCGATCCCCGACCCCATCACCACGGTCGAGATGAGGCTCGTCATCGTGTTGAGGTCCCCGATGACGAGGTAAGTGGCCGCGAGCGACCACGATACGCCGCACGTCAGCGGCACCATCAGCACGAGCACCGCCCGCATCGAGCGGAACAACATGAAGACGATGAGGATCACCCCCACGGCGGCGAACGTGGTGCCCCGCACCGTGTCGCGCCGGATGATCTCCTGCTCGTACGTCTTGTTCACGTAGGGTCCGACGACGTTGTAGCGGACCCCCTTGCCCGCCCAGGGGGCGCCGGGGCGCTCGTAGACCTCCTGGACCCCACGCAGGACGTCGTCCGTGATCGCGCGCGCGAACTCGAGGGACGCGGCAGCTTGCGTCGGACGCAGCAACATCACGTTGGCGGGGATGCCCTCGCGCTCGTAGAAGTCCTTGAACCCCGTGCGCGCCTCGGCCTCCTTGCGTTTGGCGGCGACGAACGTCTCCAGGCGTTCGCGCGCCTGGGGATCCGGATCCGTGACGCAGCTCCCCCGCGCCTCGCTGCAGAACTCGTAGTGCAGCCACGCCTGGATGCGCTCGTCCAGCTCCTCGAGCTCTTGGTCGGTGAGGTAGTAGAGCGCGTGCTGGGTGAAGAACTCGCTCGGCAGCTGGTAGTCGACGTCGCGCAGCTGCGGATGGCCTTCGAACCGCGCCGCGATGGCTTCCGTCAACGCGTGTCTCGCCTCGGCATCCCCATCGCGCAGGACGATGTTGACGCTGCCGGTGCTACCGAACGTCTCCTCGATGCGCTCGAGGTTGAGTACGACCGGGTGATCCCGCGGCAGGAGCCGGCGGAGGTCGCTGTCGACGCGCAACCTCGCGGCCAAGAGAACACTGACGACGGTGACGAGGAGCGCCACCACCAAAATGACTCGGTGGTGGCGCTGCACCCCTGTGATCCACCGATCCCGGAGTGTCTGCGACGCGCTCAAACGGCCGCCACTTTGGCAGAAGAGACCGCGCGTGGCCAGTCGCGGCGAACCTCCGATGCGAAGCGAGCGCTCGGGGGCGAAACCTCGCTACATCAGCGAGAGCACGGGGAGCACGTGGCGAAGTACGTACGCTTTGAGGTGATGCGCGCCCGCGACGGACAGGTGAATGCCGTCGCCGGCCCGGACGCGAACCCGAGGGGCACGCGCGTTCGGATCGTCGGGCGGATCGAGCACGATGCGATCCGCATACTCGCCGTTGGCGTCGGCCAGGAGCGTCCACGTGTCGATGAAGGTCGCGCGCTCGCGGGCGGCCATGCGTTCGCGGAAGATGGCGTTCACCTTCTCGCAACGACGGCGAAACTTCTCCGGGCGCATGATCGGCAACCCAACCCAGTAAATGTACTGTCCGGAGGGTGCAATGATGTCGCAGAAGGCGTCGATGCGGCGGGCGTACTCCTCCGACCAGCCTTCGTCGGGCCAGCGGATCCAGGTGTCGCGGCCCATATAGAGGCCTTGAACATCGTTCCCACCGAACATCACGATGTTGAGGTCGTAGGGGCCTTGGCCGGCGACGAGGCGCTCGGCTTCCTTGAGCCAATCGAAGAAATCCGGTCGCGCGAGGCCGCTGCTCGTTTTTCCACGGCGATGAACGCGGAAACCATGTTCTTTGCGGAGGGCTTGCTCGAGAAACACCCCGAAGCCGCCAGCGATCATGCTGTCCCCGGCGAGCAGCACGCGCGGGCCCGTGGCCCCGGCGGCCGCCCGCGCGAGCCCGCTCCCGCCGAGAAACGTCGTTGCCAGGGCCGCGGAGAAGGTGCGGCGGGTCCAGTGCAAACTACGGAGATCGCGCTTCGTATTCTTCATGCCGTCCGGTCGCGGTCGTGCGGGGCACGATGCCGCGACCCTGGAGACGCGACAAGCCGCCCTGCGATTCGGCCTCCCGGACGCGATGACGGCGCGAAGCCCTGTGCTACCCTGCTGCCGCGGAATACGCGCTGCTCCGAACCATGGACGACCAAACCAAGAAGTTCATCGATCACCTCGTTCACAGCCACAAGATCGTGCTCTTCATGAAAGGGAACCGCTCGTTTCCGCAGTGCGGATTCTCGGCGGCGGTGGTCGAAGTCCTCAAGCGCCATGGCGTCGACTTCCACACCTTCAACGTGCTGTCGGACATGAACGTGCGCGAAGGGATCAAGGAGTACTCGCAGTGGCCGACGATCCCGCAGCTCTACATCCAGGGCGAGTTCATCGGCGGCTGCGACATCGTCCGTGAGATGGACGCCAACGGGGAGCTCGCACAGAAGCTGGCGGCGCTCTCCGGCTAGCGAGAACGGCGGTACGCCCAAAAGCGAACACGTCTTCAGCGGCGCTCGCTTTGGCCGAACCACCGAACGCGGATGAGTGCTGATCGGCGTGTCGCGGCGTGTCTGCTGCTGCTCTTGGCCGCGATCCCGTTGTTGCTGGCGCGGCTGCCCCAGCACGTCGAGGTCGTGGTCGGCCCCCTCGCGGTGCTGCTCGGCGCATCCGTCCTGACGCTCGCCCCTCTGCCGGGGTGGCTCGCGACGGCATTCTGGCTGCCCACCGCACTGGTGCTGCTCGGCGCCAACACCTGGTCGGCTCCGGCCGCGTCGCTGGCGATGTGGACCCTCGCCCCGCTCGGCGTGCTGGTCCTCGGGGGCTCGGCGCGCTGGGCCTGTGCGACGCTCGTCCCGGCGTTGCTCTCGGTGGGGGTGCTGCGCGGCGCCTCGGAGCTCGTGACGCTGCGTCCGTTCGCGATCGATCATCCTGCGGACATCCTCGGCGTCCTCGTGTCGATCGCGTGGGCGATCTGGCATGTCGTCGAAGCGCTGCGGTTCCGGTTCGCCCGCCGCAAGCTCGCGCTCCAACGCGAGACGGCCGAGCACCTGGAACACGCGATCGCCCGCGATCTGCGGTGGCTCGACGGCGTGGCACATCTCGTCGCCGATCCGTCGATCAAAGGACCCGTGCGCAACCCCGGCGTGGGTCCGGAGCAGCTCGCCCTGGCGGCACGGATCGACGCCGACACGATCTTGCTCGGGTGGATCGAAGGTCCGCCGCTCGCGACGTTGAGCGTGGGCTGGGGCCTGTGCGCGGCCGCTCGCGCGGGCCTGCGCGACCCGCAGGCGTTGTTGTCGTTCGGGCGCCGCCGGTTCGACGAGATCGTCGAGCCCGAGGCGATCCGTTGGCTCGCGCTCTGGGATCGTCGCCGCGGCGAACTCCAGACCGCCGGGTGCACGAACCCGGGCGTGCTCAGTCGCTACATGCTGACGGCACACGGACCCACCGCGATCGGGCCCCGAGTCGACATCGACACGTATCGGGCGGTGCGTGGGATGCTGGAGGAGTACGACGCCACTTCGCTCGTCCAGCACACGATGGAGGTGCACCGCGCCCCGATGGTGTGGGGCATGGCGCTCACCGGGATGGCGATGCTCTCCGCGTGGATCCCTGGACCCGGCATCGTGTGGCTCGCGACGGTCGCGACGATGATCGGAGCGCACGCTCTCGTCACGCGCGCCGCCCAGCGTTGCCGGACGCTCGGGGCTCGCGCGGGTGAGAGCCTGCGGGATCGCGCCGAGGCGCACGACGACCTGCGCTTCCAGCTCGCGCGCTGGCACGGCAGCCTGCTCGAGTATCACCTCGACATCGGCACGGAATTCGGCGCGACCGCCCATCGCCTGCGCGGCGAGGTGCTCGATGGGGGATTCGCCGACATGCTCGTCGATCCGGGCGGGCGCGGGCGTATCTTCTCCGGGGAGATCGCCGGCCGTGGCATCGCGGCGCGCTTCCTCGGACTCGCCGCGCAAGTCATCGTGCGCGTGCTCCTCGAGACGCAGGCGCGAGCGTGCGAGCCCGGGCACGTCGTCGCGCAGGCGGGGCAGAAGCTCCGCGTGTTCGGCCAGGCCCTGCGGTTTCCGGTGCGACTGCGGTTCGGCATGGTCACGTGCTCGCCGCGCGGCGACTGCGAAGCATGGGGCACGCTCCGTCGCTTGGTGCTCACGCAGGAGACGGTGAAGCGCACCGCGATCGTCCACGACGCCCGGCTCGATCCGCACACCCGCGTGTACCTCACGCCGGCCTCCGCCCTGCCCGGACCCGAAGACGACGCCCCGCCGCTCGCCCAGAGCGAGGCCGCCGAACGCGTCGCGCAACTCCTCCGCTCCTCCGCGTGGGACCACGCCCGCGGTTCGCTGCCCTCGCTGTTTTCGCTCGTGTTCGACGGCGTGTCCGCGCCCGCGCACGGCACCCTCATCGAGCTGCGCCACGCCCCCCGCGAACCGGGGGAGGCCGAAGCCACCGAGCGCCGCTCCGCCCCCGGCGGGTGAGGCTACGTCACGAGCCACGCCACGATGGCGGCGAGCAGCGCTGCGCCGCCGACCCACAGCGTGCGCCGACCCAGGCGGTCGCGACGATCGAGGGCCTGACCACGCGCTGCATCGACCTTGCGTACATGGTGCGCTCGAAGGCGCTCGCGTAGGCGCGCCGCGAGTTCTCGGTCGGCCTCGTCCACCTCGACCCGCCCGCCGCTCTCCGCCCGCTCGATCGTGATCCGTGCCCCCGCGCGCTCGAGGAGGAGGACGACGCCGAGGAGCTCCTCGTCGTCTTCGCAGTCCCAGGACCAGGCCACGGTCCTTGCGTAACGTGCCCCGGCGGCGCTCCAAGGCCCAAAACGACCGTCGTCGCCGCAAAGTTCGGCGTGCTGAGAATTGCCGTACACTTCGGGGGCGGTGAAGCACTCGACGCTCGGAATCTTGGGGGCCTGTCTGTTCGCGTTCGGGGGTTGTGGTCCCGACGCCGAAAAGGGGGAGTGTGGCGTCAACGACCCGTGTGAACGAGGCGCAGTCTGCGACCTCGACACGGCGATCTGCATGCAGGTGGGCGCCCCCACCGATGCCACCGAGGAGCCGGCACCCGAGACGTTCAGCGGCAAAACCGTGCCGTTCTTTCGCGGTGAAATCTGCGTCGCCACCGAGGCCCAAGCAGGGCAAGCCTTCCCGGTGCGCATCACCCCGTGCGTCCACCCGTGCGTGATCCCGACGAGTTATCACTACAAGCACAGCTGGTCGTGTGTCGGGTCCTCGTGCGAGGGCTTCGTCGCGATGTGGATGGAGACCCGCTCGGGGCCCGAAGGTTGCCCCGAAGACGCTTTCGCACGGTTCGATGCCGATCTTTGCACCACCCCGGTCACGGCCGAGCTCACGATCACTGCGCAATACGACGATGGCAAACCCGTCGTGGGGACGATGGCGCTCGAGGTTCCGTTCGTCAGCAACGCCGACGCGGAGGAGATCGCAGCCGATGGTGGCGATCTCGAGACGGTCATGGCGATGATTCAGCGCTATCCTCGAGAGTCGAACAGGACGGTACCCGACGGCATCGTCCTCGCCTCGGACTCTCCTCCACCGCCGGCCACCTGTAGCGAGAGCGCGGACGCCTGCGATTGCTTCCAGATCGGATTTTGAGCATCCCTTCCTCCACTCCGAAAATCGGGCTCGTCCTCTCCGGGGGCGGTGCTCGTGGCGCCTATGAGGTCGGCGTCCTCCGGTACGTCCGCGAACGCCTCACGGTGCCCACGCGGTTCGACATCATCACCGGAAGCAGCGTCGGCGCCATCAACGGCTCGTACGTCTCCGCCACCGCGGAGCATCCCCGCACCCAGATGCGCCTGCTGGCGCGCGTGTGGAACGAGATGCGCCTCGACGAGGTCTACCGCTTCGGCTGGAGCCAGTTCCGGACCCTCCCGCAAGTGCTGTTCGGGCGCAACTTGCCCACGGTCACGAGCCACGGTTCCACGCTCGGGGGCCTCGTCGACGCCACCATGCTCAAGACGGTGGTGCGGAGCCGCATCCCGTGGCCCGGGATCGCCGACAACCTCTACCGCGGCAACCTCGACGCGTTTGCCTGCAGCGCGACGGAGCTGAGCCACGGCACCACGACGGTGTTCGTCCAGACGCGCACCGGCAAGCTCCCCGAGTGGCCCAACTCGCCCGGGCAGATCGTCGTACCCAC
>Ga0079224_100013171_pt1 | contig 11505 bp, 7 predicted proteins | sample Stecom2015_FD_80414 | JGI IMG/M metagenome (GOLD analysis project Ga0079224, IMG submission 80414) | Agricultural soil microbial communities from Utah to study Nitrogen management - Steer compost 2015 | ecosystem: Environmental > Terrestrial > Soil > Agricultural land | place: USA: Utah...
AGATGGCAGTGCCAACCCCGGTACCACAAACACGGGCGATGGCTTTATTGCCGCCGGAGAGCCCTTTAACGTAGTGATAGAAGCGCAAAATGCTCATGGTGCAGCAACGCCTAATTTTGGTCGTGAGATGTCGCGCCAGTTAGTGCAGCCGGCATTTAGCATGCTGGAATACCCTGCTGACGGCAGTGATGGCATTCTTAGTGCCGGAGTGATAAATATCAATCAGCCCGCTCAGAATGGCCGCCAAACTGTAACCGATGCCAGCTGGAATGAGGCGGGGAGCATCAGGTTACATGCTAAGCTTAATAATGACAGTTATTTAGGTGTGGCCGACGTTTCGGCTAAACCGGTCAGTGGCATTATTGGCCGGTTTTATCCAAATATGTTCAGACTGGAGTCTTCCAGTGTGTTGAATAGCTGCCGTCTGCATGCCGATGTTAACAATCATTTCAGTTATATGTCGGAAGATAAGCTAACGGTAAATTATAAGCTGTTGGCGACAGGCTTTGCGGGCAATACATTGCTGAATTACCATTCTGACGTTTATACCGATACAGCAGAAATGCTGGTTGTTGCAGAGAATAATTTGATTCGATTAGATGCTGCCCGGCTGGCGATTAATACAGCAAAGTGGGAGTATGGAGTTTACACCGTAGCGCAGACTGACGCCGCTTTTAAGCGCGCAACAACACCTGATGGCCCTTATGCTGCTTTGCAACTTGGCCTGCAAATCTTGTCAGGCTCTGAGCGGGATAATCGTAATTTCTCAGCATTCACACTTGGCACGGATGCTGTAGCATTAAATGCAGCAGAGGAACCATTACGAGTTCGCTTTGGCCGCATGGTGCTGGACAACGCCTATGGCCCGGAAAATGAAAACCTGCCGCTGGTAGCCCGTGCAGAATATTGGAACGGCGCTGCTTTTGTCACTAACCCGCAGGATAATTGCAGCCCGCTAAATGATAGCCGAATTGTGTCACCGATTACATTTAACCCGCAAGATAGCGGTAGTACCACTATCACTGCCGACTCCAATCCGTTATGGCCAAATGTAAACCAAGGCAGTAGTGTTATAAACGGAGCTAGTCAACTTTGGCTTAACGAGCCAGATCCAGTTCTGCGTGGTACTGGTAATGTTGAGTATCAACTGAATGATCATCCCTGGCTGCAATACGACTGGGATGCTGATGGTGGCTTTGATGAAAACCCTACTGCCGAATTTATGTTTGGTCGTTTTCGCGGTAATCCACGGCAAATTTACTGGCTCGAACTTTTTCAGTAAAGGTTCAGTTTTACCCCTTAAGCTGTGCGGCATTTTCGCTGTTGTCAGATAAATGCCGCCAAGGCTTGGTTTAATTGCATAAAAATGTAAGATAAAGCTATTCACATGGCAGCGACTTACTTAGAATAACCTCAGCTATGTTTACCACCACTGTCAAGCTGTGTGCAGCAGTGCTGAGTAATGTCTGGTTGCTCAGATTTATAAGGATCCGGTTCTTTCATGTTTAATAAATTGCGTGGCCTTTTTTCCAACGACTTATCAATTGATCTGGGTACAGCCAACACTCTGATTTATGTTAAAGATCAGGGCATAGTGCTGAATGAACCCTCAGTAGTAGCAATACGGCAGGAACGTGCCGGCGGGCCGAAAAGCGTGGCGGCAGTGGGCCATGCAGCTAAGCGCATGCTGGGCCGTACGCCGGGCAATATTAAAGCTATCCGGCCAATGAAAGACGGTGTTATTGCTGATTTCTATGTTACCGAAAAAATGCTGCAGCATTTTATCCGTCAGGCGCACAGTAACAGTTTCTTAAGACCAAGCCCGCGTGTGCTGGTTTGTGTGCCTTGTGGCTCTACCCAGGTTGAGCGCCGAGCTATCCGTGAATCGGCCCAGGGCGCAGGTGCGCGCGAAGTGTATTTAATTGACGAGCCGATGGCCGCCGCTATCGGTGCCGGTTTACCGGTATCAGAAGCCACCGGTTCTATGGTGGTGGATATCGGTGGTGGTACTACAGAGGTGGCGATTATTTCACTGAACGGTGTGGTGTACTCCTCTTCAGTCCGTATCGGTGGTGACAAGTTTGACGACGCGATCGTGAACTACATTCGTCGTAACTACGGTATTTTAATTGGCGAAGCCACGGCAGAGCGTATCAAAACCGAAATCGGCTCTGCCTATCCAAGTGATGATGTATTGGAGATTGAAGTACGCGGCCGTAACCTGGCTGAAGGTGTACCGCGCAGCTTCACGATGACCAGCAATGAAATTTTAGAAGCGTTGCAAGAGCCGCTGGCCGGTATTGTCAGTGCAGTTATGGTTGCGCTGGAACAATCGCCACCGGAGCTGGCATCAGATATTTCTGAGCGTGGTATGGTACTGACCGGTGGTGGTGCGCTGCTGCGTGATCTGGATCGCTTATTAATGGAAGAAACCGGTATCCCGGTAGTTGTTGCCGATGATCCTTTAACCTGTGTCGCCCGCGGTGGCGGTAAAGCGCTGGAGATGATTGATATGCACGGCGGTGATGTATTCAGTTACGACTAACTGAATCCGCTGTTGTGCCTGCATTTGTATGAACCAGATCTATAGTCGGGGCCCGTCACTGCCACTGCGGTTGTTTTTAGCCGTAGTATGCAGTGCTGGCCTGATGTTTCTAGACCGCTACACCGACAGTTCTACCCAGTTACGCAGTTACCTGACTGCCGCCGCCAGCCCGCTGTTTTATGTTGCCAGCCTGCCACAAACCCTGTTTTCCGGGGCCTCGGAGCAATTTATGGCGCAGCAGACTGTGCTGGACGAAAATGCCCGCCTGAAAGAAACTCTGCTGCAACAAAGCGGTCAGTTGCAACTGCTGCGGTTTTTGCAGCAGGAGAACGATAAATTACGTGCTTTGCTCGGCTCTTCTGCAGCCATTGAAGATAAATCACTGGTCGCGGAAGTGCTGGCTGTCTACAGTCATCCGTTCAGCCATCAGGTGGTGCTGAATAAAGGCAGCAAAGATGGTGTAACAGAGTTTCAGCCGGTCATTGACGACCAGGGCGTAGTAGGGCAAGTGGTTAGTGTTGGCCCGTCCAGCAGCCGCGCTTTGCTGATTTCAGATAATACCCATGCGTTGGCGGTACGTGCTGAACGTACCGGTGTGCGCGCTATAGTTGAAGGTCTGGGGCAGTGGGATGTATTGAGGGTAATGCATCTGCCGCATAGTACTGATATCCGCGAAGGTGACCGCCTGCTGACGTCCGGGCTTGATGGCCGCTTTCCGGAAGGCTATCCGGTCGCGAAGGTAGTCAGGATAAGTCAGGATGCCAGCCAGCCGTTTATGGTGGTCTATGCCGAGCCTTATGCCCGGCTTGATCGGATCCGCCATGTATTACTGCTGTCCGGGCGCAGTGACGCTATGGCAGAAGCGGCTGAAATTCTACCGCCGGAGCAACCCTGATGCGTAAACCTCAACGCCTTGGCTTTATTTATCTGTCGCTGTTTGTCGCATTGCTGCTGACGGTGATGCCGATGCCGCAAATGGTAAAGCTGGCGCGGCCGGATTGGGCCTTGCTAGTACTGATGTACTGGACTTTAGCGCTGCCGCAGCGTGTCAGCGTGCTCACGGCATTTTTTACCGGCTTTATTGTCGATGTGCTGGTGGGCACTGTGCTGGGCGTCAATGCACTGGCGTTTTCCGTGGTGATCTTTGTGGTGGCGCAGCATCACCTGAAGATCCGTAATTTTGCTGTGATGCAACAGGCTCTGCTGCTGGGGCTGCTGCTGGCGCTGTATCAGCTGTTATTATTCTGGCTCAGCCACTTTCTTACCGGGGTTTATTTCCGGCCGCAGTACCTGTGGCCGGTGCTGACCGGCATGCTGGTCTGGCCCTGGTTGTTCTGGCTACTACGCCGCTACCGGCGACAATTAAAAATCCAATGAACGCTTTTTAATGAACTATCCTGCCATTGCTTTAGCGTCTTCTTCTCCGCGCCGGCGTGAACTGCTGGCGCAACTGGGTGTCAACTACGAACTGGTCAAAGCGGATATTGACGAAACACCACTGCCTGATGAGGCTGCACCTATCTATGTGCAACGCCTGGCGCTGGCTAAAGCCCGAGCCGGTTTAGCCCATCTGAGCCAACAGAAGCCTGTGCTGGGCGCAGACACTGTTGTTGTTGTCGACGGCCTTATTCTGGGTAAACCTGTTGATTTTGAACAATTCCGCCAGACCATGTTGTTGTTATCGGGCCGCAGCCATCAGGTGATGACGGCAATAGCGCTGGTGAGTCAGCAGCATCAACTGACACAACTGGTAAGTACCGACGTCAGCTTCCGGCCACTGACCGATGCTGAAATCACCACCTACTGGGCCAGTGGCGAACCGCAGGACAAAGCGGGTGGTTACGGTATTCAAGGCCTGGCAGGGCGTTTTGTGAAACGAATTAATGGCAGCTACAGCGCTGTAGTCGGTTTGCCGCTGTGTGAAACAGAACAGTTGCTACAACAATGGCAGGAATTATCATGAGCGCAGAATTACTGCTGAATGTTACGCCGAGTGAAACCCGGGTTGCACTGATTGAAAATGGCGTGCTGCAGGAGCTGCATATCGAGCGGCAGGCAAGACTTGGGCTGGTTGGCAATATTTATGTCGGTAAAGTCAGCCGTGTATTGCCTGGTATGCAGGCGGCATTTGTAGATATTGGTCTGGACAAAGCGGCCTTTTTACATGCGTCCGACATCGTGCAGCACGACTCGCTGGCTGAGCTGGATGGCAAACCCGCCGTTAGCAAAGACATCCGGGTGCTGGTACGCGAAGGCCAGTATCTGCTGGTACAGGTAGTAAAAGATCCTTTGGGTACCAAAGGCGCCCGTCTGACGACCGATATCACGCTGCCATCACGTTATCTGGTGTTTATGCCTGGCTCACCGCATGTTGGTGTGTCGCAGCGGCTGGAAACGGAATCGGAACGGCAGCGGTTAAAAGACATTGTCAGCCAGTATCTGGACGACAGCGGTGGCTTTATTGTCCGCACCGCGGCTGAAGGCGCCAAAGAGGAAGAGCTGGCGCAAGATGCACGCTTTTTGAAAAAGCTTTGGGCTAAGGTGTTAAAACGCAAGCAGAAAACCCGCAAAGAGGGTGTGGTGTATGAAGATCTGACACTGGCCTACCGTATTCTGCGTGATTTTGTCGGCACTGAGCTGGAGCGGGTAAGGGTTGACTCGAAACTGACTTACCAGCAGCTAACGGCATTTTGTGAAGAGTTTATTCCGCATATGTCGTCCTTGCTGGAGTATTACCCCGGCGAGCGGCCTATCTTTGATATGTTTGATGTTGAGAATGAAATTCAGCGTGCGCTGGAGCGCAAAGTGCCGCTGAAAAGCGGTGGCTATCTGATCATTGACCAAACGGAAGCCATGACCACTATCGATGTTAATACCGGTGCTTTTGTCGGCCACCGTAATCTGGATGAAACGATTTTTAACACCAACACTGAGGCAACGCAGGCTATTGCCAGACAGCTGCGACTGCGTAATCTTGGCGGCATTATTATTATCGATTTTATCGATATGCAAAACGCCGAGCATAAAAAACGGGTATTTCACAGCTTAGAGCTGGCGCTGGCACGCGATCGGGCGAAAACCAATATTCATGGCTTCTCAGCACTGGGGTTGGTGGAGATGACGCGTAAAAGAACACGCGAAAGTCTGGAACATATCCTGTGTTCTGAGTGTCCAGTATGTGAGGGGCGGGGCAGTCTGAAAACCGTTGAAACGGTTTGTTTTGAAGTGTTACGTGAAATTGTGCGGGTTAACCGGGCTTATGCCGCAGATAAATTTGTCGTTTATGTATCACCGGCGGTGAAAGACGCGCTGACCAACGATGAGTTTCACAGTCTGACAGAATTGCAGGTATTTATTGGCAAACAAATCAGTATTCAGACCGAACCGCTTTACACCCAGGAACAATTTGATGTGGTGATGATGTAGTGCAAAAGGCAAAGCGGGTTTGCTTTTACTGTTTACACAAGTGCTGGCTCCTCCTGGCGGTGGTGCTGGTGCTGCTGGCTGTGCTGATTTCAGTGCTGCGCTACACCCTGCCGTACGCTGATGATTACAAGCACCATATTGAACAGTTAATCGAAGACCGTTATGGCGCCAAAGTCGACATCGGCGAGCTCAGTGCCGGCTGGCAGAAATTTGGCCCGGCGCTGCTGCTCAATGATGTCAGCTTGTACAACGCTGATCAGCAATTACAACTGAGTATTGCTGAAACGCGGGTAAGGCTGGATTTCTGGCGCAGCCTATTAAGCCGTCAGCTGACCGCGCAGCATTTTGAATTAAGCGGGCTTACCTATTATGTCGATGCCGGCAGTCTGCTGGGCGGTGATGCAGGGGCAAAACTGGATACAGCACCTGTGCTGGACGCTCTGGAGCGTTTGTTTTTCCGGCAGCTGGCGTATTTCTCCGTGGTGGACAGTCAGCTGGTACTGCAAAATGATGATGATCCCGATCTGGTGGTTAATATCACACAGCTGGACTGGGTGAACAGCGGCAACCGGCACCAGGGCTTTGGTGAGTTATCTCTGGCAGGGGTGACGGCCAATACCTTGTCTTTTGTGCTGGATTTACACGGCGGTACATTAGGTGAGGCCGATGGGCAGTTGTATCTGGACAGCGAGCGGCTTGATGTTCTGCCCTGGTTTGCCAAATTGCTGCCGCAAAGCCGCAAGTTGCAGCAGGCTAGTATCAATTTTAAAGCCTGGGGCAGTATAGAGCAGGGCCTGCTGCGGCGTATTCAGGTAGAACTTGCCGACAACAGCCTGAGCTGGCAGCGTGACGGCGAGTCACACTCGTTGCGGCTTGGGCAAGGCCAGTTACTGTGGCAACCCACGGCCTCGGGCTGGCAGTTGTACTCCGGCGCGTTAACCCTGGCTGCTGAGCAACAACAATGGCAAGACCTGCATCTGCAACTTGAACGCCAAGATGATGCCTGGCAGGGCGGCCTGAGTAACTTCAGGCTTGAAGCCGCAACACCGCTGGCAAATTTACTGGCCGATGACATCGCATTACTGCAAAAGCTGGTGGTGTATCAGCCGGGTGGGCATCTGCAGCAGCTAGAGTGGCGGATCAAAGATCAACAATGGCAGCTGGCCGGACAATTTGACGAACTGCAGTCGAAACCTGCGGGCGATATTCCCGGCGTGGTGGGAGTCAGTGGCAGGTTTTTACTCAGTGATAAAGTAGCGAAAGTCAGTTTGCAGGCCAAAAACGGCGAGCTGAGCTGGGATGGTTTATTTAGCGAACCTATCGCATATGACAGCTTTGACGCCACTTTGTATGCTCAGCCAATTGCAGATCGCTGGCGCTTGCTGATACCCAGTTTTAGCTTCAACAGTGCTGATTTGACGCTTGACGGCAGCCTGATGCTGGATGAGCGGCTACAGATCCTGGCACGCTTGCAACAGGTTGATGCCGCCAATGCCAGCAAGTATTTTCCGCAGCGTTATATGCCACAGTCTGTCAGACATTATCTGGAACAGGCCATAGTGGCGGGCAAGCTTAACGATGCAACCTTGTTATGGCACGGTGTGCCCTCTGAGTTTCCCTACGCTGAGCAGCAGGGCGTATTTCAGGTACTTGCCAGACTGGAAGAAGGCGAATTTGTGTTTGCCCCCGACTGGCCGGCGATTGAGCAGTTAACGGCCACCTTGTGGTTTGAAAATGCCAGTATGTTGATCCAGTCACAACAGGGCGAGCTGGCGGGGTTGCAACTGCAACAGGGGGTATCAGCCAGTATAGCGGATCTGTTTCATGCCGAGGTTATCGATATCGGTATCCGCCAGCAGCTGCCAGCACAGGAGGTTACTGCGCTGATGTTGCAGTCACCACTTGAACATAACCTGGGCAAGACATTGGCCCATCTTGGTTTGCAGGGTGAGGTGACTGGTGATGTTAATCTGGCGATTGGGCTTAAACAAAAATCGGTGCTGGCCAGCGGTGACGTCCGCTTTGACAGCCTGAGCATGGCATTACAGGCACCGCAAATGCAACTGGATAATGTCAGTGGCAGCTTATCCTTTGAGAATGAACGTATCCGGGCTGATGCACTGACATTGCACTGGCGCGGCTTGCCGCTGAGTGCGGCAGTGCAGGGCCAGCAAAGCGATACCGGCTATCAGCTGGCATTGCAGCTGAACGGCAAGCATGAAGCAAAATCCCTGCTGCAGTCCTTGTATGCTCCGGCAGCAGATCTGGTGAGTGGTAATACTGACTGGCAGCTACAACTGGCGCTGAATCTGCCGCAGCAGGGCTTTGGCTATAGCGCCAAGCTGCGCTCTGCACTGAGTGACACCGCGCTATTGCTGCCAGCGCCTTACAATAAAGCCGCAGGCAAACAGGCCGAACTGCTGATCACGGCAACCGGCGATGCTGAGCGCTCATTACTGGCAGCGCACTATGACAAGCAGCTGCATTTTCATGCCGAGCTGAGACATGACAGCCAGCAACTGAGCCGGGTCCATCTTATTGCCGCTGAGCAGGATAGCGGGCTAAACAGTGCAGGCTTTAATATCAGTCTGGATTTGAACGAGCTGGACTTTATCCCCTGGTTTGACGTGCTACAGCAGCAACTGGCGTTTGAGTCTGGTTCAGACCAGCCGTTGTTTCCACCGCTGTCGCTGGTAAGAGGTAAGGTACGTCATCTGAACATGGCACCGGGTGTCGCACTGAACAATACCGTATTTGAACTGAGCCAACTGCCGCAGCACTGGCAATTACAGCTTAACGGCACCGAAATAGCCAGTCAGTGGCAATTTAGTAAAGACTGGCAACAGCAGGGCATCAGCGCGCAGCTGGATTATCTGCATTTACCCTGGCCTGAGCAACCCGCGCCGAACAGCGCTGCGGCAGTGACCGCAGAAGCGCTGGCTAAAACGGCGCAGCGCTGGCTATTGCAATTACCGCCGCTGGACATCAGCTGTGCAGACTGTGCCATCGGCAGCTATCAGCTGGGACAGGTTAGCGCTAAAGCGCACAGCACCGACAGCCAGTGGCTGCTGAGTGAATTTAACGCCCGCTACAAGCGTAATCAGTTACTTGCCAGCGGGTCCTGGCAGGATGACGCTGAGCTTGGGCAAACGCAATTCAGCGGAAAACTGACCAGCAATAACCTTGGTGCAATGTTGCACGAATACCAGATAACATCTGCGGTCTCAGGCAGCAGTGCCGATATCAATTTTGCGCTGAACTGGCCCGGAGCACCGGCACAGTTTGCACTGGAGCATCTGGCCGGTAATGTAAATTACCGCCTTGGTGAAGGTTCTCTTACTGAGGTCAGCGATCAGGGCGCGCGGCTGTTTTCCATTTTCAGCCTTGATTCGCTGGTACGTAAACTGCGGCTGGATTTTCGTGACGTATTCTCCAAGGGCTTTTTCTACAACAATATGACCGGCAACCTGGCGCTGTCACAAGGCGTGGTGCAAACCAGTGATGCTGCTATAGACGGCGTGCCGGGCAGCCTGCAAATTCAGGGCTATGCCGACTTGGTCAGCCAAAAGCTGGATTACCAGATGGCATTTTCGCCTAAGGTAACGTCCAGCTTACCGGTGATTATCGCCTGGATGGTAAACCCGGCAACTGGCCTCGCCGCACTGGCACTGGATGAAGTGTTTCAAAGTGCTGAAGTGATCTCAAAAATCAATTTCACCGTGACCGGTAGCTTTGATGAACCCGTCGTCACCGAAGTTAACCGCCATAGCAAAGAAGTGCCGGTGCCGGTGCGGGTTGCCCAGCCTGAAAGCATTATCGAACTGCCCTCGGCAGAAGAGGTGCCAGTAAAACGGGAGCCCCCACATGGCTAACTGGCGTTTATCGGCACTACAACTTACCAGCACGCCACAGCCTGAGCAGAATCTGGCGCAGGTGCAGCTGTATCTGCAACAGCTATCAGAGCAGTTTGGTAACAACCTGCCGCATTTAGTGGCACTGCCGGAGTGCTTTGCGGTATTCGGTGGCGGCGATGGTTTACAATTACAGCATCAGGCGCCGCTGGGGCAGGGCGACATTCAGCAACGCTGTGCAGCGCTGGCGCAGCAGTTTGGCGTTTATCTGCTGGCCGGGTCTTTGCCGACCAGCAGCCCGCAACCTGATCGGTTCTGTGCCAGCAGTATTTTATTTGCACCCGATGGCAGCATAGCGGCCGATTATCAGAAAATGCATTTATTCGATGTTGAGGTCAGTGACGGCACTGGCAGTTATCGCGAATCGGCAGCCACCTGTCCGGGACAGAAAATCAGCCTGGCAACTGTTGGTGAGTTAAAGCTTGGCCTATCTGTGTGCTATGATGTGCGCTTTCCTGCTTTGATGCAGGCACTGGCTGCTAAAGGCATGAATGTGCTGACGGTGCCGTCGGCGTTTACCCGGGTAACCGGTGCGGCGCACTGGCACACGCTGCTAAAAGCCAGAGCTATTGAAAACCAGTGTTTTGTGCTGGCACCGGATCAAACCGGTGTGCATGCCAATGGCCGGGAAACCTATGGTCACAGCCTGATCATTGACCCCTGGGGTACCGTACTGGCTGATGCGGGTACTGAACCGGGCTGGATCTCTGCCAAAATAGATTTAACCGACTGTGTGCGACTGCGGCAAAAAATGCCGCTGGCACACCATAACCGATTTAACAGTGAGCTCAAACCATGACTGCACCCGAGCAGAACCTGATCACCGCTTCCGAGCTGACCGCTGACGATTTGCAGCAAACGCTGGGTTATTTATTCGACCATCAGCTGGATTATGCTGACCTGTATTTTCAATCCAGTGTGCATGAATCCTGGGTACTGGAAGACGGGCTGGTAAAAGACGGCTCTTTCAATATTGAACGCGGTGTGGGTGTGCGGGCCATCAGTGGTGAAAAAACCGGCTTTGCTTATGCTGATACTATTAGCGGCGCGGCGCTAAAACAAGCCGCTACGGCGGCGCGGGGCATAGCTGCGCAGGGCCAGCAAGGCAGTGTTAAAGCATTTAGTAAAAGCGGCAACAGCAACATCTACCTGCCATGCGAACCACTGCAAAGCCTGAGCAATACCGACAAAGTGGCGATGCTGCATCAGATTGAAGCCTATATCCGCACCTTAGACAGCCGCGCCGAGCAGGTGATGGTGAGTTTATCCGGTGTTTACGAAGAAGTGTTAGTTGCTGCCAGCGATGGCACCTTTGCCAGCGATATCCGGCCACTAGTGCGGCTGAATTGCTCGGTGTTGCTGCAGCAGGGTGACCGGCGTGAGCGTGGCAGTGCCGGCGGTGGTGGCCGTACTGACTATCAGTATTTCTCTGAGCTGGTGGATAACGCGCCACGCTGGCAGCATTATGCGCGCGAAGCGGTGCGCCAGGCACAAGTTAACCTGAATGCAATAGATGCCCCGGCCGGTACCATGCCGGTAGTGCTGGGCAGTGGCTGGCCCGGTGTGTTACTGCATGAGGCGGTTGGGCATGGCCTGGAAGGCGACTTTAACCGCAAAGGCTCG
>Ga0079224_100013172_pt1 | contig 11505 bp, 14 predicted proteins | sample Stecom2015_FD_80414 | JGI IMG/M metagenome (GOLD analysis project Ga0079224, IMG submission 80414) | Agricultural soil microbial communities from Utah to study Nitrogen management - Steer compost 2015 | ecosystem: Environmental > Terrestrial > Soil > Agricultural land | place: USA: Utah...
AGCGCTACCAGCAGGACTTCGCGGATTTCCGGGCGCGGCTGGGCGAAGACCAGCGGGCGCGCTGGGATCGCGAGCTGCTGGCGCTGGCCAACGCCCGCTTCGCGCCGCTTTACCGCCTGCAGGGCAATGCGCCCGAACAGGTCATGGTGCGCGTGGGTGCCAGCGATGGCAGCAATACCGAGGTGGCCGGCGACATTGCCGAGGGCGACGTCATCATCACCGGCGAGCGGGCGCTGCGGTGAGCCAGCCGCCGGTGATCGAGGCCCATGGCCTGGGCAAGGTGTATTCCCCGGGTACCCAGGCCGAGGTGGTGGCGCTGCGCAACGCCGACCTCCGGATCGCGCGGGGTGAATTCGTCGCGATCATGGGGCCGTCGGGTTCGGGCAAGTCCACGCTGATGAACCTCATCGGCTGCCTGGACACCCCCAGCAGCGGCAGCTACCTGTGTGACGGCATCGACGTGGCGACCCTGGACGCAGAGGAACTGGCGGCGCTGCGCCGGGACAAGATCGGGTTCGTGTTCCAGGGCTTCCACTTGCTGCCCCGGATGAGCGCGCTGGACAACGTTGCGATGCCGCTGGTGTATTCGGAGGTGCCACCGGCCGAGCGGCAGGAGCTGGCGCTGCAGGCACTTGACGCGGTCGGCCTGGCGGAGCGCGCCGCGCACCGCCCCAACGAGCTGTCGGGCGGACAGCAGCAGCGGGTGGCGATTGCGCGGGCGCTGATCAACAACCCGCCGATCGTGCTTGCCGATGAGCCTACCGGGGCGCTGGACTCCAGGACCGGCGCGGAGATCCTGGCGCTGTTCAAGCGCCTGCGTGACGGGGGGCATACGGTGGTGCTGATCACCCATGACCCGGAGGTCGCCGCGCACGCGGACAGGATTTTCATGATCCATGACGGTCAGCTGCAGGAACAGGTGCCAGGCGGAGGCGCATCATGACCCATGTGGACGTATTGCGGACGGCCATCCATGCGCTGCGCGGGAACTGGGTGCGCAGCGCGCTGACTTCGCTGGGGGTGATCATCGGCATCGCGGCGGTGATCGTGATGGTGTCGGTCGGGCAGGGCACCCAGGCGGAGATCGACAACCTCGTGTCGGGACTGGGCTCGCAGCGGTTGGACATCTCCTCGGCGGCCCAGCGCGGGCCGGGCGGTGCGCGGACCGGGGCCGGGAGCCGCTACACGCTCTACCAGGGCGATGCGGATGCGATCCGCAACGAGATCCCGGAAGTCCAGTACGTCTCGGGCTCGCTGCGCGGCAGCACCCAGGTGGTGTTCGCCGAGAACAACTGGGCCGCCAGCTGGCAGGGCGTTGAGCCGGATTATTTCGCGATCAACGCATGGGAGCTGGCGGAGGGGGATTTCTTCGAGCCCCAGGATTACGGCGGTTCGTCCAACGTGGTGATCCTGGGCGAGACGGTGCGGCGCGAGCTGTTCGGCGACCAGCCAGGCATCGGCGAGTCGGTGCGGCTGGGGCGGGCGCTGTTCACGGTGGTGGGGGTGCTGGAACCCAAGGGCCAGGGCGGCTGGGGGCAGGACCAGGACGACATCATGATGGTGCCGCTGGAGACCGGCCGGCGGCGCCTGCTGGGGTCATCGGCGCTGCCGCCCAAGGCGGTGATGTCGATCGCCCTGACCGTGGCCCATGCCGACGACCTGGGCTACGTGCAGAGCGAGGTGGAGGCGCTGCTGCGGCAGCGCCACCGGATCGGGCCAGGCGAGGAGGACGATTTCGTCGTGCGCAACATCTCCGAGATCGTGGCGGCGCGCACGGCGACGACGCGGCTGATGTCGCTGCTGCTGGGTGCGGTGGCCACGATTTCGCTGGTGGTGGGCGGGATCGGGATCATGAACATCATGCTGGTCTCTGTGACCGAGCGGATCCGGGAGATCGGGCTGCGGATGGCAGTGGGGGCGGGCCCGTCCGCGGTGCGCCGGCAGTTCCTGGCGGAGGCAATGCTGATTTCGCTGATCGGCGGCGTGATCGGCATCGCCCTGGGCGTGGTGGGAACGCTGGTGGTCGGCCGGCTCGGGGCGCTGCCGGTGGAGCTCAACGGGAAAGTGATCGGACTGGCAGCCGGGTTCTCCATCGCGACCGGGCTGTTCTTCGGTTATTACCCGGCGCGCAAGGCGTCCACGCTCGACCCGATCGAGGCGCTTCGCCAGTAGGAGCCGCGCTGCGATCGGCTGCGCCGCCCATCCTGTGACGGAAAGCCTGTCCGGGGGGACCCGCTGGATTTCGCAGGTATCCTGTGGGCTTTGCCAACCAGGGTGATGACATGCGACTTCCACTGTTCCTGCTCCTGGCGGTCACCTCGCTGGGGGCGGTTGCGCAGGACGACGCCGCGCCGCGCACGGCGCTGGTGATCCACGGCGGTGCCGGGGTGATCGAGCGGGAATCGCTGGACGCAGAGGCCGAGCGCGGGATCCGGGCGGCGCTGGATGCAGCGCTCGATGCCGGCCACGCGGTGCTTGCCAGCGGGGGCAGCGCGCTGGACGCGGTGGAGGCTGCGGTGGTGGTGCTGGAAGAGGAACCCCGGTTCAACGCCGGCAAGGGCGCGGTGTTCAACGCCGAGGGGCGGCACGAGCTGGATGCCTCGATCATGTTCAGCCAGGACCGGAAGGCCGGGGCGGTCGCGTCGGTGACGACGGTCCGCAGCCCGATCCGGCTGGCGCGGCGGGTGATGGAGCAGTCGCCGCACGTGATGCTGATGGGCGAGGGCGCGGAGCGGTTCGCCGACGGGCATCCGGACCTGGAGCGGGTGCCCAACGAGTGGTTCGACACCGACGCACGGCGCGAGCAGCTGGAGCGCGCACGGCAAAGGGAGGCCGGTGGACGGCAGGCGGATGCCGGCGGGACGGGAGCGCAGTACTTCGGGACCGTGGGAGCGGTGGCCCTGGATGCGCAGGGGCGGATCGCGGCGGCAACGTCGACCGGCGGCATGACCAACAAGAGGTGGGGCCGGGTCGGCGATTCGCCGATCATCGGGGCCGGGACCTGGGCCGACGGCAACTGCGGGGTGTCGGCGACCGGCTGGGGCGAGTTCTTCATCCGCAACGCCGTGGCCCACGACATCTGCGCACGCATGGCCTACCGGGGCGACAGCCTGGCCGATGCCGCCGGGGAAGTGGTGATGGAAGTCATCCCGGCGCACGGCGGCGACGGCGGCGTGATCGCGCTGGACGGGGAAGGCAACATCGCGCTGCCGTTCAATACGCCGGGCATGTACCGCGGGTGGGTGCGCCCGGACGGGAGCCGGGGCACGGCCATCTTCGGGGACGAATAGGCCGCCGGACCTAGGGTCGACCCCAGCAAGGGTCAGCCCCAATTGCGCGCCGTTGCCCGGGTACGCAGACTCCGCTCCAAAGGAAGGACCCCATGGAGATGGAGGCGAGATGACCGCGATCGGCACGCACAGCATCAGCTGGGGCGACACCCTGTCCCAGATTGCCCAGCGCTATGGGACGAGCATTGACGCGCTTCAGGCGCTCAACCCGCAGATCACCAACCCGGACCTGATCTACGCTGGTGACACGCTGCGGCTGTCGGGCGCCGGGGCCGGGGGCGCGGAACAAGGCGCGGCCACGGCGGTGGGCGCCGGCGCCGTGGAGGGTCGCCCGCTTGCCCTGGACGGTGCGAATGCGGCCGCCATCGCCGAGCAGTTCATAGGTCGCAACGCCGGCGAGCTCAAGCACAGCAACGAACTGCCGATGCAGAGCTGGGTCCCGGACAACGTGAACTGCGCCAACTTCGTGTCCGCCTGCCTCCAGAAGGCCGGCCTCATCACCTCAAGCCAGGCCAGCGCGTCCGTCGACCAGCTTGCCAACAATCTGCGGGGCGCGGGCTGGCAGCCGACGTCCCTGGCCAACGCCAGGCCGGGCGACGTGGTGCTGATGCAGAGCAATGGCCAGTCGCACGTCGTGCTGTTCGCCGGGCACGAGAACGGCGTGCCGAAGTTCATCGGCTCCAACAACGTCAATGCCGACGGCACCCAGCGCATCAGCTGGGGCGGCGCGTCCGGCAACTACCACCTGCTGACGCCTCCGCGCTGACCTGGTGGCCGGGTCCCGCCGGCCCGCGCCGGCAGGTTCAGCCCCCGATTCCCAGCAGCTGGCTGGGCACCCCGTGCTGTTGCGGCCATCCCAGCCAGGCCACGTCGGTGGGCAGGATCGCCCTGTCCACGATCTCCCAGTCCTCCCCGTCCGCCCCCGCCGGGTTCCTGAACAGCAGCATGGCCAGGTCTGAAACCCCACCGGCTGCGGCTGCTTCGGCAAACGCCGTGTCGTGGAGTGAAAGCGGACCGCCGCCCGGGTCCCGCAGGCGCGCGTGCACGAGCGCCCAGTGGCCACAGCGGTCGACCGCCTGCAAATCCAGCTCCACCTCCTTGCCCAGCGCGCCGCGGACCTGCGCGGCCGCCAGCGCCACAAGTTCGCCGTGGACGGGATCGCCTTGCTGGAGTGAGACGGGCGACGGATGCCCGGGAGTGGATGCTTCCATGCGCATGGCTCGCTGGGGGAAACGGTCCAGCACAGTGAAACAGCGGGGGCGTGGCATTGCAAATCGCCCCCCGGGGCGTTGACGGCCGGAGCCGGCCGCTGTGGCAAACTAGCAATTTGGATCTGGTTGACCGCACTTCCATGGCCGACGAGTTCGGGCACCTGCCGCGCAGGCCGGGACGGATGATCCTGGCGACGATCTGGTCGCTGCGCGGGCTCCGTGCCGCGTGGCTGCACGAATCCTCGTTCCGCCTGGAGATCTACCTGCTTGCAGTGCTCGCGCCGCTGGCCGTGTGGCTGGGCGACAGCGGCGTGGAGCGGGCGCTGATGCTGGGAAGCTGCCTGCTGGTGCCGCTGGTGGAGCTGCTCAACTCAGCCATGGAGGCGGTGTTCGACCGCTACGGCGGCGGCCATCACGAGCTCGTGGCCCGGGCCAAGGACATGGGTTCGGCAGCGGTCTTCGTGGCCATGCTCAACGTCGGCGCCGTGTGGGCGCTGATCCTCCTGCCGCGTTGGCTCCAGGCTTCCGGCTGAACAACAACAACATTTTGATCGATTCGAGGAATTTTCCGGAATGATGGAGCTGGTGACCGATCCGCAGGTGTGGATCCTGCTGCTCACGCTGAGCACGATCGAAATCGTGCTGGGCATCGACAACCTCGTTTTCATCTCGATCGCGGTGGGCCGGCTGCCGGTCGAGCAGCGGGAGTTCGCGCGCAAGTTCGGGATCGCGGTTGCGTGCGTCACCCGCCTCGGCCTGCTGCTGACCCTGGCATGGCTGGCTCGGCTGACCAGCGACCTGTTCGTGCTGTTCGGGCACGGCATTTCCGTGCGCGACCTGATCATGATCCTGGGAGGCCTGTTCCTGCTGGTGAAGGGCACCATGGAAATCCGCGAGCTTCTGGGCACCGACCACGACGAGTCAGCCGCGGTCGCGGGCAAGGCAGCCGCTTCGTTTGGCGCGGTCATCACCCAGATCGCCATCATCGACATTGTGTTCTCGCTGGATTCGGTGATCGCCGCCGTTGGCATGGCGGGTGACTACGTGCCGGTGATGGTGCTGGCCATCCTGGTGGCGGTGGGCGTGATGCTGCTGGCGGCCCAGCCGCTGGGACGCTTCATCGACGCCAACCCGACCGTCAAGATGCTGGCACTCGCGTTCATCCTGCTCATCGGCGCCTATCTGGTGCTTGAAGGCTTCGACGTGCATATCCCGCGCGGTTACATCTATGGCGCGATGGGCTTCTCCGCGCTGGTCGAAGTCCTCAACCTGTGGGCCAAGCGCAACGACATGCGCCGGCGCGGCATCCAGCCTCCGCCGGTGGACGAGCCGCGCAGGCCGATGCCACGCTGACGCGGTGATCGCGAAGACCAAGGGGGGAGGCCGATGAGCTACCTGCACCAGATCGACCCGGTGGCCTTCAGCCTGGGCCCGCTGCGCGTGCACTGGTACGGCTTGATGTATGTACTGGGCTTCGCCGTGGCCTGGTGGCTGGGCAGCCGGCGCGTGCGCGCGGGAAGGCTTCCGGGCGTGGATTCCAACGCCTTCGGCGACCTGATGTTCTACGGGCTGCTGGGCGTGATCCTGGGCGGCCGGGGCGGGTACGTGCTGTTCTATGCCTTCGGGGATTTCCTGGCCGATCCGCTGATGCTGCTGCGCCCCTGGGAGGGCGGGATGAGCTTCCACGGCGGTCTGCTCGGGGTGCTCGCGGCGGCCTGGTGGTGGTCGCGCAGGCAGGGGCTGCACTTCTTCGACACCATGGATTTCGCGGCGCCGCTGGTGCCGCCCGGGCTGGGACTGGGGCGCATCGGCAACTGGATCGGCGGGGAGCTGTGGGGCAAGCCCACCGAAGGTGCGTGGGGCGTGGTGTTTCCCAACGCGCTCCCCGCTGAATTCCGGCAGCTGGACGCCGCGGCCCTGCGCGGCCTGCACGAAAGCGGCGCGCTGGAGGCCTTCGCGCGCCATCCATCGCAGCTGTACCAGGCGCTGCTGGAGGGATTGGTGCTGTTTGCGCTGCTGTGGTGGTGTTCGCGCCGGCCACGGGCGCGCTACGCGGTGTCCGGGCTGTTCGCGCTGGGCTATGGTGTGTTCCGGTTCCTGGTTGAATTCGTCCGCGAACCGGACGCGCACCTGGGCTACCTGGCGTTCGACTGGCTCACGATGGGCCAGGTGCTGAGCCTGCCGCTGGTGGCCCTGGGCCTGTTCCTGCTGTGGAAGTCCAGGGGCGCGCCGGTGCTGCAGCCGAGGCCGGTCACTGAAGCTGGGGAGGCGGGCTGATGCGTCAATACCTGGAACTGCTCGGGCACGTACTCGAGCACGGCGCCGAAAAGGGCGATCGCACCGGGACCGGCACGCGCAGCGTGTTCGGCTGGCAGATGCGCTTCAACCTGGCCGAAGGCTTTCCGCTGGTCACGACCAAGAAGCTGCACCTGCGCTCGATCATCCATGAGCTGCTGTGGTTCCTGAAGGGGGAGACCAACATCGCCTACCTGAAGGACAACGGCGTCTCGATCTGGGACGAGTGGGCGGACGCCAACGGCGAGCTGGGGCCGGTGTACGGCAAGCAGTGGCGCCGGTGGGGCGATGGCCGCGGCGGGGAGATCGACCAGATCCGCTGGGTGGTGGACGAGATCCGGCGCAACCCGGATTCACGGCGTCTGGTGGTTTCCGCCTGGAACGTGGCCGAGCTGCCGGAGATGGCCTTGATGCCCTGCCATGCGCTGTTCCAGTTCTACGTCGTGGATGGAAAGCTCAGCTGCCAGCTGTACCAGCGCAGCGGCGACATTTTCCTCGGCGTCCCCTTCAACATCGCCAGCTACGCGCTGCTGACCCACATGGTGGCGCAGGTCACGGGCCTGCAGGCGGGCGACTTCGTGCACACCTTGGGCGACGCGCACCTGTACTCGAACCATTACGCGCAGGCGCGCGAGCAGCTTTCGCGCACGCCGCGTGCCCTGCCGACGCTCAAGCTCGATCCCGGGGTCGACGACCTGTTCGCGTTTACCTTCGACGATATCGCGATCGAGGGCTACGACCCGCTGCCGGCGATCAAGGCCCCGGTCGCGGTGTAGCCGTCGTGTCCGCGGTGGGCGCGCTGCAGCCCGGGCAGCGGAAGTACGCGACCGCATCGGGGTAGTCCACGGTCATCACGAAGTGGCGGAACGCGTTGCCGCCGACCGCCCCCTCGACCTTCTGCTCCATCATGCTCGACATCATGTCGTGGAAGGCGGCGTTGGGCCGGTGGGTGAACCACACGGGGCCAATGGAGAAGCCGGCGATCCCGATTTCCGGGACCTCGATCATGTCCGAGCCGCTGCCGGCCTGGGCGCCCTCGATCACGCGCCATTCCGGGTGCGCCTGGCGCCAGGCCTGGAACACGTCGTCGGAGCAGCTTGCCGTGGCGCATGCAGCGGCGACGATGAGCAGGGAGGGGAGGATGGATCGGATCATGGTGCGGCCCTCGGTTAGGGACGGCGTCATAATCACGCAACCCGATCCGCTTCGCCCGTTTCGATGGCCCCCATGCCTTCCGACCTGCCGCCCATCTCGCTGATCGCCGCGCTCGATCGCAACCGCGCCATCGGGCGCGGGAACGCCATGCCCTGGCACTTGCCGGACGATTTCCGGCGCTTCAAGGCGCTGACCATGGGCAAGCCCATCCTGATGGGACGCAGGACCGCCGAGTCGCTCGGCCGGGCGCTTCCCGGCCGCCGCAACCTGGTGCTGACGCGCGGTGGGCGGGTGCCCTTCGAAGGAATGGAGGCGGTGGCCTCGCTGGACGCCGCCGTGGCCCTGGCGACCGCGGACCGGGCAGTCGAGCTGTGCGTGATCGGCGGCGCCCAGGTCTACGCGCTGGCGCTGCCGCGCGCGACGGCAATGCACCTGACCCACGTGGACGCCGCGGTGGCGGAAGCCGATACCCACTTCCCGCCGTTCGACGCCGGTGACTGGGAGGTCGTATCGCGCGAGCCGCGCCCGGCGGACGACCGACACGCGTACGCGTTCGAGTTCGTCGATTACCGGCGCGCCGTCCGCTGACCCTACGCGGCTTCGCGCCCCGGTACCTGCACCACCCGCAGCTCTTCGCTGTCCAGCTGCAGGGCGGTGAGCTTGCCGCCCCACACCGCGCCGGTATCCAGCGCGTGCACCCCGTGGCCGATGAACAGGCCCAGGGTCGACCAGTGGCCGCAGGCAATCTTCAGGTCCCGCTCGGCGCGCCCGGGCACCGAGTACCACGGGTAGAGGCCGGGGGCCTGGGTACCCGGCGCGCCCTTTTCATCGAACGCGATCCGGCCGCGCGGCGTGCAGTAGCGCATCCGGGTGAACACGTTGATGATGGCCCGTTCGCGGTCGACGCCGCGCAGGCCGTTGGACCAGGCGGGGCGGTCGCCGTACATGTTGCGCAGGAGCTTCCTGCGGCCCTTGCCCTGCAGGCGGCGTTCGACCTCCTGGGCATGCTTCTGCGCTGTCTGCGTGGTCCACGCGGGGGCGAGGCCGGCGTGGACCATCATCCAGCCGAGTTCTCGATCGGCGTGCAGCAGCGGGCGCCCGCGCAGCCAGTCGAGCAGTTCTTCGCGGTCGGGTGCAAACAGGATGCTGCGCAGGTCCGGGTTCACCCGCTTTTGCTGGGCTTCGTCGCGTTCCGCGATTGCCAGCAGCGACAGGTCGTGGTTGCCCAGCACCACGTGGCAGTGGTCGCGCAGCGAATACACCAGGCGCAGCGTCTCCAGCGATTCGCCGCCGCGGTTCACGAGGTCGCCGCAGAACCACAGCGTGTCGACCGCCGGGTCGAAATTGATGCGGTCCAGCAGTCGCCGGGTTGGCCCGTAGCAGCCCTGCAGGTCGCCGATCGCCCAGATCGCCATGTCGGCCCCCGTCAGTGCAGGGTGCGCGGGGCGGCGAGGGTGAACGGCGGGATCGCTGCGTCGAAACGGGTGCCGTCGTCGCCAAGCATGGCGTAGCTGCCTTCCATGCTGCCCACGGCGGTCTCCAGCACGGCGCCGGAGGTGTATTCGAACTGTTCGCCCGGCTCGATCCGGGGTTGCTGGCCCACCACGCCGTCGCCGTGCACCTCTTCGACCTTGCCGTTGCCGTCAGTGATGATCCAGTGGCGCTTCACCAGCTGTGCCGGCAGCCGGCCCAGGTTGCGGATGCGGATGGTGTAGGCGAAGACGTAGTGTTCCCGCTCGGGCTCGGATTCCTCATCGAGGAAACGGGTCGCAATCTGGATTTCCAGGGTGTAGTCCGGTGTGTCGTCCATGGACACAGTGTAATGGGCGTGGGTGAAGGACCGGGCTAGTCCGGGCAGGCTGCATTCGCCAGGCGCACGAATCCTTCCACCGGCACCTGCTCGGCACGCGTTCCCGGGGCGATGCACGCCGCCTCGAACTGTTCCGGGCCGCACAGGCCGGCCAGCGCATTGCGCAGCGTCTTGCGGCGCTGCCCGAACGCCGCGCGCACCACCGCGGAAAAGCGTGCCGGATCCTGGATGCCGGCTTCCCCCGGCGGCCGCGGCGCCAGCCGCACCACCGCCGAATCGACCTTGGGCGGCGGCCGGAACGCTTCGGGAGGCACCTCGAAAAGCGGCATCACCAGGCACCCGGCCTGCAGCATCACGCTCAGGCGGCCATAGGCCTTGCTGCCGGGGCCGGCGGCCATGCGCTCCACCACTTCCTTCTGCAGCATGAAGTGCATGTCCGCGACCGCGGCGGCGTGGTCGAGCATGTGGAACAGGATCGGCGAGGAGATGTTGTAGGGCAGGTTGCCCACCACCCGCAGCGGCGGGCCACCGCCTGCGAGGGCGGTGAAGTCGACCTCAAGCACGTCGCGATTGATGACCTCGAGGCTTCCGTGGCCGGCGGCGGCACGGGTGAGCGGTGCGACCAGGTCGCGATCGAACTCGATCACCGTGAGCGTGCCGTGGCGGCGCAGCAGCGGCAGGGTCAGCGCGCCCTGGCCGGGGCCGATTTCCACCAGCCGGTCGCCTGGTCGCGGGCTGACGGCGTCGACGATCCGCTCGATGTACGCCGGCTCGTGCAGGAAGTGCTGCCCGAGCGCCTTCTTGGCGCGGCCGAATCCGGGGACCGGTGCGCTGCTCATGTCTGTGGGGCCCCACTGCGCGCGCGCCGGGCCGCGGCCAGCCGCGCGCAGGTGCCGATCGCTTCCAGCAGGCTGGACGGGTCCGCTCCCCTGCCGCCGGCGAGGTCCAGGGCGGTGCCGTGGTCCACCGCTACCCGCGGCCATGGAAGGCCCAGCGTGATGTTGACCGCCTGCTCGAAGCCGCTGTACTTGAGCACCGGCAGGCCCTGGTCGTGGTACATCGCCAGCACGGCGTCCACCTCGCGCAGCCTGCGGGGCAGGAACGCCGTGTCCGCGGGCAGGGGGCCCTGCAGGCGCAGGCCACGCGCCCGCAGGCGGTCGAGCACGGGGCCGATGACCTCGATTTCCTCGCGGCCCAGCAGGCCGTCCTCGCCGGCGTGGGGGTTGAGCCCAAGCACCGCGATCACCGGTTCGCAGATTCCGAAATCAAACCGCAGGGCATGGTGCAGGACCTCGATGGTGCGCTCCAGTGCGGGCCGGGTGATCGCGTCGGCCACCTGCCGGAGCGGAAGGTGCACGGTGGCCAGGGCCACCCGGACCACGTCGTTGGCGAGCATCATCACCACGTCCCGGCCGGTCCATGCGGCCAGCATGCCCGTGGTGCCCGTGAATGCGATGCCCCCGGCGTCGATCGCGGCCTTGTGCACCGGCCCGGTGACCATGCCGTCCAGCCCGTGCCGGCCGCAGGCGTCGGCGGCGGCGCGGAGCGCGCCGATGATGCTCGCCGCGTTGGCCGGGTCCGGACTGCCGTACGCGGGCAGCACCGGATGCGGGACTTCCACCAGCCGGGCGCTGCCCGGGCCCGTCCCGTCCAGACGCAGCGGCAGGTCCAGCACGAGCGCGGCGCGCTCGAGGGCCGCGCGGTCCCCGAAGACCGTGATGTCGGCGTCGTGGTCGTGCTGCAG
>Ga0079224_100013173_pt1 | contig 11505 bp, 10 predicted proteins | sample Stecom2015_FD_80414 | JGI IMG/M metagenome (GOLD analysis project Ga0079224, IMG submission 80414) | Agricultural soil microbial communities from Utah to study Nitrogen management - Steer compost 2015 | ecosystem: Environmental > Terrestrial > Soil > Agricultural land | place: USA: Utah...
CACCTGGAGCACGCCGATGCCGCGCCGGCCCAGCCAGTCGGCCACGATGCCGCCGAGCAGGGTGCCGGCAAGAAAGGCGGCAGCGGTGATCATCAGGTGGATCGCGACGCCGTCGCGGTCGAGCCCCGCGACATCCCTGAACCACGGTCCGGCCCACAGCGTCTGGATGGCGACGTGGGCGCCCGCGGTCGCGGCGACCAGCGGAACCAGCCGCCAGAACAGGCGGTCGCGATAGATCGCCCGAAGGCCCGCCAGCTGCTGGCCGAACGTCCCGTGCGTCGCCGCGGTTGCCCGGTCGGGCACGACCGAGAAGATCAGGATGGCGACGGCGAGCGTGATCCCCGCAAGGCCGCCGAAGACGGTGCGCCAGCCGACGGCCTGGACGGCGATCTCGGTGGGAACGGTGGCGACCAGTATCCCGAGCCCGCCGATGGACATGATGCTGGCATTGGCGATGGCGTGGCGCTCGGGCGGCAGCCACATCGACACCGCCTTGAACCCCGACATGAGACCGCCGGCGAAGCCCATGCCGATCAGGGCACGGGCGAGGGTCAGCGCGAGCGCGCTCTCGGCGACCGAGAAGATGAGCGAACCGGCGGCGGAACAGCAGAGCAGCCCCGTCTGCACCCGCCGCGGGCCGAAGCGGTCGAGCAGCAGCCCGAGCGGCAGCTGGAAGAGGGCAAACGCGATCAGGTAGGCGGAGGTCAGCAGGCCAAGTTCGGAGGCGGTAAGGCCTACGTCGGACACCAGGTTCGGCGCCACCACCGCGTTCACGGCGCGGAACAGGTAGGACAGGAAATATCCACACGCAAACGGCGCCAGCACGCGGAAAACGAGTCGGGGCAGCGACGTGCTCTGCGTATCGGTGGCCGGTGTGTGCATGAGGTCCGGAAGACAGGCTGGCAGGGCCACAACCTATAGGCCAACAGGCGCCGATTCCCAAGCGGTACATCGCACGCCCGAAAAGAGTGTCGGCGAGGTCAAAAAAAATCTTGCGCAGGCATTGAAAGCGATGCAAGCGTCCTAAATTGCACAGCGCTCCGTGCCGTAAAACCGCGATGGTCCGGAACGGCCTGAAACGGAGCACGTTGGAGGTTCCACCAAAGAGATGGACCGATTTGAGCTCGCGGACGTCGAAGAGCCGCCGAGTAGCAGCGTCCGTTCGGACGCTGCAACACCTCCCCCGATCCAGAACCGCCTGAACATCAAAGGCATACCGCTCGACCGGCCGCCGGCACGGCGACCGTTGACGCGCCGGGACTCGTTCCCCGTGAGCGACGTGAGCCGTGCCTTTCTCAGGCGGGCATTTCCGAAGGTGGCGCGGGCGGAATGGACCGACTGGCGATGGCAGTTGCGCAACCGCGTTCGCAACCTCGAGCAGCTCGAACGGCTGTTCCGGCTGAGCGACGACGAACGCGAGGCGGTCATGCGCCACCGCGGTTCCCTGCCGGTGGGAATCACGCCGTACTACGCCTCCATCATGGGCCGCGACGACCCGATGGAGGCGCTGCGACGCACCCACATTCCGGTCGGCGACGAGTACCTGAAGACGCCCGGCGAGGCCGACGATCCGCTCGGCGAGGATCACGACAGCGCCGTTCCGGGACTGGTCCATCGCTATCCCGACCGGGTGCTGTTCCTGGCCACCGGATTCTGCTCGACCTACTGCCGGTACTGCACGCGGTCGCGCATGGTCGGCGAGGCGGGCGGCGAGTACCGGTTCAGCATGAGCCAGTGGAACCAGGCGCTCGCCTACATCGAGGCGCATCCGGAGATCCGGGACGTCCTGCTGTCCGGTGGCGACCCGCTGACGCTCGCCGACGACAAGCTTGACTACCTGCTCGGCCGGCTGCGGGCGATCCGCCACGTCGAGTTCGTGCGGATCGGCAGCAAGGTGCCGGCGGTGCTGCCGATGCGCGTCACAAGAAGCCTGACCCAGGTCCTGCGCAAGCACCATCCGTTGTGGATGAGCCTGCACTTCACCCACCCGGCCGAGCTGACGCCGGAGGTGACGGAGGCGACTGCGAGGCTTGCCGATGCGGGGATCCCGCTCGGTAGCCAGACGGTGCTTCTCAAGGGCATCAACGACGATGTCGAGACGATGCGCCGGCTGATGCACGGGCTGCTGATGCGGCGGGTCAAGCCCTACTACCTCTACCAGTGCGATCCGATCACCGGCTCGGCGCATTTCAGGACCCCGGTCGACAAGGGCATCGAGATCATCGAGGGCCTGCGCGGCCACACGACGGGTTATGCGGTGCCGGCCTACGTGATCGACGCACCGGGCGGCGGCGGCAAGATCCCGCTGCTTCCCGAATATGTCGTCGGCCGAGACGGCGACGACCTGCTGCTCCGGAACTTCGAGGGTAACGTCTACCGCTACCACGATCCGGAGGGCACGGTGGGGACCCGCCGCCCCGCCGCCGACGTCGCCTGACGGGGGGCGGACCGATGCGCATAGGGTTCGTCTACGACCTGAGGGACGACTACCGCCGCCTCGGCTTTTCCGAGGAGGAGGTGGCGGAGTTCGACACCATCGAGACGGTGCAGGAGATCGCCCTGGCGCTGGCCCGCGCCGGTGGCCGCACCGACGAGATCGGCAATGGCCGCGCGCTTGCCGAAAGGCTGGTGCGCGGTGAACGCTGGGACCTCGTGTTCTCGATCGCAGAGGGGGTGCGGGGCAGGGCGCGCGAAGCGCAGGTGCCGGCGCTGTGCGAGCTGTTCGACCAGCCCTACGCCTTCTCCGACCCGCTGACCATGGGGGCGACCCTCGACAAGGCCGTCGCCAAGCGGCTGGCGAGGGACCAGGGCATTGCGACGGCGCGGTTCCAGGTGTTCGAGACGCCCGACGACGTGCGCCGGCTCCGGCTTGCCTACCCGGTGTTCGTCAAGCCGATCGCCGAAGGCACCGGCAAGGGCTGCAGCAACGCCTCGCGCGCCTCGTCGATCCGCGAACTGAGGACGGCGACGGCCGACCTCGTGGCGAGGTTCCGCCAGCCGGTCATCGTCGAGCCGTACCTGCCGGGTCGCGAGTTCACGGTCGGCATCGTCGGCAACGGTTCGTCTGCCGAGGTGATCGGGGTGATGGAGATCGTGCTCGAAGCCGGTGCCGAGGACGGCGTCTACTCGCTGCGCAACAAGGAGGAGTGCGAGACCCTCGTCAGCTACCGGCTGGCGACCGACGACGAGGCCATGAAGGCGGCGGAGCGGGCGCTGGCGGCCTATCGCGCCCTCGGCTGCCGTGATGTTGGGCGGCTCGACTTCCGCTCCGATGCCACCGGCGAGCCGCAGTTCCTGGAGGCGAACCCGCTTGCCGGACTTCATCCCAGCCATTCGGACCTGCCGATCGTTACGACGCTGTCGGGGCGGTCGTACGACTGGCTGATCGAGTCGATACTCGACGCAGCGCTTGCCCGCTATGGCAGGCAGCGCCGGGAGGCGAGCCGGTCGGAGGCCGCCTGATGAACGGCCGGCGCCGGTATGTGCCGGTGGTGCACGGGGCGGTGGACGGCCGGCCGGACGAGGCGGACACCGCGGCCGCGGCGGATGCGGTTGCCGCAGCGCTCGCCCGGCTGGGCTACGATACCGAGGTGCTGAGGGTCGATCTGGATCTCGGCCGGCTGGAAGCGCTGAGACGCAGCGGCCCGTGCGCCGTGTTCAACATGGTGGAGGCGCTCGAGGGAAACTGCGCGCTGGCCCACCTCGTGCCTGCCGTCCTCGAGCACTTCGGTCTGGCGTGCACGGGCGCGCCGTCCCAGGCACTGGCCGCGACGGCCTGCAAGATCGCCACCAAGCGCATCCTGGCGGTGGCCGGCATCCCGACCCCGGCGTGGTCGGCCGACGGCAGCGGGCTGCCGGCCGGGGCGCCGGTCATCGTCAAGTCGGCCTCCGAACACGGGTCGCTCGGCATCGACGGCGGCTCGGTGGTGGATGCCGCCCGGGCGCGGGAGGAAATTGCCGCCCGCGAGGCGCGGTTCGGCGGCCGCTTCTTCGCCGAGACGTTCATCGACGGGCGCGAGTTCAACGTGGCGCTCCTCGACGGCGGATCCGGCCCCGAGCTGCTACCGGTCGCGGAGATCATGTTCGACGGCTTTGCGCCCGGCGTCCCGCGCGTGGTCGACTATCGCGCCAAGTGGGACGAGGGATCGTTCGCCTACGTCCACACCCCGCGGCGGTTCGACTTTCCCGACGCGGATAGCGGCCTGCTCGACGACCTGCGCCGGCTGGCGCTTGCGGCATGGGACGTGCTGGGACTGTCCGGGTACGCGCGGATCGATTTCCGTGTCGACGCGGCGGGACGGCCGTTCGTGCTCGAGGCCAACCCCAATCCCGGCCTCGGCGCCGATGCCGGCTTCGTCGCCCAGGCCGCGCGTGCCGGGATCGGGTTCGACCGGCTGATCGAGAGGATCGTCATGGCGGCGGTTGCCTCCGTGCGGCGCCAAGCGGCATGAGATGCTGCGCACCCGGAAGATCACCGACACGCGCGCCATCGCCAATCGTGCGGCCGTCGAGGAGGTGCAGGCGATCCTGCGGGCCCAGTTTCCCGGACTTGCCCCCCGCGACATCGAAAAGCTTCCCGAACAGCTCGAGAACCCGCTGAAATACCGGTTCGTGTCCGAGCTTCTGGTCACCGAAGACGCGCGCGACCACGTTCGTGCGTTCGCGATCCTGCTGCTTGCGCCGGATATCGGCTTCGCGTTCCTGGAGTTCATTTCGACGTCACCGGAGCGGCCGCGGTCCGGGCTCGGCGGGGCACTGTACGAGCGGGTACGCGAGGAGGCGGCCGCGTCCGGTGCCTTCGGCCTGTTTCTCGAATGCCTTCCCGACGATCCGGCTCTCAGCCCCGATCCGGCGGTAAGGGCGGTCAACGCGGACCGCCTCCGGTTCTACGAACGCTTCGGCGCACGCCCCATCATCGGCACCGCATACGAGCCGCCGGTGCGGCCAGGCGACATCGATCCGCCCTATCTCGTGTTCGACGGGCTGGGCCGTCATCCGCTTCCGGAGGCGGCGGTGCTGCGCAAGGTCGTGCGGGCGATCCTCGAGCGCAAGTACGGAGACGTCTGCCCGCCGGACTACGTCGATCGGGTGATCTCGTCGATCCGACCCGGCGGATACCATCTGCGCCCGCCGCGCTACGAGCCGCGCGAACCGAAGCGGGAGGTCCGCGGGGTCAGCCGGCTGCAGGCAAAGGTGCCCATGTTCGTCAACGATGCGCACATCATCCACCACGTGCGCGATCGCGGCTATGTCGAGGCACCTGTTCGCATTTCGAGCATTCTCTCGGAGCTGGACAAGACCGGCCTGTTTGCTCGCGTCAGGCCGAGGCACTTCCCCGACCGGTTCATCCGCGAGGTGCATGACGCCTCGCTCGTCAGCTATCTCGAACGGGCCTGCGCCGAGGCTCCGGAGAACCGGTCGCTCTATCCCTACGTCTTTCCGCTGCGCAATCCCGACCGTCGTCCGCGCGAGCGGTCGGTGCTGGCCGGCTACTGGTGCATGGATACCTTCACGCCGATCAACCGCAACGCCTATCCCGCCGCCCGCGGCGCCGTCGACTGCGCCCTGTCGGCGGCGGAACGGGTGCTGGAGGGCGCGCCGCTGGCCTACGCGCTCGTGCGTCCGCCCGGCCATCACGCCGAACGGCGCGCCTTCGGCGGCTTCTGCTACTTCAACAATTCCGCAATCGCGGCAAACTTCCTGTCGCGTTACGGCCGGGTGGCCCTGCTCGACATCGACTACCATCACGGCAACGGCGCGCAGGACATCTTCTACGAACGCGACGACGTGCTGACCGTCTCGATCCATGGTCATCCGAGCTTCGCATACCCGTACTTCACTGGCTTCCGCGAAGAGACCGGCCGTGGCTGCGGGGCGGGGATGAACCTCAACATTCCGCTCGGCGAACAGGTGACGCCGGAGGCCTACCGCGACGCCGTCCGCCGCGCCCTCAGGCGCATCGCGCAGCATGATCCGGCGTTCCTCGTGCTCGCCGTCGGCTTCGATACGGCGAAGCGCGATCCGACCGGCACCTGGTCCAACCGGGCCGAGGACTTCCTTGCCCTCGGGCGGCTGATCGGCGAGACCGGATACCCCGTCGTCGCGATCCAGGAGGGCGGCTATCGGGTGCGCACGCTGGGCATCAACGCCCGCAACTTCTTCACCGGCCTCGTCGAGGCCGTACAAGCGGCTGCGCGTTCCAAGACAGTTCGGAAGCGCAACGGCCGGGCATCAGGCAGGGTCGTCTGGCGGGAGGCGGTGTCGCCGCGGGATGTGGAGCGGGTGCGCGCGCTGGTCGCCGGCACCGGCGCCTTCAATGCCGAGGAGATCGAGATCGCGGCGCAACTCGTCGAGGAGCGGATTTCCAGGGGCGTCGCCTCCGGCTACTCGTTCGTGCTGGCCGAACAGGACGGCAGGCTGCTGGGCTACGCCTGCCACGGGCCCATCGCCGGCTCCGATGGCCGTCATGAGCTCTACTGGATCGCGGTCGCGCCCGACGTCCAGGGTCACGGTCACGGCGCGGCCGTGCTTGCCCGGGCGGAAGATGCGATCCGCCGCGCCGGCGGCCGGCGCATCTATCTCGATACGTCGACCACGGAACGTTATGCGCCGGCACGGGCATTCTATCTGCGACATGGCTATCGGCCGGCGGCGGAGATCGCCGACTTCTACCGAAGCGGCGACGGCAAGATCGTGTTCGAGAAGGTGCTGGCGGAATAGTCAACCTGCGTCACGACCGGCGCCCGCGGCGGACACGTCCGCCCCCCGCCGCGCACCGGTTCAATCGCGAATTGAACTTTCGAGGGAACTACGTGCACGGGGCGCGGTTACAGCCTTGTTCCGAACCACCCCGCGAAGGAGGCTGCCATCGCCGGTCAGAGCCGCACACTGGAAAACCTGATGCTGGATACCGTCAAGGACATGTACAACGCCGAGAAGCAGGTCCTGCGCGCCTTGCCCCGGATGGCGAAGGCGGCGGCGTCGGAGGAGCTGCGGCAATCGCTCGAGAAGCATCGCAAGGAGACGGAAGAGCAGATCAAGCGCCTCGAGTCGGTTTTCGAGATGATGGGAAAGGCCGTGCGCGGCAAGACCTGCGAGGCCATCCAGGGCCTCATCGAGGAGGGCAAGGAGATCATCGAGGAATACGCCGATTCCGATGCCCTTGATGCCGGCCTCGTCGCCGCCAACCAGGCCATCGAGCACTATGAAATCTCCCGGTACGGATCGCTTCGGACATGGGCGGAACAGCTCGGGATGAAGAAGGCCGCCCAGCTGTTCGAGAAGTCGCTCCAGGAGGAAAAGAAGACCGACGAGCTCCTCACCCGCCTCGCCGAGCAGCAGGCGAACCGGATGGCGGCCTGAGCCGCCGCCCCGGCCAGTTCCTCCTGCGACGGGAGATTGCCGTGGACCCCGGTACGGACAAGCGGCGGCGGGGTGTCACGATGGACGCACTTCGCGATTCCATCGACCGCGGCGAGACCGGCGACAAGGTGCCGGCGAGTGATCCGGCGGCGGCGCCGCTCGGAACCGACGACGAGGCAGCCGGGGCGCCGCCCGACCCGAAGCTCGTGGCGGAAGTGCAGGCGCGCGAGACATCGCGCCCTGCCCCCAGTGAGGGATGGGCACCCTACGAGGCGGAGGGCGGTCCCGGCACAGGCGTCGCCATCTTCCTGCTGGCGGTCGTGGCGATCGGCGTCGCGATCGCCGGCCTCATCCTGGCGTCGGGCTGACGACGGCCTGTCGGGAGCCGGTGCGCACCGTCATCGAGCCGACCAGGCCAGGCATCCGGCCGGCAGGCTGCTGCTGACGAGAAGGGCGCCGTGCCGGTAGAGCTGCCCGCTCGCTACGAGGCCCCTGTCCGTCTCGATCGCCACGAGGTCGCCGGACGCGCTGCTCCAGACGATCCGCCCGTCGACGGCGGCGACGGCGGCAAACACCTCGTGGGCAGTGATGCCCTGCCGGAAGAGAACCGTCACGGCGGTAGCACCCGGCGGTGGCACGGCGGCGACGACGGCGGCGACGGCGGCGGCAATGACAAGCAATGCGGGGGCGACTGCCCGGCGGCGGACCGTCCCGCCGGAACCCCGGCCGCGATCGACCAGCCAGCCTGCAACAAGCGGCGCAAGGCCGAACACGGCGAACCAGAGCAGGTCCCAGAACAGCGGATTGTCAACGTCCTTGCGGACGCGATGAATACCGAGCAACCAGTGGGACAGGACGGCGTCGACGACGTGCCAGGCGCCGAAGCCGATAAGGGCTGCCGCGAGCAGTATCCGGTCGGAACGAGGTAGCGCGAACTCGCGGCGTCGGCGCCACAGCACGAAAAGACCCGCGAGTGCGATGACGTACATCGCGGCGTGGAGCAGCCCGTCGGCGAGGATCTGCACCCGCAGGTCGGCGACCGCCTCGGCCTCGACCGCCGACAGGAGATGATGCCACTGGAGGATCTGGTGGAGCAGGATGCCGTCGAAGAACCCGCCGAGGCTGAACCCCAGCAGATAGCCCGACCAGCGGAATGTGCGGCTGTGCGGCGCGCACCCCGGTTCCGCATGGCCGGTAGCCGTCATTGCCGTTCACAGGCCGTGCGGCAGCCGGCCGTCAGAGCCGGAGCGGGTAGTAGGCGGGCGGATCGCTTGCCGGGAACGACTGGTCGGAGGCTTCGTCGACCTTGTCCCATTCGCCGCGGCGCCCCTCCCGTGACGGCTGCGAAGCGGCTCGGTCCTCGCCGCCGGCCGTGGGATGGCGGGAGCCGTTGCCGCCGGCCGCACGCGGCCAGCGGCTTGTCTCGTCGTCGCGGCCGTCGTGCCTGACCCTGGTCAACTCCCGTACCACTGCAATGCCTCCGAGCAATGCGGCCGCGGCGATGATCCATTTGAGGCCAGGCCGCATGGTGGCTCCTCCTGATGTCGATGTCCGCCAGATCGCCCCTTGGGCTTCTCACAGCGTTCAACGCCTCACGTACGGCGGAGGTTGCACCGGCGTCGTGTCGGCCTCGCCATCTTCGCGTTTCCGGGCAACACGGCTGCCTGCGGCACGACGTTAGCGAAACCGGCGGACAGCGCATGGAACGACCGCCCGGGGGCCACGTTGCACAGCCGTCCATCACCAGGGCGCATGTCACAAGCCGGAAAACGTGGGCAGGCCGGTGCGGGGAGGGGCATGGCCGACGAGATCGACCGCGGCCACAAGGAGCCGCAGGGTTCCGGTTCGTCGTCCAGGCAAGCCGGGCCGAGCAGCAAGGATACGCCGTGACCGTTCCCGACCCGACATCCTCTCCGGAAAGCGCGCTTCCGCACGTGGTGATCGTCGGGGCGGGTTTTGCAGGCCTGGCGTGCGCCCGCGAACTCGGCAATGCGCCGGTGCGCGTCACCATGGTCGACCGCCACAATTACCATCTCTTCGTGCCGCTCCTCTATCAGGTGGCCACCGCGGCGTTGTCGCCGGCCGACATCGCGCAACCGATACGGCGGCTTGTCGCGCGGTATCAGAATATCGGCGTCGTACTCGGAGACGTGTGCGGCATCGACGCGGGTGCGCGGGCCGTTCACCTGGCTGGAGCGGGTCACCTGACGTATGACCGGCTGGTGCTGGCGACCGGGTCGACGTTCAGCTATTTCGGCCACAACGACTGGGCAAGATTCGCGCCGGGGCCGAGGACCCTGGAAACGGCGCGCGAGATCCGCGCACGGCTGCTACTTGCCTTCGAGCGGGCGGAGATGTCGGCCGATGCGGATGAACGCGAGACATTGCTGACGACCGTCGTCGTCGGTGGCGGCCCGACAGGGGTCGAGGTCGCCGGCGCCATCGCCGAGCTCGCCCGCTACGCCCTTGCGCGCGACTTCCGCCGGATCGATCCGCGTGCCGCCAGGATCCTGCTCATCGAAGCGGGGCCGCGGGTGCTCGCGTCATTCCCGCCGGAGCTTTCCGACTATGCCCGCCGGTCGCTGGAACGCCTCGGCGTCACCGTCATGACGGATAGGGCGGTGGAAAGCGTGGGCCCTTCGGGGGTGACGGTGGGAGGCCGCCTCGTTCCGGCCGGGACAATCGTCTGGGCGGCCGGGGTGCGGGCGTCTCCCGCCGCGGCATGGCTCGGGGTGCAGCCCGACGGCGCGGGGCGGATCCGCGTCGATCCCGACCTATCGGTTCCCGGGTTCGACGGCGTTTTTGCCCTTGGGGATACGGCCGCCATCGCCGGCGAGGACGGCAATCCGCTGCCGGCGCTCGCACAGGTCGCGGCGCAGCAGGGACGGCATCTCGGCCGGGCGCTGAAGGCCAACCTGGTACATGGCCGGCCGATGCCGCCGTTCCGGTTCCGCAATCGCGGCAACACGGCCATCATCGGACGCAGCGCCGCCGTGTTCGATTTCGGCAGCTGGCGGCTCAAGGGCTATGCCGGCTGGCTGCTGTGGGCGATCGTGCACGTCTACCTGCTCACCGGCTTCGAGAAGCGGCTGCTCGTCAGCCTGCAATGGCTGTGGCGCTACCTGACCTATCAGCGCGGCGCGCGCCTGATCACCATGGACGAACGCAACGCGACCGGCGCGGATGCGATCGGGTGCGACCAGGGCCCGCCTGCCGGCAGGGCCGGCGAGCGCCGTTGAGCTGATCGTCGGGCGACAGCCACACTACCGTTCACGGGCGAGCGGACCTGCCTGGAAGCGCCGAATATTCCTCGCGTTTGCTATGACCTCGACCGGCTGATGTTGGCGCGCGGAAGGCGCCTGACCGGATCCCTGATCCAAACGCGGTGCGCTTTCATCCACGGCGCCGGTTGGGTTCGCCAAGTATGCATTTAATCCTAGACGGGTCTGGCGCGATGATGCATTCTCGCTGGGTGCGGGAAATGACCAATCGTGCTGGTTTTGCCAGCCAGATGGTCGTCAATCAAAGCCGCCACATTCCATGCGTCGCAAAGAACGCAGGACAGGTCGGGAGGAAAAATCCATGCTACAGCGTGCCCTTGCGGCAATCTCCACCTTGTTGGTCATAGTGATGGCGTCGTTCGGTGCGGCGGCTGCAGAGGGCCATACGTTCCGATACGCGTACCGGATCGATCCGGCGTCGCTCGATCCGCATGCCTTGGCCGAAACATTCACCCTCTCGTGGCTGGGGCAGATCTACGAGCCGCTGGTCGGTCGCGGCAAGAAGCTCGAACTCGTTCCCGCCCTGGCCGAGAGCTGGGAACAGCCGGAGCCCACGGTCTGGCGGTTCAAGCTTCGCCAGGGCGTGACCTTCTCCGGCGGCGAACCGTTTACCGCCGACGACGTCATCTTTTCATTCGAGCGGGCCAAGAAGGAAGGCTCGGACATGGGCTATACGCTCGCGTCAGTGGTCGAGATGCGAAAGGTCGACGACCATACGGTCGACCTTGTGACAAACCAGCCCAACCCGATCCTGCCGTTCCAGATCACCTCGACCTACATCATGAGCAAGGACTGGGCGGCGAAGAACGGAGCCGAGAACCCCGCCAGCGTCCGCGAAAACACCGAGAACTACGCCAGCACG
>Ga0079224_100013175_pt1 | contig 11504 bp, 9 predicted proteins | sample Stecom2015_FD_80414 | JGI IMG/M metagenome (GOLD analysis project Ga0079224, IMG submission 80414) | Agricultural soil microbial communities from Utah to study Nitrogen management - Steer compost 2015 | ecosystem: Environmental > Terrestrial > Soil > Agricultural land | place: USA: Utah...
ACAAAAATTGATATTCTTTTTCAACAAAATAAATATCCTGTACAAGAGTTTATGGTGCGTATTCCTGAAACCGGAAGTCGTGCTTTTTTGCTGGAACGTATAAATGATCGCCAATTTGCCTTGAAGGATATGCAGTCAGGAACTTTTCTCATAGCCGGTAATAAAATTGAAGAAGACATAGTGCCGGAAATGGTTGCAGATGCTGGTGAAGACCCTTTGAATGAAGAATTGCCTGCAAAGACATCTCCAGACGGCTTGCCTCCTTTTACGGCAGAAAACGAAGCAAAGACTTTGAGTAAAAAGGCAGAAAAGAAGCAGACAAAAGAGGAAGAACCAAGGTTTTTGTCAGGAATTGAATTTAATGTCAGTGAAGATGGTGGTACGAGACCGGCGGCTGTTTCTTCTAAAAAAGCCGGATGCGCTGAGGCAATGAATAATGAGGCTTTTGAACGATATGCTTTACGTATCGTTAATAAAGAGGATGACGATGCCATGTTGAAGGAATTGCGTCGTAGCCAAAACAACAAGTGTTTTACGACAGAGCAAATTCAAATTTTAGCAAGCAGTTTGGAAACTCAATCAGGACGTTTTAAGCTGGTAGAAATGCTGTACCCCCATTGTTCTGATCCCGAGTCTTACCCTAAGCTGGAGCAGTTATTCAATACGAATTTTCTGAAAGAAAAATTTACGGATACTGTGCTCCCTGCTAAAGATTAAATATCAGACACTACACTTAATCTACATTAATGGCCATGCCCCAGAAGCCTAGTACCTTTGCTTAGTAAAAGAAATTATTATGGAATTAGGTATTAGCTTGTTTGGTGATTTACAACATGATCCAAAGACGGGGAAGTTCCAGCCCGCTCAGGAGCGCATGCAGGAATTATTGGAACAAATACAGCTGATGGATCAGTTGGGTTTGGATTATTTCGGAATTGGTGAGCATCATCGTCCCGATTATGTGGTATCGAGTCCGGAAATCCTATTGGCGGCAGCGGCATCCGTTACTAAAAATATAAAGTTAGGTAGCGCAGTGTCTGTAATCAGCTCTTCCGACCCGGTAAAATTATTTCAGAATTTTTCTATGGTGGATTTATTATCCAATGGTCGGGCAGAGATTATGGCCGGTCGTGGGAGTTTTATTGAATCTTTCCCATTATTTGGATATCGCTTAGAAGATTACGATGCCTTGTTTGAAGAAAAACTGGACTTGTTGTTAAAGATTAATGACCAGGAAATTATCACCTGGAAAGGGAAATTTAGAGCCCCTTTGAATCAACAGCAAGTTTTACCCCGTCCGGTTAACGATAAATTGCCTATTTGGATAGCAGTGGGTGGCACACCGGCATCTGTTATCCGCGCAGGAAAACTAGGTTTACCCTTAATGATTGCCATTATCGGGGGCTCTCCCAGTCAGTTCTTACCCCTATTCGACTTGTATAAGAAAAATTATTTAGAACAGGGTCATGACCCCAAGAATATGCAGGTGGGCATACATGCTCACGGGTTCTATGGGGATAATGAAAGACAATTAAGTGAGGCTTACTTCCCTATATATGCTGCACAAATGGATCGCATAGGTCGAAGCAGAGGATGGCCATCTTATCGTAGGGAGCAGTTTGAGTATGGTAAGCATAGGGATGGAGCGCTGTTTGTAGGAGAACCCAATGCCATGGCAGAGAAAATTCTGTATTATCAGGAAATGTTTGGGTTAACACGCTTTGCCACCCACATGGATGTTGGAGGCCCGTCGCATAAAGATATGATGAAGTCCATCGAAATTTATGGAACTAAAATTGTACCTCAGGTGAGGGCAGCCTTAAAAAAATAATAGTTGCTTCTTGTGAAAAAAAGCCGAGTAAACCTTTCTATTAGTGAAGGACTTGCTCGGTTTTTTTATATAGCCCAATTTTAGGTACTCATAATTCGTCCTATTATAGAGTATTGTCTCGAATGTGCAATCGTAAAAAAACCAAATTATGAAAAAGGTAATGGTATTATTGTTGAGCGGAATCCCGCTGCTTTTATCTTGCAATAAGGCGCAGAATTGCGGCGAAGAAATAAGTGCCTGTCGCGATTATCCTCCAACAGGTGAACTTTGCACGGCATCATTTTCCCGCTGGTTTTACCAACAAAGTTCCAATAGTTGTGAGTTGATTGGGTACAGTGGTTGCACATTAAGAGGCTTTGCTACGCAAGAAGAATGTGAGCAATGTGCTTGTGATTAAATGCACTTAGCTGCTTATTTTTTGCTGCCAGTTCCAGGCTGTGCTGATCATCTCCTCTAAGTCATATTGAGGATGCCAACCCAGTTCTGTGGCTGCTTTTTCGCAGTTAGCGTAGATTTCCGCCACATCTCCGGGTCTACGGTTACCAATCTTATAATTAAGTTGTTTACCCGATACTTTTTCAAAGGTGTTGATCAACTCCAGCACAGTTATGCCTTTGCCTGTGCCTAAATTATAAACGGCACATTTACTGTCAATCTTATTTTCCATAGAGGCCAAAATAGCTAATGTATGTGCATGAGCAACATCCATCACATGGATGTAGTCTCGAACACAAGAGCCGTCACGGGTTGCATAATCAGTTCCATATATGGTCATAGATTTTCGAATTCCAATAGCCGTTTCGGTAATAATAGGTACAAGGTTTTCGGTTTGTTTGTTGTGGTCTCCGATTAAACCGCTATTATGTGCTCCCACCGGATTAAAATAGCGCAGTAAAACTATTTTTAGTTGGGGGTTTGCCTCTGAAAAATCACTGCAAATGGCTTCACCCATTTGTTTGGTGCGCCCATAGGGCGATTCAGCTTTTTTTAGTGGGGTGCTTTCATATACCGGTAAGCGGTCGGCATTACCATATACAGAACAAGAGGAGGAAAAGACGAAATGGGGTACCTGGAATTGAGCGGCGGCCTGTAAAATATTGATTAGTGCATTCAGGTTGTTTCGATAGTATTCTAAGGGTATTTGTACGGATTCCGGAACCGATTTAAAGGCTGCAAAATGGATGATACCCTGAATGTCAGGATGATCTTCAAAAACCCCCAATGTAGCTGTTGTGTCACAAAGGTCCACTTCATAATTGAGGATGGTCTTTCCCGTAATTTGATTAACCCCCTGAAGTGTTTGCCGGAAGGCACGCGATAAATTATCGATGGAAATGACTTCAAATCCGTGATTGATTAAATCAACAAGGGTGTGGCTGCCAATGTACCCACATCCGCCGGTGACTAGTATCTTGGGCATATTTAAAATTTGTGGCGTAAAAGTAAGTTTTTAATTTACTTCGGCTCCATATTACTCTTTTGAAGATGCAGAAGGAATTCTTTTCTGCTGATTAACCGGGCTCCCATTTGTAGCAAGTGATGATTGGGTACTTGACAATCTATCAAGAAATATTTACCCGATTGACATAAGTGAATTAATGCCAATTTTGAAGCATTGGCTACTAAGCTAAACATGCTTTCACCACAAAAAATGTTTTGGTGAACTACTCCGTAAAGACCGCCTACTAATTGGTTCTCTTGCCATACTTCCAGACTGTGGGCATATCCTAATTGGTGCAGACGTCGGTAGGCCCGGATCATTTCCGTGCCGATCCAGGTTCCTTCTTGGCCGGGGCGCGGTTGTTGTGCGCATTTCTGTATTACTTCATCAAAAGCCTGGTCTGTTGTCAGGGTAAAGGTTTGAGACCGAATAATACTGCGCATACTGTGGCTAATATGAATATCGTCAGGGAACAAAACACAACGCTGTTCCGGGCTATACCAGAGTATGGGTTCCCCTTCGTTAAACCAGGGAAAAATTCCGGACGCATATGCCAATTTTAGTCGTTCGGCACTTAAATCACCACCAATTGCCAGTAAGCCATCTGAATTTGCTAAACTAGGATGGGGGAATTCAAGGAGTGTAGGTGAAAGTTCGAAAATCATGTAATATTTTGCCTGTAAGGATGTCGTACAAAAATGAAAAACGCCACAAGACTTTTTCAAGCTTGTAGCGTTTTATTTTATTATTGAAGTTTAATTTTCGACAGTACTCATTCTTAGAATTCTTTTATCAGCATTAATCCAATCGTTCAGAATATTGGTGCTTTCGGCAATATAAACATCTTTTTTTAATGCCTTGAGCCAAGTTTCATTCTTGCTTTTTGAAGCTGTATCAATATTAATTCTGCTTAAATCACTTTTCAGGTTCGTAACCAAAATAGGATCACCTGATGCCTCAATGTCTTCCAGTTTTTTATTTATGGCCTCCGATTCTTTTTGTTTTGCCACAAAGGCTTTTTCACTTAAAGGAACCACATAATTATCCTGCCGCTCTTTCAGCCGTTCGCTGGTTTGGGCGATAATATCGAAAGTAGGATTGTTGTTGACGCGTTCCTGGCTTTTCGATTTTAATACACGCAAATCGGGTAGGGCATGACGAGCATTCCATAAAGAATAATCGACTGATGATATTTTGTCCCAAGGCAATGCTGAACTTTCTTTACCCTCTCCAATGTTCTCTAATTTATCATAAGCATCCGGAAGCAGGATATCGGGAGTTACTCCTTTCAATTGGGTAGAACCTCCATTGATGCGGTAAAACTTTTGAATAGTCAGTTTCAAAGATCCAATGCCGTCATATTCGGCCTCACCACCTTTGGCTTTATTGAAAGCCTGAATGATTTGATTGCGTAAAGCTCCATTTACAAAAGGATCGAGGGTAACCAGTTTTTGAACAGTACCTTTTCCAAAGGTGTTTGAGCCTACAATTACCGCACGACCGTAGTCTTGTAATGCTGCTGCCAGTATTTCAGAGGCAGATGCACTGCCCCCGTTAACCATTACAGTCAATGGTCCGGTATATAAAGGTGCTTTATTTTTGCTTTTTAAAGTTATGGTTTGATTGCCGCTGCCACGAACCTGAACTACAGGCCCGGTTCCAATAAAAATACCCACCATATCTACTACGTCAGTAAGTGATCCGCCACCATTATTGCGTAAATCCAAAACAATGCCATCTACCTTTTCTTCCATTAATTTGATGACTTCGTTTGCAACATCGGTGCCGCTACGGCGTCCACCATTCTGGCCATTAAAGTCAGCGTAGAATTCAGGTAAATAGATATATCCTATTTTTTTATCATCGTTTTTGATGATGGCAGATTTAGCAAAAGTATCTTCTATATCCACTTTGCCTCTTAAAATGCTGATGGTTTCATTGGAGCCATCGGCATGTTTTACCGTTAAGCGAACTTCGGTATCTTTTGGCCCTCTAATCATTTTCACGACGTCTTCAATATCAAACCCTTCTACATCTACGGGCATTTCATCACCTTGGGCTACCTGTGTAATGACATCTTCTACTCTTAATTTACCTTGTTTCCAAGAAGGGCTGCCGGTAATGATCGCAGTAATTTTTACATTGCCGTCTTCCTGTTGTTGTAACTGTGCGCCAATACCGTAAAAAGAGCCGGACATCATTTCATCAAATCGTTTTTTATCATCAGGCATCAGGTAGTTGGTATGTGGATCTTCAGCACCGGTAATGCTGTTGACGTAAAGAGCAAAACGATCGTTGTCATTTAGTTTTTTTAGTCGTTTGAAGTACCTTTCCTGACCTTTGGCCACGCTTTTTCTGGCTTCTTCTTCGAGTTCTGCAGGTGTTTTAGCTTTGTAATTAGCTGAATCTTTTAGTTTCTTTTCTTGAGTTTCTTTCAAATCAACATATTTGGACAAGACTCTGTATTTAAGATTTTTGTGCCATCGGCTGGCCAATTCTTGTTCGTTTGCTGCCCACTCTAATTGTTCACCATTTAGTTGTATACTGTCTTCCTTACTGAAGGTAAAGGCTTGATCCAGCTGGCTCTTATAATACTTTTCAGCCTCATCTACTCGTTGAACAAACAGGTTGTTTACCGCATCAAAAAAGGCTAATGAGTTTGTTTTAATTTGATCATCCAGCTCTTTCTCGTATACTGAAAGTTGGGAAATATCTTCGGCTAAGAAGAATTTCTTGTCATAATCCAGACTTTCCAAAGTTTTGTCAAAAACTTTTTTCGAGAAAGCATCGTTTATATCACGTGGTGCATAGTGGGCTTCGTTCAATATGCCCACAACAGTTTGTAGTATGGTTTTCTTTTCTTCTTCGGGTACAACATCATTATTGCTGCCATATCTAAAGGAAAAAAATATACCCAGCACAACAATGATAATTCCCGGTATCAGAATTTTATTTCTCATGAATCGCAACATATTCGGTATCAATAATTAGTTTTAATATAAACGTCAAAAGCAAATGTAAAGTATTTCTAGGTTAATGAGTGCCTAATACACAAAATGCCGCCAAAGGGGTGAGATACTTATGCTGCAAGGATTTTAGCATAATTATTTCCCGGTATTTTACATTATTTTATCAAATGGCTAGAACAAATAAATGTGTCCGTAAAGGGACACATTTATGGTCTTGATGCTGATTGTGCCTATTAAAGTTTAGTCTTCTTCATCAGCAAATCGCAATTTTAATATCGTATCTTTTTCGACAGGCAGCTCCTTATCAATTTGGAACCGGAGATAGTGAATTTTCTGGCTGCCGGCGATGTCTAACTTCTCGTAATGAGTTTTGATAGCTAATTCCGGTTGCCTCAGCTTGGTTCCATACAAATCGGCTGAATCCTGAAGTAAGTTTAACTCAAAGAGCTCAATGACTGCTTTGGTAAATTCGTATAAATCCGGACTGTCCGTTTTAAGATTAACGGTTCCTTCTTGGGTCAAAATTTTTTGATATAAACGCAGGAAACGAGGATGGGTGAGGCGTTTCTTCATCCTTGACCAGCGAAGCTGTGGGTCAGGAAATGTAATCCATATCTCCTCCACTTCGTCCTTGTTAAAGTAATTGTCAATTTTATCGATATGTGAGCGTAAAAAAGCTACATTTTCCAAGCCCTCCTCTAAAGCTGTTTTTGCACCACGCCAGATTCGATTTCCTTTAATATCCACGCCAATAAAATTGCGTTTAGGATACAGGCGCCCCATGCCTACAGCGTATTCTCCCTTTCCGCAGGCCAATTCTAAGGTTATAGGGTGAAGGTTGGAAAAGAACTCATGCCATTTCCCTTGTTGCCCTTCCGGATATTCCAATACATTCTTAAATGTCCGGATTTCATTAAAACGAATCAATTTTTTTTGTCCCAATGTCTTCTGAATTTGGCGCAAAAGTAAAGAACATTGCCTATAGACCGTAAAAAAAGAACCTGTTTAAAGCAACAAATGTCAATAGCCCGGAAGTAGTCATCTTAATTACCGACCTACACTTGCATAGGTCAGAGGTAAAGTCTGGAAAGTATTGGTTACATTAATATTCCGGCTATGCTGGCAGATAAGTAAGATGCCAATGTGCCACATAACAAGGCTTTTAATCCTAAGCGGGCTAAATCAGACCGGCGTTCCGGAGCCAAGGCTCCGATCCCGCCAATTTGCATGCCTACACTACTAAAATTGGCAAAGCCGCAAATAGCTACGCTGATGATTAAAATCCCTTTTTCAGTAACAATCGGTACCGTTTTGTCAGTAAGGTTCTTAAATGCCAGAAACTCATTTACGGTTAATTTTTGCCCTAACAAAGTGGCTGCATTTTCTACATCTTGCGGAGGAATCCCCATGGACCAGGCAAAGGGGAAGAATAGTTTTCCGAAAATCCAGTTCAAACTTAAATCAAAGCCGGCATCAAACAAATGTCCGATTTGCAATAAGGTCCAATCTAATAAAGCAATCAAGGCAATGAATCCAATTAACATGGCAATGACATTCATCGCAATTTTAAACCCATCACCGGCGCCATTGCTAATGGCATCGATTAAGTTGGTGTAGTTACTTTTTACCTCCATCTTCACTCTGCCCATAGTTTGAGCATCTTCTGTTTCGGGAAAAACAATTTTAGAAATAACCAAAGCACCGGGAGCTGCCATTAAGCTGGCCATGATGAGTTTTGGAGCTAAATCCATTCCTGCCTGAGCTCCCATATTGGCATACACTATCAAAATGCCACCGGCAATACAAGCCAGGCTTCCGCTCATCGATGCCAGCAGTTCGCTCCTCGTCATTGACTTCAGATAAGGTCTTATTAATACCTGGGCTTCTACCTGACCTACAAATGCACTGGCTACATTGCTTAAAGCTTCTGCACCACTTACCTTCATGATTTTATTCATGCCTTTAGCAATAAGGGATACCAGGCGTTGCATTAATCCAATATGGTAAAAAACAGCTACGAGTACACAAACCAAAATAATAGTTGCGGTTACATTAAATGCAAAAACAAATGCTGAAGGAACAGCATAATTTTGAGGTAATCCATCCTGGCCCATTGTGGCGATTCCACCAAATACAAAATCCGCGCCTACTTTAGCAAATTGTTCAATTTTTTGCATTCCCTTTCCTAAGGTCTGAAAGAAATGTTGTACGGCTTCTACTTTTAAGATGAGTACGGCAATAGAGGTTTGTAAAACTAAACCACTTACTACCAGCCGAAGGTTTATCTTTCGTTTGTTGTTGGAGAATAAAAAGGCAATTCCTAATATGAGCAGGATACCTATGATACCCGTAAATCGTTCCATAATAGCCCTTGTAAAGTTCGAAATGAACTGCTAAAATAAAATATTGTGATAATAGTTAAGGATTATTTACTCAGGCAGTGACACTTTTGTGGGGAAAATTTTTCGGACGATAAGAAAAGATTACAGAACTTTGCAGCCTTTTGTCTAACGACATGTCTTTGCCAAGGCCTTCATATCATTTTAAGAATACATGAAATACAATAAGGAAATCAACCACCGAAAAACCTTTGCTATTATCTCTCACCCTGATGCCGGTAAAACTACACTTACTGAAAAATTTCTTTTGTTTGGCGGGGCTATTCAAGTAGCAGGTGCGGTAAAAAGTAATAAAATTAAAAAAGGAGCAACCTCCGACTTTATGGAGATTGAACGCCAAAGAGGAATCTCTGTAGCTACTTCGGTAATGACATTCGAGTACCAGGGCAACTTGATAAACTTATTGGATACACCCGGTCACAAGGATTTTGCTGAAGATACTTACCGAACACTTACGGCTGTAGATAGCGTTATCCTAGTAGTAGACAGTGTAAATGGAGTAGAGGAACAAACTCGTCGATTAATGGAAGTATGCCGAATGCGCAATACGCCGGTAATTGTATTTATCAATAAAATGGACCGAGATGGTAAATTTCCTTTTGAGTTGTTGGATGAGATCGAAAAAGAATTAAAAATTGTATTACATCCGCTAACCTGGCCTATTAATATGGGTAAGGAATTTAAAGGAGTCTATAACCTACATAACAAGAGTCTGAACCTGTTTACTCCGGGACAAAAGGCTACGGAAGAAAATAGCGTTCCGGTAACTGATTTGTCGTCTGAAGTCTTGGATCAAAAGGTAGGAGCACGTGATGCGCAGCAATTGAGAGAAGATGTGGAATTGCTGGATGGGGTTTATGGTTCTTTGTCAACAGATGACTATTTGAATGGCGAGGTAGCCCCGGTGTTTTTTGGTTCAGCGGTAAACAACTTTGGCGTAAAAGAAATGTTAGATACTTTCATCACCATTGCGCCGGTACCTAAACCCAGAGAGACAGATCAGGGTACTGTTTTCCCGAATGACGAAAAATTCAGTGGTTTTATTTTTAAAATCCACGCAAATCTGGATCCCCGACACCGTGATCGAATTGCATTTTTGCGTGTGTGTTCTGGCCGTTTTGAGCGCAATAAATCATATCATCATGTACGCTTGGACAAGTCACTTCGCTTTAATGCGCCATATAGTTTTATGGCCAGACAAAAAGAAGTGTTGGATTTTGCCTATCCCGGAGATGTAGTGGGTTTGTTTGACACCGGTAATTTTAAAATTGGAGACACTTTGACGGAAGGCGACGATTTTACCTTTTCCGGCATGCCGAGTTTCTCTCCGGAATTATTCAAAGAAGTGCTGAATAAAGACCCCATGAAGACGAAACAGCTGGAGAAAGGAATAAGACAGTTGACAGATGAAGGTGTAGCACAATTATTTACACAACAGAATGGTAGTCGAAAAATTATTGGATGTGTAGGTGAACTACAATTTGAGGTCATTCAATACCGGTTGTTGCAAGAGTATGGGGCTTCGGTAGATTTCCTTCCACATGCATTTTATAAGGCTTGTTGGATAAGTGGCGATCCAACAGTATTAGAAGACTTTACTCGTTTTAAACAAAGTAACGTGATGATTGATAAAGATGAAAGATTAGTTTACCTTGCACAAAGTGAATGGTTTTTGAATACCGAGATTCAAAATAATCCGGATATACAATTTCATTTTACCAGTGAGTTTTAATTGATTTTAAATAAATTGTAGAGACAGCGTAGGGAAATTTGAATACCAATAAATATCCTTTACTTTGTTTCACCATCTCATGAATTACTCTGAAGTCATCATCAGCGGTTTTTTATTGGGTTTATTTATAGCCATCTCGGTGGGGCCTACGCTCTTCGCCGTCATTCGCTATAGTATGCATCACAGTTATAAGGCAGGTGTTGCTTTTATACTGGGAGTTTCGCTGAGTGATATATTTTATGTTACACTGGCAAATATTGCTACTAACTGGCTGCACTTTCTGGAAGAACATCAGCGTATGGTAGGTTATATCGGAGCTGCTTTGTTTATCGGAATGGGCTTTGCCGGGTTGCTTAGTAAGTATAAGCCCAAACGCCCCAAGCCGGCACAAGAGGTATTGATCAGTACGGGAGCCTATTTGAAAATATTTGGTAGTGGTTTTTTAATGAATAGCCTGAACCCTGCAGTGGTGCTCCTTTGGATGGGCTCAGCAATCAAAGTGGCAGAATACGGCTTAATGCATCGCATAGTATTTTTTGGCATTTGTCTGGGGCTGGTTTTAAGTTTCGATTTTCTGAAAGTATTTCTGGCCGACAAAATTCGTCGGTGGCTGACACTCCGTAAAATCCTTTACCTCAACCGGATATCAGCCGTATGTATTTTGTGTTTTGGATTAATATTATTGGCAAAGGTCTATTTCAATATTCAGCTCAGCCATTAACGGCAATTGGTATTTATTGAGGTTCCTGTTGTACCTTTGCATTCAAATTCCTACTTATGGAGCATAAGTAGGATTCATTTATTTACATATTGATAGTCATAAAGACTTATGTTGCATACAATTGAAGAAGCTTTAGAAGATATCAGAAAAGGTAAACTGATTATCGTTGTGGATGACGAAGACCGGGAAAATGAAGGCGATTTTGTTACCGCGGCACAAAACGTTACTCCGGAAATTATCAACTTTATGTCTAAGTTTGGTCGTGGGTTGATTTGTGCTCCCATTACCGAACAACGCGCACAAGAGTTGAACCTCAATTTGATGGTGGAGAACAATACTGTTTTGCACCAAACCCCTTTTACGGTTTCTGTCGATTTAATTGGTCAAGGATGTACTACCGGTATTTCTGCG
>Ga0079224_100013177_pt1 | contig 11503 bp, 9 predicted proteins | sample Stecom2015_FD_80414 | JGI IMG/M metagenome (GOLD analysis project Ga0079224, IMG submission 80414) | Agricultural soil microbial communities from Utah to study Nitrogen management - Steer compost 2015 | ecosystem: Environmental > Terrestrial > Soil > Agricultural land | place: USA: Utah...
AAAATCCCAACCACGTTGGGATTTTTTTATTTTTAAATATGAAGATATTTGCAATTATTCCTGCAGGCGGAAAAGGTACTCGCAGCGGCTTTTCAATACCAAAGCAGTACATCAAAATTAATGGTAAAGAACTGATAGTTTACACACTTGAGGTTTTTCAAAAGAATAAATTAATAGATGAGATTATCGTTTCCGCTGATCCCACCTATTTTAAACTCCTCATGCGTTTAAAAGAAAAATATAATTTAACTAAAATGACCGGCTTGGCGGAAGGTGGAAAAGAACGGCAGGATTCTGTCTTTAACGGATTATTATCAATCTCTGCACAAAAAAATGATTTGATTGTGGTTCATGATGCAGCCCGGGCGCTGCTTCCGCAAAATGTTCTTTCAAATGCTATTGAAAAAGCCCAAGAATCAGGAAACGCACTGGTTTGCTTAAAAAGCAGGGATACACTTCTAAAAGGAAAAAATACAGCAGATATATATATAGATAGAAACGAGATTAATTACGTTCAAACCCCTCAGATTTTCAAATATTCTGATTTACTAAAAGCTATGAAAACAGCTCAAAATGAGGGTTTTTATGGAACCGATGAATCAATGCTCATCAAGCGGATCGGTAAAAAAATTCATCTTGTAGAAGGCTCAATGTACAATTTTAAGATTACCACTGCTGAAGATCTTGAGATTTTTAAGAAATTAGTTTCATTGCAGCGCAACCTTAAATCATAAAATTTTTCAAAGAAACTTCTTATCATTTGAAGAAGAATCTTCAATGCAGCGGCTAATGAATCTTTGCATTGAAATTCTAATCTTATATACTTAGTTTAACATCTCTTTGTTTATAGGAATTATTAATGTTTTTATTAGCTGCAATTATAGTACTTTCATATCTCATTGGTTCTATTCCCACAAGTATAATTATCAGTAAAGCTGTTAAGGGAATTGATATAAGAGAACACGGCAGCGGCAATGCCGGCGGTACAAATGTAATGCGTGTTCTTGGATGGAAGTATGGATTCTTAGTGATAATTCTCGATGCACTTAAAGGCGTACTTGCTGTTGTTGTAGTTGCCCGTTTGCATTACGGTGCAATGCCTTTTCAAAACTTAACACCATTTGATGATTTCACACTCGTTCAGATTATTGCCGGAATATCTGCAGTAGTTGGCCATATCTGGACGATCTTTGCAGGATTCCGCGGCGGTAAAGGAATTGCAACCGCACTGGGAATGTTGTTAATGATTATTACAATTGATATGCTTGTTGCTGTTGGTGTATTTGTAATTGTAGTTGCCGTATCAAGATATGTTTCACTCGGCTCAATACTCGGAGCAATAGCAGTTCCACTTACACTCGTATTCAGGGAAAATATTTTACACGTTGATATTCCCGGATATCATACATTGCTGCCTTTTGTTATAGCTGTATCACTTCTTGTTCTATACACACACCGTAAAAATGTTGTTCGTCTTCTTAACGGAAGTGAAAACAAAGTTAGTTTCAGGAAGAAAACACAATAACTGAATAATGAAAATTTCTGTACTCGGTGCTGGCGGATGGGGAACCACTCTTGCAATTTTACTTTATTACAACGGCCATAAGGTTTCTTTATGGGAATACAAAAAGAATTATGCAAAGGTTCTCGATAAAGAAAGAGTGAATACAAAATATCTTCCGGATATAGAAATACCTGAAGGTATTTTAATAACTCATTCCCTTAACGAAGCTACTTCAAATCAAAACCTGATTGTACTTGCTGTTCCATCTCAATTCCTCAGAAGTGTAATTAAAAATGTACCTTTCTCTAATATTAAAAATTCAATTCTTGTTAGCGTTTCAAAAGGAATTGAGAATACTTCACTGATGACAATGTCTCAAATGATTAAAGATGTTTTCCCATCTATTTCTGATGAACAAATCGGAGTTTTATCTGGACCCAGCCATGCAGAAGAAGTAAGCCGAAGAATTCCAACTGCTGTTGTTGCTGCATCACAAAGTGCAGAGACTTCACGCACAATTCAAGCGGCATTTATTACATCTTATTTCAGAGTTTATGGTTCAACAGATATTTTGGGTGTTGAACTCGGCGGTGCATTTAAGAATGTAATTGCAATTGGTGCGGGAATAGTTGATGGTGCTAAATTTGGAGACAATACAAAAGCAGCAATTATGACGAGAGGAATTGCGGAGATTTCGAGACTTGGTACTGCATTAGGTGCACAGCCTGAAACATTTGCCGGCTTAAGCGGAATGGGTGATTTGATTGTTACATGCATGAGCCGCCACAGCCGCAACCGGTTTGTTGGTGAACAGGTTGGTGCCGGAAAAAAACTTAAAGATGTTTTAAAACACATGAAGATGGTTGCAGAAGGTGTTGAGACCAGCAGATCAGCATCGCAGCTTGCAGATAAACATAATGTTGAAACGCCAATTACTCATGAAGTTTATAAAATTCTTTTTGAGGAAAAAGATCCTGTTAAAGCTACTACTGATTTGATGACGCGTGATATGAAGCCCGAATGACTCAGCTAATCATTTTATCTTCCCGGAAGTGAAATTCCTTTTATCTTTCTGTATAATGAAACCGCGTATGAATCTGTCATTCCGGAAACAAAATCTGTAATCTTTAAAATTCTTGTGTAAAGATCTTCATCCGGTTTGCCGGAGCTGCTTAAAAATTGTGCCGGAAGAAGTTTTAAAATCGTTTTGTTTTTTAAAGAAGTTTTTCCTGATTCCAGTTCATTAACAGCTTTAATATATGTTTCAAGGAGTCCGCCCAGAACTTCAAAACCTGCCGCTTCCCTCTCAACAACACTTTTGTAAGAATATATTTTATCAATGGATAAATTTTTTATATACTCAAGCTGATGTGCCTTATTAATTATTGAAATAAGATCCCGATCAAATTTTCCTTCAAGAATATTTTTTTCTTCATCAAGAAAGACTTCTGCAAGTTCTTCAATCAACGTTGATATTGATTTAGCACGAAGATAACCAATCTTATCATTTGCATCTCTTTCGTTGTAGCCTGTAAATTTTGCACCTTCACAAAGCGGCATAAGCAATGCTTCCGTATCTTCAAAAGAAAGCAGCCCAAGCCGGAAACCATCTTCAAGATCCATAACTCTGTAACAAATATCATCAGCAGCTTCAACAAGAAATGCAAGCGGATGCCTGCACCACCAGTTTTCTTTTCTTTTAATTAAACCTGTTTCCTCCGCAACTTCATTAAACAGATCTTTTTCGGCCTGGAAAAAACCAAACTTCCTGTAGAGTTTTTTATTAACAGGTTTATAACCATCATCATAACTAACAGAATCTTTTGGATACTTTGTGAAAGCAGCCAGCGTAGCACATGTAAGTTTTAATCCTCCTTTAATATTAGGATTCTGAAGTTTGGCAATAATTCTGAAACCTTGGGCATTACCTTCAAACTTTGCAAAATCATTCCAGCAGTTTCTTTTTGTAAAATACTCCTCAAATTTTTTTCCTTCACCAACTCTGAAAAATTCAGAGATAGCATCTTCACCCGAATGTCCGAATGGAGGATTACCAATATCATGCGCAAGGCATCCGGCTGATACAATTTCACCAAAGTTAAAACTTGTAAATTCATTTTGTAATTCGGGATATCTTTCAATTATAACTTTGCCGGCGTAATTGCCGAGTGATCTTCCAACACACGAAACTTCAAGACTGTGTGTCAATCTTGTATGAACAAAATCACTCTCTGGCAAAGGGAAAACCTGCGTTTTATCCTGCAGTCTTCTGAAAGCTGAACTGAATACAATCCTGTCAAAGTCCCGCTGGTACTGGCTTCTGCCATCCTGTGATGCTGCTTCAGGAATTTTTTCATCGCCTAATAATTTTCTTGAAAGAAGTTTTTTCCAATTCATATTCTTATAAATTTATTTTTTTCATTACAAGACGTCAAACGGATTCAAATTTAAGAAGAATTATTGTTTATTCTTTACTCTTCAATTATTTTTCTCACATGAATAACTCAAACGAAAAAATGCTTAGCCGCCCTGTTCAGTATTTAAAATCTGTTGGTCCAAAACGTGCGGAAGCATTTGCAAAAATTGGCATTCAAACAATTAAAGATCTGCTCTTCTACTTTCCTTCACGCCACTTAGACAGAACCAACATTCTTACTGCATCAAAAGCTTACGGCTATGTGATGAATGGATACGATGGTGAATTGACTATTATTGCAAAAGTTTATGAGAAAGAAAAAATCCGTTACGGCAGAAAAGAAATTTTAAAAGTGCAATTCAGAGATAAAACAGGATTTTTTGAATGTGTTTGGTTTCAGGGAGTAAAATATTTTTTTGAAACTTTTTCAAGGGGAAATATTTTTGCAATTTCAGGTAAGCCTGCAATTTCAAAATACGGCGGAGTGCAGTTTACTCATCCCGATTTTGATAGAATAACTGAAGAAGAATCAGATAAGATGATAAACACGGGCAAGATAATTCCTTTCTACAGAATTCCTAAAGAATTGAAAAAAATGAACATAGGTGATTTGAGCCTTCGCAGAATAATTCATTCCGCAGTCGATGAATATGCATCTCTTTTAAATGAAACACTTCCGGAAAGAATCATAAAAGAAAAAAATTTATTAAACATTTCTGATGCTGTTAGGAATTTTCATTACCCTGCAGACAGAGATTTATTTAACCAGGCTGCTCATAGATTTAAATTTGAAGAAATATTTTACCTTGAACTGCTTGCAGCATTGCGTAAACATAATTATAAAACAAAGCAGCCTGGAATTTCACTTAAAGTGAATACAGGTTTAATATCAGAATTTCTAAAAACACTTCCGTTTGAACTTACTTCAGCACAGTTAAAAGTTCTGCATGAGATTAGAAAAGATATGGAAGCCGGAGCGCCTATGAACCGCCTGCTTCAGGGTGATGTTGGAAGCGGCAAAACAATTGTTGCGTTAATTGCAATGCTGATTGCAGTTGATAATGGTTACCAGGCTGCTTTAATGGCGCCTACTGAAATTCTTGCAGATCAACATGCAAAAAATATTTCAAATCTTTTGAATAAAATTAAAAGCAGACAGATAAAAATTTCATTGCTTATTGGCGGTCAAAAAAAATCTGTGCGGCAAAAAAACCTTGATGCAATTGAAATGAATGAAGCCGATATAATAATCGGCACACATGCATTGTTCGAAGAAAAGGTAAGCTTTAATAAGCTCGGTCTTGTTGTGGTTGATGAGCAGCATAGATTTGGAGTAACGCAGCGCGCAAGGCTTGTAAGCAAAGGCGCAGCACCTGATGTAATTGTAATGAGTGCAACTCCAATTCCACGCACACTTACTATGACTGTGTATGGAGACCTGGATGTGTCTGTAATAAATGAAATGCCGCGCAACAGAAAACCGATTAAAACATTACTCCGCGGTGAGAACAAGCTGCCGGATATTTATAAATTCATTCAGGATAAATCAAAGGATGGCTATCAATCATTTATTGTTTATCCTCTTGTTGCAGAATCAGAAAAATTAGAATTGAAAGCTGCAGAAACATATTATAATGAGTTAAGAGATACTTATCTCAAAAATTTAAAAGTGGGATTAATTCATGGAAGAATGTCATGGCAGGATAAAGAAGAAATAATGCAGTTGTTCCTTGCAAAAAAATTTGATGTGCTTATTTCAACAACTGTTATTGAGGTTGGAATTGATATTCCGGATGCAAATATAATTTTAATTAATGATGCGCACAGATTTGGATTATCACAACTTCATCAACTTAGAGGAAGAGTTGGCAGAGGCAGCATGCAGGCATACTGCATTCTTGTAACTAAGGATGAATATGCTGCCGCACAGGATAAATATAATTTAAATATTGAATTTCTTTCTTCTGCTCAAATTGAAAAGTATAAAGCTGCTTTACGCCTGCAAACAATGGTTAAGCATCTTGATGGATTTAAAATAGCAGAAACAGATTTGAAGTTAAGGGGACCGGGAGACATTTTCGGTACTGAACAGAGCGGCTTACCTGATCTTAAGTACATTAACATTGCAACAGATACGGAAATTATTATGGATGCAAAAGCCACTGCGTTTAATTTGATTGAGAACGATTCTCATCTTCAACATGATGGTAATTTGATGATAAGAAAAAATTTAATTGAGCATTATTCCGATAATCTGCGCTATGCAAACATCGCTTAATAAAATTATTCTTACCTGAAATTAATTTTTCTAATTAAAAAAATTTTTTCTCTCTTCTTCAAAAAATTGTTTCTTAATTTTTTTTGATACAAATTTGGCAAGCAAAATTTTTTTTATTGGTTCTTAAAAATTTTTTTTTGATATCAGTTGTACAAAAATATTTTAAAAAAATTTTCTCTGCATCACTTAAACTTGTTGACACTGATTATTTAAAAGTTATATTTGCTAAAAAATTTTTTTGAAGGAGAAAATATTTTATCCTCTTCTTTTAATGTAAGACTGAATGTTGCATTAACTTTTAATGTCAAACCTGAAAGTGATAATACTTTCCCCGAAAATTTACCCCCTGTTCCGAACTATCCCCGACAGAAAGAAGATAATTATGTTCAACCCGGTAAAATGAATGAAACATCTATTGATACTTATGCTGAATGGGATACCTGGGAAACAATCAACGCAGTAAAAGAAGCACTTGAATGTTATAACAACGTTACACTGATTGAAGCAAATGATTCTGCTGTTGAAAAACTTAAGAGCGTTAAACCAGATATCGTGTTTAACATTGCTGAAGGCTTCAACGGAGTATCACGCGAAGCGCAGATACCGGCAATACTTGATATGCTTCAGATACCTTATTCAGGCTCTGATCCGTTAACGCTTGCAACTTGTCTTGATAAAGCACGAACAAAAGAAATTCTATCCTATTATAAAATTCCAAATGCAAAATTTATAACTTGTTTTCCCGGTGATGCGGATGATTGCATTGATAAAATTTCCAAAAGCAATTTCTCATTCCCTCTTATTGTTAAACCAATCAGTGAAGGATCAAGCAAAGGAATTTTTTCTTCATCGTTCGTTAAAAATCTGGAAGAGCTTGAAGCAGAAATAAATCGTGTTACAGTTGAATACAATCAATCAGCATTAATAGAAGAGTTTTTACCTGGAAGAGAATTTACAGTTGCAATTTTGGGAAACGGAAGTGAGGCACAAGCTCTTCCGATTGTTGAAATAAGTTACACTGATTTTCCTGAAGACTTTATTCCGATTTATTCTTACGAAGCAAAATGGATTTTAGATACACCTGATAATCCGCTCGATGTCTTTTCTTGTCCGGCAAAAATATCTAAATCGCTTGAACAAAAAATTAAACAGACTGCTCTCAATGCTTTCCAGGTTTTAAGATGCAAAGACTGGAGCAGAGTTGATATAAGACTTGATGACAAAAATCAGCCAAATATAATTGAAATAAATCCATTGCCGGGTATTCTTCCTAACCCGGATGATAATTCATGTTATCCTAAAGCAGCGCGTACTGCTGGTTTAAATTATAACGATATGATAAACCAGGTTCTTTACGCTGCGGCCAAAAGACATAATTTGCTATGATTGATGCAAAGATATTAATCTGTTATAATTCTCCTGTAAGCATTTTTCCAATTTATAATGGAAAGCCGCTTAAAATTGAAGGATCAACAAAAACTAAATTGAATGATCTTTCCGAAAGCAGTTTTGCAAGAGAAATAGGAATCATTAAGAAAAGCCTTGAAGCACAATTTACAGAAGTAAAAACTTTTGCCGTTGATGGTGATCTTGAAAGAACAATTGAAAAACTTTTATACTATTCACCGGATGTAATTTTTAATTTTGTTGAATCAATCGAAGGCATTGCATCATACGAATACTGCATGGCAGGATTATTTGAACTTCTCGGTTTTCAATTTACCGGTAATACTCCGGCTTGCCTTGGCAATTGTCTTAACAAGTTAAGAACAAAAAATATTTTACGTTCGTTCGGCATCAGAACTCCGAACGGAATTACCTACAGACCGATTGATAAATTCACCTCTGAAAATTTCAATTTAAACTTTCCTGTAATTGTTAAACTGCTGAACGAAGATGCAAGCATTGGCATTTCGGAATTTTCCGTCGTTGATGATTTCACTAAACTCAGGAAGCAGTTGAATTTTCTTTTCAGAACTTACAGGCAGGATGTTATTGTTGAAGAATACATTGACGGACGCGAATTAAATGTTGCGGTACTCGGCGGTAGAGTATTACCCGTTTCTGAAATTCAGTTTAAAGGATTGCCTGATCATCTTCCAAAAATTGTAACATATGATGGCAAGTGGATTGAAGACAGTATCTATTACAACAATACAAAACCGCAATGCCCTGCACATTTAAATGAAAAAGTAAGAAAAAAAGTTGAAGAAACAGCATTGATGGCTTATGAAGTAATGCAGTGCCGTGATTATGCAAGAGTAGATATACGTCTTGATAAAAAAAATAATCCTTATGTAATTGAAGTTAATCCGAATCCTGATATCTCAACAGATTCAGGATTTGCAAGAGCTGCCGCGGCAAGCGGTTTAAGCCATCCGGAATTACTTGCAGCTATTTCCAAATTTGCTCTGGCAAGAACTGAAAAGAATGATCAGAAGATTAAAGCAAGCTGATACCGGTAAAATAGAAAAGATTTTAAAACGTATACCTAACTTTACTGAAGCGGAAGTAGAGGTAGCAATGGAACTTGTACATATTGCTGCAAACAATCCTGATCAACAGGATTATCATATTTTCGTTTATGAAGAAGGTAATGAAATTGTTGGTTACTACTGTACAGGCAAAAGGCCTTTAACAGATGCCGTATATGATCTCTACTGGATTGCTGCCGATCCGGAAGCCGGGATTAAAGGCATCGGAAAAAGTTTGTTGAACCATGCAGAAAAATTTGTTTCCGAACGGAACGGAAGATGGCTGCTGGCTGAAACTTCATCTAAAGACAGCTATGAAGCCACAAGAAATTTTTATTTGCGGAACCATTACTCGATCGTTGCGCAAATAAATGATTTTTACTCCGTTGGTGATAAGCTGATGGTGTTTGGGAAATATTTTAATATAAAACAAACAGAGGGTTAGTCATGGAACTGTGGCAGCAAATGATAAGAGACAGTGTTCATACTGTCGATCAACTTGTGGAAAGATTCGGAATTGACAGGCAGGTTGCCGAAGATCTCGATGAATTTTTCCAGGCAAGAATTAACCCCTACTACTTAAGCCTTATCAGGTATCCCGGTGATCCTATTTGGAAGCAGTGCGTGCCGGATAAAATTGAGCTTGAGGATTGGGACGCCGAAGAAGATCCGCTTATGGAAGACGCCATGAGCCCGGTACCAAACATCACTCACCGTTATCCAGACAGAGCGCTGTTTCTTGTTACAAGCCAGTGCGGTTTGTACTGCCGTTTCTGTACAAGAAAACGAAAAGTTGGTGATTATGAAAAGATATCTATGAAAGGACTTGAAAGTGCTTTCAAATATCTTGAACAGCATACTGAGATCCGTGATGTTATTTTATCCGGCGGTGATCCTCTTATGCTTACCGATGCAATGCTTGAAAAAATCCTGCAGCGTTTAAGATCAATCCCTCATATTGAAATAATAAGACTTGGATCAAAGATGCCATGCGTACTTCCCCACCGCATTACACCGCAGCTTTGTGAAATGATAAAAAAATATCATCCCGTTTATGTTAATACACATTTTAATCACCCGTGGGAAGTAACTCCGGAAAGTTCAAAAGCCTGTACAATGCTTGCAGATGCAGGTGTACCTGTTGGTAACCAGATGGTTTTAATGAAAGGTGTGAATGATGATCCGGCAGTTGTTAAAGAATTAATGCAGAAGCTTCTTAAGATAAGAGTACGCCCGTACTATATGTATATGGCAGATGAAACAAAAGGAGCTAATCATTTCCGCACTTCAATTGAAACGGGAATAAATATAATTGAAAATCTGCGCGGTCATACGAGCGGACTTGCGATTCCTCATTTTGTAATTGATGCCCCGGGCGGCGGCGGTAAAATCCCGCTTCTGCCGAATTATGTGCTTCACCAGGATGAAGATAAAATTGTGCTGAGAAATTTTCAGCATAAGGTTTATTCATATAAAAATTATAAGGATAAAAATAATCTCGGTAAGAAAAATCTAAGAACTGCAGTAAAAATCGGTTCAAACGGAAGTAATGGGAAATCAGGAACAAATGGAAATACAAGAAACGGTAAAGCAAAAAAAGAACTTGCCGTAAAGAAAATTAAACTGCCGGTTTTAGAAGAGGTTAATAATTAAAATTGATCCGATTTAATTAAAAAACCCCGGTTGTGCCGGGGTTTTTTTTATCTATATAAATAGCACTATTTCAACATCAGCAGCTTTGCAGTCCTCTCAAATACATCATTAGTCTCAAGGGATTTTAACTTAAGTTTGTAGAAATAAATTCCGCTTGATATACTTTCACCATTTGAATTTAATCCATTCCAATAAATGTTTTGAGTACCCGCAGATTGAACTGTATTGAATGATCTTATCTCTCTTCCCATTATATCATATATCATCAATTCCACTGCAGACTGGTACGGCAGAGTGTAAGTTACTGTTGTGCTGGGATTGAATGGGTTTGGAAAATTGCCATTAAGCGTAAATGAATTGGGAAGTCCATCCCCGATCTGTTGAGATAATTCTGATCCAATTGTTCCTTGTTGTTCCTTTCCAAGCAGCCAGTAAGCTAAGTACACTTCAGCATTACTTTTAAACTCATCTGGAACACTCTCAATTGTCTTTTCAGCTTGATTATAATCTGCTGCATTATAATAAATAAAGAACAGGTTCATCAAACCATTCTTTTCATGTACGGTTTGCTTGTAATCTTTTATAAGTATCTTATTCAGTTTTTCAGCCTCACCGTTATTCTTTTCATAAATGTAAATTCCGGCTAATACTTCCAGAGCTATTGGCCTGATTCCATCAGGATCAGAGCTACCGGCAATGATGTTCTCCAGATAGTTTATAATTGAATTATCCTTTGAATCCTTATAGTTTTTCCAGAGGCTTGCAATTTCTTTCTTCTTGTCTGAAGGTGAATTGATTTTAGACGAGGAAAGGTTAACTTCATTTCCGGGCTCGTTAGAAACTAACCGGTTAGCCTGTCCGGGATCCGAAGTTAAGAACGGCTGAAATGTTACCGTTGAATTATTGTTAATAATCATATCTTCAATTAAATCTAACCTGTATGTTCCCCACCAGGCATTTTGAATTGTTACTGTTGAATTTGAAGCATATAAGCTTGCAAAGGAATTATTTAGCAGCCTGTTATTGTATGCCACCCCGGAACCGCCTGCGTTTATGTTACGGTAATAATTAACGTACACACCATAGTAACCATTCTGAAGAGTGCTTTGTCCATCTGTCGGAGATGAGATTGCACCGAAAAGAGGTGTTTAGTCATAATCACAAGAAACTGCTTCAGG
>Ga0079224_100013178_pt1 | contig 11503 bp, 9 predicted proteins | sample Stecom2015_FD_80414 | JGI IMG/M metagenome (GOLD analysis project Ga0079224, IMG submission 80414) | Agricultural soil microbial communities from Utah to study Nitrogen management - Steer compost 2015 | ecosystem: Environmental > Terrestrial > Soil > Agricultural land | place: USA: Utah...
AGACAATTACATCAACCCCGTTCATAGCCGCAGCGTAAGAACCTATATACTTTTTAATCCGATAGGCATTCATCTCTAAGGCGAGCTGACATTTGCGATCCCCCTTCTCTGCTCTATCTTCAATTTCTCGTAAATCACTAAATCCAGTCATCCCAATCATTCCACTCTTTTTGTGAAGTATTTCAGATACTTCATTCAAAGTGTAGCCTAAGGTATTTACCATATAGAAGATCACTGATTGGTCAATATCACCACTTCTGGTTCCCATAATAAGGCCATTTACCGGACCAAATCCCATAGAATGATCAATACTTTTACCATTTTGAACCGCTGTAATACTACAACCATTACCGAGGTGAATAGAAATAAGTTTTGATTTCTTTTTGCTGATAAAATCTTTTGCCTTCGTACTCACATATTTGTGACTTGTTCCGTGAAATCCGTAAACTCGTATGGAATTTTCCTCTAAGAAAGTATCAGGAATGGCGTATTTATAGGCGCGCTCGGGTATGGTTTGATGGAAGGCTGTATCAAACACAGCAACCTTTTTAGCGTTTGGAAAAACTTTTTCCGCAACCTCAATTCCGGTGAAATTATGTGGATTATGAAGTGGAGCAAGGCTAAATAGTCGTTTAATCGTAGCCTTTACCTTATCATCAATAAATACAGTACTCGAAAAGTCTTTACCACCATGCACGACTCTGTGTCCAACCACATCGATCTCATCTACACTCTTAATAGCACCTCGTTCTGTATCCATCAACAGGGCAGCGATGCGCTCCAAACCTATTTGATGGTTTTCAATTTCAACAGTTTCTGAAATGTTCATCTTCTTAGACTTGTAATGTATGGCAGCATTAGAAAGACCAATACTCTCAACGAGTCCCGAAGCAATTACAATTTCGCCTGGCATACGCATTAATTGAAATTTAATTGAAGAACTACCTGCATTGATGACTAATATTTTTTTCATAACTAACTAAAACTTTTTACTTCTAATTTTTTAACTACTCAACCAGTTTTTACAATCCTTGAGCCTGAATGGCTGTGATGATCACGGTATTAAAAATGTCATCAACGGTACATCCCCTACTGAGATCATTAACAGGTTTATTAAGTCCCTGTAACATAGGCCCTATGGCCAAGGCTCCAGTTTCTCTTTGCACGGCTTTATAGGTATTGTTCCCTGTATTTAAATCTGGGAATATCAGCACACTAGCCTGACCTGCAACCTCAGAATCTGGAAGTTTACTCTGTGCAACGCTTCTATCTACCGCCGCATCATATTGAATAGGCCCTTCCACCTTTAAATCAGGTCTTTTAGATTTTACAATTGCCGTAGCCTGACGGACTACATCCACATCTTCTCCTTTTCCAGAACTACCGGATGAATAAGATAACATGGCGACTTTTGGCTCTATGCCAAAGGCCTTACTACTATCTGCCGATGATATAGCGATCTCTGCTAACTCCTCGGCATTTGGGTTGGGATTAATCGCACAGTCACCGAAAACGGAGACACGATCCTCCAAACACATAAAGAATACCGAAGAAACAACGGAGACTCCTGGTTTTGTTTTAATGAATTGTAGGGCTGGACGAATGGTGTGTTGCGTCGTGTGTGCCGCTCCAGAAACCATCCCGTCGGCATCTCCTTTATAAATCATCATGGTACCGTAATAAGACACATCACTCATCCAATCTTTAGCGATGTCCATATTTATATTTTTGTGTTTACGGAGTTCATAAAATGTTTGCACATAATCCATAAACTTATCTGATTTGGTAGGATCGATGATCTCAATGTTATCCAGGTCAATTTCCAGACCTAAACTATTGATTTTTTCAACAATTTCTAACCGATCGCCCAACAGTGTGATATCAACTATATCAATAGCCCTTAAGTGTGCAGTCGCCTGTAGTACGCGATCATCCGTACCCTCAGGTAACACGATTCGCTTTTTGTGTAATCGTGCGCGACTTACCAGATCGTATTGAAACATTCTCGGGGTGATACCCTTTGGCTTGAAGCTAATCAAACGTTCGGCCAAGGAATCAAATTTCACATGGTTCTGAAAGGTGCTGATCGAAGTTTCAATTTTTGAAATACTTTCAGCATGAATGTTGGCTTTAATATTCCCAACTTTATTAGCAACACTAAATGTTCCTTCCTTTACGGAGATAATTGGAACCACCTGACTAAGGCCTTCAATGAGTTTTAAAATAGAAACCTCAGGTATAAGGCCACCAGTGAGTATAATTCCAGAGATCCGTGGATAATTGCTTGAGCTGTTCGCCACAAGTGCTCCCAATATAATATCTCCTCGATCCCCTGGAGTAATTACCAAACTATTTTCTTTGAGTTTCGTGATATAATTTCTCAATTGCATTGCACCAACCCCAAAGCTAGCTGTTTGATTGCCTAAGAAATCTTCTCCAAACAACACCTCACCGTCCAGAAAAGAAACAATCTCTTTAATGGTTGGATTTGCTAGGGACTCTATTCTAGGAATCGCAAACACATCGACTTCATCTGGAAGAAAATCCCTTAAGACGTTCTCAGCTATGGTTAAATTTTGTGCATTTATTTTATTGGCGACGATTGCCATCACATTGACATCTCTGTTGAGATAAGTATTGTAGGCCATACGTAAGCTCAAGGCCAAATCTTCTTTGGTTTTTCCAACACCACTAGAGACCAGAATCGTCGGAAGTCCAAGATTCTTTGCAATGGTCACATTAAGGTCAAACTCAAACACACTACTCTCCCCTGCAAAATCAGACCCTTCGACAAGCACAAAGTCAAATCGCTTCTCTAATGCCTTGTATTTGCGAATAATTAAATCAAAGACCTCCCCAACCTTATTGTTGTTTTGCATTTCAATAACCTGATGCGAGGTAAAGGCATAGGCATCCTCATAAGTCATCTGTACATCAAAATAGGAAAGTACGGTTTCAATATGGTTATCTTTCTCTCTCTTTGTATCATTAATAATGGGTCGAAAGTAACCCACCTTTGCAGTTTTCCCTAAAAAGGTTCGCATTAAACCTAAAGTAATTAATGATTTTCCACTATCTGATTCTAGTGTAGCAATATAAATTCCTTTATTCATCCTAATTTAAGTCAAATTTCTCGGGGCATTTCTAACATACCCCGAATTGCTATCAAAAATACTAGATATTACCCTGCTTTCCTAAATGTTTGGGGTCTTTATGCACGATTTTTTTAAGTAAATTCACGCGTATTAATAGCCCTTAGTATTTTAGAAGATCATTGACTTGAAATGCAACAGTTTATTTAAACTACCACCCTAGAATTGCGCAATTCGGAAGGTGATTAGCGATTTTTGCCTAATAATTTCTTATTTTGCAAGCACGTAATAACGCAAGTATAGGATCATCACAAAATGCCGTAAAATCGAATCGAACATATCCTTCCAAAGTTTACTGTCAAGGCTATGAAGGATCGTTAAAATTATTTCCCATGAAAGTATTGTTTACCAACATAAAAGAACTGCTACAAACCAGAGATGCTTCCACACCTATCCTCAAAGGCGAGGCGATGAAAGACCTACCTACCGTTAAAGACGCTTATCTACTGATAGAAGATGAAAAAATTTCCCAATACGGAAGCATGGATAAGCTGCCTGCCATCGAAGTGGATGAAAAAGTGGATCTCAGGGGCAGAATGGTACTTCCTAGCTGGTGTGACAGTCATACGCATTTGGTATATGCCGGCAACCGAGAACAAGAATTCATCGATAGAATCAACGGCTTGAGTTATGAAGAAATCGCGCAAAAGGGAGGTGGTATTCTCAATTCAGCAAAAACCCTAGAAAACACCTCTGAAGACGCTTTATTTGAACAATCCCTAAAACGATTGGAAGCGGTGGCACGATTAGGTACTGGAGCCATTGAAATTAAAAGCGGGTACGGACTTTCTCTTGAGGGTGAACTCAAAATGCTTCGAGTGATTCAGCGATTAAAGAAACACAGTAATTTAACGATTAAAAGTACGTTTTTGGGAGCCCATGCAGTCCCTTTAAAATACAAAAACAATCAGGAGGCGTATATTGATTATATCATACAAACCATACTACCACAGGTCGTTTCACAACAGCTTGCAGAGTATATTGATGTCTTCTGTGAAAAAGGGTACTTTTCGGTATATGATATGGAAAGAATTCTTGAAGCAGCAACCACGTATAAATTAATACCCAAGGTCCACGTCAATCAGTTTAATGCCATTGGTGGTATTGCGTCTGCCATAAAATATAATGCCCTAACTGTCGATCATTTAGAGGTCGTTGAAAAAGAGGATATTGAGGCTTTACAGAACTCAAACACCTTAGCTGTAGCCTTACCACTATGCTCTTTTTTCCTCGGAATTCCATACACCCCAGCGAAGAAACTAATCGAAGCGGGCCTACCCTTAGTACTTGCCAGCGATTACAACCCAGGGTCGTCTCCTAGTGGAAACATGAATCAGGTTGTATCCACAGCATGTATCAAAATGAAAATAAGTCCTGAAGAAGCCATAAACGCAGCTACCATAAACGCAGCTCATGCCATGGGGGTTTCATCCACCCACGGAAGTATCAGTCCTGGTAAGATGGCAAACTTTATCATTACCAAACCAGTACCATCCTACGGATATTTAGCGTATGATTTTGGGAATAATAATATTGAGACTGTTTATGTCAAGGGTCAAGCGATAGCTTAGAAACGATTATCGCCATCCAAGAGATTGCCCAGTCCTCCTAGGACACTTCCTTCTCCTTTTTTCTTACCTCCCAGTTCAGGTACTGCTGCAAAGACGCGGCTCGCTAGACGGCTAAAAGGTAAGGACTGTATATACACAACCCCAGGGCCTCTTAGGCTAGCATAGAACAGACCTTCTCCTCCAAAGACTGTGTTTTTAATCCCACCGACAAATTGAATATCATAATCCACATCCTTGGTAAAACCTACAATACACCCAGTGTCCACTTTTAATAATTCTCCTGCAGCCAACTCTATTCTAGCCAAGGTACCACCAGCATGAACAAAAGCCATTCCGTCACCTTGTAGCTTTTGCATTATAAAACCTTCACCCCCAAAGAAACCTCTCCCTAATCGCTTGGAAAATTCAATTCCAACAGAAACACCTTTAGCTGCACATAAAAAAGCATCTTTTTGACAGATAAACTTTCCTTGATACTCGGTAAGGTCAATAGGGACAATTTTACCAGGGTAAGGCGCTGCAAAACTCACCTTTCTCTTCTGCGCAGTTGTGTTCAAATAAGCCGTCATAAAGAGACTTTCCCCTGTAAGCATACGTTTACCAGCGGAAAACAATTTACCTAAAACTCCAGTATCTTGATTCGAACCATCTCCAAATATGGTATCCATGTTTAAACCGTCTTGCATCATCATAAAACTCCCCGCCTCTGCAACTACAGCTTCCTGAGGATCGAGTTCTATTTCCACATACTGCATTTCTTCTCCGTAAATCTGATAATCAATTTCGTGCGCTGTCATAATTTATTTTTTTTTGGTTGTCATTTAAATGTATTAGTAGTGCATAGATCTGATTTGTTACAATATTAAACACTCTAGGATCAGTTAGCTACTTTGTTTAAGTTTTATGGTCCATTCAAAATCAAAAACACTAACGACATCACCCTGTGAGTCCTTACCTGTAGATTGCATCCAAAAGGTTTGTCCCTCCCCTGTGGATATTGAAGTTGCAATTGCATGATCAACTACTTCACCTTGACGGCATTCAAAAGTAATTCTACCACGTGCTTTTTTTGTAAATACAGCCTTATTCTGAGCTACCAACATAGATATTCTTTGATTGCTTTCTTTGATTTTTCCGATGACTATTGCTCCAGTGGATAATTCAGCTGCCATACCCTGAACTGCCCAGAACATAGATTTAAATGGATTTTGGTTCATCCAACGATGTCGAACAGTAGTCACGCAATAAGCGTCAGTAATCTCCTTTACCCGTACCCCTGAAATCCAGGCCGAAGGTAGCTTGAACATGGCAAAAGTATTGAGTTTAGATGCTGTTAATTTCATGTGTATTACAAATTAATATGTGGTAAGGTATTGAATATTCCACAATTATGTAGCGAACTCATACTGTTAATATTTTGTTAATTATAGTACTGTGTTTTGCACACTACCTTTTTTAGTACATATATTTGCATAGGATATTAGTAGGTAATGGATAAGCATACTTAAAATCATCAATCAAAAAATCATCAATCAAATCAAATGGACAACGCAATTAATCAACATGAACGCAATATGGCAAGCTTTATTCACTTGTCGACATTTACAAAGTATATTTTCCCTTTTGGGAATTTTATTTTCCCACTACTACTCTGGGTGCTAAATAAGGAAAAGTTACCCTTTGTTGATGCCAACGGAAAGCAAGCTCTTAATTTTCAGATAAGTTTGCTTCTATATAGCTTTGTACTAGGCATTATTGCAATCCCCTTCGTTCTGATGACAGGCTGGGAATTTGTAGAATTTACCAATCTTTGGCAACATAACAGGCACCATTTGGATTTTGACTTTAGGCATTTGCCTAACTTGGGAATAGGTGTAATTGTAATAGGGGTTGTAGGAGTTTTAGGAATTGTTTTAGTACTTGTAGATATCTTATGCACCATCATTGCTACTCTAAAATCAAATGAAGGAAAATTATATAAATACCCACTCAGTATTCCATTTTTAAAATAAACCAATGGAAGACAGAGCGACATTCATCAAAATTCAACAATCAAAAAACGGGCAGTTAAATAAAAGAATTATGTAACCATGAATATAGAAAACACAAAAGCACAAATGCGCAAAGGCGTTTTAGAATTCTGTATTTTGTCCATCATTCAAGATCAGGACAAATATGCCTCAGAAATTCTTGAGACCTTAAAGGGCGCAAAAATGCTTGTCGTAGAGGGTACAATATATCCTTTACTCACAAGACTGAAAAATGCAGGCTTATTAAATTATCGATGGGAAGAGTCCACCTCTGGCCCACCTCGAAAATACTATTCGCTTACAGAAAATGGAAAGCTGTTCCTAAAAGAACTAAATAGTACTTGGGAGGAATTAAGAAACGCAGTCAACCTGGTAACAAAATAAAACACTAACGATGAACAAGACAATAAATATAAATTTAGCAAATACCTTTTTCCACATCGATGAGGATGCTTATTTAAAATTACAACGCTATCTAGAGGCAGTCAAACGTTCCTTTACAAAATCTAAAGGCGAGGATGAAATTATTTCTGACATCGAAGCTAGAATTGCTGAACTTTTTTCTGAACGATTACAGCACGAGAGACAGGTAATCACCTCCAAAGAAGTGGAGGAGATTATCAGTATTATGGGGCAACCAGAGGATTATCTGGTAGATGAAGAGCTATTTGAGGACGAACCTCAAAGAAAGTCAAGTTATAGCACAAAGCCACACAAACAATTGTTCCGCGACATCGATCGCAAATACGTTGGTGGTGTATGTGCGGGACTTAGCCATTACCTAGGATTAGATGTACTGTGGGTACGCTTATTGTTTATCCTCATTAGTATATTGAGCTTCGGAACTGGTATTATTATCTACTTTACCCTTTGGATTTTAGTACCAGAAGCCGCTACAACTGCACAGAAGATTACCATGGCTGGTGATCCTATCAATATCACTAATATTGAAAAGAAAATCAGAGAAGGTTTTGACGATGTCACCGAGAAGGTGAAGAGTGTCGATTATGACAAGATGGGTGAATCGGTAAAAAAAAATTCAAAAAATTTCTTTGAATCTGCCGTGGCGATTTTCATGAGTTTGGTGAAAGTCTTTGCTAAGTTCATTGGAATTATCATATTGGTTACCGCAGCTATAGTTCTAATCTCTGTATTCTACGGTTTGTTTACCGCTGGAACTATGGAGATATGGGGCGCTCCGTGGAATGATTACATCCACGCAACGGTTAACGCTCCTATTTGGCTGATATCACTTCTAAGTTTTTTAACCATAGGAATCCCATTGTTTTTCCTTTTTTACTTGGGCTTAAAAATTCTTGTAAACAACTTAAAATCAATAGGTAATTTTGCTAAATTTGCACTATTGGGACTTTGGATGTTGTCTATTATTGGCATTAGTATACTGGGAATTAAAACTGCGAGTAGTTATGCAGTTCATGCCGCTGCTACCCAAGTGGATCATCCCGCATTGTATACGACAGATACTTTAACAATAAAGGTTGCCTCGACTGATGTACTAGAGAATAATGTATTTGATTCCGATGGTTTTGTAATTACTGATGTTGGCATGGATAACGGGAGTAAAGGGATTTACAGCAGAGATGTTGAATTTCGTATCAAACCATCAGAAAATGAAAAGCTCAGAATTGAAATTAGAAAGGAGTCACAAGGATCAAGCCAACGTGATGCTCGCAATAGAGCTGAAGCTGTACTATACGACTATAGTCTAGTCTCAGGTGTGTTAACGCTTGACAATTATTTAAAGACAAGCTTGGAGAACGGATTTAGAGATCAAGAAGTTGATGTCACCATATTTCTCCCCTCAACGGTTACTTTTAAATTAGATCACTCGACCAAGCACTATTTTAACACGGATAACAACATGGACTATGGATTTAGTAACTTATCCAAGCAACTATGGAAATTGGACTCTTTTGGAACAATGAATTGCGTGGATTGTCTAAATAGCAATAATTCTAAACCATCTACGCCACAGCAAAAAGACACTACAGTTATAAGTAGTGATACAACCAATATTAAAAGAGATAGTATATAATTCAAACATAGAACAACCAATCAAAACCACTAGCAATGAACACCTTAATCAAAGTAATCGTAACCATTGTCATTTCCTTATTTCTTTGTTCCTGTGAATTTAATTTCGCGGTTATAAATGGAAATGGCAATGTTGTCAATGATGAGAGAGTCATCGAACATTCCTTTAATTCCATTGAAGTTTCTCGCGGTATCGATGTAGAACTCAGTATGGATCAGAACCCAAAAGTATTGGTTATCGCGGATAAAAATTTAATCGACGTCATCATCACAGAAGTTAAAAACAACACCCTATACATCAAAGCAGATCAAAACATAGGTAAAGCTGAGTCTAAAAAAGTAGTTGTAGGGATTAGCAGCTTATCTAGTTTAAAAACTAGTAGTGGTGCAAACCTATGGAGCCAAGGCACTTTAACTGCTGAGAATCTGTCAGTCCATGGCAGTAGTGGTAGTGAGATATCAGTGACCGTAGATGTACAATCTTTACAATTAAGTGCTAGCAGTGGTGCAGATTTGGAACTAGAAGGTAAAACTGTTAATCTATCTGCCGACGCATCTTCTGGTGCTCACATAGACTCTGAAGGACTGCAGGCTCAAAAAACAGAAGCTAAAGCCTCCTCTGGCGGAAATGTCGAAGTGTTAAAGATAGACAATCTCACCATTGATGAAAGCTCAGGAGGTCATGTGAAAACCTCGAACTAAGCATTCACTGTAGTATACAGAATCTACAGTAATTTTCTTCCATTAATTATTTCGTGCAATTGGCAACTCTTATATATTGCTAATTTGTAGCTTTGCTTTAAAGCAGAAATCGCACATGGAACTTCTTATAAAAAAATACGTATTAGAACTTAATCACACCTTTAAAATTTCAAGGGAATCACGAGATAATCAGGATTCCCTTGTGGTGTGCTTGAGTTTAAATGGCAAAACTGGATATGGAGAAGCAACCTCCAATCCTTACTACAACATCACTGTTGAATCCATGAGGGCTGAAATTTTAGAAATTGAATCTGAAATTCAGGCCATCACCACTATCGACCCAGAACGCTTTCATAGCTTTTTAGTGGATAAGGGATTAAGTTATTTTGCTCAATGTGCATTAGACTTAGCAGCACATGATCTCTATGGAAAACTAAAAGAAAAACCACTTTATGAACTATGGGGAACTTCTAACTCGCACTACCCTATTACCAACTACACCATCGGGATAGATACCATCGATAAAATGGTAGAAAAAATGCTGGAAAAGCCGTGGCCCATTTATAAAATTAAACTAGGCACTGATTATGATTTAGAGATCATAAAATCCCTTAGACAGCATACAGATGCCATTTTTAGGATTGATGCCAACAATGCGTGGTCAGTAGACCAAACCTTAAGGCTTGCTCCATTGCTTAAATCATTAAATGTAGAGTTTCTTGAACAACCCCTGCATGCAGATAATATCGAAGGCTATAAAGCCTTGAAGGGCAAATGCGTCCTACCTATCATCGCTGATGAAAGTTGTATCGTAGAGCAAGACGTCATTAAATGCGCTGGACTTTTTGATGGAATCAACATCAAATTGACAAAATGCGGCGGCCTCACCCCTGCTCTACGCATGATTAAGCAGGCTAAATCCCTTAAATTGAAGGTTATGGTTGGCTGTATGACAGAGTCCACTGTGGGTATCTCTGCAATTGCTCAACTAACGCCCCAACTAGATTTTGTGGACATGGACGGCGCAATGCTTTTGAAAAATGATATTGCAACAGGCATTGAAATACAAGAAGGTGGGATTTTGAAATTTCCAACTATCGGAGGCTCTGGAGTGCGTTTGCTAAAATAAGAATATGGTGGATTATATTAATAAATTTCCAGATCGCATTGTCGAGACTAGCGGTGGTGAATATCGCTATTTTGGAGGTACCGCCTATTTGGGTCTACAAACCAAAAAAGAATTTATCGAGTGTTACACCAAAAACATTATTCAATACGGCACGCATTATGGAGCTTCTAGAGCATCCAATGTCCGTTTTTCTATTTATGACAAGGCAGAACAGTACCTTTCGCGCTATATCGGCAGTGAGGCCAGTATAACACTGTCCTCTGGTTTTATGGCTTCCCAGCTAGTAAGTCAGTACTTCGCTAATGCCAAGTACATAGCCTATAGAACACCTTATAGCCATGACTCCTTATCTGCACCAGGACAAATTCACGTACTGAGCTATGATGAATTAAATGAGGCGCTTCGCAAAAAGCCTGAAAATCAATTGGCAGTTATTCTCCTTGATTCCATTGATTTTATGGGGCTAAATTATCCTGAGTTTAAAGCACTTCAGTCCCTGGATCTTCAGAACTGTATTGTGGTAGTAGATGATTCGCACGGTCTTGGCATTGTTGGCCCAAAGGGAGCAGGAGTATTTAGGAGATTAAAACAACTCCCTATTAAGGAGCTTATAGTTTGCGGATCATTAGGAAAAGGTTTTGGACTACCTCTCGGAGGTGTGTTTGGCTCTAAAAATCGAATTGAAGAGCTTTGTCAATCCCCGATCTTTGGGGGCAGCTCGCCTGCCAGCCCTGCAGTAATGGCTACCCTTATTGAAAGCCAATCCATTACGCAGCAACAAAGAGAAAAGCTTAATCGCAATCTCTTGTTATTTCGCTCATTATTAAAGCAGCCAGCATTGTTTTTACATGCTGGGGATCATCC
>Ga0079224_100013179_pt1 | contig 11502 bp, 9 predicted proteins | sample Stecom2015_FD_80414 | JGI IMG/M metagenome (GOLD analysis project Ga0079224, IMG submission 80414) | Agricultural soil microbial communities from Utah to study Nitrogen management - Steer compost 2015 | ecosystem: Environmental > Terrestrial > Soil > Agricultural land | place: USA: Utah...
ACGTAGCGCTTCTGGTTGAGCGTCTTGGGGCGGATCGTGCGGCCGCGGGAGGACAGGATGTTCTGCGTGAGCACCTGGGCCGGGGTCTCCTGGCCCTCGCCCTCCCCGTCCCCGCTCGCCTTGAGCATGGCGATCGAGCGTTCCACTGCGTCCTCCGTCATCGGCTGCCCGGTGCGGAGCACCAGCATCATCTCGTCGAACACGCGCGAAATGAGAGCGACTTCCGTGGCGTCGCCCACCGCGCTGATCTCAGTGCCCCGGACGTGGATGTCGGCCCCCGGGAAAGCCTTCTCGATCACGCGCAGGAGGGAGTCTCCGGACCCCAGCACGGTCACCATGGGGTGCTGGGCGGGGACGGTGAACTGCACTCTCGCCTGTCCCTGCGCGGCGGTGCGCGCGACGGAGGGGGCTACCCGCGCCAGCGCACCTACTGGCACAGCCGCAACCGCTGGCTGCTCCTGCTCGCGTGCCTGCACTGGCGAACCCTCCTGCTCACCCTGCCGGCGCAGCTCGCGTTCGCGGTCGTGCACCTCGCGTTCGCCGTCCGCCAGGGGCACACGCGCGCGTGGTTCGCCGGCAAGCTCGACCTCCTGCGCATGCTCGGCGTCACCTGGCGCCGCCGGCGCGAGGTGCAGCGCACGCGCGTCGCGCGCGACCGCGACCTGCTGGTCGCCGCGCCGTTCACGTTCAACCCGCAGGTCGGCCGCAGCGGACCGGCCGCCGTCCTGCGCCGGGCGATGGACGCCGTGTTCGTCGGCTACTGGCGCTGCGTGAGGTGGGCCTGTGGCTGACGCGGCGCTGCCCAGGGTCGCGGCGATCGTCATCGACTACAAGCTCGCCGCGCGCACCACCGAGTGCGTCCGGCTGCTGCTCGCCTGCGGCTACGACGGCGACCTGCGCGTCTTCGTGCTCGACAACGGCGGCGACGGCGGCGCGGCGCTGCGTGCGCTCGCCGGCGACCCGCGCGTGCACGTCGAGACCGCCGCGGAGAACGTCGGCTACTGCGCCGGCGTCAACCGTGGCCTGCGCTTCGCCGCCGGATGCGACGCCGAGTTCGTCCTCCTGCTCAACAACGACGTGCGCGTGCGCCCGGGCTTCCTCGACCCGCTCGTGCGCGTCCTGGTCCACGACCCCTCGCTCGCCGCGGTGTCGCCGACCATCCTGCGCCCGGACGGGCGCGTGTGGTGTCAGGGCGCGCGCATGCGCTTCGGGCCGAACATCAACGTCCTGCTCGGCCAGGGGAAGGCGCCTGCGCCGCCGACGCACGGGCCGGTCGCGGTCGACTACCTGCCCGGCGCCTGCGCGCTCTACCGGCTCGCCGACCTCGACGCCCTCGGCGGGCTCGACGAGGAGTACTTCATGTACATGGAAGACGCCGACCTCGGCGCGCGCCTGCGCGCGCGCCGCCGCACGCTGCTCTGGCTGCCCTGGGTCGCGGTCGAGCACGACGCGAGCGCCTCGTCGGGCGGCGGCCGCTCGCCGATGCGCAAGTTCATGACCGCGTGCAACGCCGCGCGCTGGCTGCGCCGGCACGGCACGCTACGCCTGTGGGCGGGGTTCGTGCTGTTCGACCTCCTCCTGTGGCCCGTCGCGATCCTCGCCGGCACGCCGCCCGCGGCGGCGTGGGCCAAGGCGCGCGGCGCGTGGAGTGGCCTGTTCGGGCGGCGGGTGACCGCCGCCGACGTGCCGCGATGACCGCGCGCAGCAAATGCCCGGCGCCGGTCGTGTGCGCGGCGCTCGCCGCCTGCAGAATGAGAGCTCTCCCCGTGCACACCGCTCTTCCGCCGGGTCGATGAACGTCCTGCACGTCGTGCACGGGTTCCCCCCCGAGACCTCGGGTGGCACCGAGCGCACGGTCGAGGCGCTCGCGCGCGCGATGCAGCGGCTCGGCTGCACGGTCACCGTCGCCGCGGGCTCGCTGCGGCTCGGCAACCCGGGCGAGCCCACGCGCGAGGACCACGACGGCCTGCCGGTGCTCCGCCTGCACCGCGACGACCTTTGGTTCGAGAGCTGGTTCAAGACCTTCTCGCCGCCGCTGTCCGAAGGCTTCGCCCGTCTGCTCGCCCGTCTGCAGCCGGACGTCGTCCACGTGCACCACTGGCTGCGCCTCACGTCCGACCTCGCGCGGATCGCGCGCGCCGCCGGGTGCACGGTCGCGGTCACCTGCCACGACTACTTCGCCGTGCTCGCGCGGCCGGTGCGCCGCGTGCACGAGCCGGCCCCGGCACCGCCGCCGGCACCCGCGTACGTGAGCGCGGGCGAAGCCGCCGAGGCGTTCGCCTTCCACCGCCGCGACTTCGCCGACGAGCTGCGCGCCGCGCACCTCCGCCTCGTGCCGAGCCGGGCGCACGCCGTCGGGCTCGCCGCCGCCGCCGGCCGCGGGCTCGGCGAGTTCGAGGTAGCCGCGCCGCCGCACCTCGGTTCGCCCCTGCGGCCGCTGCCCGAGCGCGTGCCGCGCGGTCGGCACCTGCTCACGTGGGGGACGCTCTATCCGGAGAAGGGCATCGAGACCGCGCTCGATGCGCTCGCGCGCGTACCGCGCGACCTCGGTTACAGCCTCACCGTCCTCGGGGAGGCGCACGATCCGGAGTTCGCCGCGCACCTGCGCGCCCGCGCACAAGGGCTCGACGTCCGCTTCGGCGGCGCGTTCACGCCCGCCGACCTGCAGCGTTGCGAGGCGGACTACGCGCTGCTCCCGTCGCTCGCCGCCGAGTCCTACGGCCTCGTTCTCGACGAGGCGCTGCAGCTCGGCCTGCCGATCCTCGCCTCGGACGTGCCCGCCTACCGCGAGCGCGCGCCGGGCGCGAGCACCGCGTTCTTCCCAGCGGGGGACGCCGTGGCGCTCGCCGCGCTGCTGTCGGCACCCGACGCGCTCGCCCGGCTCGCCCGCCCGCAGCCGCCCGACCTGCTCGACGCCGACCGCGCGGCCGCGGACCTGCTCGCGCGCTACCGCGCCGCGCGCGCGCGTCCGGCGGCGCCCTACGCGCCCGAGGTCACCGACCGCGAGCGCGCCGCGATCCTGTTCCGCCGCGCGGAGCGGCGGCTGTGGTCGGCGCTGCAGCGGCCCGACCCGCCCGCGCCGCCCTGGTGACCCCTTCGTTTGCGTCGCGCCCGCGTCGCCGGCACGCTTGCGCCATGCGCAGCACGAGCCCGTCCTGCCGGTCGAGCGCCGGCATCCTCGCACGGAGCCGGAACGCGGCGCGACGACACGCGCGCGGCGCGCTCGCCGTCGCGCTTCTCGCCGTCGTCGCGCGCGCCCAGGGTGACCCCGCCGCGCTCGACCTGCCCGCGCTGCTCGGCGACCACGCCGTGTTCCAGCGCGGCGAACCGGTGGAGGTCTGGGGGCGCACGCGCCCCGACGTGGAGGTGCGCGTCACCGCCTCGTGGGGGCACGAGGCGCGGAGCCGGTCGGCGGCGGACGGATGGTTCGCGCTGCGCGTGCAGCCGGCCGACGCGCCCGGACCGCACGAGTTGGTCGTCGCCGCGGGCGGGAGTGAGCGCAGACTGCGCGACCTCTGGTTCGGCGACGTGTGGCTGTGCGGCGGGCAGTCGAACATGGAGTGGACGCTGGGCCCGGGCGTGGGGCCGGGGATCGCCGACTGGCAGGCCGAGGTCGCGGCCGCCGACGATCCGAAGATCCGCGTGTTCGACGTGCCGAATCGCGCGAGTGCGACGCCCCAGGAGCGCTGCGACGGCGCGTGGCAGGTGTGCACGCCGCAGACCGCGGGCAAGTGCAGCGCCGTCGCGATCCTGTTCGCGCGCGCGCTGCGCGCGGAGATCGACGTGCCGATCGGGCTGATGGTGAGCTGCTGGGGCGGGACCAGGGCCGAGGCCTGGACGCCCGAGGAAGACCTCGCCGCGCTCGGCGACTTCGCCGCCGGTCTCGAGGCCCTGCGCGCGATCCGCGCCGGCGAGCCGGGCGCGAAGCTCGACCAGCACACGCCGAGCGCGCTGTGGAACGGCATGATCGCGCCGCTGCGCCGCTGCCGGTTGCGCGGGGTCATCTTCTACCAGGGCGAGTCGAACGTCGGCGCGCCGCTCGTCTACCGCCGCCTGTTCCCCGCGCTCATCGGGTCGTGGCGGACGACCTTCGCGCAGCCCGACCTGCCGTTCTACTACGTGCAGATCGCGCCGTTCGCCTACCAGGGGGTCGGCGCCGCGCGCGCCGCGTTCCTGCGCGAGGCGCAGGCGATGGCCATGGCGACCTGCGCGCACGTCGGCATGGCGGTGACGATGGACATCGGCGACCCGAAGGACATCCACCCGGCGAACAAGCAGGACGTCGCGCGCCGGCTCGCGCTCTGGGCGCTCACGCACGCGTACGGGCGCGACGACCTCGACCCGCGGGGTCCGGAACTCGCCGGGTTCGAGGTCGAGGGCTCGGCGATCCGCGTCCGCCTGCGCCACGCGGAAGGCCTCACGACCAGGGACGGCGCGCCGCCGCGCTGCTTCATGATCGCCGGCGAGGACCGCGTGTTCCATCCCGCCGAGGCGCGCATCGAGGGCGAGACCGTGGTCGTGCGCAGCGCGTCGGTCGAGCGGCCGGTGGCGGTGCGGCACGGGTTCGGCGCCGCGGACGTCACCAACCTGGTCGACGGCGACGGCCTGCCTGCCGGCTCGTTCCGCACCGACGACTGGCCGCCGCCCTGACGTCGGGGGAGGGCTTCAGAGACCGCCGTGCAGCAGCTCGGCGTTGTCCGCGGTGCGCGCGATCCCCTCCAGCAGGAGCGACAGCCGCCGTTCCTCGGGCTCGGCGAGCAGGCGGGCGCGCAGCGCGCGCAGATGAGCGGCTTCCTCGGGGCCGACGACCTCGTCCTCGCGCCGCGTCCCGGTGCGCGCGACGTCGAACGCCGGGAACACGTGCAGCTCCGCCTGCCGCCGGTCGAGCACCAGGTCGCAGTTGCCCTTGCCGCGCAGCTCGGCGGCGACCAGGGCGTCGGCGTGGCTGCCGGTCTCGGTCAGCACCGCGCCGACCACGGTGAGCGAGCCGCCCTCCTCGCACTGCCGGGCCGCGCCGAACAGCCGCTTGGGCAGCAGCAGCGAGGTCGCGTCGAACCCGGCGCAGAGCACCTTGCCGGAGTGCGGCAGCTCGGTGTTGCAGGCACGCGCCAGCGCGGTCAGCGAGTCGACGACCAGCGCGACGTCCTGCTCGGCTTCGACCATCCTCCGGGCGCGGTCGAGGACCAGCTCGGCGAGGTCGAGCTGCCGCCCCGGGGGCTCGTCGAAGGTCGAGGCGACGACTTCGGCGTGCGGCACGCCGGCGAGCTTGCGCTCGACCGCGGTCACTTCCTCCGGCCGTTCGTCGAGCAGCAAGACGATGACGTGCACGTCCTTGTTGTGTGCGATCCCGAGCGCGATCTCGGTCAGCAGCTTGGTCCGCCCGCACTGCGGCGGAGCCTGTACCAGCACGCGCTGCCCGCGGCCGACCGGCGCGAGCAGCTCGATCGCGCGCAGCGCGGGCGAGCAGCCCGGATGCTCCAGGCGCAGGCGCACGCGCGGCACGATCGGCGTGCGACTCTCGAACGGCACGCGTCGGCGCAGGTCGGCGATCGACGCGCCGTTGACCGTGTCGACGTGCAGCAGCGCGAAGTAGCGTTCGCCGTCGCGCGGCGGGCGCACCGGGCCGCCGACGAAGTGGCCGCGCTTGAGGTTGAGCCGGCGCACCTGGCTGGGGCTGACGTAGATGTCGTCCGGCCCGGAGCGGTAGCCGTGCCGCCGGCTGCGCAGGAAGCCGAAGCCGTCGGGGAGCACGTCGAGTACCCCGGCGCCGAACGCCGCGCCGGCGCGGTGCGCGCGGTGCTTGAGCAGCTCGAACAGCAGTTCCTGACGGTTGAGCCCGATCACGCCGTCGAGGCCTTCCTGCTCGGCGAGCGCGACCAGCTCGGGCATCGGCAGGGCCTGCAGGTCGTCGACCGACCACGACGGCGGCGCGTGCGTCGCCTCGCGCGCCGCGGGCTCGACCGCGGGATCGCGCTCGACTTCGGGCTGCGGAGCGGGCGGCGACGTCATGACCGGCGCCTCATGCGGAGTCCGACGTGGGGCGCGGACCGACGGTCGGCCGTCCGCCGGCGGCGTGACCCCGGGTGCCGACCTCGCCGCTGCGCCGGGCGATCAGGCGGCGAGCCGACGCACGACCTCGTCCACCTGCCGACGCACATCGTCGAGGCTCCCATCGGTGCGGATCGTATGCCCGCAACGGGCGCGTTTCACGGCGAGATCGGCCTGCGCGGCTTCCCGTCTCGCCAGCTCGGCGGGGTCCCACCCCCGCCCCGCGGCACGGCGCCGCCGCGTCTCCGGATCGGCGTCGACGAACACGCACGTCGTGCAGCGATCGATCAGGCCGCCCTCGAGGAGCAGCGGCACGTCGAGCACGACCGGACGGCCCTGCGCCAGGAGGGCGTCGAGGCGGGTGGTCAGGCGGGCGCGGACCGCCGGGTGCACGATCGCTTCGAGGGCGGCGCGCGCGGCCGGATCGGCGAACACCGCGTCGGCGAGCGCCTTCCGGTCGACCTGACCGTCGCGCACGACCCCGGGCCCGAACCGCGCCGCGATCGCGCGCACGATCTCGGGCTCCTCGGTCACCGCGCGCGCCTCCCGGTCGGCGTCGAGGATGGCGAAGCCGTGTTCCGCGAACATTCCGGCGACCGTCGACTTCCCGGAGGCGATGCCACCGAGCAGACCGACGACCACCGCGGGACGTGGGGGATCTTCACGCACGCGCCGGCATCCTCGCCGCCCGCGGCTGCGGTGCAACGCCCGCAACGCGCGATGCCGCCGGGCCCGCGCGTTCCCGGACCCCGGCGCGCGGCGGCGAGGCACGCAGCCGGCCGGCTTCCGCCGATTTCGTGGGGTAGACTCGCGCGGCGCATCAGGCCAAGCCCTCGCCTGTCTTGACCCTGATCGCTCGACCTACCTAGAATCCGCGCCCTCGCCTCCAGACCGAGACCCCTCTGCCCTGCGGGGTGAAGGCCCCTCCACTCGCAAGCCCGTCCCAGGAGCTTCCAGCAATGCACAACCGCGAATGCGGCGCCGTCAACACGATGTTCTTCCTCATCACGCTCGTACTGATGCTGGGGGCCGCGTTCTTCGGCTATACGCAGTACGACGCGCGCCGGGCGATGGAGATGCAGCTGGCGAACGGCAGGGCCGAGCTCGCCCAGCTGCGCATCGAGCGCATGGTGCGTGACCACCTGCTGGAGGACATCCGCAAGGTGGTCGGCGAGGCCGGAACCTACAAGGGCCGCGAGGGTTGGGACTACAGCGCCGACCTCGACGAGGCGCGCAACGCCGGCTGGGCGGACCCGAAGGTCCCCGAGCTGGCGAACGTGACGATCCCGGCGCAGGTGTCGAGCAAGGTCGCGGAGTTCGCCAAGGACCTGCGCATCCCGGCGAGCCTGACCAACGGCCTGGGCGACCTGCTCGGCCAGATCGCGACGGCGTACAAGGCGAAGTCCACCGAGCTGGCCGACGCCAAGTCGGCGATCTCCAAGCTGACCGCGGAGCGCACCGAGCTGGAGAAGGCGAACTCGCAGATCAACGCCGAGCGCCAGCGTGAGGCGCAGCAGGCCGCCGCGGCGGTCGCCGAGTTGCGCCAGTGGCTCGACAACAGCTTCCAGGAGAAGGACCGGGTGAACGCTGCGATGCGCGCCGAGAACGCGCAGCGCCGCACCGAGCTGTCCGACCTCACCGAGAAGCACAAGGCCGAGGTGCGCGACCTGAACAAGGAGATCAGCCTGCGCGACGCGAAGATCGCCGCGCTGGCGGCGTCGCTGAAGCTGCACAACCCGCCGGACGCTCCGGACGGCCGCGTGCTGGAGACCTCGCCGCGCACCAACCTCGGCTACATCGACCTGGGCATCGCCGACATGCTGCCGGTCGGCGCGGTGTTCACGATCACCGACCCGCACGACGGCAAGCTCAAGGCAATGGCCAAGGTGAAGGCGGTCGAGCAGAACCGCGCCCAGATCCAGATCAGCGACGTCAAGGACAAGTACGACTACCCGGTCGCCGGCGACCTGGTCAGCTCGCCGATCTACAGCCCGGGCGTCCGTCGTCAGGTCGCGCTGATCGGCCGGTTCGGCTACCCCTACACCAAGGACATGGTGAAGACGATCCTCGAGAGCCTGGGCAACAAGGTGCACGACAAGGTCGGCCCGGGCGTCGACTTGGTGATCCTCGGCGACGAGACCCTCAACGAGGAGGGCACCGAGTACGTGAAGGTCGAGGACACCGACGACTACAAGCTCGCCTACAAGCTGGGCGCCGAGTTCGCGCCGGTGAACAAGATCCGGCCGTTCCTCAAGCAGTGAGGCCGGCGGCGGTCCCGGACCGCCTGCCCGTCGTTCCCGCGAAGGCCGCGCGCGTGCGCGGCCTTCGTCGTTTCCGTACTGTGTGGGCATGACGGCGACCGAGGCGAGCGCGGCCACCGAGCGCGAGGAGCTGCCGAAGATGTCCTTCGGCGAGCACCTCGAGGAGCTGCGCCGCCGGCTCTTCGTGTCGCTGGTCGCGATCGCGGTGGCGGTGCTCGGCCTGCTGCCGTTCAAGAACCAGGTCACCCAGATCTACGTCGCGCCGTACCAGTGGATGTGGCAGCGGCTGTGGGCCGACCACTGCGCGGAGCAGCACGCGCGCTTCGCGGCCGGACAGCTCGACGAGCTGGAGCTGCCGCTCTACGAGCGGCTCAAGGAGTACGAGCGCCGGATCGCCGCCGGCGATCTCCCCGAGCACCTCCTGAAGCGGGTGAACGTCGACACCAGCTTCGTGGTCAAGCCGAGCCTGGTGGCGATCGGCGGCATGGATGACATCTGGACGTTCATGGCCGCGTCGCTCCTGTTCGGGCTGATCCTCGCGGCGCCGATCGTCCTCTACCAGGCGTGGGCGTTCGTCGCGGCGGGGCTGTACTCGCACGAGCGCCGCATGGTCCTCCGTTACGTCCCGTTCGCGACCGGACTGCTGATCGGCGGCGTCGCGTTCGGCTACACGACCGTCGTGCCGTGGGCGACGTACTTCCTCATGAAGCTCATGAACTTCATGCAGGTCGAGCCGATGTTCTCGGTCGCGCAGTACTTCAGCCTGCTGCTCACGCTCACCGCGGCGCTCGGCGCGGTGTTCCAGCTCCCGCTGCTGATGCTCGCGGTGCAGAAGGCCGGCATCGCGGGCTACCAGAGCATGCGCAAGCACTGGCGCTACGTCGTGCTCGGCATCTTCATCGTGTCCGCGGTCGTCACGCCGTCGCCCGACCCCTTCACCCAGTTGATGATGGCCGGGCCGATGTGCCTGCTCTACCTGCTCGGCCTGTTCCTGTGCTGGCGGGCGCGGTGAGCGCGGAGCGGGTGGCGCGCGCGGAGATCGTCGCGGTCGGCGACGAGATGACGCACGGCCGGTGCATCGACACCAACAGCGCGTGGCTCGCGCGCGAGATCGAGACCTGCGGCCTCGCGGTCGCGCGGATCCACGTCGTGTGCGACGCGCAGGACGAGATCGCCGCCGTCCTGCGCGAGGCGGGGGCGCGCGCCGACTGGGTCGTGGTGACCGGCGGGCTCGGCCCGACCCTCGACGACCGCACGCGCGACGCCGCCGCGGCCGCCGCGGGGGTGGACCTCGTGCATGACGAGGCCGCCTGGCAGGCGATCCTCGGCTGGTTCGCGCGCGTGGGGCGGCGCAACGTGCCGGAGAGCAACCGCCGGCAGGCGCTGTTCCCGCGCGGCGCGGAGGTGCTCGCCAACGACCGCGGCACCGCACCGGGGTTCGTGTTGCGCATCGGCCGGGCCCGGGTCGCGGTCCTGCCCGGCGTCCCGGCGGAGATGAAGGCCATGTTCTCCGCCGCGGTCGCGCCGCGGCTCGTCGCGGCGGGCGGCAGCCGGTCGGCGCTCGCGCTCGGCTGCCTGCAGGTCCTGGGGCCCTCCGAGGCGGCGCTCGGCGAGCGCCTCGCGCCGTTCATGACCGACGGCCGCAACCCCGCGGTCGGCATCACGGTGACGCACGGCATGCTGACCGTGCGGGTCGCCGCGCGGGCGGCGGAACCCGGCGAGGCGCAGGCGCTGTGCGCGCGCGAACTCGACGTCCTGCGCGACCTGCTCGGCGCCGAGGTGGTCGGCGAGGGCGACGCGCCGCTGCAGGAGACGCTGGTCGGGGTGCTGCGCGCGCGCGGCCTGCGCCTCGCGGTCGCGGAGTCGTGCACCGCGGGCATGCTGCTCAGCGCGCTGGGTGACGTACCCGGGGTGTCGGCGGTGCTCGCAGGCGGGGTGGTGTCCTATGCCGACGAGGTGAAGGTGCGCGACCTCGACGTGCCGGCCGACGTGCTCGCGGCGCACGGCGCGGTGTCGGAGCCGGTCGCCGCCGCGATGGCTGCGGGGGCGGCCCGGCGCTTCGGCGTGCCGGTCGCGCTGTCGGTGACCGGGATCGCCGGACCGGACGGCGGCACCCCCGACAAGCCGGTCGGCACGGTGTGCTTCGCCACCGCGGTGGAGGGGACGGTGGTCCCGTTCACCCGCCGGTTCGCCGACCTCGGCCGCGAGTTCATCCGCCGCCGCTCGGTGCTCGAGGCCATGGCCGCGCTGCTGCGCCGGTTGCGCGGCTGAAGGGGCGCTGCGAGCGCAGCCCGCGCCCATGGGGTGCGGCGCGCCGCGACGGGTCCCGTCGGGCAACCGCTCATGATGCGCACAGAGGACGCCCGGGCTCGGTCGGCTTCCGTCGTGCGCCGGCGCCGCGGCAGCGGCATCGAGCCGCGCATTTTTCGATGCCCGCCGGTGGCAGGACGCGCGGCCGCTCGCTAAAAGTCTCGTCCCGCTTCGGAGTGGTGTAACGGTAGCACAACGGGTTCTGGCCCCGTTAGTCAAGGTTCGAATCCTTGCTCCGAAACCACTTCGTGGGGGCCCGACCCCCGTCGGCGCCCCCGCGCGCTACCCGATGGTGTAACGGTAGCACAGCAGGTTTTGGTCCTGCTAGTCCAGGTTCGAATCCTGGTCGGGTAACCACGGCGCGCCTGGCGCGCCGTGGTTACCCGACCAGGATTCTTCTCGACCGAAGCGCGAGCGAAGCTCGCGCTTCGGTCGGCGAATCCGTCGCCCTGCGAGGGAACGCGCATGGCGATTCGAGCGGGGCTGCCGAGCGGGTCGCGCCTTGGTCATGCGACCAGCCATTCTTCTCCGCCCCGCGCGCGTGCGGAGGTCGCGCGCGCCTACTGCGCGAACACGTTCTCCACCGGGACGATCTTCACGTCTTCACGGCGCACGCCGAGGGGGAAGCGTTCGATCACCTTGTCCTCCTCCAGGACCTCGGCAGGGGGCTGCGACGTGTAGGTGATCGGGGAGGACGGACCGAGCGCGCCGTCGAGGAAGGCCTGCGCGTCCTCGGTCACGATCACGAACTGGACTTGGTCGGTGCGCAGGTGCGTGCGGATCGCGCGGTTGACGTCCGCCACGGTCAGGCGGTCGAGGCCCTCACGGATCTGCTGCACGAAGTCGCCGGTGCCGTAGAAGTGCCCGTCGAGCGCGTAGCCGA
>Ga0079224_100013180_pt1 | contig 11501 bp, 13 predicted proteins | sample Stecom2015_FD_80414 | JGI IMG/M metagenome (GOLD analysis project Ga0079224, IMG submission 80414) | Agricultural soil microbial communities from Utah to study Nitrogen management - Steer compost 2015 | ecosystem: Environmental > Terrestrial > Soil > Agricultural land | place: USA: Utah...
CTGGGGGCGGGGTCGACGCCGACGCCTTCCGCCTGGGGGAACGCCCCTGGCGGGCGGGAGAGGTACGGGCCGTTGCCGCGGCCGACGGCGAGGATCCGCCTCGGGCCCGGTCGGATCCGGTCGACGACCGTGCCCGGGAGGTCCGCCCGCGGTCGCCGGTGGTCGTGGATGCTCTGGCGGGCCTTGAGGTTGGCCTCGCCGCGCCGGTAGTTCTCGCCGGACTGGAAGCGCACCTTCGTGGCCTGCTCCCGCTCGCTCATCGCGCTCCCCACCGTGCCGCTCGTCCCGCCGGCCGCGACGGGAGGTCGGAGTCCACTGTAACCGAACAATTCGCGAAGGTCACTCGGCCGTGGTCGTCGAATCCGGTGCGGCCGCGTACGCTCTAAGCGACCAGCTGGTTTCGCTCAGGAAAGAGGTCCCCATGCCCATGCTCGAAATCCGCCGGCACAGCAAGCGCGACGGCGAACAGGCCGTGCATCTCTCGCAGGCCGGTGTCGAGTTGGCTCGCTGGGCCGGGACGCTGATGGGGCCGTTCGAGGTCGTCGCCGCCAGCGTCGCCCCGCGCACGCGGGAGACGGCTATCGCGATGGGGTTCGCCGTCACCGTCGAGATCCCGACGCTGCCGAACATCAGCGAGTTCATGGTCGAGTCGCAGCAGGCCGCCAGGGAGACGGGCGGGCCGTTCACCAAGCTGGCGCGGCTGATCGAGCGGCCGGGCGTCGTGCAGGACTACTCCCGCGCGCTGACCGCGCAGTGGCGGCACCTGATGACGACGCTGGGCCCCGGCGACGCGGCGCTGGTCATCGGGCACGGCGGCCACCTCGAATGCGGACTCGTCGCCTTGTTCCCCGACGAGGATCACGATTCGTGGGGCCCCATGTTCGACTACATGGAGGGCGCCCGGATCCACTACGACAGCGGCGCGGGGCATTTCCACGACGTGGAGATCGTGCGGATGTGAGCGAAGTGGCCGCCGCGACTCAAGCGGCGGCGGCCACTTCTGGAGGCCGCACCGCGTGCTGCGGCAGGGCGCGCTCGGAGCGGAGCAGGACGAGGGCGCCCGCGACTGCCGCGAGTGAGAGGGCCGCCCACAGCTGCCACGAGCCGGCGTCCAGGAGGAAGCCGATCAGCACCGGCGCGAGACTGCGCGCCACCGACCAGGAGAGCTGGTAGACCGCGAGGTAGCGGCCTCGCAGGTGTTCGGGGGCGGCCTGCACCGACAGGCTCTGCGCCGGTGCGGAGTGGATCAGCTCGGCGGTCGTGTACACGACCGCCGTCGCCAGGACGGCCGCGAGGGCGACCGCGCCGGCGACCACGTGCGGGAGGACCGCGAAGGCGGCGAAGGAGGCGGTGAAGACCACGGCGCCCAGGGCCGCGCCGCGGGTTCGCCTGCCGCGGAGCGCCAGGCGGGAGGTGGGGACGCCCAGGAGCGCGACCAGGGCGGTGTTGACGGCGAACACGACCCCGGCCAGGGCCTCGGGCAGGCCGACGTCGCGGGTGAGGTAGACCGGCAGCGCGATGGACTGGGCGATGTAGCAGAACGCGATCAGGAAGTTCGCGCCGGTGAGCCGCAGATAGGGTCGGTCGGCGATCACCTGGCGGAAGCCCGCGGCGGCTTCGGGCCCGCCGGGCGCGGGGTCGTGCCGTCGCGTGGCGGGAATGCGGCCGACCAGCACCGCGGCCGCGGCGAAGACGGCGCTGATCGCCAGGGCGGCGGCGATGAAGCCGCCGGTGCCGTCCACCATGAGCAGCACTCCGGCGACGAGGCTGCCGAAGCCCATGCCGCCGTTGCGGAGGCTGCGGTTCCAGGCGAGCAGGCGGTCGCGTTCGACGCCTGCTGCGATATCGCCGATCAGGGCGTGCTGGCTCGGCTGCGAGGACTGGGAGCCGACCGCGATGATCAGCGCGACGGCCAGGAACGCGACGTAGGCGTCGGCGAGAGGGTAGAGGGCGAAGCCGATCGTGCGGACGGCGAGGGCGCCGATGGAGACGCGTCGGCCGCTGAAGCGGTCGATGAGGATGCCCGCCACCGGGGTGAACGCGAGGGCGCCCAGCCCGGCCGCGGTGAGGCCCGCGCCGATCGCGAAGAGCGACAGGCCGGTCAGGGCGTGGACGAACAGCATGGTGAGCGGCACGTAGAGGCCGTTGCCCACCGAGTCGACCAGACTGGCGGCGATGAATCGGCGGTGGGCCCGGGCGGCGGGGTCTGGGCGGGGAGCCGGGGACGAGATTTTATCTTCCACGGAAGATATATTAGCTTCCGTGGAAGCTATAATGCGAGGCATGCGCCATGATGCCGTCGCCGGCTTTGCCGAGCAGTGGAAACGCGAACGCCCGGACCTCGATCCCTCCCCGATGCTCGTCGTCGGTCGACTGTTCCGGGTCACCGACGCGCTCGACCGGCGCCTGCGACCGCCGTTCGCCACCGCCGGCCTCGGCAACGGCGACTTCGACGTGCTCGCCGCGCTACGGCGCAGCGGCGACCCCTACGCGCTCACACCGGGCGAGCTGAGCCGCACGATCCTGGTCACCACAGGGGCCGTCACCAAACGCGTCGACCGGCTGGAGGCCCGCGGCCTGGTCACCAGAGCCGTGGCCGAGACGGACGCGCGCGGACGCCTGATCACCTTGACCGAGCGCGGCGCCGCCCTAGTGGACGACCTCATGACCGAGCACCTGGCCAACCAGCACCGCCTGCTGAGAGACCTCGACGAGACCGAGCGGGCGCGGCTGGCCGAACTGCTCCGGCGCCTCGCCGTATCACTGGAGGACGCCGAGGCGTGAGGACGTCACGAAGCCCGGGAGCCACGGCGGTCGAAGACGATCCGCTCACCGGTGAAGGGCGCGTGCGGATCGACGAGCCACTCCGGTTCGGGCCACCAGCGCGAACCGGACCAGGACTGGGTGAGGACCGCGACCGGCTCGCCGTCCACGGCGACCTCCCAGGACCGCTCCCCGGTGGCGAGCGGCGGAAGGAAGTCCGCGTCGACGATGTCACGGAGCACTTCGAACATGCTGCGGCCCTTCGCGATGGGCCAGCACAGGGCGCGCCCTGCCGCGCCGTCGACCGGGCCTCGCGTCAGCTCGACTTCGCGGTACTCCCTCGGCATGCGGACCACGCCGGCCGACGCCGACGGCAGCCGCAGCCCGCCCCTCGCCCGGATTCCCCAGCCCAGTCCGGTCCCGAGGAGGCAGAGGGCCGTCATCACCGTCCACAGTTTCAGGAAGCCCACGGACTCGACGCTCGGGGAGACCAGCGCGAACGCGACCATGCACACCATGAGGGCCCACAGGGCGAGGCCCTTCCATTCGCGGGGCAGCTTCAGGGACTCCAGTGCCGCCCTCCGGCCGGACGCGCGAGCGAAGGCGCCGGTGTCCTCCTCGTCTCGGAATCCGCGGCCGAGCATGAGATGGAGCAGCAAGACGCTCCCCGGGCCCCAGACGCCGAGGGCGGCGAACCCGAACCAGTACTGCGCGCCTTCCCCGCGGTACGCCCATGACATGACCGCCAGCAGGGGCACGGGCAGTACGACGTAGAAGCAGACCTGCCACAGCAGCATGACGAGAACGGGTTTCGGGGGTCGGTTCACTGCCGGCTCTTTTCGGGGGCGCGGGCGAGGGCTTCGACGATCGTACATAGCCCGAGGAACCTCACCGGCGCCCGGCGCGGCCGAATCCGGTTGACCGGCGCCGGGGGCGGTGGTTGGATTCGGTCATGCCCTCAGGTGGTCAACTGCTGGCGTTCCTCGTCGCCTCGCTCGTCATCATCCTCATCCCCGGCCCGAGCGTCATGTTCTCCGTCGGGCGCGCACTCGCCTACGGGCGCCGGAAAGCGGTGCTCACCACCGTCGGCAACGCCGGCGGCGAGTTCGCCGCCGCCGCGCTCGTCGCCGTGGGGCTCGGGGCGCTCGTGCAGCAGTCGGCGCTGGTGTTCAACGTGGTGAAGTACGCCGGTGCCGTCTATCTGGTCTATCTGGGGGTCAAGGCGTTCCGTGACCGCAAGGGCGTGCTGAAGACGCCGGAGGAAGGCCCGGAGCGGGCCGGGCTGCCCCTGTTCGAGGGCTTCCTCGTCGGCGTCCTCAATCCGAAGACGATCCTGTTCTTCGTGGCGATCCTGCCGCAGTTCGTCGACGCCGGGACCGGCTCGGCGACGCTCCAGATGCTGGTGCTCGGCGGGATCTTCGCCGTGCTCGCGGTCGCCTGCGACACCGTGTGGGTCCTGGCGGCATCCGCCGCCCGCGACATGCTGAACGCGCCGCGACCCCGGCGGGTGCTCGGCGGCCTCGGCGGAGCCTCGATGATCGGGCTCGGCGTCGCAGCGGCGGCCGCCCAGCGCACGTGAGCGCCTCGCGTACGCGATGAGGAACGGCACCGCGACAACGGCGAGGGGCATCTAGGCTGGCGGGAACACGATTGGAGCGCCTTGACATGAGCAGCACGCCGCAGAGCATCTTCCCGGCCGCGGTCCTCGAGGAGTTCGCCGAACTCGGCGTCGATCTCGACGCCCTGTTCTCGGCGGGGGCGCTCGGGGAGCGGATGGGCATCGAGGTCACCCACGCCTCCCCCGAGCGCGTCACCGGGACCATGCCGGTCGAGGGCAACACCCAGCCGTACGGGCTGCTGCACGGCGGCGCCTCCGCGGTCCTGGCGGAGACGCTCGGGTCCGTGGGCGCGATGCTCCACGGCGGCCCGAAGCGGATCGCCGTGGGCGTGGACCTCAACGTGACCCACCACCGCGGGGTGCGCTCGGGCACGGTCGCCGGTGAGGCCGTGCCGGTCCACCGCGGACGCTCCACGGCCACCTACGAGGTCGTGATCACCGACGAGGAGGGCCGCCGGGTGTGCACCGGGCGACTCACCTGCGCGATCCGGGACGCTCCTTAGAGGCGGTCTTCGAACGAGTGCGGTCGGTCGGGGCGGAAGGCCCCGACCGGCCGCGAACCCGAGCGGTCAGCGTCGCACCGGGTACCTGAGGTGCAGGGCGCGTCGGCCCTGGACGACGATCGGATCCTCCAGCAGGAGGTGCCCGCTCTCGAGCTTGGAGAAGTACGGAACGCCCTCGCCGAACAGCACCGGCACGAGGCTGACGCACACCTCGTCCACCAGCCCGAGCTCAAGCGCCTGCTGCGTCACGTTCGCGCTGGCGATCGTGACGTTCTTGTCTCCGGCGAGCCGCCTCGCGCGCTCGACCGCGGCCTCGACGCCGTCGACGAAGGTCGTCTCCGGCCACCGCTCGGCCGCCCGCTCCGGCGGGCGGTGCGTGACCACGACGACCTTCGCGCCGGCCGGGTGCTTGTCGCCCCATCCGTCGGCGATGTCGAACAGGCGTCGGCCGGCGATGAGGGCGCCGGCGTTCTCGGTCATCTCCCGCAGGACCCGCGCGCTTGAATCGTCTACTTTGAACTCCACGGTCTCGTTGGGGTTCGGCACCGTCACCGATCCGGCCTCGTACCACTCGAACAGCTCACCGATACCGTCGTCCGGCTGCGCGACGAACCCGTCCAGCGACATGGTCATGTGGCTGAAGATCTTGCCCACTGCGGCTCCACTTCTGTGATGGGCACCGGTCGGTACCGCTTTCACCTGTTGAGACGACGCGGCGGCGCGGTTCTCATCGCCTCGGGGTCAGGCCCGGAGCATGCCGTTCATGGTGCCGTAGTCGATGCCGCCCGCCACCGCTTCGTAGGAGTCCTCCTCCAGCATTCCGACGGCCGCGCGCTTCGCCAGCGCGTACGCGGCGGCGGCGACGGACTCGCCGAGGCTGATGCGGGCGACCCCCAGATGGTCCATCTCGGAGGGCCTGGGCGAGCCGGGCCCGGCCAGGATGTTGAGCGGGGCGTCGACGGCCTCGACCAGTGCGGCGATCGTCTCGGCGTCGGCGAGGCCCGGCACGAAGATCCCGTCGGCGCCGGCCTCGAGGTAGGCGCGGGCCCGCGAGACCGTCGCTTCGAGCAGGGCGGTGTCCTCGCCGGAGCCGCGCAGATAAGTGTCGATGCGGGCGTTGATGAAGAGATCGCCTCCGGCGCCCTCGCGGACGGCCGCGATCCGCTCGGCCTGCTCGGCGGCGGCGCGCAGCAGGGCCGCGTCGGTGGGCGCGGTGTCCTCGATGTTGACGCCGACGGCACCGGCCTCGGCCACGGCCGCGGCGGTCTCGGCGACCTCGGCGGGCGCGGCGCCGTAACCGGACTCGATATCGGCGGTGACCGGCACGTCCACCGCACGGGCGATCCGCGCGACGGCGTCCACGGCCGTCCGGCGGTCGAGCGCATCGCCGTCGGGGTAGCCCAGACTCCACGCCAGGCCCGCGCTCGTGGTGGCGAGGGCTCGGGCGCCGGCGGTCTCGATGACCGCCGCGCTGGCGGCGTCCCAGCAGTTCGGGAGCCGGAGCGCGGGCGTGGTGTGGAGTTCGCGGAACCGCTGTGCCTTCTCATTCGTCATGCCGCCTACTCAACCAGGTGCGCGCGGCGGCCACTGGCCGGGAGACGACATCGACCTCGCACGGTCAGGTGCGGGCGACCGCCTCCAGGAGGATGCGGCCGAGTTCGGCGGGCTTGGTGAACTGCGGCCAGTGCCCGGTGGGCAGGTCGACGTATTCGACGTGCTTCATCGCCTTGATCTCGCGGACGAACGGAGCGCCCTGCTCGATCCACTCCTGGATCATCTTGGCGGGGAACTCGCAGCAGACGATCGTGGTGGGCACCTCGCGGCGGCGCTCGGAAGTGAAGACGCTCCGGTCGTAGGCGACGCCCACGGGCTCGGGGACCGCCTGCTCCCGGAACCGTTCGCGCATCGCCTCGTCGAGGTCGACGAGGTCCTCGTCTTCGAAGAAGCCCCAGTCGGGGAGCGGGAGCTCGTGGTCGACGATGGGGATCTCGTCGTTGATGAGCGAGCCTTCGGGCATGGGCGCGGCGTCGACGTAGACCACGCGGGCGACCTTCTCGGGCCTGGCGTCACTGGCGAGCTGCGCGATCAGGCCGCCGCCGGAGTGGCCGACGAGCACGACCGGTTCGGCGGCCTCGTCGACGGCGGCGACGACGAAGTCCACATGGTCCTGCAGGCCGATGCCGGAACGGTCGGCGTCCCTCGATTCCTTGCCGGGCAGGGTGAGCGCGCGAACACGGTGGCCGGCCTGCTCGAGCAGGGGCGTGACCGCGCTCCAGGAGGAGCCGTCGAGCCACAATCCCGGGATCATGATGATGTCCATGATGTGAAAGGTAACCGAGGGCACCGACAAGTTCGTCAGGCACGCTTGGAGCGCAGTGTCATCACGGTGATGTCCGAGGGCGCGCCGACGCGCATCGGCGGACCGTTCGTGCCCGCGCCGTTCGTGACGTAGAGCGTCGTGCCGCCGTAGTGGCCGATGCCGGCGACCTGCCCGTCGCGGATGCGGGAGGCGAAGTGGACGGGCCACATCTGGCCGCCGTGGGTGTGTCCCGAGAGCTGGAGGTCGACGCCCCAGTCGAGGGCCTGCTCCACGGCCCGGGGCTGGTGGGCCAGGAGGATCGAGGCTCGGGCCGGGTCGCGGCCGCCGAGCGCCGCCTCGAAGTCGGGGCCGACCTCGCCGGTGATGCCGCGCTGCTCGACGATGAGGTCGTTGACGCCGGCGAGGTCGAACCCGGGCAGTTCGACGCGGGTGTTGGGCAGCGGGGTCATGCCCAGCTCCTGGACGCGCATGTGCCACTCCTCGGCCCCGGTGTAGTGCTCGGCGTTGCCGGTCACGAAGTAGGCGCCGTCGCGGGCGGCGAGGCGCGCGAGGGGCTCGGTGGCCTCGCGCAGCTCGTCCGCTTCACCGCTGGCGAGGTCGCCGACGAAGGCGATGAGGTCGGGCTGGGCGCTGTTGATCCGGTCGACGACGCGTTCGCAGAATCCGGCGCCGCGCAGGGCGGAGAAGTGGGTGTCGCCGACGACGGCGATCCGGTAGCCGTCGAACTCGCGGCGCAGCCGCTCGAGGGGGACGGTCACCGGTTTCAGGCGGGGCGTGCGGTAGGCCTCGGCGAGGCCGTATCCGGAGACGGCGGTCGCGGCGGCCGCCGCGCTCACCCCGATCGCGCGCGAGACCACCTGGCGGCGGGTCGCTCCGGCCGGTTCGGGCGCCTCCGGCGAGGTGCCTCGGGGCGGTCGCTCGGCGCGTTCGCGGCGCAGCAGCCACCAGCGGAGCGGTTCGGCGAGGACGAGGAGGCCGAGGAGGTAGAGGAAAACGCCGAACCACACCAGGCCCGGCCACCCGATGACCGCCTGCGCCCACAGCGGCAGGGAGGAGGGGACGGAGAACCGCGCCGCGACGCCGAAGGCGGCGAGCACGGCCAGCGCGCCCGCGCCCGCACGCCTCCAGCGGGAACCGGCCGCGGTGGCGTCATGGAACAGCCGCCGCCACAGGTAGGCGTGAAGCACGGCGAAGCCGGCGGTGACGGCCAGGAGCCGGGCGGCGAACCAGAAGAACTCCATGCTCCTCCTCGGGGGTCGGTCCGCGCTGAACTCTAGCGCGGCCCATGGGAGCGAGCCGGACGCGCACTCGGCCCGGCGGCGTCACTGAGGACGCCCCGGGCCGGACCTTCGCGCAGTGGACCGAGGCCCACGCCGCCGACTTTCGGCGGAACACCCGCCGGGCCCGCGGAGACGGGCCCCCGCTCGTGGTCGAGGCGCGATATGCCAGGTCGACGACCGCATCCACCCTAGGATCGGGGCATGAGCCCGCGGGTCCCCGATGAAGAGGCGCTCCGCCCCGGCGTGGCGGTGCCCCGCTGGATGCGACCGCTGCCCATAGCGGTGCCCGTGCTCACCTTGTTCTTCCAGCGGTCGTTCCCCGACCCGGCGCTCATCGGCTTCATGACCGCGGTCGTGCCGCTGGTGGCCGCCCTCGTCCTCAGCCCGGTGTGGATCGCGGTCATGGCGGTGACCGTGATCGGCCTGATGGTCACGCCCCTCACCCGCTTCGTCAATCCCGACGCGGGCGACATGGTCGCCATCGTCTTCGTGTGGGTGACCGCCATCGGGATCGCGTGGATGCGGCAGCGGTTCCAGTCACGGCTGGTCACCGTCGAGAACGTCGCCGAAGCCACGCAGAACGCGGTGCTGCCCTCGCTGCCCGAACGCGTCGGCGACCTGGCCTGCGCCGGGCTCTACAGCTCCGCGGCCCGGGGCGCGCGCGTCGGCGGCGACCTCTTCGACGTCCGCCCCAGCCCCTTCGGCACCCGCCTCCTCCTCGGCGACGTCCAAGGCCACGGACTGCCCACCGTCAGCACAGCCGCCACCCTCCTGGCCTGCTTCCACGAGGCCATCCTCGACGAACCCGACCTCCAACGCATCGCCGCACGCCTCGAACGACGCCTCCTGGTCGACATCGACGAAGGCCACATCCCCGAACTGTTCGCCTCCGCACTCCTCATCGAATTCGACAAGGAGGACGACGCGATGCGACTGCTCACCTGCGGCCACCCCGCCCCACTGCTCCTGCACGCCGATCGAGCCGAGGAGATCGCCCTCGAACCCTGCCCGCTTCTGGGGCTGCGGCTCGATTCGAGCGAGCGATCTCCGTCCGTGACGACGGTGTCGTTCCGGCCCGGGGAGATGCTCCTGGCCTACTCGGACGGCGTCAGCGAGGCCCGCGACGGCGAGGGGAACTACTACCAGCCCGCGGAACGCCTCGACGGCCGCGCGGACTCGCGCTCGCCGGAGCGGCTGGTCGACTTCGTGTGGGACGACCTCACCGACTTCGCCGCCCACCTCGACGACGACGTGAGCCTCCTGGCGGTCACCCGCACCGCCCCTCGGCCGCCGCTCGGGTGAGCCCCTCCGGGCGGGCTCCGAGATTTCCTCCCCACGAGTGTCGATACGGGCCCGGCCCGTTCGACATGGGGGTGAACAAGGATCTTCACATCACCGAGAAAGCAGGTGGAGCATCATGCGCACACTCATCGTCACCGCGTTCGTGTCCCTGGACGGCGTCATGGAGGGCCCGGGCGGCGAGCCCGGGTACAGGAACACCGGTTGGACCTTCAAGCAGGTCGAGTTCGACGAGGCGGCCTACGAGATCAAGGGCCGCGAGCAGGAGGAGGCCGGCGCGCTGATGATGGGCCGCCGCTCCTACGAGGCGTTCGCGCCAGTCTGGCCCTCGATGGAGGAGTTCGCGGGCTACAACGCCATGCCCCGCTACGTCGTGTCCACGACGTTGGAGGGCGAGGACGAGCGGTGGCCGGCCACCGTTCTGCGCTCGCTCGAGGAGGTCGCGGCGCTCAAGGAGACCGAGGGCGGGCCGATCATCGTGCACGGCAGTGCCGAGCTGGGGCGGTCGCTGGCGGACGCGGACCTGGTCGACCGCTACCACCTGTTGGTCTTCCCGCTGCTGCTCGGGGCGGGCAAGCGCCTGTTCAGCGAGGCCGACCGGGACGCTGTGAAGCTGCGGCTCCTCGAGCACGAGGTGTACGCCAACGGGGTCCAGAAGCAGGTCTTCGACGTCGTCCGCTGATCCCGAGCGGGTGCCGTGGACGGCCGTGGCCGTCCACGGCGCCGCCGCCTCGCCGCCGGGGCGATGAGGGCGGGTCTTATTGCAAGTTGATTGCAACTGTGAGAGGGTGGCTATAGCACCGTCCGCGCTAAAAGGAGACCACCGTCCGATGAGCCTTTACACGCTGCCCGACCTGCCCTACGACTACGGGGCGCTCGAGCCGCACATCAACGGCCACATCCTCGAACTGCACCACGACAAACACCACGCGGCGTACGTCAAGGGCGCCAACGACGCCACCGAGCGCATCGCCGAGGCGCGCGACAAGGGCGACTTCTCGCAGATCGTGGGCCTGGAGAAGACGCTCGCGTTCAACCTCTCCGGGCACGTGCTGCACTCGCTGTACTGGCAGAACATGAGTCCCGAGGGCGGGGGCCGCCCCGAGGGCGAGCTGGCCGACGCCCTCGCCGAGCACTTCGGGTCGTTCGAGGGCTTCCACGGCCAGCTCTCGGCCGCCACGACGCTCGTGCAGGGCTCGGGCTGGGGCGTGCTGTCCTACGAGCCGACCTCCGAACGCCTCATCGTCGAGCAGGTCTACGACCACCACGGCAACGTCGCGCAGGGCTCGGTGCCGCTGCTGGCGTTCGACGCCTGGGAGCACGCGTACTACCTGCAGTACAAGAACGTGCGCCCGGACTTCGTCAAGGCCATGTGGGACGTCGTCAACTGGGAAGACGTCGCGGCGCGCTACAGCGCCGCGAAGGCCGGGAACGCAGGGGTGTGATTCCGGGAGTCGTGCGGCGGGCCGGGGCTGCCGGACAGCGTTCGGCCCGGCCCGCCGCACGCCTTGAGGGCGGTGCTCGCCGCCTCGACCGCAGTGCGGATGCAGGCCTGATTGCGGCGCTCGGGGGCCCCAGTGGGCCGGGAGACACGGCCCCGAACCGGCACTGCCCCAGGCCGCCGTCCTGAAACACAGTCCCCCGGCCGCCGCCACCGCACTGACCCAGGGGCTTCAGGAACACGCCCGCGCTCCGGCCTCCACCGCGCTCTCCCCAGA